>Ga0315291_10005078_pt1 | contig 16609 bp, 13 predicted proteins | sample YL17G12_20_MG_FD_203070 | JGI IMG/M metagenome (GOLD analysis project Ga0315291, IMG submission 203070) | Sediment microbial communities from Yellowstone Lake, YNP, Wyoming, USA - YL17G12_20 | ecosystem: Environmental > Aquatic > Freshwater > Lake > Sediment | place: USA: Wyoming | collected...
CGCTCCGCGTGGTGGCCCGTTCCCGGTTCGACGGAAATCCTTGCGCTTTCCTCGCTGTGGTCCTTTACGGCACGCGGTCTCGTGCGTGATGCTAGGCACACACGCACACGGAGTGAGGTCGGAGCGATGAGGAAACGGGTCGTTCGCGCTGGTGAGATCGAGATCGAGGACAGCGAGGGACGTATCCGGGCCCGCCTCGGCGTGACGAGCGACGATTCGCCGTTCATCTCGTTCTACGGGCCCGACGAGAAGCTGCGCGCTCGGTTCGGGGTCCAGCCCGATGGGTCGGCGGGGCTCGCGATCGCCGACGACGGAGGCAAGGTCCGCGCCACCTTCGGGTTGTTCTCCGATGGATCGGCGAGCATGGCCATGGTCGACAGGAACGGCAAGGTCCGCGCGAAGTTCGGCCTGGGGACCGAGGGCTCGCCAACGCTCGCACTGCGCAACAAGGACGGGCAGCTCGGGTTCGTCTACAGCCTCGCGCAGCAAGGCTCTCCGACGATCTCTCTGCAGGACGAGGACGGAAAGGTTCGGGCTCGGCTCGGGCTGGCGGCGGAGGGCTCCCCGATCCTTCGTCTACTGAACAAGGACGGCGAGCTCCGCGCGATCATGGGGCTCACCTCCGAGGGGACGCCGGTGCTGCAGTTCCTGGACAAGGACGGGGAGCCGCTGTGGACGGCGCCCGGGACTCTGCCGACGCCGTCGAAGTCACCGCCCGAGGTGTCGATCGAGTAGGTCGCGCACGGGCCTATCATCTGCACGGGGACGTAGCTCAGCCGGTAGAGCGCCTGCTTTGCACGCAGGAGGTCGGCGGTTCGAGTCCGCTCGTCTCCACGTGCTCCGTCCCTCGGGCGGACGTGCGGGCGGACCCTGGGGGCGCTCCTTCTAGGCCTCCGATGGAGCATGGGCACGTTGCGCGCGTATGCTTTGCGGGAGGTCGGGTCCGCTCGTCGCCCGGCGCGGACCGTCAAGGTCGGGCCCCGGCAGGCCGAAGCCTCTAAGCAGGCACTCCAGTTGCCGCGGGGTGCGCCGAACCGTCAAGATGCTTGCCCGATGACCTGGATGCGGAAACTCACCGGCGCCCGTTGGAGCCGCCCCACCTGGGGCGTGCTGACGCTCATCACCGCGGCCTTGCTCGCGGGCTCGTTCGCGCTCTCCAGCGGGGCCCTCCGTAACGCCGAGTCCGACGCTCGGTCCACGGCCGTCGACTACACGAACGCCGTCCTGCTCAACGCCCTGACGCCAGAAGAGGTCCAGAGCGAGATCCTGAAGGCCGACTACCGGAAGCTCATCATCGCCGTCCAGGGCGAGATCCTCTCCGACCCGGCCGTGGCGCGCCTGCGCCTCTGGCAACTGGACGGAACGTTGATCTTCTCCTCCGATCAGCGCGACAAGATCGGGGAGCCCGTCGGGCTCGGGAACTCACAGATCCAGGCGGCCGGGCAGGGCGAGACCGAGAGCCTAGTCACCGAGGCGAGGGTCGCGCCGAAGGTCGGCCTGGCCGGCTCCAACGAGAAGCTGTACGAGACGTTCGTACCGCTCCGCCTCGGTGGCGCAGTCGACGTCGCGGCCGTCGCGCAGATCGACCAGCGGTACTCGTTCATCCAGGAGGAGGCCTACCGGTTCTGGCGGCCCGCACAGTGGGCGCTCGGCGGCGCCTTCGCCATCTTCCTCCTCCTGCTCTGGGCCTCGCTCTTCACGAAGCCTGCGCGAGCGCGTGTGGCTGCCGGCGCGGGAGTGGCGGCCGTGGCGGGGGAAAGGCCGGAGCACGCCCGCGCGGACGAGCAGCGGATGGGACAGCTGGAGGAGCACCTGGACACGAGCGAGCGGCAACTCCACGAGACGCTCCAGGCCGGCAAGATGCTCGAGAACGACCTCGACCAGGCGGCGCAGACGATCACGCGCCTCGAGGCCGAGAACAAGCGGCTGCGGGTGGCCGCGGGGGCGGCGCCGGGAGCGGCCGCCGCCGGGGCTGCGGCGACGACCACGGCTGCGCTCGAGGCGGCGCAGCTCACCGAGCGGCTGAAGGGAAGCGAGGAGGAGCGTGAGCGCGCCGCGGGTGAGCTCCAGCGTCTGAAGGCCGCCCTCGCCGCTAAGGAGGCCGACCTTGCGCTGGCCCAGGTGAGGGTCACTAGCGGGGAGGCCGAGTCGACGAAGCTCGAGGAGGCCGTCCGCGGCGCCGAGGAGCGAGCGGCGCGGGGCGAGACCCGGGCCAAGGAGGCCGAGGCCGCGCGCGGCGCCCTCGAGACCGAAGCGAGCAAGACCAAGGATGCCCGTGAGAAGAAGGCCGCGGCCGAACTCAAGAAGGCCAAGCAGGAGGCAGAGAAGGCTGCGCTGCGGGTCGCGGAGGTGGAGGCCCTGCTCACGGAGCACCAGGCGAAGGTCGGCTCGCTCGAGACCTCGGCGAAGGCGGCTGAGGAGGCCCGGAAGGCCGCCTCCGACGAGCTCGAGAAGATGAGGGCTTCGCATGGGGACACCCAAGCCGAGGTGACTCGGCTGACGGACGCGCTCGCTGCGAAGGAGGCCGAGCTCGAGCGCAAGATCGCCGAGCAAGCCGCCGTCACAGGGAGCGTGGGCGGCGCCGAGGAGCAGGCTGCGAAGGCCGCCGAGCTCACGTCTCACGTCCGGGAGCTCGAGGACCAGCGCCGGCAAGGCGTGGAGGACCTCGCACGGGCGGAAGAGCGCCTCGGCAACACGCAGTTGGAACTCATGCGGGCGACGAAGCGGGCGAAGGAGCTTGAGCAGCGTCTCCGCGAGCTGGAGGCGGGTGAGGCTGCGCCCCCAGGCGAGCGCGCCTCCGAGCCCGAACCCGAGCCGGCTCCCACGTCGCCGCTCGCCAGGCTCCGGCGTGAGGTTCGGGAGGCCGCGCGAGCGCCTGCCGAGGAGCCCGCGCCGGTTCCTGCCGAGGAGCCTGCGCCGGGTCCTGCCGAGGAGCCCCGGCCGGTCGACGAGGCCGGGCTGTCGCTCCGAGAACGCCTGGCGCGCGCCGCCGCTGCGCGGCACCGCGCTCCCGGCTCGGGCGGGTCCGAGGGCTAGGGCGCGGCGTCCACCCTGTACGTCGAGCGGAGTCCCTGCTCGATGTCGCGCGCCGGGAGGAGCCGCGGCATCGGGTACCCGTAGCGCCGGCTGAGTTCCAGATGCTCGGCGCAGAGCGGCACCAATCTCCCACCGCGGAGCCGGATGACGACCGCGCACCGATCTCCGGCGGCCCCCTTGCGCCAGAGGCACAGATGGCACACGAGGCGGAGCTGTTGCGGGTAGGCGAACTCACCACGGTAGCCGTACTCATGCTCGACGACCCTTCCCCACAGCGCCGCGGTTCCGATCACGGCCGGGTTTCGGGCGCGCCGCAGCGGATCGGGATCGTGCATCGCGTGGAGCCCGCAGGTGCAGTCCATCCCGGGAACCGGGTGAAGGCGCCGTCGTCGGCAGGTCCCGCGCGCGGGCTCGAGCGGCGGCCACGGCCGTGGGCTCCCCAAGATCGGCCGCAGGCGCAGACCGGTTCCGTTGCGGTGCCCGGTCAGCGTCCACGCGCGCCACGCGACGATCGGCTCGAGGACGACGTTCGTCTCGGAACGGACGAGCGTGCCGAGCATCGTCGCTCGCCTACCGCGCAGGCGGAGCCTGCTGTGCGGGTTCCGCCGGCTCGGCCGGCACCGGCGCCGGGTCCGGCGCGGGGACCGGCTCAGGGTCCGGGAGGACCTCCGGGACGGGGAGCGAGATCGGCTGCACCTCCCACACGCGCCGCGGACGGCCGATGTTCACGCCACCACCTCCTGTGAACCTGCGCTCAGCATGCGCCCGGCGGTGCCTTCGGTCAACGGCCGACTGTCGCGGTGCGCGCCGTCCTCGCGCTCCTCTAGAGTGGGCGGCATGACCACAGACATCTTCGGCAACGCCGTCCTCCGCACCGAGGATGCGCGATTCCTCTCGGGTCGTGCGCGGTACGTCGACGACATCCCGCTCGAGGGTGCCCTTCGGGCCGTGTTCGTCCGCTCCATCATGGGGCACGCGCATGCCCCGAGCGTCGATGTCTCCGCGGCAGCCGAGATGCCGGGCGTTGCGGCCGTATTGACGGCGGGCGATCTTGGGCTCGCGGATCAGCCGCCGTCGGGGAACGTGACCGGTCCGTTCTCACGGCCCGTACTCGCGACCGACACCGTGCGTTTCGTCGGGGAACCGATCGCCGTCGTCCTGGCCGAAACGACCGAGCAAGGGATGGACGCGGCGGAGCTCGTGACCGTCGAGTACGAGGTGTTGGACGCGGTGGTCGGTGTGGATGCGGCGCTCGCGGAGGGGGCGCCGCTCCTGTTCCCCGAAGCCGGTACGAACCTCGCGCACGAGTTCAACGACCGCTGGGACGACGACGTGCTCGCGGGTTCGGATGTCGTCGCGCGCGGACGATTCCTCAACCAGCGCCTCGCGCCCGTACCGATGGAGCCGAACGTGTTCGCCGCCGTGCCGGAGGGCGACGGACGCCTGACCGTCTGGGTTTCTAGCCAGGTGCCGTTCGATGTGCGGGCCGACCTCTGCGATGCGCTTGACATGCGGAAGGACCGCATCCGCGTGATCGCGCCCGACGTCGGCGGTGGGTTCGGCGCGAAGCTGCAGATCTACCCGGAGTACCTCGTGTGCGCGGCAGCGGCGCTGCGGTTCGGGCGCCCGGTCCGCTGGACCGAGACGCGCTCGGAGAGCATGACGAACATGACGCACGGCCGCGCCCAGGTGCAGGAGGTGGAGCTCGGCGCGAAGCGCGACGGAACCCTCGTCGGGCTGCGCGCAGACATCGTCGCCGACATGGGCGCGTACCCGATCGGCGCGTTCCTCCTGCCGACGACGAAGATGATGCTGACCGGCGCGTACCGCATCCCGGCCATGGCCTCGCGCGGTCGTTCGGTCGTGACGAACGCAACCCCGGTCGCGCCCTACCGTGGGGCGGGACGGCCGGAGGCGACCGCGCTGATCGAGCGCGCGATGGATCTGCTCGCGGCCGAGCTCGAGATGGACCCGGTCGAGCTCCGCCGGCGCAACCTGGTCCCGCCGGACGCGTTCCCGTACCGGACGGCGGCCGGCACCACGTATGACACCGGCGACTACGAGCTCGCCCTGGACGAGGCGCTCCGCCTTGCCGGCTACGAGGACCTGCGGAGGGAACAGGCCGAGCGCCGCGCACGCGGCGACCGGGTGCAGCTGGGGATCGGCCTCAGCACGTACGTCGAGATGAGCGGCTACGCCAGCGAGTTCGGCGGGGTCGAGGTGGACGCCGACGGCTCGGTCACGGTGCTCACCGGCACCTCGCCTCACGGACAGGGACACGAGACCGCGTTCGCGCAGATCGTGAGCGGGATCCTCGGCGTGCCCTTCGAGGAAGTGCGCGTGATCCACTCCGACACCGGGGTCGTGCCGAGTGGGCAGGGGACGTACGGGTCACGCTCGCTCCAGATCGGCGGCTCCGCGGTCTGGGAAGCGAGCGAGGCCGTGCTGGTGAAGGCGAAGCGCCTGGCCGCGCATCTTCTCGAGGTCGCCGAGGCGGACGTGGCACTCGGGGAGGATGGGCGGATCGGCGCGGTGGGGGCAACGGACACGGCCCTCACCTGGGGGCAGCTCGCCGCCGCCGCGGCCGACCCTCTACGGTTGCTGGAGGGCATGGAGCCCGGCCTCGCCGCGTCGGGCAAGTTCAAGCAGAAGGACTCGACGTTCCCGTTCGGGGCGCACGTCGCGGTCGTGGAGGTCGACCTTGAGACCGGCGAGGCGCGCTCGGTCCGTCACATCGCCGTAGACGACTGCGGCCGGATCCTGAACCCGATGCTCGCCGAGGGTCAGGTGCACGGCGGTCTCGCGCAGGGCCTAGCACAGGCGCTCTACGAGGGCGTCGAGTACGACGAGCTCGGCACGCCGATGACCGGAAACCTCGGGAGCTACCTGGTGCCCTCGGCCGTCGAGCTGCCCACGTACGTGACGGCGCACACCGAGACGCCGACCCCGCTGAATCCGTTGGGAGCCAAGGGCGTCGGGGAGTCCGCGACGATCGGTTCCGTCCCGGCCGTGCAGAACGCGGTGATCGACGCGCTCTCGCACCTGGGCGTGCGCCACCTCGACATGCCTCTCTCTCCGGAGCGGGTGTGGCGCGCGATCCGCGAGGCCGCGCGCTAGTCACCGCGCAGGCGCTCGCCGAATGTCGCTCCAGGTGTCGCCCGGCTGATGGGATGATGACCGCCGATGCGTGCACGCTCGCTCTCCGCGTTCCTGCTCGTGGTGTTCGTCGTCTCCGGGTGCACGCGGGGCATCGAGGAGTCGACGGAGGCGCTGAGTAGCCCTCGATCGACGCCGAGTGCCTCGACGACCCCGACCGCGATCGGGGGCGGAACGGCGACGCCCTCGCCCACAGGCTCCGGCACAGCCGCCGGGAAGCGGCCGGTCGTGGTGACGACGCCGCTCGTGGGCGACCAACTCGTGAGCCCCGTGACGATCCGGGGCAGGGCGGAGGCTCCCGACGGCGTGGTCACGATCGCGGTCCTCGACGCCGGTGGGGACGTGCTCGCTGCGATGAACACGGATGTCTCCTGCGGGAGCGGCTGCCGTGGGACGTTCGAGACGAACCTCGCGTTGTTCACGCCGACGCGGCAGGTCGGGACTGTCGTCGTCTCGGTCTCGAGCGGCGCCGACGCGGCGCCGCCCTACGTGATCCAGGTTCCCGTCACGCTGGTGCCCTGAGGCCGGCACCGTGGTGTCGGCCGCCGCTTGATAGGGTCGGGTGCCATGCCCACCGACGAGATGCCCGACTGGGAACGCAGGTTCCGAGCCCCGACCCTGATCTTCCCCGCGTGGTCGCGCCACGCGCCCAACCGACTGGTCCTCACCTCCGATGAGAGCGGCTCGTTCCAGGCGTACGCGTGGGACCTCGACGCGGGAACGCGCCGGAAGGTGACCGGCGAGCCGGTCGGTGTGATCTACGCATCCGTGACCGCCGACGGCGAGCGCGTCGTGTGGTTCCACGACGAGAGCGGCGACGAGTCGGGACTGTGGATCGCCGAGCCGTTCCATGGCGGCGAGGCCGTGCCGCTGCTCCCGGGGGCGCCGCAGGGATGGCCGCAGGGGCTGGCGCTCGGCCGAGACCTGGTGGCGGCGGCCCTCGCCGACCGCGAGGGGTTCGCGGTCTTCGTGTCGGAGCACGGTGGTACCGCGAAGGAGATCTACCGCGACGTCGACATGATCACGATCGGCGGGTTCGAACTCGAGCAGGAGGGGTTCGACCTCGGCGGCTTCTCGGCCGACGAGTCGCTCCTCTGCGTCCAGGTCGCTCAGGACGGCGACAACATCCACGGTGCCCTGCGGGTGCTCGACCCGCGTACCGGTGAGGTGGTCGGCGAGCAGGCGGATGGGCCCGGCCTCGGGTTGAACCCGATGGCGTGGTCGCCCGTCCCCGGCGACCAACGGCTCGTGATCGTCCACGAGAGGGAGGACCTGCAGCGTCCCGCGATCTGGGACGTCGCGACGGGGGAGCGGCGGGACATCTCGCTCGATCTGCCGGGAGTCGCTTTCCCGATCGACTGGTGGCCGGACGCGTCAGCGCTCCTGCTCGCCCACTGCCGTGATGGCCGTGATCAGCTGCTCCGCTACGACCTCGCGACCGACCAGCTCACCGAGATCCCGCACGAACCCGGCGAGACGCACGGCATGCGGGTGCGTCCCGACGGCGAGGTCTGGTACCGGCTCTCGCAGGGTCACCGGGCCTCCCGACTGCTGGACGGTCGGGGCGAGGAGCTGCTTACACCCGACGAGGCCGGTCTGCGCGAGGGCCGCCCGTTCACGTCGTGGACGTTCAAGAACCCCGCCGGCGACCGCGTTCACGGCTTCTACGTGACGCCCGAGGGCGAGGGTCCCTTCCCCGTCTACATGAAGGTTCACGGCGGCCCGAGCTGGCTCTACATGGATCGATGGTGGCCGGACGTGCAGGCGATCGTCGATCGCGGGTTCGTCGTCGCGATGGTGAACTACCGGGGCTCGACGATGTACGGGCGCCGTTGGCGCGATCACATCATCGGGAACGTCGGTTTTCCAGAGGTCGAAGACGTCGTCGCAGGTTTGGATGACCTCGTTGCGAGGGGCATCGCCGATCCGAACCGCGCCGTGGTTGGCGGAGCTTCGTGGGGCGGCTACGTGACGCTCCTCGCGCTCGGGCTGCAGCCCCAGCGGTGGAACGCCGGCGTCGCCGCCGTTCCGGTCGGCGACTACATGGAGTCCTACGACGAGTCGGCGCCGTCGCTACAGGCCTACGATCGCTCTCTGCTCGGCGGCTCGGTGCACGATATCCCCGAGTTCGTGCGGGAGCGTTCCCCGATCACGTACGTCGACCACGTGAAAGCTCCGACGCTCGTGTTGATCGGCGAGCACGACACCCGTTGCCCGCCTCGGCAGGCCTTCAACTGGGTCGACGCGTACCGCGCCCGCGGGGGCGAGGTCGAGGTCTACACGTACGGCACCGGCCACTCCTCGTTCGTGGTGGACGAGGAGATCCGCCAGTGGCAGGCCGTTCTCGACTTCCTGCGCCGCCGTATCCGGCTCGACTGAGACCGCCTGAGCTTGGGTCGGAAGCTAGGGTCAGACGACGCCCTGGGCGAGCATCGCTCCTGCGACCTTGACGAAGCCGGCGATGTTCGCTCCGTTGACGTAGTTGCCGGGCGTCGCGTACTCCTCGGCGGTGTCACGGGCCTGCTTGTGGATCGCCTTCATGATCCCGTGGAGGCGGGCGTCGACCTCCTCGCGGGTCCACGCGAGGCGCAGGCTGTTCTGTGACATCTCGAGGCCCGAGGTGGCGACGCCGCCGGCGTTGGCGGCTTTGCCGGGGCCGTAGAGGATGCCGGCCTTGATGAACTGCTCGACGCCCTCGGGGACCGTCGGCATGTTCGCGCCCTCGGAGACCACGTGCACGCCGTTCTTGAGCAGGTTGGCGGCGTCCTTGGCGTTGATCTCGTTCTGCGTCGCGCTCGGGAAGGCGCAGTCGGCCTTGATGTCCCATAGCGGGTTGTGGTCGGCCTTCGGGTCGGCCGCGATGAACTCGGCTCCCTTGTACTTGTCGGCGTACCCGCTGATGCGACCGCGCTTGACGTTCTTGAGATCCATGACCCAGGCGAGCTTCTCGCGGTCGATGCCGTTGGGGTCGTGGATGACGCCGCCCGAGTCGGAGAGCGTGACCGGCTTGCCGCTGAGGTCGAGGATCTTCTCGGTGGCGTACTGGGCGACGTTGCCGCTGCCCGACACCAGACAGGTCTTGCCTTCGAGGCTCTCGTCGCGCGTGCTGAGCATCTCCTGGGCGAAGTAGACGGCGCCGTAGCCCGTCGCCTCGGGACGGATGAGTGAGCCGCCCCACTCGATGCCCTTACCGGTGAGGACACCGGTGAACTCGTTGCGGATGCGCTTGTACTGACCGAACAGGAAGCCGATCTCACGACCGCCCACGCCGATGTCGCCGGCGGGGACGTCGGTGAACTGGCCGATGTGGCGCTGGAGCTCGGTCATGAACGACTGGCAGAAGCGCATGACCTCGGCGTCACTCTTGCCCTTCGGGTCGAAGTTCGCGCCGCCCTTGCCACCGCCCATCGGGAGTGTGGTCAGGGCGTTCTTCAGGACCTGCTCGAAGGCGAGGAACTTCAGCATGCCGAGATACACGGTCGGGTGGAAGCGCAGGCCGCCCTTGTACGGGCCGATCGCGCTGTTCATCTCGACGCGGTAGGCCTTGTTGATCTGGATCTCGCCCTTGTCGTCGGTCCACGGGACTCGGAACAGGATCACGCGCTCGGGCTCGATGAGGCGCTCGAGGATCTTGGCCTTGCGGTACGCGGGATGGCGGTCGAACACGAGCTCGAGGGACTCGGCCACCTCCTGGACGGCCTGGTGGAACTCGGGCTCGCCCGGGTTCTTGGCCTTCACGTCGGCCATCAGTTCGTTGACGTAGTCGCTCATGCGCTTCCCTCCAGTGGGATCTGAGAACGTCGACGTAAGTAACGTTACAGACCGGCGTCGTCCCCGTGGGCAGGCCGGAAGGTCCTATCCGGGCAGGTCAGATGGACTTTCGGTACATATGGGCGCCCTCGCCCCGTGCGTCGGGCGCGCTACGCGGCGGCCGCGAAGAGCTCGGCGAGCGACACCGGCTCGAGTCCCCGGGCGCGGAGCCCGTCGATGATCCCCGGCAGGGCCGCCGCGGTCTGGTCAAGGGCGTGGAGCACGACGATGCTCCCCGCTCGGGCCGCCGAGAGCACGCGCTCGCGGATCACCGATGCTCCCGGAAGAGACCAGTCCCGCGGGTCGACGTCCCAGATGACGGTGCGCAGGTAGCCCGCGCTGCCGGCCGCCTGTAGGACCGTCGCGTTCGTGGCGCCGCCCGGGGGCCGGAAGAACGGCGCCGGGGTGGAGCCCGCAGCCCTCCACCATGCCGACTCGTCCCGCACGAGCCGTGCGCGGACCTCGTCGTAGGAGAGAGCCGTGAGGGATGCGTGGTCCCATCCGTGGGATCCGACGGTGTGTCCTCCGGCGACCGTTCGCCGTGCCAGGTCGGGGTGACCGGCCACATAGATGCCGGTGCAGAAGAAGCTCGCGGTGGCGTGCTTCTTCTGCAGTGTGTCGAGGATGCGCGCCCACGCCGCGGTGTCGTAGCAGTCGTCGAACGTGAGCGCGACGCGCCTCCCGGCGCCATCGACTCGGCGCCACACCCGTGTCGTGACGGGACGATGGTCGCGGAACGCGAAGGGGCGGGTGACCCGCGTGTTCCCCGCGTCGTCGGTGACCGAGAACGTCGCGCGGTACAGACCCGGGTCGACCGGGTCGCCGTTCTCGTATCGCGCATTCCACGAAAGGGTGGAGGCGCTCCCGGAGAGGAGCGTCCCGGACCCGCTGCCCACACGGCGGTCGATGGCGTCGGTGACCGAGTAGGAGACCGTGAGCTCGCTCGCCCGGTCGGAGGCGCGGAACGCGAACGTGACACGGCCGATCCGCGTGAGCGGCTCCGGGGAAGCGCCCCGCCAGTGGAAGCGAGGCCGCCGGGTGTCGACGACGACGGGGGCCGTTGCGGTCGAGCCGTTCCCAAGCGCATCGACCGCCTCGAGCCGAAGGGCGTAGCGGCCGTCGGCGACCGTTCGCCCACGGCGGTTCGTCCCGTCCCACGGCAGCTTCGTCCGCCCGGCCTCTGCCGGGGTACCCGATGCGAGCGAGCGAACCACGCTCCCGTCGGGGGCGAGGACGTCCACGGTCAAGCTCGCCGGCTCGTCCAGGTGCACGGTGATCGTCGTCTCGTCCTTCACGCCGTCGCCGTTCGGGCTGAAGGCCGGCCGTGAGGCGGACGCGATGATCGCGGGGGGTGTGTTGTCGACGACGACGTCGACGATGGCCGTCGCTGCGCTCGTGCCGTCGGTCGCGGTAGCGCGGAGCACCGCGTCGCCCGAGAACCCGGTCGTGTCCCACGAGGCGATCCAGTCGTCGGCCGGCGTCGCATCGGTCGCGATCGGTGCCCACGTCGCACCGGCGTCCGTCGATCGGTCGAACGCGACGGAGGTGACGGTGCCGGTCGTCGTCGCGGTCACGGAGACGATCCCCGCGACGGTGGTACCGGCCGGAGGCGCCGTGATCGTCACGCCGACATCAGCGGCCGAGACCGGGCTCGGGACGGCGAGCACGGCTGAGATGGTCGCGAGGGTCAAGAGGAGCCGCCGCATGCGTCGATGTTACGGGCTCGTGACCTGGAAGCCACTGCGCATCGCAGGTTGTCCCCACCCCATCCACCGGGGAGAGCGGCTTTCTCCACAGGTTACGCACAGGCCGTATCGATCGAATGACAGTCGTGTGATTACCCACACCTGTGGAAGGACCTGTGGCAAAAGGACAGGCGTGTGATCCGGGCGATCAGCGCAGCCGCGTGGACAGGCCGAACCCACCCGCGATGAGCGCGAGGCCAACCCAGAGCCACAACTGCTGGAGCCCCTGGGCACCGGGCATGAGGCTCATGTAGTTCAGGACGATGACGGCGACCCCGCCCGCGAAGACGCCGAGGACGAGCCAGCCGTACCAGCGTGGGCTGGGCTTCCTCTTCTTCTTGGGCGGTGGGGGGACGTATGGGCGGCGTGTCTGCTTCTGGCGTCCTCGGGACTTCGGCATGGCGCCGGGATGTTACCGCGGTCGCAGGGTCATCGCGCTCGCGGCGGCGGCCTCCACGGCACGCTGTGTGAGCGGCATGGGATGGCGCTCGCCCTCCGCCCAGAGCGGCACCAGGTCGTTCCAGTGGGGCGATGCCGGGTGCCCCGACTGCCCCGTCGTGTGGGAGCCGACGGCCGCGTCCGGGTCCGACAGGTCGACGATCTGCCTCCACGAGGGCACCACCGCGGCGCCGTAGTCCTCGCCCGGTGCGAACCCGCCCGCATCGATCGTGCCCTCGTCGCCGCCCTTCTCGACCACGCCGCCGGTGAAGAGCTCGGCGAGGTCGCCGATCAGCGCGAGCGGATGCGTGAAGACCACCGTGTGGAGTGCTCCCCAGCGCCAGTCCGTCGCGTCCGCGCCGAGCTTCGCGGTGAGGTCGTCGAGGGCGGCATCGAGCGCGCGGCGGAGCACCTCGTCGCGCGCCGCCGTTCCGTTGGCGCCGAACCAGGTCGCCGTCGGGTTCGCGAGGAGGTTCGGCAGGACCTGCGATCCGAAGGCGTTCGCCGAGTCTCGCCGCGCGTAGTAGTGGTCGAAGAGCTCGTCCCCGAGCTTCGGCCTCAGGATCTCCTCGGCGATGCGTCTGGACCAGACCTGGTAGACGGCCGCGGCGGCCGAGCCTGCGGCGAGGTCGCCGTCCCAGGCCGCGAGCATGCGTAGGGCCTCCCTCTGCCGATCGCTCACCGGCTCGACCTGGAGGAGGAGCGGCACTACCTCGCGGGCCGAGAGCGAGACCGTGTCGGTCTGGATCGCGGCGAAGGTGTCGCGCGTGTGCAGTTCGGTCGCGGTGATGAGCTCTGCGATCCGGCGCGCGCGGAACGGCGCCGAGAAGTCCTTGGCGATGAGGTGAGGGTAGGCGTCGTCGTGGATCCTGTTGTTCGCGGTGACGAGGAAGCCCTCGTCGGGATCGACGCTCCACGGCAGCTCGTCGAAGGGGACGGACCCGTCCCACTCGTGCTCGGCCGTCCACCCGGGCACCGGTATCGTCCCGTCCCCCTTGCGTCGCACGGGATAGAGGCCGGTGCACTGGTAGCCGATCGTGCCGTCGACGTCGGCGTACACGAAGTTCTGCCCCGGCATCCGCCACGCGCGGAGGACCTCGCGGAACCCGTCGAAGCTCCCGGCGCCCGCGAGGCCGACGAGAGTGGAGGGCAGGATGCCCTCTTCGCTGCCGACCGCGCGGAGGGCGTAGGTCTCCCGGACGCCGCCCTCGACGACCTCCGCCCGCAGCATGCCGACGAGGTACGAGTCCAGGACCGGCCCGTGGCGGGTCTCGCGAACCTCGAGCACCTCCGGCTCGTCCCGGCCCCTCACCTCGATCTCCTCGTGGTGGACGGTCAGCGGCTCCCAGGCGCCCTCGTAGAGGGCGGCCGCCCCGTCTTCGGAGAGGCGCTCGAGGTAGAGGTCCTGCGTGTCGCCCCCCACGTTGGTCACGCCCCACGCGTGGTGCGGCGTGTGTCCGATCACGACCCCCGGCGTGAACGGGAACGCGACTCCGGCCGCCTCGTAGCCGGGCGCCGACAGGTGGCACTCGATCCACACCGACGGCATCTCGACGGACAGGTGGGGATCGTTCGCGAGCAGCGGTTTCCCGCTCGCGGTTCGCGAGCCGCCGACGACCCAGTTGTTCGAGCCCTGCCCCGACGGCCGAGACGGCGCGGCGCGCAGGAGATCGAACGCCGATCGGCGCCCGTCACGCTTGCCGGCGATGGTCGAAGGGGCCTCGGCCGGCAGCTCGGGGAACAGCTCGCGCATCGCATCCCAGCCGAGCCGCTCGGCGAGCTCGGCGCGAAGCAGCTCGTCGTCGAAGTTGCCGGAGAGGGTCCAGCCTAGATACGCGACGGCGGAGGCCCAGTACGCCTCGGCGTCCCTTCCGGTCGGGACGTCCGGCTCGATGGCGAGGATCCCGTACTCGACCGGTGGCGCCGGCATCGTCTCGAGCCACGCCCGCACCCCAGCACGGAAGGAGGCCGTCATCCGTAGCGAGAGGTCGTCGTAGGCGGCGGCGATCCGCTCGCCGGCGCGGTGCCAGCCGACCGTCCGCGCGAACCGGTCCATCGGCAGCACGAGGTCGGCGAACATCGCCGCGAGGCGCCCGTTCGCCAGGCGAAGCGTCATGTCGAGCTGGAACAGCCGCTCGGACGCGACGACGAAGCCCTGGGCGAGGAACAGGTCATCGAGGCTCTCGGCGTAGATGTGGGGCACACCCCAGCGGTCGCGGATCACCTCGACGGGCGCCGACAGTCCCGGAACGGCGACCTCGCCTTCGACCGGTGGGAGCGCCGCCTTCGCCGCTTCGCGGACCTGCTCGACCCAGTCGACCATGGCTGCAGCCTACCGTCCGACGGATCCCGCGTTCAGGGGGCTGGGAGATAGAGCGGTAGCATCGACTCGGCAGGATCCGCCTGCCTGGTGGAGTCACGATCGGAGTGGACGATCGACGATTGCCGAGGCGAACGATTGGACGGCGAGGCGCAGGACGGGGAGCGGAAAGCGGAACCCCGGATCCAGAGTGAAGGTCCTGATTCGATCGACCACCGAGCGAGCAAGATCGGGCGCAGGAGAAGCTGGTACGGGCTGAAGAAGCACGCCAAGAGATTCCTCAGCCTGGGAGTGCCGAACATGTTCCTCCGCGGCCTCCTTCACTTCTTGCCCGCTCTCCGGCAGGCCGGCCGCCTCCCGACCCCAGCTCGCGTGAAGGAAGTGGAGGGGCAGATACAGGGCGCTCGGTTCGTGATGCTGCGGCCGGATCGCTGTGTGGTAGCGAAGGAGCTCTACTGGGGCAAGGGGCGCCGGCCGAAGGCCGAGGACAACTTCGCCATCGAGCTATTCGCCACGTTTGCCCGGCGCTCCGACATCATGTTTGACATCGGGGCCTACACGGGCATCTTCACGCTTGTCGGCACTGCGGTGAATCCGGACCTGGAGGCGCACGCCTTCGAGATCGTGCCGGAGGTCTATCGGGCCCTCTTCGACAACTGTGTTCGGAACGGCGTCCTTCACCGCACGACCCTCCACCATGTTGGCGTGGGCAACCCGGACGGCGTCATGAGGGTGCCCGCTCGAACCGCAGGATCGGCCCTCCCAGACTTCTACTCGACCGGACTGCACTTCGACACCGGGATCCTCGTCCGGCTCCGATCGCTCGACTCGCTGGCTGATCTGGTGCCCATCGGTGCTCGGGTCGTGGTCAAGGTGGATGTGGAGGGTACGGAGAACGAGGTCTTCCGCTACAGCCAGAAGTTCCTCGCCTCTTTCCGCCCAGGCATCCTCTGCGAGGTTCTCGAGGGAGTTGCCGGTGTCGCGGAGTTGGAGGACCTCCTCGCTCCTCATGGCTACTGCTTCTACCTCGTTCGAGACGCCGATCTGCTCCCGGCCGCTCACATAGAGCCCGACGCCAACTTCCGGGACTGGCTCTTCACGAAGCAGGGTCCGGACGAGCTCGCGGCTATCGGTCTCACGCTGGCGCCGCAGACGGCGTGGAAGCGTCAGGCATCCAACCCGTGAGCCGAGTGCTTGGGCGCAAGGAACGCCGGACGGCTACGGTCGCGGGCAGGTGAAGCCCGATTCCCAGAACCATGGACGGGGCTTGGCCTGCACGGCCGCTCCTTGGGCAAGGATGTCTCCCACCGTGGTTACCTCGAGACCTCGCTTGTTCAATGCAGGCAGCAGGAGGCGGAGCGCTGCCATGGCAGACTCGCGACCGAGCCCACCAGCTGGGGCGTCGTGAGCGAGGATGATGTCACCAGGTTGAACATCTCGCGCCAGGGTCTCAGCGGCCTCACCAGGCGCCAGCCCCATGCCTCCGACGTAGTGGTCGAGTGCGATCGACCAGTGGACCGGCCTCAGTCCCATCTCCTCGATCTGCGCAAGTTGATCCGGACTGATCTCTCCGAGGGGAGCACGGAACAACGGTGCGGCCCCCGTTCTCTCTTGGGACAGCAGGTCCTGCGTCCTGACCACCTCGGCGAGGGCGTCAGTCACCGAGAGATCAGAGAGGTGCGGATGTGACCAGGTGTGGTTACCGATCTCCATGCCTGCGTTGATCTCCTGCTCGACGAGCCTGGGGTGGGCAGAGGCGTGCTCTCCGATGAGGAAGAACGTGGCCCTGTCCCCGTACCGATGGAGGAGAGCGAGGACGGCTGGCGTGTACCCCGGATCCGGGCCGTCATCGAAACTGAGGGCAACGAGCGGCCGATCGGTCACGACGCGGCATATGGGCGACAGAGAGCCGTAGCGCCGGATCTGCACCGCGTGAACGACTTGCGCGATGCCCATACTCGCAGCCGCGGTAGTGACCACCAGGAGGACCAGCGCGACCGCCATCAGGCGACGCGACCTCACGGGCGGTTGACGCCTTGTTGCCGACGAAGCATGCGGAGATCCCAGATGGTGCCAACCTCTCTCACAGGATGCCCGTCCTTCG
>Ga0315291_10005079_pt1 | contig 16608 bp, 9 predicted proteins | sample YL17G12_20_MG_FD_203070 | JGI IMG/M metagenome (GOLD analysis project Ga0315291, IMG submission 203070) | Sediment microbial communities from Yellowstone Lake, YNP, Wyoming, USA - YL17G12_20 | ecosystem: Environmental > Aquatic > Freshwater > Lake > Sediment | place: USA: Wyoming | collected...
TCAGCGAAGTTCAGCAGCAGATGATAGGTGCGGATGGCGATCTCTCGCCCGCTGAGGCCGGCCAGCGTATTTGGCTCGGCGAAGATGTCGCGCAGCGGATCGGCCTGTCGGGGTTCTGCGACACGCGCCGACGGAGGGCGACGGCGACGCAGTAAGCGGGCCACCAGCTCGCGGCAGCGATGCCACGCGCGGACAACGAGCCCAAGCAATGCTGCGGCCGCGCGCAGCAACCGCTGCCCGAGCCGGGTCCGCCTGCACACCCAGATCAGCAGCAGGGCGAGCAGCAGCAAGAGCAGGAGCAGGAGCAGGAACGCGGCGCGGGGCACGCGGCTGATTCCCGCAGCGGCGCGTCTCGTTGCTGCCGAGATGGCGCTCGCCGCCGCCGTCATCCTGTCGGCGGCCGACTGCGCGGCCGATGGGGCCAAGGCACTGCCAACACGGGAGGTCGGCACTTTGCGCTTCGCCTGCCCCATAGGGAGCACTGCGGCGAGGGCGGCCGATAGCACCAGCACGACCAAGGCAAGGCTCAACCAGCTTCGGTAGGACCCAGGCGCCATCAGCAGGTTGCCCTCGCGCGCTGCCCGCTCGAAGAACGCCATTCGCTCGATGAACATGAAGGATAGGCACAGTAAGCCCAGCGCAACGACCCAAGCGGTGGGGTTGGGCACGCGCGCCTCCCCCCTCGACCAGGCCGAGCCGAGACCGAGCGCGAGCAGCGCGAGCATGAGAACCAGGCCCAGCGCGGGCCGGACCGCCTCCCGCGACCTGGGGGCGCGTCCGAGCAGGTGAGGCTGAAGCGCGGGCGCTGGTTCCGCAGCGTCTGCGTCCCGGACCAGCCACGGCAGGAAGTTCCAGGCGAACGTCATCTCGGCGACCACGATGAGGGCGCAGAGAAGCGCCGTCCGAGGAGGAACGCGGTCGGCATAGAGGGCGAGGGCGGCAGCCGCCGCGCCCGCTACCAGGGCGAGCAAGGTGAGTGTGAACCAGCGCTCCAGCTCCTTGCGTGCCGAGTACCCCAGGCTTGCCGTGTAGGCGACAAGCAGACCCGTCATGAGGCCGGCCAGCAGGCCTGCTCTCGGCGCTACCCAGATGAGCAGAAGCGCCGGATACGAGACGATGCCAAGGATCAGCCATGCCGACCATGACCACAGCTCGATTCGCAGCCGGTGCCGGGCGGGCTTCTCAGATGCCGAGGCCACCGATGTCCGCCTCCGATCGCACGACCATGGTGGTGATGCCAAGTGGTTCCAGGTCAGCCGCTGCGTCAGCGCCGCGGCTCACCAGTACTGCCTTCACGTCGAACCCTGCACCGCGCAGGGCTATCGCCGAGCGCAGCGCTCCTGCGCTCAGGGTCGGCGTGACCAGGATGACGAGCGTGCCCCAGGCCCACTCCTCCTTCTCCCGGTCCAGCACGGGCACGAGGTCGGACGCTGCACCCAGCTCAATCCGGCCGAGGATGGTCAGCATGGCAGTGAGCTGCTCTCGGTCGCGCCCTGCTCGCACGCGCAGCACGGCCTCGCTTTCCGGCGCGGCGGGATCGCGGGCAAGCGCGAGCAGGCCGATCCGCTGCCTGCGCGCCAGCACGTGGTCGGCGATCGAGGCAGCCGCGGTGACGGCAAGCTCCGCGGCCTCCGCCGCGTCGGACGGGTTGTAGGGGTAGTCGGCGCGCCGGAGGTTGAGCACTAACATGTTCTCGACTTGGGCCGACAGCTCGAAAAGCTTTGACTGGAGTCGGCCGGTATGAGCGGTGGCGCGCCAGTGCACTCTTCGCAGCCCGTCGCCGTGCTGATAGGGCCGGATCCCCACAACCAGTGTAGGATCCTCAAGCACCCGCTGCCTGGCCCTCACATCACCTGCCGGTCGGCGGGAGGGCAGGCGAGCGTGGGTGATCGGGACCACCTTTGGGAAGACCGTAACGGCATCCACGGGGCCGGCGCTCGCTTCTCTGCGCGACAGCCCGAAGATGTCTCCCGTGCGCAACACGGTCGGCCCGAGCTGGTAATACCCGCGCCGCGCCGCGTGGAGGCTATAGCGGAAGCTGAACGACCCGTTTCCCCGCACAGGACCGACCCGGCCACGCAGCCCCGTTATCGGCAGGCCGGCGGGCAGCGACTCGGCGGCAACGAGCCAGGGAACGGGCAGAGAGCTGAGGTTGCTGACGGTTACCTCGACCGTCACTTCGCCGCCGTGCGCGACCCGGTCTGCAGACAGCCTCCGGGCCGCGACGAGGCTTCGCTGAGCAACACGGCCGACGACCACCCCGATGAGCCACACCGCGATCATGAAGTAGCCGAGCCAGTAGAAGGCCGGCGTCGCGGTGACCCACGCCAACGCAATCGCCAGGCCCGCCAGCAGCAACCACGGGACCGGCAGCACCATCCACTTCCACCCCGGCTCAGCGTTGTGAGAGCAGGCGGCGGGCGCGTTCCGCAACACCCTCCGCGGTGTAGCCGAGCTTCTCCGCGATCACCTTCCACGGAGCGGAGAAGCCGTACCTGTCGATGCCGAAGATCGCGCCTTGGGCGCCGACGTACCGCTCCCAGCCGAACGAGCACCCCGCCTCCACCGCCAGGCGGCAGGTGACCGAAGGTGGAAGCACCTCGTTGCGGTACGCCTCCGGCTGCTCGTCGAACACCTCCCAGCAGCCCAGATTCACCACGCGCGCGCGCCGGCCCTCCTTGGCCAGCAGGCGAGCGGCTTCCAGGGTGATGAAGACCTCGGAGCCGGTCGCCATCAGGATGATCTCCGGGTCGGGGGCATCAAGGAGAGTATACCCGCCCTTCCGCAGCATCTCGGCTGGCGCAAGGTCGGAGCGATCGAGCACCGGGATGTTCTGCCGGGTGAGCAAGAGGCCGGTCGGGCCGTCCCTGCGCTCGAGCGCCATCATCCATGCGACCGCGGTCTCGTTCGCGTCGGCCGGTCGGATGAGCGTGAGGTTGGGCATGGCGCGCAGCGCGGCGAAGTGCTCGATAGGCTCGTGGGTGGGGCCGTCCTCGCCCAGGAAAACGGTGTCGTGAGTCCAGACATAGATGACCGGCAGCTTCGAGATCGCCGCCAGCCGGACCGATGGCCGCATGTAGTCTGCGAAGACCAAGAAGGTGCCTCCGTATGGGATGAACCCGCCGTGGAGAGCCATCCCGTTGAGGATTCCGGCCATCGCGTGTTCCCGCACGCCGAAGTGCAGGTTCCTGCCCGCGTAGTCTCCTTTGGTGACAGCCTTCTCCTTCTTGATGAAAGTCTTCGTTGATGGGTGCAGGTCGGCCGAGCCGCCGGCGAGGGCCGGTATCTCCACGCTCAGCACTTGGAGAACGTCCCCGGAAGCGTTGCGGGTAGCAACGCTCTTTCCGGCCTCGAACTTCGGCAGCCGCTCCGCGATGCCAGGGGGGATGGCGCACGACATGCGAGCATCCCAGAGTGCTGCCAAGTTCGGGTGCGCCCTGCGCCACTGGACGAAGCGCGCCTGCCAGGCCTCGGCTTGGGCATCGAGTGCCTTCCTGCGGCTGGCGAGGTGTTCTCGGACCACATCGGGGACGAAGAAGAGCGGCTCCGTCGGGAAACCGAGCGCCTGCTTTGTGAGCCGGACCTCCTCCTCGCCGAGCGGCGCGCCATGGGACTCTGCCGTATCCTGCGCGTGGGGGGCGCCATAGGCGATATGGGTGCGGCAGATGATGATGCTGGGCTTCTCCTTCTCCACCTGGGCCGCCTCGATAGCGGCAGCGACCGCGCTGCGGTCGTGCCCGTCCACCCGCTGGGCGTGCCAGCCGTAGCCCTCGAAGCGTCGCGCCACGTCTTCGCTGAAAGCAAGCTGCGTGTGGCCCTCGATGGTGATGCAATTGTCGTCGTAGAGATAGATAATGCGGCCGAGCCCGAGATGGCCGGCGATTGAGGCGGCCTCGTGCGAGATGCCCTCCATGATGTCGCCATCGCTGCAGATAGCGTAGACGTAGTGGTCAACGACCTCCTCGCCTGGCAGGTTGACGTGGGCCGCCAGCATCCGCTCGGCAAGCGCCAGTCCCACGCCGTTGGCGAAGCCCTGGCCGAGCGGCCCGGTCGTGGTCTCCACCCCCGGCGCGCACCAGTGCTCGGGATGACCCGGTGTGCGGCTCTCCCACTGGCGGAACTGCATAAGGTCCTCCATCGTCATGTCGTAGCCGTACAGATGAAGGAGCGAGTAGAGGAGCATCGAGCCGTGCCCCGCGGACAGCACGAAGCGGTCGCGGTCCGGCCAGTCGGGGCGCGAGGGGCTGTGCTTCAGGTAGCGCGACCACAAGACATAGGCGGCGTCGGCCATCCCCATCGGCATGCCGGGGTGGCCGGAGTTCGCCTTCTGGACCGCGTCCATGGACAGCGCGCGGATCGTGTTGACGATCAGCTCGTCCAGCGCATCGCCGGTGAGGTCACGCCCGAAGGTCTTTGGGTCGGCCGGCGCAGGCTTCGCTTCACTCACGTCGCAGGCTCCTCTAACAAGCATGGCGGCGCGCCCGTGGATCGCGCTCGCGCTTATCATTGATTGTTTCGGCACCCGCGTTCGCCCGTCCTCTGGCCGGCCGGTCGAATCCCGGTTATGACCCACGAACCAATCGCAGCCCGAGCGCGTCTATATCGCTACCAAGGAGCCCGAATCGTTCCGCAGCGGAGGGCACCATGCACGCGTCAAAGCGGCTGCTGTTGGCGGTTGTCCTTGTCTTCGCGCCCGCAGCGCGCGGCACCAGGAGGGTAGCCACTGCTGCGCCCCGAATGTGCCCTCTGGATGGCGAAGGGCTCACCATCGCCTTCGCTCCGGAGCTACTTGCATGAGGTTTCTTGGCGCTCTTGCGATCCTGTTTGCCCCCTTTCTGCCGGCGTCTTACGCGGCTGCCGCCGGCCCCGCGAATCTGCTCGCGAACGGTTCCTTCGAGTTCGGGCAGGAGTCGCCGAGCGGGTGGGGGCCGTTTGCTCTTGGCGGAGCGGCCTGGGAGAGGGAGGGCGCGGACAGCAGCAGGAGCATCAGCGTGACTGGGCTGGGGGATGACGCCTCGTGGTGGGCGCCAACCGTCAGTCTCAACTTGGGGCCCGATCGCGTCTACCGGTTATCATACTGGCTCCGGAGGGACAGCGAGACCACGGGCGGAACGCCTATCGCGGGACTCGACTGGGTGAACAGGGACACACCAGCCGGCCTGGACTGGAGCGAACGGGCCTTCTGCTTTCGCGCTCCCAGCCTGGCGATGTCGAGAACGACCTTCCGGCTTGGGCAGTGGCACGTCAAGGGCAAGGTGTACTTCGATGCCGTGACGCTGACGCCCGCGGTGGCCCTGCACAGCCGTTCGGCGGAGGGGCTGTTCGAGCTCGGCGAAGGCGAGAGCATCGCCGATGGCCGGTACGCAGCATCCCATTCCCTCGGGGGGTATGGCGCCACTGACTTCCGGTGTCTTGATCGCTTCACCGCACGGTTCAACACCGATCGGTGGGTGTTCTCGGGCCCGTCGGACGTGGTCTACCGGCATTCCGCCGGCCGGACCCGCCAGACCGAGCCGGAGGTAGAACTGAATGTGAACTACTGGGTCAGCGGCTCAGTGGTCGTCGAGGCGAGCGGAGATGGCGCGCGGTGGACAAAGGTCGGCGAGATCGGCAAGGCTGGTCGGGCTGCATTCCCGGTTTCGTCAGAGCTTGTCCCGGCGAAGGAGATGTGGGTGAGGCTTAGCAGCGGCGAGGGCGCTGACCTCCAGGTCAATGGGTATACCTATCGCTGCCGGCTGCCAGAGGCCGATCCTGAGCTGTCGCTCACTGGCAGCACGAGCTACCTGGCGGTGACCAAACAGGAACCTGATCTCGACGTCGCGGTCGAGTCGGTCGGAGACCTGCGGCCGGGCGGCCACAATTCGGTGGAGCTGGTCATCACGAACCGCGGGCCTCGGCGGTTGCTCAACGTTACCACCAGTCTTGAGCCGAAGGGACGGGTCGTGTATGCGACGGCGGAGCGTCTCCCCTTCGCAACTGGGGCGGTGCGTCGCGTCAAGGCTGAGTACGAACTGCGCGCGACTGGGCGACAGATCCTGACGATCCGGTGCATAGACGCGGCTACTGAGCAATCAATATGGGAGGGAGAGGTCGGGTTCACCGTCGCTCCCCTCTACGACGCCGACGGCGGATGGCTGCTGACCGAGCGAAAGGAGCTCCAGGTCTGGTGGTGCGAGCCGGAACGTAAGGTGAGTCGCCACCGGCCGCCGCCCACAGCAATCGCAGATGCTCTCCGGATAGAGGCCGCCGCTAACGAGTACGAGGCAGCGCAGCTCGTACTGACTCGGAGGGATGCACGCCCCCCTGTGCAGATCACGGCAGGTGACCTGGTGGCCGATCTCGGCGCCAGGATCCCCGCCGGTGAGGTCGAGATCCGACAGGTCGAGTACGTGCATGTCTCGCAGCCGACGGACGATCTCGGGGTGGTTGATGATTGGCCCGATCCGCTGCCGCCTCACGCCGCGCCGGTAGAGCTTGATCGCGACCAGAACTACCCGTTCTGGGTGACCGTGCATGTCCCATCCGGCACGCCCAAGGGGCTCTATCGCGGCAAGCTGCACGTGACATCAGCGACGGTCTCGCTGGACATCCCCATCGAGGTCAACGTCTGGGGCTTCGAGTTGCCCCGCGAGACGCACCTGCGCAGCGGCTTCGGCCTCTCGCCATGGCTCATCAAGCGATACCAGAACCTCGAGACTGATGAGGAGATGCGCCAGGTCCTGCACCTCTATCTCCAGTCCTTCGCCGAGCACCGGGTCGCGCCGTACTCGGTGGGGCGACCGGTGAAGCTCGACTGGGAGACTGGGCCGGGCGCGGGGCTCTACCCGAAGCTGGACTTCACCGAGTTCGACGAAGACGCGCACTTCGCGCTCGATGAGCTTGGGTTCAACAGCTTCGTCATACGGCTGGAGGGGCTCGGCGGCGGGACGTATCTGTCGAGAAGACCCGGCCGGATCGGGGAGTTCGAGCAGGGCTCGCCTGAATACGAGCTGAGCTTCGCCCGGTACGCCCGGGCGCTTCAGGACCACCTCGAGCAGAAGGGGTGGCTGAAGAAGGGCTATGTCTACTGGTTCGATGAGCCGGAGGAGAAGGACTTCGACTTCGTGCGTGAGGGAATGGAGCTGATCCATCGCGCCGCTCCGAAGATCACGCGGCTGCTCACCACCCACCCGAGCGCAAAGCTCTACGGTGCAGTGGACCTTTGGTGTCTCCCGACGTACACGCTCAAGCCGGAGGAGGTTCGGGCGCGTCACCTTGCCGGCGAGGAGATTTGGTGGTATCTGTGCACCGCCCCGAAGGCGCCGTACTTCACCCTCTTCCTCGACCACTACGGAACGGAGATCAGGCTGTGGGGATGGGAGACGTGGAAGCATGGGCTCGACGGCCTGCTGGTGTGGGAGACGACCTACTGGACCTCCGAACAGGCCTATCCGGATTCGCTCCAGAACCCGTGGCAGGACGCGATGAGCTGGCAGTCGTGGTATCGGTTGAAGCCCGGTGAGAAGGCGCCGTGGGGGAATGGCGACGGGCGCTTCCTCTATCCGCCGAACCGAGACCCGGGGAACGATGCCACTCTGCGAAGTGGCGAAGCCCCTTCGCTACGAAGCACGAGCAAGGCGAAGTACCTGGAGGGACCGATACCCTCCATCCGGTGGGAGCTGCTGCGTGATGGGATCGAGGACTACGAGTACCTATGGCTGCTGAAGCAGGAGATAGCGCGGCTCAAGCAGGCCGGTGCCCCTCCTGATGCGTACCGCGAGGCAGAGCTACTGCTCGAGGTGCCGCCCGAGATCTGCGCCAGCCTCACCGAATTCACCACCACGCCGGAGCCGATCCACGCCCATCGGGCCAAGGTGGCGGAGGCGATAGAGCAGCTGAGAGCACGGCAGCAGGCACTACCTCTCCGTTAGGTAGTCCCGAACCGACACCGGCTCAGTCCCGAACGTCTGCCGCATCTCCGCGATGTCGCAGCAGTTGTCCTCGAGCAGCATGGTGAGCTGGTCGGGCGTCAGCGGGAAGCTTGAGGTCAGTCGGCTGCCGATCCCGGCGACGATGCGCATGGGCCAGACCGGCAGGTGCACCTTTGGCTTCTCGACGCCCTCCGCCTCAGCGATAAGATCAACAAGCTGCTCGAAGCCGTACGTCTCCGGGCCGCCCAGCTCGTAGCTGTGGCCGGCGGTATCGTCTTTGCGGAGCGCGCCGACGAAGCACGAGACGACGTCCTCCACCCAGATCGGCTGGAGCAGGCTCATGCCATTGCCGATGATCGGGATGACCGGGGGCGTTGTGACCAAGCGTCGTATCATCGGCAGGAACTCGCCGCCCGCTCCAAAGATGACCGACGGGCGGAAGATGGTGGCGTCAAGCCCCGAGGCCCTCACGAGCTGCTCGGCCGCCCACTTCGACTGGTGGTAGCGGCTCGCGGCGCGTTCCCGCGCCCCCAGGGCGCTCATGTGCAGCAGGCGGCGCACCCCGGCTTGCCGACACGCCTCGATGACGTTGGCGGTCCCCCGCACGTGGACGCCGCGATAGCTTTGGCTCCGGCCCTCGCGGATGATCCCCACCAGGTGGATGACAGCCTGGCAGCCTTCGACGGCGGAGACCAAGGAGGGCAGGTCGCTGACATCCCCCGCTACCACCTGCGCGCCCGGCACTTCGACCCGTCTGCGCGCAAGCACCCGGACTGCCTCGCCTTCTGCCACCAGGCGAGTCGTGAGATGCCGACCGACGAATCCAGTTCCGCCGGTAATGAGCAGCATGGTTAGAGGCCCACTGCGGTGCGCCCGCGCGCGTATTGTTCCGCAGATGCAATGCGCCCATCCGTCAGATTCGAGGCAGCACCGCGCCGTGGCCGGACAATCGCCACCAGATGGCGGCCGCGACGCCCATGAGCAGCGCGGCAAGCACGACGTAGTCCCACCACCGAGCCCTCAGTTCGAGGTAGTTGGTGCGTCGCCCGGAGCTGCCGAACCCCCGTGACTCCAACGCCATCGCCAGCAGGTCGGTCGTCCTCACTGCTCCCACAATCGCCGGAATCAACAGGGGCACGTGCCGACGCACCCTGGCCGGGATGGTGCCCGATTCCAGGTCGAGCCCCCTGGATTTCTGGGCCTGGATGATGGTATAGGCGGAGTCGGCGAAGGTCGGCACGAAGCGGAAGGCGAGAGAGAGCGCGAAGCTGATCGGGAACGGCAACCCCAACCGATGCAGCGCGGCGGTAAACTCCTCCACCCGGGTGGTCGAGAGGAAGATCAGGCCGGCCGCCACCATCGCGCCCAATCGCAGGCCCACCGCCACCCCGTACAGCAGACCCTCGCGCGTGAGGGCAAAAGACCCCAACCGCGCAACCGGCACGCCCGCCCGAATCATGAGCGGCCACACGATCAGGCTGAAGAGCAAGAACATTGCGAACAGGAAACGGAGTCGCCATAAGTTCGGCAGGGCTCTGCCCGCCGCGGCCAGCGCGAGCATGCATACCACCGATCCCGCCACATAGCGCGGATCGTTGAACGCCAGCAGGATGGCGAACAGCGCCAGCAGCCCGAACACCTTGACCCGCGGGTCGAGCCGGTGAAGAGGTGTGTCTCGGGCTAGGTACAGGTCCATAGTGCGGATAGTTCGTCATGCCTGCCGCCACGCCCTTGCCGCGGGAGATGTTGGTCCAGAGGACCGGCGGCCAACCGGGGCGAAATCAAGACAGACGCGAGTCTGGCTGTATCCGCACGCAGAGAGGCAGTGTGAGCGAAGCACCGCGCGCTGGTGGCAGGCCAGCCTGCCTGCCGGCTGGCAGGACCCGAGTCGTCTGGGCAGGGACCGCCGTCTTGTGTCTGGCGCTTGTCGGTGTCCTGACCCTCCGCCTCTGGCTCGACTCGGCGATGACCGCCCAGGTCACTCTCACCACCGATGAGTCTTCTGGAGTCGTGGTGCTGCGGGCCAAGAGGCTGTTTTCCGAGAAGGCGCCGGATCTGCCCGTCTATCAGGAAGAGGTTGACCTGAGCCGGTGGTCCGGGCAGCTTGTGCACCTGGATATAGACGGCGGCGTACGCCGCCGCGGACTTGCCACCGCTCCGACCGGGCGCATCGCCTGCCGGGCAGAGGTCGTCAGCGCGCGCGGTACCGAGCCGCTGCAGTTCGTGAGCTGGCAGTTCGGTGGGGCCAGCCGCCTTCACCCCCGGCGCCTCGGCCCGGTCGCCTTGCAGGCGGGGCAAGTCGGAAAGAGCGGCCTGCCGTTCGCATTCGCCGGCCAGGGAACGCTTTGGCACGTGCTGAAGGTGCCGGAGGGGGCGCGGCTGCGCCTCCATCTGACACCGCTGCCTGATGCTCGCGTGAAAGGCCCGCCCCGGGCGTATGTTGCGCAGCAGGCAAGCAGCAAGGGCCAGCTATCGCCGCCGCTTCGCGAACCGGAGCGCAAGCCTGACGCGTTCATCTACCTGATAGATGCGCTCCGTCCGGATCACCTTGGCTGCTACGGGTACCGGCGCGGCACCTCGCCTAACATAGATGCTTTTGCGCGTGACGCCGCCCTCTATGAAGAGGCATTCGCCGCCGGCACGTGGACGCGATCCTCGGTCGCCACTATCCTCACCGGCCTCTATGGCTGTGTTCACGGCGCCGTGCATGAGACGGACGCGCTCGCGCAATGGCCCGCGCTGCTCCCGGAGATGCTGCGCAGCGCGGGCTACACGACCCGATGCGTCAGCGCCAACGGCAACGTCACAGTGGAACTCGGGTTCGACCAGGGCTACGACGAGTTCACCTTCCGCGACCGGGCGCCTGCCAGTTGGATCGCCACCGCGGTCGCCAAGCGGCTGGCCGCGCAGGATCCGGCAAAGCCCATCTTCATGTACCTCCACGCAGTTGAAACCCACGGGCCCCTGACGCCTGGCATCGCTGCGATGCGTCGCTTCGACCGCGGCCTCAAGGGCCGCTACGGGGGCTCCTCCGCTTCCCTCGACAAGATCAGCGTTCTGCACCCCCACCTGACCGAGACAGACATCGGGCACCTGGTTGACCTCTATGACGCGCGGGTGTTCGAGGCCGACGAAGGACTCGGGCAGTTCATCGAAGCACTGAAGAAGGCTGGACGATACGAGAACTCGCTCATCATCTTGCTGTCGGATCACGGGGAGGCCTTCGCCGATCATGACACCTTCGGCCACGGCTGGGACCTGAGTCGCGAGACGATGCGAGTCGTCCTCGCGGTCAAGTTTCCGCACGGCCGCTATGGGGGCGCCCGAGTGCAAGAGCGCGTCAGCCTGATAGATATCGTCCCGACCGTGCTCTCGCAGGCGGGGCTGCAGCCCGACGCGCCGTACCGATTGCCCGGCCGGGTCCTCACGCCCGAGCGCCTCGACAAGGGGCGCAGGATATACGCCGAGACCTCCATGTGGGAGGCGAACAACCTGGATCTGGTTGCCGTGATTGACGAAGACGGGTACAAGAGAGTGATAGATGCATCGGTTCCGCCGCGGGAAACGGCCACCAAGCGATCGACCGGTCTATGGGACACCCGCGTTGATCCTGAGGAGCGCAATGACCTGTCGGCCAGCATGCCGGTGCGCGCGGCCTACGACGAGCAGCTCATCGCCGGCTGGCTGCTTGAGCAACGTGCGTCGCGTGAGCGAGTGGCGGCCCCACCTGCGCCGAAGGTGAAGCTCAGCGCTGAGCTTCAGCGCAAGCTCAGAGACCTTGGTTACCTGAAAGGCGGAGGCGCCCCGGCGCAGCAGCGCTAGCGTCGCGGGGCGCGAGGGCAAGTGAGAACGCAGTCGTTCCGATCGAGCTGCAGACGGATACTTCGACCAGAAGGTGACTGTTGCATAGCGGAAAGCGGCTTCCCTGGGTGGCGGCCGGGATTCTGGCGGCGCTTGCCATAGCGGTGCTGGTCGTCCGGCCCTGGCTAGACTCGGTGATGACGGTGAAGGTGACTGTCACCACCGATGGGGCTCCATCACATGTAGTTCTCCGCATCAGCAAGCTCTTGACCGAGCATGCCAAGGTATCTCCGGTCGTTGCAGCCGACCTCGACCTCTCGCGCTGGGCCGGAAAGCTCATCCGCGTCGACATCGAGGGAACGGTGCGCCGACGCTGGATGCGGGATGCCGCGACCGGTTTCGTTGCGTGTGAAGCGGAACTCGTAAGGCCACAGGTCACGAGCCCAATGGAGTTCGTCGGCTGGCAGCAGGGCCCCGAGATCGGGATGCACATAGGACCCGTGGGGCCCCAGGCGTTCGGGCTCGACCCCGGCGGGGCTGATCGCTTCGTATTCGCAACAAAGGGATCGCTCTGGCACTGCATCAAGACTCCGGAGTCGGCCCGCCTTCGCCTCCGGCTGAAGCCCGTGTTCACCTCTGCGTTGGAAGGTGCGCTCACACCCTACGTACCCTCTACCGGCCAGGACGCATCTTCGCCCGTCTTTCCGCTCTCAACGCCGGAGCGTCCGCCCGACGTCTTCATCTACGTGATAGATGCGCTGCGCGCCGACCATCTTGGCTGCTACGGCTACCCGCGGGGGACATCGCCGGCGATTGACGCATTCGCGGCCGATGCAACAGTGTACGAGAACGCGTACACCCCCACGACTTGGACCCGCCCAGCCGTCGCGACAATGCTCACGGGTCTCTATGCTAGCGTGCACGGCGCGATGCACTGGTCGGACGGACTCGCCGAATGGCCGGTGCTGTTGCCGGAGATACTCACGCAGGCCGGCTACCGGACGCGCTGCTTTGTGACCAACCCGAACCTGTCGGTCCCCTTCGGGCTGGACCAGGGGTACGACCAGTTCGTCTACTGCAACGCGACGGCCGACTGGGTGACGACCACAGTCACAAGCAGCCTAGCCGATGAGGACCCGCGGCGGCCGGTCTTCATGTTCCTCCACACCATCGAGCCGCATCATCCCTATGTGCCTAGCCCGGAGTCCCGTCGGCGCTTCGATCGCGGCGTCCACGGGAGCTGGGACGGAACAGCCAAGTGGTTCGAGCGCCTCAACGTCCTCCACCCCCAGGTCTCCAAGGCCGACCTCGAGTGTATGCTGGACCTGTACGACGCGAAGGTCTACCAGGCGGACCAGGAGGTCGCCCGGTTCCTCGCTGCCCTCAAGCAGGCAGGGCGGTATGACAACTCCCTGGTGATCGTCACGGCCGATCACGGCGAGGCATTCGCCGAGCACGATACACTGATCCACGCCTGGGACCTGAACCAGGAGACCATGCGCATTCCGCTCCTCATCCACTTCCCGGGAGGCAAGTACGCAGGCGTGCGGGTGCGCGAGCGGGCGAGCCTTATTGACTTCACTCCGACGGTCCTGTCGGCGGCAGGTGTCAGGCCTGCGCTTCCCTACCGACTGCCCGGCAGGGACCTGGCGGCGATGGCGCTCGCGCCGGAGTCCGGCCCGAGCCGGCGCATCTATGGCGAGGTGGCGCGGTGGGATTCGAACGATGTTGACCTCGTCGCGGTCATTGACGAGGATGGGTACAAGCGCGTCGTGGACGTGTCGGTTCTGCCGCGGGAAACTGCGGTGAAGGACACGCTTGGGCTCTGGGACACGCGCGCCGACCCACAGGAGAAGGTGAATCTCGCCGGGAAGCTGCCGGTTCGCGCCTCCTATGACGAGCAGCTCATCGCCCGCTGGCTGATCGAGCAGCGCTACTGGCGCGGCAAGTCAGCCGTCGCCCGCGCACCACAGGTGGATCATGACGAGGCCGTCGGCCGGCATCTAAAGTCCCTCGGCTACCTGGGCGGCGCGCTACCGCAACAGGACCGCAGCGCCCAGAAGTAGAAGGGCAAAGCGCTTCGGAGGCCAACGGTATCCATTATGGCCGAGGATCAGGTTCTGGTTCGCGATCCAGCATCGCAGGCCGGGGAGACACAGGTGACCCACCGCTTGGTCAGGAACGAGCGCTTGCACATGCTCGCGATCGCGCTGGTCGCGCTCGTTCCGCGGCTGATCTATCTCTTCCAGATTCACGCCTGGCCGTTCTTCCACTACCCGATTCTGGATTCGCGCACGCAGTGGAAGTGGGCGGGCATTCTGACGCAGAGCCATGGCATTGGCAACACCGAGGTGCTTGCCAAGGCGCCTCTCTACGCCTACTACCTCGCCCTCTGTCGGTGGCTGTTCCGAGGCGAGGAGACGGGCCTCTTCGCCGCCCACCTGCTCCAGTTGCTGACAGGCGTCGCCACCTGTGTCCTCACGTACCGGCTCGGCCGCGCCGTCTTCGGCGCGGCTGTTGGGCTCATCGCTGGCCTTTGCCTTGCGCTATACAGCCCGGCTATCTACCGCGATGGTCAGCTCCTCGACACATCGCTGGCGACAGCGCTCACCGCCGCCTTCACACTGCTCTTCCTGCACGCGCTTACGCAGCCCCGGAAAGGCCGCGCTTGGCTGAAGGCTGGCTTGGTGTTGGGGCTGCTCGGTCTGACCCGGCCGAACCTGTTGCTGCTCGGCGCCGTGTCGGTCGCTCTCATGCTCCTGTGGCTCAGGAAGGAGATCGGGGGCGGAAAGCTCTCGCGGGCGGTTGCCATCTTCGCCGCGGGAGTGATCCTCCCCATCCTGCCGATCATCGGACGCAACTACCTGGTCACGGGCGGCTTTGTGCCCATCTCCTCCACCGGCGGCATCAACTTCTACACCGGCAACAACCCCAGCTCTGACGGATACTCACCGATCCCGTCGGGAATCGCTTGGGAACGGACGTGGTACCAGGCGATGGAGGCCGGCCGGATGACCGTACGCGCCCAAGACGCGTACTGGCGCGAGAAGGCTCTGCACTTCTGGCGCCGCCAGCCGGGCAAGGGCCTCGCCTTGCTGGGGAGGAAAGCTATCCTTTACTGGATCGCTTACGAGATCCCCAACAACATCAGCTACGAGTGGGGCCGCGCCCATTCTTCGGTGCTTCGGGCCGTGCCGCTGACGTTCGCCATCGTCGGGCCGCTGGGCCTTGCTGGCATCGTGCTCGGCGGGTGGCGCAGCCGGCGCGCCTGGGTGCTGGCGCTGTTCGTGCTCGCGCAGATGGTGGCGGTTGCCCTTTTCTTCGTCACCGGGCGCTACCGCATGCCGGCGCTCCCTCTGCTCTGCGTGTTCGCCGGCTTCGCACTCACCGAGGCATGGCGTCTCATCCGCGCCCGCCGCTTCGGCGCGGTTGCAGGCGTCGTCCTGGTGTTGGCCGTCTCCGCAGCGTTTGTGAACTCCGACTGGTACGGACTGCGCCGCCAACGGGCGGCGAACCGTGACTGGTACCTGCTTGGCCAGTCCCACTTCCTGGCACAGGACTATCGCGCCGCGCGGGATGCATTCCGGCAGGCGGTCGAGCAGCACTCGGATGATGCGGATGCGTGCGCGTTGCTCGGCCAATCCGAGATGCTGATCGGCGAGGCCGAAGCCGCGGCGCGGGACCTAGAGCACGCCTTGGCACTCGCACCCGACTACACCATGGCCGCGCTCCGCCTCGCGCAGCTTCACCTCACGCAGGGCTGGCCGCTGGCCGACGTAGAGCGGCTGCTCCGCACGGCCGTGGACAAGCAGCCGCGCAACGCGGCCGGGCTGGCGATGCTAGTGCGTCTCGACCTCCGCTTGGGCCGGATCGAGCAGGCGCAGGCGGCGCTGCAGTCCGCCGCCGATCTGCTGTCACACCTCAGCAGAAGCGACACGCGGACCGCCGACACGGCCCAGGCCGTGATGGTCGCCGCGGCAGAGGCCCAACAAGCCGGCCTCAAGATCCCAGCAGGGCTACGGCGGCGGTGATCCTGACAAGGATCGGGCATCAATCGCCGAGGCTGATGAGACAGACCAGCAGGGGCGCGATCAGGAGCAGTGCCATGAAGTGCGATGCTCCCGCCACGCCCAGCAGCGGAACAGCCACGGCGCCCGCCAGAAATGCTCCGCCGGCCGAGCCGATCAGGTCCGCCGCGTAGATGACGCCCCCAGCCGCGGCGATCCCTGATCCTCCCCGGTAGCGAGCAGCGGCGATCGGGAACACGGCCCCAACCAGCGACCCAACCAGGACGAAGATGATGCCGACCGCGATGGCGGCGAGAGCCGGGACCGGCATGGCCGCGCGAAACACCGCCGGCAGTACCGCCGCCACCAGCGCCGCGGTCACCAGCGCGGCAACCAGGGGCCGCGCCGAGCCCGCCCAGTCCGCCTGCCGCCGAGCGATAAGAGCCGCGCCCAGCGCCAGCCCGGCCATGAAGGCGGCGACGAGCGCGCCGAGAGCATAGTACAGGTAACCAAGCGCTGACTGAAAGACCAGCAGCCCCATCACCTCGACGACCATGCCGAACCCGCCGATCCCGGCCACCGCCAGCACTGCCCCCAGCTTGCGGGTCGCCGATCGGCGGCGCGCAATGGCAAGGGCGATGAGCGCCAGCGGAGTAGCCAGCGCTGCCCACCAGACGCGAATGCGGGACAGCGACGCGGCGACGCCGGCCAGCCCAGGGCTTACCTGATCCACCCAAACGCGGTACTGGTGGCAGTAGCTGATGGGATCCAGGTCGGTGTTGAGTGGGGGGCGCGCGACCTGCCGAAGCTGGCCCTCGATGGAAGCAGCGCGGAAAGGCAACAACGCGTCGCGCAGCCATGCCTCGTTCACAAACTCGCTGCGTACGTTG
>Ga0315291_10005081_pt1 | contig 16607 bp, 17 predicted proteins | sample YL17G12_20_MG_FD_203070 | JGI IMG/M metagenome (GOLD analysis project Ga0315291, IMG submission 203070) | Sediment microbial communities from Yellowstone Lake, YNP, Wyoming, USA - YL17G12_20 | ecosystem: Environmental > Aquatic > Freshwater > Lake > Sediment | place: USA: Wyoming | collected...
GCGCCGCAGCGCGTGTGGGCGGGCACCACGCGCGACTTGGTTGTGGTCGTACGCAACATCGGCACGGTCGCCACCGACGTGAGGGTGCAGGTGGAACGCATCGCGCCGAGCCCGGGTGCTGTCCCCGGCTCACCGCAGACGGTGCATCTGGGCGTCGGCAAGCGCGCCCGGGTGCCGTTCAGCTACACCTTCACCGCGGGGGACGCGCCGCTGGCGACGTTCCGCGCCACTGCTACTCCGCTCACCCCGGGCGGCGAGGGCGACACGGCGGAAGACTCGACCCGGGTGGAGGTGCGGCGACCGAGGTGATGTGAACGAGAAGGGGCTGCCAGTTGGCAGCCCCTTCTCGCACTTCTGGCGGGACAGATGCTCGTGTTCCAAGGCGCTCAGCGAACGAGCAGCGCCTTGCGAACCGCAAAGAGGCGAGCGGTGATCAGGAGGGGACGGAACCGGCCTCGGCTCACGGCGGCGGTCCGCGGCTGGTTTAGGCAGGTATGCCGCAGCATCGGGCGCATCACGGAGAGGGGAGGAGGAAGGACGATGTCAAGACGCACTGCTATGTTTTGGGCCGTTGTCATCACAGTGGCTGCCCTGCTGACGCCCGGGCAGCCCTGCCGCGCTCAGGACGGAGTCCACACCCTTGTTGTGAATTCCGCCGGAGAGGGCGCTCATGTTGGCCTGGCGCCTCTAGACCGGCTCGGGCAAGGAGCCGGTTTGGGAGGAATCCTCAAGGTTAGAGAGGTCGGAAATGGCGCTGAGAAGTGGGCCTATAAGAGCCCCACTTTCGAGTGGCGGAAAAACGGCACAAACGGGGATGCGCCTGCCCGGCGGACCGCGAACTACGCACGGAACGTCCAGACGGCGGGGTCGGCCCGAAATGAGTTCACTGCGATGGAGTTGCCAGCTCGGCCACGTCCACAAGCAAAGTGCCAGCGTGTCCTATCGGCAGATGGGCGATGACCTCCCCCCGGGCTGATACGACCGCGGCCCCGCCGAAGTAGCCATCTTCATCCTTCGCCGAAAGGTAGTTCACCATCAGCGTCCCGCAGCCCACCTTCCGGATACGCTCAAGGTAGAGAGGCAGTTCCCTCCCCTGCCACCTCGCGCGGTCGTAGGACCCATCATCGAAGCAACGAGCAAATGGGAAGAGCAGCCAGTCAGGTCGCATCTCGCGGACTTGCCCAATGACATCGTCATCAAAGAGGTCGCCACAGAGAATCATCGAGAGTCGCCCAAGTGGAGTATCGGCGGCAGGGACCGTGTCTCCTTGCCGGTACACCGCGGGGTCAACGCCTGACGCATGCCACTGTAGCTGGATACGCCGATAGTGGAGCACAACATCTCCGCCGGGGCAGAGCAGAACTGCCGAGTCGTAGAGTGCGTCACCGGCTCGCTCAAGGATGCCGACCGCGAGGTGCAACTGGAACCGTTGCGCGGTCTCGGCCAATTCGTCGGTGAGCGGCCCGGGGATGGGCTGGCCAAGGGCTAGATCGTGCAACGGATCGCCGTTGATTGCCAGTCCAGTTGTGGCGGCCTCCGGTAGCACGACGAGTTCGGCGCCAGCCCGTGCTGCGCTATGGACCGCATCCAGGATCTCCGTCAGGTTCGCATCCCGGTCGGCAACGACTCGGTTCACAATCAGAGCTGCGCGCACGGCCGCCTCCCTCAAGTCCAGGCCGCATGATACCACGAGGAGCCAGTTGCCGTCCCCTGGGAGCTTGCTACAGGCCTACCCTGAATCGCGGAGTCAGCAGTTGCAGTGTGAGACGATTCGTGCCGTTCTGGCACGACATTCGTCACTCGAGCCGGGGAACAAGTCCAGCGATTCTGGGAGGAATCTTAAGGCGGGAAGAGGCCGGAAATAGCGCCCAAGGGCGGGCCTGTAATACCGCGACTGTCGAGTGTCGCGGAGACGGCACAAAGTGGCGGGAGACTTTCGGCGGAATCTGCGAGAGGTTCGCTATACAGATAAGGTGGGGAAACGGCTCACAGCCGAGCCTCCGTCGCGCTGCGCGCTATGGAGCCCAAGGGGCGGCTCCTTCGACAGGCTCAGGACAAGTTGTGCTGCACGGAGGACAGCGGAGGAGCGGGCCTGTAAGCCGGAGTCAGGATGGCGCGCTCTTTCCATCGCCAATGATAGCACAAGAGTGGCGGTTTGGTGGCGCTTCAGTGGCGCTTTTCACGGCCTGTTGCTGTTTTCCGGCGGGTACCCTGGGCCTTGGCGATGAGGAAATCCGCGGTTGTTGAGCGTAAAATCATGGCGCGAGGGCTAATGTCGCCCGAAAACCAGGAGTGGCGGATCGGTGGCGCTTCGGTGGCGGATTGTCCCAGGCCAGGGTGTCGCTCGGCTCGCGGCGGAATGGGTACGGCCGGGGTCAAGTGCACCGCGAGGGGGCCGTTGTCTCCGTCGGGCCGACGCCGCAGCCCGTTGGCTGACCTCGTGGAAGCCCTCGCCGCGCCAGGTGAGCATCATCACAAAGGCAGAACGTCAAAGCCCTCTTTGTCGGCGGCTGCGCGGAGCCGCCGGTCAAGGCAGACAAACCCACAGGCGGAGGGACGGTTGTCCGCCCAGACGAATGCCGCGGCAAGCTGGAGGGCGTCCGCGGCTCGCAGCTCATGCACCCGCAGCATGCGGCAGGCGATCTCCCGCAGCGCCTCCGTCGGTTGCACTTCATAGGCCGCGACTGCCAGCTTCTCGATCTCCCGCAGCAGCCTGGAGGCGGCGCGCTCGTCGATTTCTGCGCCGCGCCGTAGTCGGCAGACTGCTGACATTGCCTCCACTTTGGCGCCCCACCACACGGCGAGCCCCCCATCGGAAACCAGCAGCGCCTTGAGCTCGTCGGTTGCCTGCTGACGCAGCAGTATTGACAGGAATGCGGAGGTGTCCCAGACCTTCACGGCCGCTCCCCCCTCTCCTCATCCAGGGTGCGCAAGACCATTCCCTCGGGCACTGCACAAACCGGCAGGTGCGACAGCAGCGGGCGAACGCGGGCGTGGCCGGCGCGCACGATGCCGCGCGACACCAGCCCGCGCACCCAGTCGTCCTTAAGGCACTCGCGCTCCACCGGCACGATGCGCGCCACCGGCTTTCCTCGCTCCGTCACCAGCACCTCTTCTCCTCGCTTCACCATGTCGAGATGTTCGCTCAGTCTTGCCTTAAGCTGTGAGACGCCGGTCTGCTTCATCGCCTTCCTCCTTGCGGATGTTATGATTATTATAGTCAAGCGTATCTGACCTGTCAAGTCCATTGATGGGCTGCTTCGCGGCCGGACGGGCGCCGGTGGAGCCATGCAGCCGGTGAAACCCGCAACGGCAGTAACCGTCTATCGGCGTCGGCAAGACGCGCCTGCAGGTGAGCAACGAGATCAGGAGCGTTTGCTGGCGGATGACAAGTCCTTCTGCGTGGACCGCCTCGGCCGCAGGTGGGATCTCGAGGGGTGTGCCGAGATGGTCGCCCGCACCACGACGCGCGAGGCGATGAGCGAAGGGACGATCAATCGGCTCCGCGAGCACGGGATTACGCTCGCCCAGGTCTCCGCGCATTCGGCATCAGGTTTCTGTCTCTACTACGAGAATGTCATCGTCAACAGCGGCGACGAGCCGCACCCGGTTTACCCCCCGATCTCGGCCATCAACGGCGGCACCCCTTTTCATCCGAAGTGTGTGCACGTCATGACGCCATTCGTGGAGCGCCTGGCGACGGAGGCGGAGAAGGAGCGAGGGAAGATAGACTCGTCGCTGCTCGAGCGCTCGCCGGCGGACATGCAACGGCGGTTCCGGCAGGAGTTCACCGAGCGCGCCCGGGCGGAGGGGCAGAGGTTGCGGGAGCAGGCGGCGCGGGGCAGGGCGAGGATGGAGCGCCGGGCGCCGGCGACGGCGGTGCCAGCAGTACCGCCAACCAGACTCGAGGTGGGGACGAAGCTAACGCGCAGATACAAGGGCGTGACCCACGAGGTGGAGATAGTTGCCCAAGGCGTACTCTACCGCGGCGAGGTTTACTCGTCGCTGGGCAAGGTGGCGCAACAGATCACCGGACAGCGGGCGATCAGTGGCCGAGCATTCTTTGGGGTTGCCGATGTGGGAGCGAGGAAGGGAGTTGTGACCACGGCGGTGCGCGCCCCCGCAGTGCCGCCCGCGCCAGGAGTCGTGGTGCCGCCAGCCACGGACGTGGAGATGACGCGGCGCGTGACCGAAGAGCTAGAGACACTAATGCAGACCAAGACGGGGTGGAACGGGGAGCTGATGACGGGGCGGGCCGGGGGCATGGGCGGGCTCAAGCAATGGGACTGCAGCATAGAGATTGGTGGATTCGCGCGGCAGCGGCTGACCGAGCTGACGCGGCATAATGCGGAGTCCTGGGCGCCACTGTCAAAGCAAGCCAAGCGGGAGATGACATCCAGTTTTACAACGCTGGTGCACGAGGCCACCCATGCCGCAGGCACTGCGGGCGCAATTACGCGGGGGGAATATACCACGGCCGCGCAGCGGTGGCTGGAGGAGGGGCTGACGAGCGCGGCCTCGGAGCATGTGGCCCCGCAGATCTTCGAACGCACCATGGGCTTTTCGTCGGGGCTGGACAAGCTTGACTTTGCCGGGTCGCCGAGTTATACCAGCTATCAGCAAGCACTGGCGAAGGCCCTCGGCGGGCACGAGGTGAGACCTAGCATGATGTCTCCCATGGGAATGGTGCAGCCAGATGATTACCTGACTCTGGCCTATCGGACACCTCGCAACGAGCGCTTCATCCGATTGGCCGAGCGAATGCGCGCCAGCGGTTACGCGGAAACTGGTATGACAGTGATCGAACTTGAGGCTGCGATCGAGACCCATGGGGCAACGGTAGTGGATACGCTAGTGTCCTGCTGAGTTGAAAAGTGAGAATCGAAAAGGGCTGATTTTCTTTAGTCCTCCGGCGGGTTGTGACGGTCCGCAGGGACCGCAACTACCTCCGCGCGCGTCGGCGCTGATGGCGAGTAAACCTCGCCAGGGTAACGATAGTCCAACGCCATGTGCGGCCGCTCGTGGTTGTACTCATGACGAAAATTAACCAGCGCCAATCCGGCTTCCAGCGGATCGAGCCCCTCCAGCCGGTGCCCGATCTCGTAGGCGATCGTTCCCGCCAGTCGCTCCACCCGCCCGTTGTGCTCGGGCGTCTCGCGCCGGATGCGCCGATGCCGCAGCCGCCCCTCGCTGCCGCGAAAGTATTCCCGCAGCAGCCGCGACTTGAAGCCCGGTCCGTTGTCGCTCACCACCAGCACGGTCCCCTCCCAGCCGCCCAGGCGCTCGGCTTCCTCCACCGCCAACTGCAGCGTGCGCACCAGCGTCTCCGCGCGCTGGTTGTCCGCCAGTATCCCGCTCAACCAGTAGCGGCTGTGATAGTCCACCACGTTGATCGTCTGATACTCTCCCCAGTCGCCCAGATCCACCGCCTTGACATCCATCTGCCACACCTGGTTGGGCGCGGTGACCTCGGGAAAGCGCTCCCGCTTCATTGCCGGCGGGCGCTTGCCCCGTGGCTGCAGCCAGCCTCGCTGGCGCATCAGCCGGTACACCCGACCCTGCGCCAAGCTTGGCTCGTCCCGGCGCAGCCGCGCCCACACTTTGCGGTAGCCCCAACGCGAATAGCGCTCCAGCAAGGCCCGGATGCGCTCACACAAGGCCTGTTCTTCGCGCCAGATTGGCCGCTGCGGCCTCGCTTTGGGCGCCCTGGGTCTCAGGTGCCGGTAGTAGGTCGCCGGGCTGATTCCCGCCACTTGCAGCACCCCCACCCGGCGCCCCGGGACCGGGATCGTCTCCAGTTCCTGTCGGATGATCGGCATGACTTCGGCAGTCAACCTCAGCTCTCCGACAGTTTTTTAAAAGCCGATTGGCGACCGTCAACTCGACCACCAGCGCCTTGAGCTCCGCGATCTCCTGGGCGTGGCTATCCTGTTCGCGGCGCCGCCGAGCCAGACACTCCTTGCCCCCGGCGATGAACTCGCGGCGCCACCCATACAGCGTCGGCTCGCTGAGGCCCCATCGCCGGCACAGCGCCGAGATCGGCTCCTTGCCGCGCAGACTGGCGATGACGATCTCCGCCTTCTCCTCCGCCCTTCGTCGCTTACCCATTCCCTTTCCTCACCGGCCTTTCCGGCCCCCGGTGGGGGCCATTTTCCGCCAGCGAGGTTTACCCGCCTCCGGTGGGACTAAAGTCTTTCAATTCTCACTTCGTGCGGAGCAAGACAGATGGCACGAAGCTGATGGCGTTGGGGCAGGACGCAAGCGCCTGGCCGACGAAGGCCGAATAGGATGTTACCTTGGCCTCCCAATCTGCGTCCTTGTAGCCAGGGAACGAGCGGAAATCCATGGGAGCCACAGACGGACAACTCGTGCGGCGTGTACAGGAAGGTGACCGAGAAGCCTTCGGTGAGCTAGTAGACCGCTACCGGGATATGGTCTATGGTCTCGGCTATCACCTCACAGGCGAATTCGAGGCCGCTCGCGATCTGGCCCAGGAGGCCTTCATCCAGGCTTACCTCAGGCTCGCCCAACTCCGCGACCCAGAGAAGTTCGCTGGCTGGCTGCGCCACATCGTGTTGAATGTCCACCGCAGCCAACGGCGCCGACGGGAGGTGGTCACTGTGGCGCTTGAGGCCGAAGCCCAGCCACCGATAGCGAATCCTGAGCCTTCCGAGATCGAGGCCGTGGTTAGGGAAGCTCTCAGCCGCCTGCGCGAGCCCGAACGGCTTGCGCTCACCCTCCACTACATCAATGGCTACTCCCATGCCGAGATTGGGGGATTCCTGGGCGTCCGGCGGGAGACCGTCAAGACCCGGCTCGCTCGTGCCCGCCAACACCTGAGGGAGGAGGTTATGGCGATGGTCAAAGATGCTTTCGAGGGCAGGAAACTGCCTGAGCAGTTCACTCATGAAACCGTCTCTGAAGCCTTGCGATTGATGAACCTGCTCGCGGATGAGCTGGTGAAGAACGGTGCGATCACTGATCCTGCGGTCGAGAGCGCGTTCCGCAAGGTCCCACGGCATCTCTTTATCGACAAAGCGAGAATGTACTTTGTGGACGCTGGCGAATGGCGAGAAATCGTCCGCGACCACCGCGACCCTGACCCGGATCTGCTGCGCAGGATCTACCAAGGACACGTCTCCATTGAGATTGCGCCGGAGAGTTCCATGTCCGATCCGGAATGCATGGCCTGGATGATGGAAGACCTCAGCCTACGAAGCGGTATGAAGGTTCTGGAGATAGGCGCTGGTAGCGGCTACAACGCTGCGCTCATAGCCGAAGTAGTCGGAAGCCCTTCTCTGATCTATACCGTCGAACTCAACGATGTGCTTGCGGAATCGGCAAGACGCCACCTGAACGAAGCAGGCTATGGCGACGTTCACGTGATCCACGGCGACGGTGCTGAGGGATTCCCTGCAGGGGCGCCCTATGATGCCATCGTGGTGACGTGCGGCGCGATGGATCTCTCCCCTGCATGGATGGAGCAGCTTGCCGACAGCGGTGCCGTTCTGTGCCCCCTGAGAATTCCCCCTTCCGGTGACCCGACGTTGCTCGTTCACAGGAGCAATGGGCAACTGCAAGGCCGTTTCACACGGCTGATCTACTTCGTACCTATGCGCGGCGACCGGCTCCTCTGCCAAGGTATGCCAGGACGCATGGACGTAGATGAAGCGCGAGCACTGGGTGACAAGCGGCCCGAACAGCCTCCTTTCATGCTCCGCGCTGCCTTCGGCGATCCGAAGGCGCCTCCCAGGTGGGATCGCAATCCGTGGTGGTCGTTCTTCTTTTTCCTTTCGATACACATGACGGACTCTGAGCGAATTGTGGCCGCCCAAGACTTCTTCCCGATCGGGCTGGCTGATGTATTCGCTCGCGAGGCCTGCATCTTCTCGCAAAGCGAGGAGACCATGGAGGTGTACGGCGGCGAAGGCATCTTGTCAGGATTCAACGAACTGGCTCTACGGTGGCAATCTCTTGGTTGTCCGCGCCTGGAGGACTACCGTTTCACGATCGTGTCCGCGCTTGATCCGTCGACGGTCCCGGCCGATGTCATGGTCATGGCGCGGCGATACTACAAGTATCTGGTGACGGTGGGCCGAACGCAGACCAAGCCTAACTCTAATGCAGGTTGACAGGGGCCACCAGACTCAGCTCTCTTGGACATTGAGCTGGCTCGGTTCGTGCCATGAACGCAATGGTGGCATCCCGTTAGCGCCTTCTTTGGCTAGGGTTTGCTGGTGGCGAATCAGTCATGGGAAAAGGTCCTGTAAGACGACGTTCTGTCGGGTACATAGGTCACTCGAATCGGCCTGGAAGTCAACTCCGGAAGGCCAGAATCTGCAGCCAGAAATGGGCCGCAAAGCGGGCCTGTAATACCGCATCTGCGCCGGATGCGCATCATGCAGGCGCGAATCGCTCCCAAGCTCTAGGCCCGCCAACCGGGGTGTGCTCAACGCGGCTGAACGTTCCAGCGAACCTTGTACAGGTGCTCTCCTGGGAGATGGAGCGTACCCTCAGAATTGAGGAAATGGATCCGTTCCGCCCACCAGTTCTCGCCTTCACCCTGTACATAAGCGAGCTGGCCGGTCACTGGGTGCACCGAGATGCTCTTGACGTTAGCCTTCTCCGAGAGCGTCTGGTGCAGTGAGAACCCGTGAGAATCCCTATCGAATGTCCAGCAGTGGCGGAAGGTGGTTACCGTTAGCAGCGGCGTACCCGGCACGGGATAGAGGTCGTGGCCGCCTCTTTCAGGTAGATCGAGCCTGAAGATCAACGCGAGTGATGGCTTGTCCGATGCCCAGTCTGCAAGCCCATGGCCCCGTATCTCGCCGCCGCCCAACGCCCAGAGAACTTGACGCGCGTCGTCCCATACGACTCCGTGCGCCCGCGGCAGTTCGGTGCGGTACAGTTCCTTCTCGGGAACCTTGGCGTCAAAGATGAGGAGGCTGTTCGCGCTGCGGGGCGGGCCCTCGCCTTCGTGCACAGAAGCGGCCACGACTAACCGGTCGCCGGGCAGCATGTCAGCTGAATGCGCGTTTTCCGCAACAGCGTAGAAGAGGGTCCTGCTCGTGTTGCGATCAACCAACGCGACACCCCAACCGGAAGACGTGATCAGGATCTTGCGACCACCATCGACTGGCTTGCAGTCATCCGTCGTCGCGAACCGGGATCCCTTCATGTGCTGCGGCAGGTCAGCGCGATCATTCGCTCGCCAGCTCCAGACCTTCTTCGGGCGCCTGTTCTCCTGGTGGCTCAGGTCGAGAATGAACACCTCATCCCAGCCGCACACGATCAGTTCGCTGGAATGCCCCAATGCTGTTGAGTCCATGGATGTTCCCTCAGAAGTGTTCGGGGCGCAGACCGCCGGGCGTCAGAACGCAGCACCCGCGAAGAGCGTTAGACCAAGGCACACCTGCCATGCCTTGCTCATGGTCGGGCCTCCTCATCTCACCGGCGCGGTCTTTGGGCTGTTGAACAGTTGCCCTCCGCGCAGTCGGTATGCCTCTGCTCGCGGAGATTCCGGGCTGCTGGCTGCAGAACCTGCAGCGACGAACATAGCTATAAGTCAGAGCGCCGAACGGGCAAGGACCCGACGCTCTGTCGAGTTACTCATCACGCGCGATTCTACGCGTGATGTGCGGGCGCAATAGTGGTCGATGGGCAGGCCCGTAACACCGCAACTGTCGGGTGTCTTGAGGCCACGACAAAGCGGAGCTACAGATCGCGGCGAAACTGGCGCATTCGCCACTATATGTGGCGCGGCGGTGAGCTGTGTCAGCGGCAGGACAAAGAGAGGAGAGCGAGGAGCGGGCCTGTAAGCCGGAGTCCGCATGGCCATAAGCACGCGTGTACCGAGGGTGCACCGAAAGTGCGCCAAAATGCGCTGATTTCGATATCCGCGCGCAGTCCACGCTCAGGGCGGTATACCAACGGTGTACTCGCGGTGTACCGACGGTGTACCACCAAGCCCGGTTTCCGGCGCTTCCAGCGCCGAAAGGTGCACCGAGAGTGTACCCGCAGTGCACCCGGAATCGCCGGGCGGCACATCGCGGCCGTTGGGTCAGCCATCCCCTACTCTGTAACCAATCCCTGCCGCCACTGTCGCCTCACAAAGCGGAACCGCCGCCTTCGGCCCATCCTCCCTTGAACGCGTCGATGGTGTATAATGGGAGCAGAGAGAGGAACCGCAGATCGAAGGCGGTGCATCGAGGTCACACGATGAAGCGCATCAGAGGAACCTATGACGGCTCGACGGTGGTGCTGCGCGAGCAAGTGGATTTACCGCCCGACACCGAGGTGGAAGTCCTGATACCGGAACCACGGGAGAGATCGCTGGCCGCCATCCTGGCGGAACCGCCAGCAGCCGGCCAAGTGCTTTCGGTGGAGGAAGTGGCCGAGTTGGTTCACGACGTGCGCGCCACCCGCCGATGAGAGTCTTGCTGGACACCAATGTAGTCGTTTCCGCGCTGCTTTTCGGCGGACCCCCACGGGAATTGCTTCGTTTGCTCTGCAGCTCCCCCTTTGAGCTCTGGACGTCGCGGCCGCTTCTGCGCGAACTGGCCGCGACGCTTTCGCGTGACAAGCTGGCATCGGCCATGGGCCAGACTGGACTGGCGGTCGAGACGCTAGTGCAAGCTTATGCCAGCCAGACGTTTGTCGTCCCGGATGCTGCTCTGAAGCCGGTCGCATTTGCACCGGACGCGAGCGACGAGATTGTGCTTGCCGCCACCAAGGCGGCGCAGGCTGATTGGCTGGTCACCGGCGACCGGCACCTACTCGATGCGAGCGACATGATCACTTCCACGGTACTCACCGTGGCGGACGCGCTTGTTCGCGCTCGTGAGCTTCTCCCCGGGAGCAGCAGGCCAGACACGCCGGCCTAGAGAGCTTCGGCATAATGGGCCGCGGCGACGCCCGCATATCCAGCAGGAGCTTCTCCCATCGCATCATCTCCTGCGCCCCATCCGGTTTCCACGCGAGGTCGCCAAGCGCCAATCGTGGGGACGCGAATCGAGGAAACGCGCTTGACCCAAGCGTTTGTTTGCTGGCAGTATAGGTGTGCGTGTTGCGCTGCCTCTATCGCTACCAAACCGGACACGAGGTAGGGATGCGCGATGCCCTGCACGCGCAGGGATGCCCCAACCAGGGGCGCGAGGTAACAACCTGATGTGGCAGCAAGATGATGATCGAACGGGGGTGATCGGGGCTGGACAGGATCTGCACTACTCCGGGTGCGATGCAGACTTCGAGTGGCGGCTCTACGAGGTTATCCGCCGCGTGGGCGAAGCGGCCGGGGCAGAGGCTGAGTTGTTCCTGGCGGTGACGGCCGACCTGGCGGCAAGGGTGGCGCGCTGGCTGGTGACGCGGTATGGCGATTCGCTCGATCCCGCGATCCTGGATTCGGGCAGCGGGCTGACGGAGGCGGCGGGCGTGATCCAGCTCACTGTGGTACGAGGCGCTGTTCGCGGACCAGGCGGCCTGGCGTCGCGTCAAGTCTCCAGGCGCGGGTGGGCGCCCCTCGGCCTTCTTGTGGGAAACAGCCAAGCATCAAGCGTTGTTGCGCGAAGCACGCAGGCACGCGTCTCTCGATTCGCTGACTGGGCCGCAAGGGCAAGCCGAGGCGACGCTTGCTGACCGGTTGGCCGCGGCGGCGCAGCGGACGCGTCAGGTTGACGAGCGCCGCGCCTGGGAGTATGTGCATCAGACCAACAGCCTGAGCGAGGGCGCGGTAAGCATCGCCCACACGGTTCTGCTGCGGAAGGACTACGAGGTGGGTAGCGAAGGTGTGGCGCAGCTTATGCGGGGTGATGCCTTGCCCATCCAGACCCGCCCGCTTGAGCAAGGGCCGGATGACCTTGTAGACTCCGCCACCGGATAGCGGTTCGCCGGTAACTCGGCTGATGAAGAGATGATTGCATTTCGTCGGCTCTCGCGAGGCGAGGTGCTGCTCAATCGCCTCCACCACCTGGGAGGTGAGCGGTACCATCCGTTCTTTGTTGCCCTTGCCGCGCACGCGCAGTTGCCGGTGCTCCAGGTCAACCTGCTCCAGCGTAATCGCCGCCGCTTCGCTGCGGCGTAGGCCGGTTGAAAGCAAGAGGAGCAACAGCAGCCGATGGCCGGGGTTCTGGGCGGCGGCGAGGAGTTGCTGGACTTGCTCGGTTGACAGCACGGTGGGCAGATTTCTCGACACCTTGGGCAGAGGCAGGCGGCGGGCGGGGTTGCTGTGGCAATAGCCCATGTGGCTCTGTCATCCCGAGGCTCTGCCTTCCCGTTCGGGAGGCAACGCCTTCCCCAGAGGGATCCTGCAGGAACGAGAAGCTTGTCCGCCTTTGGCGGAAAGGACGACAGGCAGGCGTACCCGCCGGAGGCGGGTAAACTTGCGGGCGGCTCGTGCTTCGTAGCGAAGGAGCTTCGCTACTTCGCAGAGTAGCAATGGTCAGGGGCTTCATCCCCCGCAGTTGCAGGCCCCAGGCGACCACCTGTGGTCGGCTGATCTCATGAGGCTCGGGCATCCGGCCCGTCTGCTCCAGCAGGAACTTGCGGAACTCGCGCAGGTCAATTCCGTAAGCTCTGACCGTCCACGGCGAGTAGTGGCGGTAGCCTTTCAGATAGGCAAGGAACTCCGAGACCGCCGCGTCAAAGGCTATAGGCGTCTCCGCCAACGGCCCTTCCTGGCCTCGATCTACTCCCTCTTCCGGCGCTTGAGTGACCGTCATGTAACCCTCCGGTAACCAACATTCTGTCGCCCTATTCATCACTTCAGAGCCGCCGGAAGTCAAGCGAATTCCGGGCGTATCTTCAGGGCGAAAACAGCCGAAACTGGCATCCACCGCCCGCCATGACGATGCAGGAAGCGCGAGGCGGTTCGGTGAAGTCCGCGATTACGGGGAAGGCGGCGACTGACGCTGCGTCCGAGATACCAAGGAGTAGCACGCAAAAGGGAATGCCGGTCATCGTGCCCGATACGAACGTGATGCAGATTATCGGCGGGCACCCCGATTGGGTGGACGAGTCGGCCAACAGAGACGAAGATCCTCGTTTTTTGCGCCTGCCTGCATGGTACCGCGAAGAAATCAGGGCGCTATCAGCGATCAATCTAGCGATCCCGAGATGCCATTCAACGGCGTGGGCGCCGCCGGCGTCCGTGACGCAAGAGCTGGCCCAAGGAGGGGACGCTGCGTCGGATAGCCTATACGGTTGGGGCGGGGAAGTGGCGGATTGGGCGGAACGGTGGTTTTGGCTTGAGCTCAAACCAGAAGAAGAGCGGCTGATACGCGTCGACTGGGCAACAGCGCAGCAGCTAGACCTGAGATTCCTTCACCACGCCGTGGACCAAGCGATTGCGAGAGTGGCTTACGCGCTGAAATCCTGGCATTCCCGAGTGCTCACGTGCGACAGAAAGAGCTTCTGGCATCATCGTCACCAGTTGGAAGAAATGGGAATCGCGGTCCGCATGCCCACGGAGCTCTGGGAAGAGATGGGACCTTGTTTGTAGTGGAGTTTTCGCCGTGCGCTGCAACTGTGACGTATCGAGCACAGTCACGTCACTTTGCGGATCTCAACATGAAGCTCTCCTTCCTGCTTACGGGGTAGGTTCGCAGCTATCAAGCTGTACTCGATGTGGAAGGAGCGTGCGTCCTCAAAGGTGTCGAAGACCGCGCATAGGGGATCGAGCTCCTCCGTATCATCATGTTGGAGTGATTTCACGTCGAACCGCACGGTATAGCTATCGGAGCGAGCGATCTTGGGCCGCGAAACGTTTCGGCTTGTATGCCCGATGAGGCTGGTCAAGTCCACGGTGGGCTGTAAGAGGTGACGGGGCAGGGGTAGGAGGGGGCGCGCGATTCTGTCCCCAAGTGTTAGCGGCTTCACAGGCGGCTCCGGTGGCGCTGGAGGCTTGGGGACGCTCTCACCATCGTACAGCTCAAATCCCTCGGGGAAGTGTAGAGCTATACGGACGTTCTCCGCTGGACAGGTGCCGTCGTTCGAGATCCTAAGGAGAAGTTCCAACCTTATATGCGATTTGTACTTATTCAACTCGGCGACGTGGGCTTCGTAGGCTTCGTAGAACCGGTCGAGGTCCTCGTTGCACCTCGTGATTTCCGCGTCCGGAATCCGGGTAAGCCCCGTCCAGTCAATAGGGTGTGCCAACGGATGAGCGCTGACGCTTTGGGCGTGCAGTTTGGGGTACTTGCTTCTCAGGTCGTTAAGTACGGGGGCAGGAGACTCCGCGACGGGCTCAGGGATCTCCCACGCGCCATGGTTTGAACCATTGCTGAAGCAAAGCTTCAACCGAGGGAGCCGATCTCTTAGTTCACGGTTCTCCTTCTCTAGTTCACGTATACGCGCCTCCTCCGGATCGGGCTCCTGTGGCAGTCTCAAGTCGTCCGGCAGCGGATGAACCTTGATCTTCAAGCGGCGTGCCTTCAGCTTGAGACCCGTGTCGCACGTGACGAGTCTTGGGTCGCTTTGGGGAGCACGCAATCTGTAGTCGATGATGCTGGCCAGCAGCCAGTCATCACCGAGGTCTTTGTTAAGTAGGTATTGCCCAAAGTCGATTGACGGGTCTCGGTCATCTGTCGACAACAATACGCCGGGCCTGAGGACGGCGTCTGGCTGGGTTTCCGTGAATTCATCGAGTTGCCGCAGGACGCGCGCCGCTCGGTTTTGCTTTCTGCGGGGCACTCCGGGGGCGTCCTTGACCCAATTCAACTCTCTGAAGATCACCTGCGCGACAACGACGACGACTCGGTCCGCGCCCAGCAAGCCGCACCAGTCTATCTGGTCGACGGGTTGGTAGTGTGGGAGCGTATTCGTGTCGACGAAAGCCGTCGCGTCCATTGGAAGCAAAGATCCTTTGGGACATTCTATCGCTTTCGGACGCATGGATCAAGTGAACCCGAAGCGAGTCGAAACCGAAGCGAAGCGGGCGCCATTGAAGGGCCTACCAATGGGATGGAGCGAAGGGGCGTCCGGCAAGGCTTGACCGGGGTCAGAAAGTGCGGCGACAAGCGGGCCTGTAATACCGCAACTGTCGGGTGTCGTAAAGTCACGACAAGACGGATCGGCAAACTGGGGCGGAAATGCCGCCTACGCCACTATATGTGGCGCGGCGCTGGGCTGTGTGAGCAGCAGGACAAAAAGAGGAGAGCGAGGAGCGGGCCTGTAAGCCAGAGTCCGCATGGAGAGCTTCATGAGCCTGGCGCAGGCAGGGCAAAACCATGGTAAAACCATGGTAAAATGACGCATTCTGACCCCGTTTACTGGTCCGCCGGTGCTCGATGTCATCCCAGCCGTCCGCTCGCTGAGCGGCTTTGTGTCGATGACCGTCGCTGTTGACAAGGCGGCGCTTGAGTGGCATAATCATTATGGTCGATATGGTTCATATGGCAGTTGGAGAACGCCGGTGAGGAAGACAGTGAATGCGGTGCGCGCCCGGGGCAACCTCGGGCAGATCCTGGAAGAGGTGTACTACCGGGGGGACCAGTATATCATCGAGCGCTCGGGCAAGCCGATGGCCGCGGTGGTGCCGGTCGAGCAGTTCGAGCAGTGGCGCAAGGAGCGCGACGCCTTCTTCGAGGTGGTGGATGAGATCCGGGAGCGCAACCGGAAAGTGCCGCCGGAGCGGATCGAGCAGGATGTCGCGGCGGCGAGCCGGGCGGCTCGCGGGCGCCGATGATTCGCGCTGTGTTGGACGTCAACGTGCTCGTCAGCGCTCTCATCAGCCCGACGGGAACGCCGGCACGGATCCTGGACGCCTGGCGCGATGAGCTGCTTACGGTCGTAACCAGCGAGGACATCCTCGCGGAGTTCGAGCGGGTTGTGGCAGAGCCCAGGCTGTCGCGACGATACGGACTGACTCCGTCGCGCGTGGCCAGGTTGATGCGCGGCCTCCGCCAATTCGCGGTCATACCCCCCGGCGCATTGGCGGTGCATGGCGTTGCCTCAGACCCTGATGACGATAAGTTCCTGGCTTGCGCCGTCGAGGGAGGCGCCGACTACCTGGTCACTGGCGACCATGGGTTGCTGGCGCTGGGCGAATACGAAGGCGTTCAGATCGTGTCCCCGACCGCCTTCGTCCAGATAGTGGATAGCCTCTAGCCCGCACGATTTGATTCCCGCGAGGCCGCAGGTGACCGGTCGCTCGGTGCCGCACCTTCTGCGCCATCCGTTTGCGAATCATGCTCCGCATGTGCGCCCCAATCGGCGCGCGGTGCAAGAGGTGCTAGACCATAGCAGCGTCACCGCCACCCAGCGCTACGTGGATGCCGATGACCTGCGCCGGCAGGTGGCGGAAACGCCGGCGAACCGCCCTCCTCAGTAGGAGAAAGCGGTTCGCCTGTGCTTGCTGCGGACTCGTGCAATCCGAACTATCCGGCCTGCGCCTCGAAGACCTCCATCATTCGCACCAGCAACTTGGACAGGCTCATCTCCTGCGCCGCCGCCAGCGCTCGCAACCGCTGGGCCGACTCTCCCCGCAGTGAGGTAGGCGTGCAGCGCACCATCGCGGTGAGCGACGTGTTTCCGCACGCCCCCTCCCGAACCGTACGTGACAGTTTCCCGTCATACGGCTCTCCATTCAGGGTTGACCAGGTTGGCTGCCAACC
>Ga0315291_10005082_pt1 | contig 16606 bp, 17 predicted proteins | sample YL17G12_20_MG_FD_203070 | JGI IMG/M metagenome (GOLD analysis project Ga0315291, IMG submission 203070) | Sediment microbial communities from Yellowstone Lake, YNP, Wyoming, USA - YL17G12_20 | ecosystem: Environmental > Aquatic > Freshwater > Lake > Sediment | place: USA: Wyoming | collected...
GCGGCGGGACGGCCCTCGCGGCCTCGGCCTCGGCCGACAAGACCAACGGAGCGGCCCCGTTGACCGTAAAGTTCGCCGGAACCGCGAGCGGCGGCTCGTCGCCCTACTCCTTCAGCTGGAGCTTCGGCGACGGGAGCACCGGCTCCGGCTCGCCGGCATCCCATACCTACAATGCCGACGGCGTCTACGATGTGATACTGACGGTCACGGACTCCAAGTCGGCGGCCAAGACGGCCGCGGTGATAACCGTCACGGTCGGCACGGGCGGCGGCGCCCAGATGACCGTGGCGGCCTCGGCCAGCCCGACCTCCGGCCCGGCGCCGCTCAGCGTGCTTCTGGTCGCGACGGCCTCGGGCGGGACCGGCCCATATACCCTCGAATGGGCATTCGGCGACGGGACCAACGGTACCGGCGCTTCCCTCACGCACAAATTCCAATCCAAGGGCACCTACAATGTCCTGGTCACGGTAAAGGACTCGGCCGGGCACCAGCGCGCCTCAACGGTGACCGTGACCGTGAAGGACAAGGTCCAGACCATCAAGCCCCAGCCCGGATTCGAGGCGCTGGCGGTGGCGGCGGCGGTCGTGGCGGGACTGGTTCTTCTGGAACGGAAGCGGCGCTGAGCCGTCAAGCCCAGGCACTAGGGGTAATCACGGGTGGAATGGTGAGTTCCCCAATGGTTCGCCCGTTCTCCCATCACCACCACCGCGCCCGTCCCGTCCGCCCCGCCCCGCTCTCCGTCACCGCGGCCATCACGTTGTGCTCCCGCGCCAGCCGGCGCAATGTGCGCACGCACCGCACCTGCATGATGCGCGCCTCGTAGCGGCCGGGCTACCGGTCAGGCCCTGGAGAGCCAGATGGTTATCTTCCGATACTTCACATGATAATCACGAAGAAGCTTCTCTACCCGGTGCGATTCCTTTTCGGGAACGAGAACCGATGCCCTGCCGATTCTGAGTGCCTTGAGCTCCTCGACCAGACCGGTCTTCTTGCTCTCGTAGGTCTTCTCCTGGTATTTCCTCTTCGTGACCATGCCGTAGAGCGCCCTCTTCAACCTCATCTTGTCGCTCTGCTCCAGGCCCAAAAGATCGTATTTGATTATCTCGTAAGGCTCCAGCTCCAGTCTTTGCACCGGGACATCCGGCAGCTTGCCGAAGATCGGAACCCCCTCCTTCAGCAAGGTCTCCACGAGATATCTGTCCACGCCGCTGAAAACCAAATCGGTAAAGACAACGTTTATGCTGATGTCGTGTTTCTTCTCCAAAGACAGAATCCTGTCCGACAACCTCTTGCGAACGTCCTTTTTCATGATTATGCAAAGGTCCAAATCGCTGCGGGAGTCGGCTTCGCCGCGGGCCACGGAGCCGAAAACAACCCCCGCAACCACATCCTTCTCGCCCTTCAGCAGTTCACCCAGGTCATCGATCAGTCCGCCGAACCGCCCTTCCATCAGCCCAGCCTCCGCAGACATATCTTTTCGATCGCAAGGTAGTTGCCCACGACCTCCTCTAGGTCCTCCGGGGACCACGAGAAGGAATAGGTGAACTTCGGCCGGAGCTGGTTCTCGATCCTCTGGAACGCCCGCCAGACCGCCTCGGTGTCCTCGCCGAATATGAAATAGTTCTCCTCCAGCGCCTGCCGCACCCTCTGATGTTTGTTTATGTGCACCCGCTCCCTTGCCGCGCAGGCCTCGATGAGATGGTACGCGGACAGGAAATAGGCCTCCACGCGTGTGCCCTCGTAGTTCGCAACATTCCCCGCATCATTCCCGAACCTCTTGTAGGCCGTCCGGTGGACCTCGTAACTACCCACGGGCCCACCTTTTCGTAATATTATATAACGAAATGGTTCTATTTGGCCTTTTCGTAATATTATATAACGGAACCATCGTCATTTCCATCATCATCCTCATCATCCAACACACCTGCACAAAAAATCCCGGAATCACCACGGCCTCCACCCGCTCCGCTTTCCGGCCCCGTTCTCGGTTGCCGCCGCCAGCACGTTGTGCTCCCGGGCCAGCCGGCGCAATGTCCGGACGCACCGCACCTGCATCACGCGGGATTCGTAGATGTCCAGCTCGTCGTCGTGGAACAGCGCGTCGATGCTCAGAACCCCCACGAACGCAGGCCGGACCCGGTTCAGCATCGGCTCAAGCCGCGATACTATGAGCGCCTCGAGCTGGTGGGCCGTAAACGCGCGCGCTACATGGATGTTGCGGAGCACATCATCTTCATTCATACGCCTGGCTTGGTTGGATGCCCCTTTCTCCTCTCGCCGCTCCCTCCCCATCCGTTTGGCGATGGCCGCGACCTCGTAGGGGTCGGCCTGGCAGCCGCCATCGACGAGCACGGCGGGCCGGCCCAGCTCGAGGAAGCTCCGCACCGCCATTTCGTAGATGACGGAGGCGGCGGCGCCTTTGAGGACCGCGAGCTCTCCACGGCGGACCGCCACGTCGCAGTTTGGCGAGGGTGGGCCGGCGCTCTTGCTATTTTTGAGGTCGGCCCCGTCATCCCACTCTGCGCCATTCTCCCTGTCTCCATCGTCGTACCGGAGGGGCCCGAACGCGCCCGGGTCCTTCTTACGAGACGTCGACGGCTCAGCCTCCGCCTCGGAGTTCATCGCCACGCCCTCCCTTTCAGCGGCCCGGATATATATCCCGCGCGGGGGGGTGGGTGAAAGCGGAGATAACCTCGAATGAGCTCGTCGAGCGCCTGGTGATGGGCACCGACGTGGTCGGGTACCACCTGCGCAAGCTCGTACGCGAGGACAAGATAGGCAGGGAGAAGAAGGGCAGGACGAGGGTGTATTATCCGGTCAAGAAATGAGCCGGCAGGCACGGATTGTCTATCATTCACCGGCCGTGAACGTGAATTGAGCGATGATTGCGGTCGCTGCGTATTTCACGATCGGCTTGAGATCGCCCCGGTCCGCCGCTTCGATGGCCTCGTAATAATGGATCTTGTCCCGGGCCTCGATGGAGCGTATCGTTTTTTGTACGTGCACGTTTCTATCCAATTAATTCAAAAATGTGATGGGATAGTGCACGTACAGCTGATATTGGAGAACCCGGGCCAGCACTACGACGCCCTGAAAAAGACCTTGAAACTATCCAGCGTCATGGTTTCCCACCCGCTCGTGCAGGCGCGGGAACCAAATAAACGATAATCGCTTTTATGCTCTTCAGTTTTATTAGACATTCCTTCGCCGACCGTAGAACTTTCCCTTCGCTTTCCTCACAAGCCCCAGTTCGACCATATTCTTCAGCACTTCCTCGCCGAATTTTTCGGTCCGTTCATTCAATATCAAGCGGGCATCTTTTACCGAGATGGGCCGTTTTTCCAGCTCGAAGTTCAGGCAGGCGATACCGGCGGCGAGCTCGGCGTCCCGCGCAAAGCGCCGTTTCAGGGGCGAGCGGACGCTGAAAGCGGCCTCGAGCTCGCCAAGCTTTACATAGTGATGCGCCACCCATTTCCAGAAATCCGGCTGGGACCTAAGCTCCTCCTCGATAATATCCCAGTCCAATCCCATTCCGGCGACCAGGCTCATGTCCGCTAAATCGTCCTCCCTTCCTGTCACGCTTTTCAGAAGGAATAGGTCCTCCGGCGCGATCACCCTTAGCGCCAGCTTGCCCCGGAGCGGATACTTCGAAGCCCGGTTCGCCATGGCACCGGAAACGACCAAGCAATCGCACACCGTTCGGAAAAAGACGTCGAACCGCATGTTTCCGGGCCCTTCCATCCTCCAGCTTCTCTTGCGGGCACCGGTCTTTCGGGATTCCGGAGCGGTGTCGTTGAAACCGAGCCTCTCCAATGACAGGATGAATGCCGTCGCCCCGGCATATTTTCGAAATACGATATCAACATCCTTCGTGGCCAGCTTGACCCCATGGCGCATCATGGCCAGCCCGCCGATGATGTATCCTGTTGCCGGCCCGTCCAGTTCCTCTGAAACCCGGCTCAATATCCCTTCAATCTCGTTTTGCACGAACTTCTTTCGCTCCAAGGGCATCACCCAGTATCTTTCCAATCTCCCGGCCCAATCCATATTTTCCGGCAATATCCAGTATCAGCGCGGGATCCAATCCGCGGCCTTTCACACATTCGCGTATCCACTGCACGGCCCTGGGGTTCCCCGGTTCGATCAGCATGGTCTGGACCAGGGCTTCCTCTTCCTTGATCTTCCGCCCGGGCCGGCCGCCAAGCCAGTAATCCCTCGAATGGGCGACGTCATAGCCCAGCGCCGCGAGCGCGCCCGGCCCGGCCAAAACGAACCCGGCCACCCCGGTGCCGGAACCCACCGAGAACAGGAACTCGTCCCGGTCCTGCCAGACAATGACGGCGCCGGGGACCTTCCGTCCCAGAATGCGCATGTTCCGGACTTCCGAGTAGCGGGCGGCGAAATCGGCCAGGGCCCGCCGCGCTGGCGCCAGCCGGTAAAGGCAGGTCCGGCTCTCGCGGACTGCGATCCCCATCCCGCGCCAGACGCGGAGCCGCTCCCGGACGGTCGCCTGGGACAGGCCGGTCCGCTTCATAATATCGGAGCTCGTCCGGCCCGGCGCAAGCAGGTGCGGAAGCATCGCAAGGCCGGGACCCGTAAGCACCTTTTCAAGGTCCAGGCCCGAGCCCTCGGCTATCAGCGCCGAGAGCGCCGCCATGGACGGGCTGTCCGAATGCGCAACCAGCACCGAAAGGCCGCACTTTTGCGTACGGACCAGCCCCAGCTCCCGAAGGCTCCGGACGCGCTCCGAGACGTGCGACGGCGAGAGGCCGATGGCTTCCGCTAACCGCCCCAGCGGGATCCCCTTGGGCGGTATCGCCCCGATTATCGCCAGGTCCGCCCTGGAAAGCCGCTCCACGAGTTGATAATATAACCGAAATAGTATATATATACTTCGGCGATTTTAGCTGTTTTGGCCTTTTTCCGGTCAACTAAAACCGGTGAAACTGTCCAACAGCGTCATGGTCTACCACCTTCTCGTCCTGGAGCGCGAGGGTTTCATCAAGTCCCAGCGCGACGGGACCATGAAACGGTTCTATCCCATCTCGATAAAGACCCCTGAGACCCGGAAAAGGACGCCGGAGGAGCTCGACGCCGAGATACTGGCAGCGGTCGAGGAGCGGCCCGGCATGACCCACAAGGACCTGATGGAGCGGCTCGTGGCCGGCAACGAGGTCGTCAAGTACCACACGAGGAAGCTCGTGCGGGCCCAACGATTGCTGAGCTCGAAGGACGGGAAGACGAGGGAGTATTATCCTCTCGGGTGGAAGTGAATCCTCACCGGGTTCCCGCGGCAAGGATGAATGTGCATGCTAATGTCAAATATTGTAGAACTATCAAATCTGACGTTAGGCCATGACATCCATCACATGCCGTTAGTAATGAGTAAGCAACCCATATATACGACCGGAATAGCTTGTCCGTAAATCACTGCATCGTAATTAACAATTCCATGTCAATATAGTATCATGGATTATAGGTCGCCACTATCACAGGTTGTTCTGCTTCTTCTGTACGCGCTTAGCGAATTGGCGGAATGGGATGTATTTCGGTTAATGCATTACAGAACGAAAGAAACGGCGGATTTCCACGTTATTGCGGTCCTGCCATCCCCACACAAGTCTTGCCGAGGCTCAGGCGCAGCCGGCGGTCCATCTCCCGCTTTGCCCTCCGGAGCCTTTCAGCGGAGCCTCGGTCCAATATCCCTGCCAGGTCAAGCAGCGCCGCGATGCCGGCAAGCCGTTTCAGCGTATCGTTGGACCTCTCGTTGTTCCTCTTCTGCGTTCGGAACCGGAGATAGGTTTTCTCCGAGGCTAGTGCGGCCTTCCTCCTCATGATGTTCTTCAATATGGATGCCCCTCTTTATAATGTTGTTTTACGGCGATAGGATGATATGCCTCCCTGTCAGTAACGGTACTGGAGGAAATCCCACGCCGGGCGTCGCGGAAAGGCTGGCGGACTGGTTTATCGGCCTGAATACAAAGATTTCGAAAAAGCTCAAGGCCGAACCCTACAAGCCGCTCGACCGCGATGGCCTCGTCAGGTTCTTCAACCGATACCTCGAAGAGCGGAATGGGTTTCCGCTCGGCGAACAGGCGGCTCGCCTACTGTCCGGATTGGCATTTGGGCAGTTCCTGCCGAACGCGAACCATAGGACTGCAATGATGCTCATCGTGTTATGGGTCAAGGCCAATGGCGTTGATTTTTCGAGAGAACCGGAATACACCTCCAAGGCCCGGGCATATGTCCTTGGATCTAAGATGGATGTGGAGCGGGCCTATGAACGGGCAGCGCAGTTCATGGGAGAAAAACGGCAATCCTACCTGTGGGAGAGCTACTGGCCCGGCCATCTCAGAACAACAAGGAGATTCCTGGAAGGCCTGGCCCCGGTGGATGGCGCAATTCAGTCGGGAATATGGGGTAAGACGCCCCAAAACCACCTGGAAATCCTTCTCAGCTCCACCTCGAGCGAGGCCTGAGGCTCCTTGGCGGGCCTCTTCGTCTTCTTCCCATTCCGGGCGGGCGGCATCGTTCGATAACATTGGTCTTGGGATAGATAATGTTTCCGGGGCGGGTCCGGTTGATCTCTGGTACGCTCATGCAATGAATCCACCATGGTCCTATTTGATGATGGACTGAGGTTCAATCGAACCGCTTGTACTTCTTCGCGAACAATTCATCGGCGGCCTTGGTTCTCAATTGCTCGAAATCCTCGGGCTTGAACCCTTTTTGTGGCATCTCCCGCAACATGTCCTGCCTCATCAATTCCCTGATAGCAGCCCGGACGACCTCGCTCCGGCTTTTGTACAGGCCATCTTTGACCTTCGAGTCCAGGTACGAGACAAGGTTTTGCGTGAGCCCGATACTGATATTCATTGCCGTCCCACAGCTGTCGTTTGCTATTAGCCGGCTAATATACATTTCGACGCGGTCCCTCCGTGTTCCTCCAGGGGACCAGGCATGTTCCATCTGACCGAACAAGCTGCAATTTCAAACCAGTTTCATGAACTCCCCGGGCTCCATCTCGATCTCCTTGATGATCTTGCGGAGCAGCCCCCGGTCGATCTCCTCACGCGGATGGTTCGGAACCACCGTGAACCGCCCGTCGGCATGCTCCAGAAGGATATGGCTCCTTTTCTGGCGTATTGGTTTGAATCCCGGAATAGAGAGCGCCTTGAGCACTTTACGTGCCGGCAATGGACGCAGCGCCATTGGAACCGCCTCCGTTCTCAGATGGCGACCTCGATTCGCTGGATGCCGACGAACCTGCTGCCTATGGCAACCCGGTCCTTGCGGACTTCGAGATAGAGCTTGATGGCGTCCTGTATCCTGCGCATCAGAGCGTCCAGGCTCTTGGCCTGGGTATGACATCCTGGAAGGGAAGGCACGCTGGCGATGTAATAGCCGTCTTCCTCCATCTCGATAAGGATATCGAACGTCTCCTTCCTTTTGCCCATGGTGATATCATCGTTATCATGAATTATATATGTTTTGTCGTCGGGTTTCATCGAACCCCTCCCGTTTCCGATACAAAACTATGAGCCGGGCTATTATATCCGTTTCAGGGGGGTCTGTGAAAGTGTTCCTAGAACAGCCTTTTGACCTGCACTCCCATCGCCTCGAGCTTCTCGAAGCCCTTGCGCGTCAGGAAGTACAGCGTCTGGTTCTCGCGCTTTTGCTTGACGAGCCAGCCCTGCTTGACCAGGACATCGACCAGGAGGCCGCAGAGGGTCAGCGAGTTGATGGGCTTGGGGATGTAGTCGTCCTCGCTCGCCGGGCGGGTGGCGCGGTCGTACTCGAAGTCCTCGGTCCAGTCCTCGGCCATCCGGCAACCCTCGGAAATGTGAATGGCATTTCCGAATATAAGACTATCCCTGAGCAAAGAATATTATCCGATAGAGCAATCCTGATGCCGGAGTGTGGGAAATGATTCGCTGCCCGGCCTGCGGCACCGGCAACATGGACGGTTCATCGATATGCAAGAAGTGCCGCCAGGCCCTTCCGCCGGCGGGCCCGGCGCTTTCCGCGGCCCCCCCACCGGAAGGGCGGAGCACGAAGGACCTCGTCGAGGAGCTCAAGGCCATGGAGGTCGTCGACCGCGAGCCGGGCGAGGTCGTCCGCGCCCTGGTCGACATACTTCTTCAAGCGGACATACCGGTGCTCATCGAGAAGTACCCGACGCGGCAGGTCAACGATCTCCAGAAGTTTTTGGCCGGGATGGTCGAGGAGAAGCTCGACGAGCTCGAAAAGCACCTGGGCGCCCCGGTCAGGGATTCCCTGCTCCTGCTCTACCTGGGCTGCGCCGCCTACATCCAGGGCAGTTACGAAAAGGCGCTTGACCGCTTCTCGGCCGCGGCCGAGCTCGACCGCACGGACGCCGTAGCAGAGTACGACCGGGCGATGGCGCTCCAGTCGCTGGGCCGCTACGACGAGGCGCTGGAATCCTTTTCGAGGGCCATAACGCTTAGGGCGGACTTCGAGCAGGCCTGGGCCAACAAGGCCCGGACGCTGGCGCTCCAGGGCCGCGGCCGGGACGCCCTCGAGTACTTCGAGCGGGCGCTGTGCCTGGACCGCAACGATCCGGAGGCATGGTTCGGAAAGGGCGCCACCGAGGAGGACATAGGCCAGTACGAGGAGGCGCTCCGGTGCCTCGACACGGCCATCCGGCTCCGGCCCGATTTCGTCCAGGCCTGGAACTACAAGGGCGACGCCCTCTTCCACCTGGGAAGGGTGGACGACGCCCTGAAAGCCTACGAACACGCCCTGGAGGTGCGCCCCCACGACTTCGAGGCCTGGAACAACCTCGGCATCGCCCATTTCTCCAAAAAGGACCTGGACAGGGCCCTGGAAGCCTTCAATAAGGCACTTATGGTGAAGGCGGAGTCGGACGACGCCTGGCTGAACAAGGGGACGGTCCTCGAGCTCAAGGGCGAGATGCAGGAGGCGCTGGGGTGCTACGACCGCGCGCTGCGGCTCAACCCGGACTGCGAGCAGGCGCGCAAGGCGCGGGAAAAGCTGTACTCACTAGGGATGAGCAGCGATATTTGACCCGTCGCTCTTTTTGTCCGGGAACTCTGCCCGATGCCACCTCCACAGCAGGTGGAACACCGGGATCATCAGTATTATGACAAACACGAGCGGCGGCAAGCACAGAACCGTATCAAACCATTGAAACACCGTGGACCACATCAGCCAGTTCACGATTGCCATGCCGCCAGCCGGGACAAGGCTCATGACCGCACGCACTCTCATGACCCCCCAGGATGCGATGAACACCGAGAGGAATATCAGGAATACCGCGGCGGACCATTTCTCGGCATCATAATGGATCTGCATCCATTGATCCCCAATACGATATAAGAAAGCGATATCGACGACGCTCCCGACCGCCGTGATGAAGACCCCGGAGAAGATTATCAGGACGAAGAACCTCCCCCGGTTCGGATTGATCTTCCCGGCCCTGGTGCCCTCCAGCTTCAGGATGGCCAGCAGGAACAACGCGAAGAGCAGGAGGTTGACGAAAAAATTCGCGGCAAAGAGGATGACAATTCCTTCCGCCGAAGTGATATAATAAAAGCCCGGCGATATGGCCGGGTTGGCTCCAACGCCCAGAGAGCAGGTCATGATGGTCATTGTTGCTGAAAGCATGAATATAAAGAACCGAACCTTCATCGTTGACATCGAGGATTTGAAACGGATTTGAAGGTTATATCACTTTTGATGCGCCAGTGAACCGGCCGGCTGCCGGGCGTTTTGTCTATATCAATTCGCACTCTGCGGCCAGCTTCCGGAACTCGCTGGGTGTCAGGGAGCTGGGAGGCACCAGTACGATCAGGTTCCCCTTGTTCAGGCGGGCCAGGTCCTTGAGCTGGGTCACCATCCGGTAGAGCTCGTTGAAGCCCACCTCGGCAACGAGCAGGTCGATGCCGTCCAGAAGCAGCACGGTCCTGTCCTTGCACATGAACTCCGAGAGCCTCTGGAACAGCTCGGCAGGGCGGTCGGGGCGCATGACGTCCGGGTGCGAGGCCTTGCTGAGCCATCTAAACTCGGTCCAGGCCGGCATGAGCGACTGCTCCCGCAGAGAATCCGGGAAGGTCCGGACGACGCACATGAGCTGGCGGTCCGCCCGGGCGGCCTCGGCGGCTATCCGGTAGGCCCGCTTCCCGCCTGACTTCATCACGTATGTATGGCCCTCCACCAGCTTCTGGGCCGGCAGGAAGCTGTCCGGAGGGTTCTCCTCGGAAAACAGGACCCTGGCCAGACGGATCATCTTGCGATACTGGGACTCGTCCAGGGAGCGCTTGTCAAGGGTGATCACGGTGATGGAGTCGCGGTGGTGCGTGTCGTCGCGTATGTAACTGAAGAACTTGAAGACGTTGCCGAAATCGTTGGCGCTTACTAGGGGAGTGAATATGTCCAGGAGCAGTATCGTCCGCGGGTGCTTCTCCAGGAACCGCTCCCTCCGGGCGTTTATCTGGTCTATCATGGCCGGCTTGAGCGCGTTCGGGGCCGAGACGTCCGTCACCCAGGCGTACTCCACCTTGTCCGGGAGCGAGAGGCGGTGGCGGGCCAGGTCCGGCGGCTCGCCGGTGATGTAGAGGCCGGCCCGGCCGGTCTGCACGTGGCCCTCGAAGACGGCCACGGACATCCCGGGGGAGGTCTCGTCGACGACGTAGGTACCTCCCGACTGGAGCGGCCCGAAGTGGTCCGATGTCAGGTAACAGCCTCCCTGGCCAAATCCGGAATACAGGGGTATTAAGCTGTAAAACATATTTATTACTATCTGCCTTGCGCGACAGGTTCGACGTGGGGGATATCCGCCTGGGCGTTCTCCTTTCTGTACCACCGGTCGAGCTCCAGGAAGACGAGAGGCACCAGGATGGCGAAGATCACCGGCATGCACCACAGCTCCGGGAGCGCCGGGTTGTCCAGCAGGCCCCACCAGAAAAGGTTCATCGCCACCATCCCGCCGGCCAGCAAAAGGCCGTAGCGCCATCTCACCCTAATCAGCAATTTCGGAACGAACGCCACCGAGAGGCCGACCAGCACCGCCGCCAGCGCATATCTCCCGGCGTCCCGGACCGGGTACAGCCACCCTCCGATGTTCTGGTACAGGAAGGCGCGGTCGATGGCCGCGCCCATCAGCGTCAGGACCGCCACCGTGACAATCATCAGCGCATGGAATCTCGTCCGGCCGGGGCGGATGGGGGCCGCCGCCTTCCCCTTCCAGGAAAGGAGCATCAGCGTGAACAGCGAGAACCAGAAGAGGTTGAGGAAGAAGTTCACGAGGAAAAGGGCGGCCCAGAACTCCAGCGGTTCAGTGTCCGGATTCCCCGGGACCGGGCGCGGGTTGGCCGCGGCCTCCATCGAAATGGCAGAGAGCATGCTGGCCAGCATGGCGATGGCCAAGGGCAGCCGGAACCTCATTCACCCCACCGCGTTGGATATCAGACTTGTGTCAAATAAGCCCATCGAAATATTTATAATCCGACATGATAATTCCTCGGTATGCCGTTTTCAACCCGAGCCAGACCTCTCATCATTACGGTCGCTCTCATGCTGCTTATTCCTCCGATAAGCGCCGGGCCTTCGGAGGCAGGATCGGTGTTCAATCACGCCGGAAGTCAGTTCTCGACGGGGACGGCGAACAATACGACCGTTGGGACGGAGGGCGTTTCCCTCAAATCTCTGACCGGAGGCCCTTACAACTGGACGCTCGTCGGTTCCTCTTCACCGAGTGCTGTTTGGATTCCCGGATTCGATTACGATGCTGCACACGGCGTTTTCGCGATGTTCGGCAGGAGCAAACCTATCGGTACTCCAAGAGGCCAAACCTGGACCTACGATCTTACAACGGACGTCTGGACGAGAATGAATGCCAATAATGAGCCGGTCAATAGCACCTGCTACGGCACCGTTATGACATGCGACAGCGCAATCGGTGAAATGGTAATGTTCGGCGGGACTTCAAATGAAACCTGGACCTACAATCTATCAACAAACAACTGGACGGACAAGAAGCCGTCCGTTTCTCCTCCGGGTCGAGTGGGGTATGCCATGGCCTACGACCGCGAGAGATGCGAGACGGTCCTCTTCGGGGGATATGCCTCGGGCTACCTGAACGATACCTGGAGCTACAAGTTATCCACCAATACCTGGACCAACAGGAAACCGGCGATATCCCCCCCGGGCAGGTGGTTCCATTCAATGGCCTACGACAGCGCCAACAAGCTCATAGTCCTTTTCGGGGGCAACACATCCGTACTGGACAATGATACCTGGACCTATGACCTGGGCGCCAATAGCTGGACGAACAAGAGCCCTGCAAATTCGCCTCCGGCCAGGGAGCACCATGCCATGGCTTATTACCAATCGAAAGGGGAGATGGTCATATACAGCGGCATTTCCGGCTCATCATCCTATTCAGAAAGCGACACCTGGACATACGACCTCTCGGGCAACACCTGGACGAACATGAAACCGGCAACATCGCCCGCGCCGAGATACGGATCTTCAATGGCCTACGACCCCGCCAACTGCGAGATCGTCCTGGTCGGCGGAACATCCAATGGCAATTTCAATTGGAGGGCCGACAGCTGGAGCTATAATCTCTCCACCAACAGCTGGAAGATGGGCACGCTCAACGCACCTTCGGCCAGATATGGACACGAGATGGTCTACGATAGCGATATGGGGGAGATGGTCCTTCTCGGCGGATTTGATGGCGCTTCCAATCCAAATGGCACATTCTTGTTCTGTGGAGATACCTGGACATACAACCTGAGCCTTGATCGCTGGACGCTCAAGAGCCCGACGCAGGCTTGTCAGCTGATCGAACCCCGTTTCTATATGTGCAGCGATTTTGTATACCGGGAAGGAGGCCCGGTGATGGCATATGATAACCGGGCAAAGGAAATGGTCCTGTTTCTCAACAATGATGGTTATCCGTACAATTTCACTCTCAATGCGACCTTTACATACAACCTTTCAACCAATGTCTGGACAGACAAGAAACCCATCAGCTCTCCGCCGACAGGGGGCTACAGCCCGTCAATGGTCTATCACGCCGGGACCGGCGAGATGGTCCTTTTCTCAAGTAACGATCAAAGATCTGCCACCTGGACCTACAACCTTTCAGCTAACACTTGGACGAATAAGACCCCTATAAATCCTCCAATTGACAGGATAAAGACAATGGTCTACCTCGAATCAACTGGTGAAATACTCCTTCTCGGATATCCCAACCCGGGAACCTGGAAGTACAATCTCACATCCAACACATGGAGAAAGCTCCAAAACGCGAACGAGCCGCCAAACAGATCGGCATTTCCTATGGCCTATGACAGTTTCAGGAACGAAGCGATCATGTTTGGCGGATTGGTTGATTATGTTATCGGAGATTTCAATGATACGTGGAAGTTCAACCTGACAACGAACTCCTGGTCGGAAATCAAAACGACGAGCACGCCTCCGATTCTGGATTCAATGACACTTGCCTATGAAGGCATAAAAAAAGAGATGGTCTTATTCGGTGGGACCATTTTCTCCAGCGGACAGCCCGATTGGCTAACGGAAATATGGGTCTTCAACCGTGAAAAGATGTATCCTGAGAGGGGGACCTACACATCGCCGCCCATACCTACCAAAGGAGAGGCCTATTTCGGGAGCATCTCCTGGAACGCATCGATTCCCAAAGGATGCGACCTTCGGGTCCAGTTCCGCAGCGGCAATACATCTGCGACCTTGCAGAACAAAAGCTTTACCGGCCCGGACGGGACAGCGGACACCTCTTACGCCAACGGCCAGGCCATCAACGGGATGCACAACGGGAGCTGGTGGGTCCAGTACAGGGTCTCCATGAACACCTCTTTCGAGTTGATGACCCCGATGCTCGATAGCCTCCAGATTCGATACAATCTGCTTCAGACCGTTTATTTCAAATCGCCGGCAGGTAACGTTAACTGGTCAGGCTCCAAACCCATAACCTGGTTTGCCTCCGATCCGGACCTGGATGAATTGAGCTTCGACATCTATTTGTTGAACGGGAAAGATCGTATGTGCATAGCTACGAATCAAAACAACACGACCAGAAATTTCCAATGGAACACGGATACCGTGCCATCAGGGGAATACCAGCTCCAGATAGTGGCGAGGGACAACAATAAGACCATCCCGCTTGAGGCCATTGACACCTCTCCCATATTCACCATATGGCATCCGAACCATGCCCCTGAAGCGATACTTCTAAGTCCTGATTATGGCCAGGTCGTCAACACCAGCGTTGCGACCCTTGACTGGAATGGAAGCGACGAGGATGGCGATGCCATCAGTTATTACATCCTGGTCGCAGGAGAAGAATTCGTTATCGACACCATCCCGGACCCATTGGGAATCACCACGAACACGACCTTCGAAATCTCTAACCTTACTGACGGGGCTACATGCTTCTGGTCGGTCATACCTTCTGACGGAAAGGTGAACGGCTCCCTGCCAAGCTGCTGGATGTTCACTGTCCATCTGCCCCCGCCGCCTCCGATTAACCACGCACCGATGGTCTCGCTCCTGTCGCCGGCGAACAATACGCCCGTCAACTCGACCTCCGTGTCCCTTTCCTGGGAAGGGAGCGATGTGGACCACGACGCCCTGGACTATTTCGTCTTCCTATCGGATTCCGGTTTCGATGCCAACCACCTGCCTCTACTCGCCATGCGGACGAATGACACCTCGTTCAATGCGTCCAATCTGACCAACGGCATCTCCTATTTCTGGGCGGTAATCGCCAGCGATGGGAAATTGAACACGACCGACGTGCCGGTATGGAAGTTCACCGTCCAAGTCGTCGTCCCGCCAGATACGCCCAAGATATCAGATTTTTCGCCAAAAGGGAAGAAGGTATCGGTGACCCCGAACATACTGGTCACATTCGACAGGGAGATGGATGGCCCGTCCGTCTTCAATTCCATTTCCTTCGACCCCCCTGTCGATCTCGCCGGCTTCATGCGCTTCAACAATACCTTCACATTCAATCTTGGACAAACGCTCGAATTCGAAACCACGTACAAGGTACAGGTCGGCACATCCGCAAAGAGCAGTTCGGGCAAATTCCTGTTCCTTCCGTTCCGTTGGAATTTCACCACATCGGCCCAGGGAGAGATCGACACCGAAATGCCTTCGATACTCCTGACCGATCCGCAGAACGGCGCGACGAACGTGGACAATTGGAAGAACATCACCATAATGTTCAGCGAGGCGATGGACCGGACGAGCACGATGATCTCCTGCTCCATCTCGCCATCGGTGAACGGTTCTTGGTTCTGGCTCAACAACAATAGCTTCGCTCTCCAGTTCAAGCCAACTGCGGGCTTTGCGGTTGCAAAATACACGGTCGTCATTTCATCGAGCGCCAGGGACGACATGGGAAATTCGATGGATAGCAACGGGAACGGGAAGGCTGACGGGACCGCCGATGATTTTCGATTCTCGTTCACCGTCGGAACGCCTCAAGTCGTCTGGCCGAAACTGCTCTCGAGGTCAGCGGAAGGCCCGGGTGTCCGCCTCGGCTCGGCCGTCTCATTGACCTTTGACCGGGCAATGAACCTGAGCTCTGTCCAGAAAGCGTTCAGAATCGAGCCGGATCTCAATGGGACTTGGGTTGCGGACGTTACCGGGAAAATACTCACATTCACCCCATTGAAACTCTTCCGGGCTGGAACCAGGTATACGATAACACTGGGAACCGACGCGGCCGATGTCGATGGGAACCGGCTGGCGCAGGAGGAAAAATGGAGCTTCACGACTGTCCCGGCCGCTATATCGGCCGGGACAGCTTTCCCGTCGTGGCTTTTGCCTGCTCTTGTCGTGCTCGTGGTCCTGGGAGCCGCTGCTTATGCATATTCCAGGAGGAAAAAGACGGCTGCGCCCCTTGCAGTATCCGCGGTCAAAGCCGGGTCTGTCAGAGCGCCCGACGGCTTCGCCGTCGAGGAGATATTCCTGATGTACAATGACGGGCGCCTGATACTTCATACGACTCGCCGGATGAAGGCCGACATGGATGTCGATGTGTTCGCGAGCATGCTTACGGCCATGCAGGCGTTCGTCAAGGACAGCTTCGGCAAGGAATCGACCGGCGAGCTGGGAAGCATGGAGTTCGGCGGGAACAAGGTCCTTTTCGAGAAGGGGAAGCGCGTCATCATCGCCGCGGTCATCACGGGCGGCGAGCCGGCTGGTTTCCGGGAGGAGATGAAAGCCGCGGTCAGGAATATCGAGAGCGAATACGCCACGGTGATCCTGACCTGGGATGGCGATGCCTCGCTGTTTTCGGATGCGAAGAGATTCCTGGGCCAGCTCGGGACCTACAAGGTCGCGGAGGAACTACCTGCAGGGAAGCCGAAGGTCGATGTTTCTCTGAAGAGCGAGGTCGAATTCTACCAGGGTTTCATCAGGCTGAAGGTGGCCATCAAGAACAATATGTCTTCGGTCATAACACATGCCGAGTTCAAGCTGGTCCATGACCGGGAGATCCTGAGGCTCGACCATATCGAGCCGGATTTCCCCAATGAAAGGGGAGAGGTCGAGATAGGCATCGTGGGGCCAAGCGAGAAGAAGG
>Ga0315291_10005084_pt1 | contig 16600 bp, 11 predicted proteins | sample YL17G12_20_MG_FD_203070 | JGI IMG/M metagenome (GOLD analysis project Ga0315291, IMG submission 203070) | Sediment microbial communities from Yellowstone Lake, YNP, Wyoming, USA - YL17G12_20 | ecosystem: Environmental > Aquatic > Freshwater > Lake > Sediment | place: USA: Wyoming | collected...
ACCTCCACTGCTCGGTGGGAAAACCTACCGTCATGCGCATTCATGGAAAACTGGACATTGTTGACTCCGACATCCTGGTCCCTGAGGATACGGAAAGGTTCATGCGGGAAATTACACCTCCCCGTTATCAACAGCTTCTTCAGGAGCACGGCAGCTGCGACTTCGGCTATGGATACAGCGACCTCGCGCGCTTCCGCACGGCTGTTTTCCGAACACGCGGGAATATTGGCATTGTCATGCGTCTCATTCCCCACCGGATTCTCACCTTTGAAGAGCTGGGGCTTCCCAGGGAGTCCATTATTGAACTTCTCCATTCCTTCCGCGGTCTTGTCGTTGTGACGGGTCCCACAGGTTCGGGAAAAACCACCACACTCGCCACCATGATTGATTACATCAATGCTAACCGATATGTACACATCATCACAATTGAGGACCCGATCGAATATTATCACCCGCATAAGAAGTCCATTGTAACCCACAGGGAAATGCATGTTGACACACCATCATTTGCTTATGCAATGCGCGGCGCACTCCGTATGGACCCGGACGTTGTTCTCCTTGGAGAGATGCGTGACCTTGAAACAATGGAAACAGCATTGGTTGCCGCGGAAACAGGTCATCTGGTCTTTTCCACCCTGCACACCATGAGCGCATCACAGACCGTTGACCGCGTCGTGGATGCCTTCCCGGTTAACCAGCAGGAACAGATCCGCGCCATCCTGGCAGTTTCACTGAGGACAATCATTTGCCAGACACTTCTTCCTCGCATCACCGGCAAGGGGCGGGTGGCTGCCTTTGAGATACTGCATAATACACCCGCTGTCCAGAACTTGATCCGCGAGCATAAGACAAACCGCATCGTTTCCGTCATCCAGACAAGTGCCAAGCATGGTATGATTACCCTTGATGATTATCTCCTCAACCTTTATCGCAAAGGCACCATCTCCGGAGAAGTTGCACTTGAACGTTCCCAATATCCGGCGGAAATGCGGATGAAGATGATGCAATTAGTCGGCGAGGTGGAAGGAGTAAGAGCTGGTGCCGGCAGCGGGGTCGTGGAATAACCGAAGCTCCATGCATTTTGGAAAAATGAGGTGATGTTTCATGGAAATAACCCCAACTGACTATGTTGACAGGGATTACTCCCATGAGATGAAAGAGCTTATCAAGAAGGAAGCTGGTCAGCCTGAAAAAACGCTTGACCGCTCCATTTCCGAAGAAGGCGAGATGGGAACCACTGTCCGCCAGGTGCGGGAACAGGCTGTGCATGACATCGCCGCCACAGGCGGTGATATGCTCCAGATTCTATCAGAGCAAGCCGGTCTGCCCTATGTCCAGCTGGCTGATTATAAATTAGGCTCCCTTGACGTCCTGAAACTAATCCCCGCTCAATTAGCCAGAACATACAAAGTCTTTCCCATCCGCATCGAGGAGGACGGCAGTCTTCGCCTTGCCATCTCCGACCCACTGAACATCACAATCGTTGACGACTTACGCCTCCTCCTTGAACGCAACATCACCCCCGTGGTTGCTGGTGAGGAGGATATCCTGGACAATATTGACCTCTATTATGGCATGGGTGATGAAACCATTGAAAAGATGGTGGAGGAGTTTGAAAAGGAAGAGACAACAATTGAAATCACCTCACCCGGGGAAATGGACTTAAGCGACCTTGAACGAATAGCAAATGAACCACCAGTCATAAAGCTTGTGAACCTCCTTTTGATTCAAGCCATCAAAGACCGCGCCAGCGACCTTCATGTGGAGCCCTTCGGCGGGGTACTTCGTATACGCTACCGCGTGGACGGAGTCCTCCGGGAAATTCCCTCACCCCCCAAATCGCTCCAGCTTGGTTTATGCTCCCGTCTAAAAGTCATGGCAAATCTGAACATTTCGGAAACCCGTCTCCCCCAGGACGGCCGCATCCGGATTACCATTCAGGGGCGCGAAGTAGACCTCCGTATCTCTACCGTTCCAACCGTGCATGGGGAAAGCATCGTCTTGCGTATCCTTGATAAGTCCATGATGATGCTCGGTGTCTCCCAGATCGGCTTAATCAAGGAAGTCCTTGAGCGATTAATGAAGCTCATTCACCTGCCAAACGGAATCATCCTGGTCACAGGTCCGACGGGTTGCGGAAAAACCACAACCCTTTATGCCTCCCTGAGTGAAATCAATGACTCCAAGGATAAGATAATCACCACAGAAGACCCTGTGGAATATGAGCTGCCAGGGATTGTACAGATTAATGTCAATCCCAAGGTTGGGCTGACATTTGCGACCTGTCTCCGTTCCATCCTGCGTCAAGACCCCGATATTATACTCGTTGGTGAGGTTCGTGACCTTGAAACCGCACAGACATCCATTCAGGCATCACTCACAGGTCACCTGGTGTTTTCCACCCTGCATACCAACAGCGCCGCCGGAACTATCACTCGTCTTATAGACATGGGCATTGAGCCATTCCTGATAACATCCACACTGGAGGCGGTTGTGGGTCAGCGCCTCATCCGCACCATCTGCCCCACCTGTAAAAAGCCTTACACCCCAACACCTGTGGAGCTGGAAGAGTTCGGCATATCACCCGAGGATGTGGCAGACGTGGAATTCTCCAAGGGCATTGGATGCGATGAATGTGCCTACTCTGGATACAAAGGTCGCATGGGCATATTTGAACTAATGGAAATCACGGAAGAAATCAGGGACCTCATACTTCGCCGCGCCTCCACGGATGAAATCCAGGCAATGGCATTGCATCAGGGGATGAGTACCATGAGGCAGGATGGCTGGTTAAAAATCTGCCTTGGCATGACAACCTTTGAGGAAGTGGCACGTCAAACTCCACAGGAAAGCAGAGAACAGATCGCGGAAGAGATGGAAAAGGTTGTGCAGGATACTCTCAAACGTGTCGAAGCCTCAAAACATGGTGTAGTCCTGGAGACGGGGCAGGAAAAAGTCATAGTGGAGGAGAAAAAACCTTCTCCGGAAAAAGAGGCGGTTGCGCTGGAGGAAAACGCCCCATCCCGCAAACAACCAATCCACGTCAAAGGTGAGGAGGCAACAGTACAGAAACAAGAATCCGCCAGCTGAGATATCAGCGAGGGAAGTATTCTGTGAGTTTGGTTAAAAAGGAGCATGGGTGTGAGGTTAATACCTTACACTCCAGACCAAAGGCATAGAAAAGGGGTGAGCAGATATGCCACAATTTTTTTATGAAGCCTTAGACAAGGGTGGGAAACAGGTCAAGGGGATAATTGACGCCTCCAGTGAGGATGTCATTATTGAAAAATTGCATGGTATGGGTTATTATCCCCTCAAGGTGGTGCCCCATAGGAGAAAGGCAACCGAGGTGGACCTCTTTGCCCTGCCTGTGCTCCGCAGCATATTCCATCGCGTCAGATTCAAGCATGTGGTGACCTTCACCCGCCAGCTTGCCACCCTGATAGACGCAGGGCTCCCCATCCTGCGTTCACTCTTCATCCTGCAGGAACAGCAGGAGTCCATGGTATTTAAGCAAAAGATTGCAGATATGGCAAAGGATATTGAATCCGGATCTTCCCTCTCTGAGGCTATGGGAAAGCATAATAAAATCTTCGATCACCTTTATGTCAACATGGTCAGGGCGGGCGAAATCGGTGGTGTCCTTGAAAACGTCCTGAACAAAATCGCCGAGTTCCTTGAAAAACGGCAGGCGCTGAAAAGCAAAGTGCGTTCTGCCATGATGTATCCTCTGGTCGTCAGCATTTTGGCAAGCTGCATTGTCTCCTTCATCCTGATATTCATCATTCCGCGCTTCGCAGAAATATTCACCTCATTGGGCGCCAAACTTCCAGGACCCACTCAGATGCTCGTATACGCCAGCAATATTCTCCTTCACCATGGCATATGGGTCTTGATAGGAATTATCATCTTGGTCCTTATATATAGAAAGGTGAACAAAACAAAGACGGGCAAGTACTATCTGGACAAGTTCAAAATGAAGATTCCAGGCCTCGGGGAACTGATTAAAAAGGTTGCCATCTCCAGATTTGCGGATACCCTTTCCACCCTTATCAACTCAGGCGTTCCCATCCTGCAGGCGCTGGATATCGTGCGGGACACATCCGGCAATGAGGTCATTGCGCGCGCAATGGAGAATGTGTATAACAGTGTTAAGGATGGCGAGACGATTCATGAGCCGCTCGCGGAGTCAAAGGTCTTTCCCCCGCTGGTTATACATATGGTTGCAGTTGGAGAGGAGACAGGCGCCATTGACCACATGCTCACAAAGGTGGCGGAGGCTTATGAACGCGAGGTGAATGACATGGTCAATGCCCTGACCTCTATCATGGAACCGCTCCTGATTGTCTTTCTCGGTGTAATTATCGGGACCATCGTCGTTGCGCTTTATCTACCCTATTTCATGATTCCACAAATCGTTGGACGCGAGTAAAAAGTTATCTGGAAGTGTCAACCAAAGGACCCGTCCGTACAATCTAAGGCTAAATTTTTTCGTGATAATTCATGTGGATTCGGGGATGTAAAACATCATTGGCAAGGCATTTTTACTAACAAAATAGACAAACTGCAATTATTCAGTCCCGCCACTTATCCTTTCTATCTCTCATCTGGCGCTTTTTTGCATCTTCAACCGCCCGCCTGATTTCCTTGGTTTGCATCTCATCAGTATCAAGCAAGGCACTGGCGAAAGTCATGATGCCATTCTGGTAACTTTTGAGTATCTGAATCTGCATCATGACCTGTTTAAGACTGTTTGTTTTAGATTTTCTGGGCGGCGGGGTATGCTCAAATAAAAGTTCCACATTGCGCAGGAGACGTTCAGGGACAACGGGCTTCGTTAAATATATCCGGGCGCCAAGCTTGTATCCATATTTAATCTCGCGCGAGGTGTCCTTGGCAGAAAGGATGATTACAGGTATATCCTTATATTCAGGATTTTTTTGGAGAAGGTCCAGAATCTGAAAACCGGTTATCTTGGGCATCATGATATCCAGTATCAGAAGGTCAGGTTCTAAAATATTAATAACCTCATATATCTCCAATGGATCCTTAAGGGTTATCACATCAAATTGTTCACTAAGGGTCATCCGGATGAGCTCAAGGGTTTCCTCATGGTCATCTACGGCAAGGATTCTCCACCGTTGGGACTCGCTCAATTTAATTATCCTTTCTCACATGTAATGCAATTTTTGAATATCTTTTACCTGATATTGGTGTCAATTAAAATAAATTTCGATGTAATTTGAGTCTGATTATTTCACACTTTGGACTAATTTTCATCCTTGCGCCCGCTGTGTTCTCCGCGTGAAATTATCAAAGGATTTTGGAATCAGAAATAAGAAAAAAATGTAATTATTTACTTGCATACAGAAAAAATAATTCATATAAAAAATGCGTTTTTGTATATGATAAACAATATATTAAAAATCTCCTTTTGCCCTCATTTGTATGTGCATGACTGATATTATTGGGGTTGTTTAAATATGAGCTGAGGGAGAAAAAAGGATAAAGGGGGAATTTTATACTTGACATGCATTTTGCATGTTCATTAGATTCCTTTAGCTTAAGTAATCCCCGGGAAATGAATATAATTACTTCTTTTGTATTCGCCCGCGTAGCTCAGTCGGTAGAGCACTTGCATGGTAAGCAAGTGGTCACCAGTTCGATTCTGGTCGCGGGCTCCATTCATTACCCGATAACTTTCAAATGACCATATCAAAAACTGAACTAATGACAGGAGGCTTTTCATGGCTAAGGAGAAATTTGCACGGACAAAACCGCATATCAATGTGGGCACAATCGGCCACATCGACCATGGCAAGACGTGTCTCACCTCCGCTATCACGAGGGTGTGCGCGGATAATGGTCTGGGGCAGTTTGTCACCTATGAGCAGGTGGCGAAGGCAAGTATTGCCCATGGACGCCGTGATGAGACGAAAATCATGACCATCGCAACCTCGCACGTTGAGTATGAGACGGAGCATCGTCACTATGCGCATGTCGACTGCCCCGGGCACGCGGATTATATCAAGAATATGATTACGGGCGCGGCGCAGATGGATGGCGCGATTCTGGTGGTCTCCGCCGTGGATGGTCCCATGCCCCAGACGCGGGAGCATGTCCTTCTGGCGCGTCAGGTGAATGTCCCCTATCTGGTGGTCTTCCTGAACAAGGTGGACTTGGTTGACGACCAGGAGCTTCTGGACCTTGTGGAGATTGAGGTTCGCGACCTCCTGAAGAAGTACGAGTTCCCCAGTGACGATGTGCCGGTGATTCGAGGGAGCGCCCTGCTGGCGATGAAGGGCGACACCTCCGAGACCGGTTCGGTGGCGATTGAGAAGTTATTGAAGGCGCTTGATGAGTATATTCCGATTCCTCAGCGTGCGATTGACCAGCCATTTCTTATGCCCGTGGAGGATGTATTTTCCATATCCGGACGCGGGACTGTGGCGACAGGTCGTGTGGAGCGCGGGCAGTTGAAGCGCATGACCGAGGTGGAGCTTGTGGGCATTCGTGATACGAAGAAGACGGTGTGCACGGATATTGAGATGTTCCGGAAGCTTCTTGATGAGGCTATTGCCGGCGACAATGTCGGACTGCTTTTGCGCGGGATTGAGAAGGAAGAGGTGGAGCGCGGGCAGGTTGTTGCGGCTCCGGGGTCAATCACTCCGCACAAGAAATTCAAGTCGCAGGTGTATGTCTTGTCTAAAGAGGAGGGCGGGCGGCACACGCCATTTTTCAAGGGTTATCGCCCGCAATTTTACTTCCGCACCACAGACGTGACAGGTCAGGTTATCCTGCCGGACGGTGTGGAGATGGTGATGCCGGGTGACAATGTTGCGCTCACTGGCGAGTTAATCGTTCCGATTGCGATGGAGAAGGGATTGCGGTTTGCCATTCGCGAGGGCGGACGCACCGTAGGCGCCGGCGTCGTCACGGAGATAGTGGAATAATTAACAATTGATAATTGACAATTGACAATTATAAATTTGGCTACTGACCAAGAGATTTAAGGTTAAAGGATAAATATCATGCGTGAGATAGTGACACTGGCTTGTTCAGAGTGTAAACGGCGGAATTATACGACAACCCGCAACAAGAAGAATCAAAGCACGAAACTTGAACTGAAGAAATATTGTCCATTTGACAGGAAGCACACCCTTCACAAGGAAACGAAATAGGCTATACAGGCCAGTAGCTCAATTGGCTAGAGCACCGGTCTCCAAAACCGGGGGTTGGGGGTTCAATTCCCTCCTGGCCTGCCACTCAATGCTTGTGTGAAAAAAGGGCACGAGGGTTGATACATATTTATAAAAACATGAGTTGGAATGCGAAGGTATCAAGTAGCATTGAAATTAAAAATCGGGACGAAGTTAGATGAACAAAATCCGGCAATGGTATGAGAAGATTATTAACTTCTTGAAAGATGTTAAGGTTGAGATGAAGAAAGTCACCTGGCCCAGTCGTGATGAATTGATTACCTATACAGTCGTGGTCATCGTTGTTATCTTTATTCTGTCAGTATATATTGGCGTTATTGACAAGGTATTCGGGTCATTTCTGGAACTATTTCTCCGTATATGACAAAAGGACCTTCCACAATTTATTAACAGGGAAGAGCGATAAAAAGATGGAAACGAATTGGTATGTGCTTCACACATATTCCGGCCATGAGGCGAAGGTGAAGCAGAATATTGAGTATCGGTCAGCCATTGAGGGCTTTAAGGACATTTTGAAAAGGGTGGTCATCCCCACGGAAAATGTTGTAGAGATCAAGGATGGCAAGAAACGGACGACCACGCGGAATCTCATGCCCGGTTATATCCTTATTGAGGTGGTTCCGAATGAGGATTTTTTTGACATGGTGCGGAAGATTACAGGGGTTTCCGGGTTTGTTGGAGACCTGAATGTGCGGGAGGATAATAAAAGAAAGCCTATCCCACTGGGCGAGGAAGAGGTTCGGCATGTGCTGGAGATGATTGAGGTGAAACATGAGAAGCCAAAACCGAAGATTAAATACCGTCCGGGTGAGCAGGTGCGTGTGATAGAAGGACCTTTTGCCAATTTTATCGGGACGGTTAATGATATTGATGAGGCGAAGGCAAAGATTTGGATGATGGTGTCCATCTTTGGTCGTCCAACGCCAGTGGAACTGGATATAATGCAGGTGGAGTCGCTCTGAGGGTGTTTCAGACACCAACTTTTCAGATATCTGATTTTAGAACTGAGGGTTGAGAAATGGCAAAAAAGAAAGTATTGGCTGTGGTGAAACTTCAAAGTCCCGCCGGACAGGCAAATCCCGCCCCACCTGTTGGACCCGCGCTTGGTCAGCATGGTGTGAACATCATGGAGTTCTGTAAGCAGTTTAATGCCAAAACGAAGGAGCAACAGGGTCTGATAATCCCCGCGGTGATAACCATATACCATGACCACACATTCACATTTGAATTGAAGACACCTCCCGCAGCAGTCCTATTAAAGCGTTCCGCAGGGCTGGCAAAAGGTTCCGCCATCCCGAACAAGGATAAGGTGGGTAAGGTGACCCACGCCCAGGTGATTGAGATTGCAAAAATAAAAAAAGAGGACCTGAATGCGGCATCGCTGGAGGCGGCGGCACGCATGATTGAAGGAACAGCCCGCAGCATGGGCATCGAAGTAATGGACTGAAGATGAAGTAACAGAAATTCAAGCAAGGAGAAGCCCAATGAGACGTGGGAAGAAATATCAAGCAGTCGCAGTCAAGATAGATAGAAATCGCACCTACAGTCTTTTGGAGTCCGTCAAACTCCTCAGGGAAGTCAAGTGGGCTAATTTTGATGAGAGCATCAGTCTTGATATCCGCATGGCCATTGACCCGCGGAAAAGCGACCAGCAGATACGCGGCACCGTTAATCTCCCCCACGGCACGGGTAAAAAAATCCGTGTGGCTGTCTTTGTGAGAGGAGAAAAGGCAAGAGAGGCGACGGAGGCGGGTGCGGATTTTGTTGGTGCGGAAGAACTGGTCGAGAAGGTTGCCGGCGGCTGGACGGATTTTGAAGCCACCATTGCCACCCCCGACATGATGAAGTTGGTAGGCAAGCTGGGCAAGGTGCTGGGTCCAAGAGGACTTATGCCCAACCCTAAGACCGGAACAGTAACTTTCAACTTAGCGGAAGCTATAAATCAGATAAAAGGCGGACGTGTTGAATTCCGCCTCGACCGTCTGGCGAATGTGCATGTGATGATTGGCAAGACATCATTTGCAGACCAGCAGATTTTTGATAATGCCGCGGCGCTGATTGACGCCATTATCAAGGTAAGACCCGCCTCGGCACGTGGACAGTATATCAAAAGTATCACGCTCAGTTCTACTATGAGCCCGGGAATAAGAATTGACCCTAATGAGGTCAAACCAATTGAGTGATTGAGATGAAAATCCTGTCAGAGACAGTAGGTCCTTGTGTGGGATAAGGCATAGCCACCTACCGAGACAGGGGTCGGGACAGACATAAGGATATAATACGCTCTCCCTGCGTTTCTTTCTGGGAAGGCAAGATGTTCTGCATGACCCTGGACCTGCTGGATGAAATCATGGCTGAACCGCATGACCGCGGTGGTCTCAGCCGGAAAAGAAAGGGGTGAGAAAATGGTCAAGCAGATAAAGATTAACGCGGTGGAGAGCCTGACAGATAAGTTCAGGAAGGCGAAATCGCTTATCCTCACGGACTACCGGGGCATGACGGTGCATGAGATGACCGGTCTCCGTAAAATCCTGCGCGAGCAGCAGGTTGAATTCCGCATCGTGAAAAACCGTCTGGCAAAAATTGCCATCCAGAAGGCAGGATGTGAATCCCTGGATGAATTTCTGACCGGACTGACCGCCATTGCCATCGGATATGATGACCCTGTCTTACCAGCTCGTATCCTCAGTGAATTCATCAGAACCAGTGAAAAACTCAAAGTCAAGGGCGGACTTCTGGAGGGTAAAAAGATTGCCCTGAAGACAGTGGAGCGGTTGGCAAAGATGCCCGGAAAACAGGAATTTCTGGGTCGTCTCGCGTGTTCACTTAAGTCGCCAGCCTCAAGGCTTGCTCTCAGCCTGAGACAGGCGGCATCCAAACTTGTCTATGCCTTGAAAGCTATTGAAGACCTGAAAAAGGCAGAAGTTAGTTAATTTTACAATACACAGGAGGTTTAAGTAAAATGTCAGATAATGCCCTTACAAATCAGGAAATTGTTGAATCTTTGAAAAAGAAGACCCTGCTGGAGATAAGTGAGCTTGTGGAACTTATTGAAAAGACATTCGGCGTGACAGCCACTCCGATGGCAATGGCTGCAGTGGGTGCCGCTTCTGCCGCCGGTGCACCCGCAGAGGCGGTCGAGGAAAAAACCGAGTTCACTGTCATTCTTAAATCCTTCGGCGCCAACAAGGTTGGCGTTATTAAAGAGATTCGCGTCATTACAAATCTGGGACTGAAGGAGGCGAAGGATTTGGTTGAGGCCGCCCCGAAGGAGATTGCCAAGGATATCTCCAAAGCCGAGGCGGAAGAGATTAAGAAAAAATTGGAAACCGCCGGCGCCACAGTGGAAATCAAATAAGTCCTCATTACAGGTTTGGATTTCCATACATGGAGATGACTGATAATTCAGGACTTTTGACCCTTGCTCTTCATTCCCCAATTCGGGAGGTGTTCCTGAGTGGACAGATATAATAAAGACTTGGAAACAGGCCGAATCACGTACCGGCGAATCTCCGAGATTATGGAGATTCCTTACCTTCTGGAGACTCAGAAGAAATCCTATGCAGAATTTCTTCAGTTTGACACCCCGCCCAGCATGCGGGTGGTTAAGGGGCTCCAAGAGGCATTTAAAAGCGTCTTCCCCATCAAAGCAACCAATAATCCCTCAACTCTTGAATTTGTTGAATACTCCTTTGGCAAACCCAAATACAACGAAAGCGAATGCATTGACCGTGGGATGACATACGCCGCGCCTCTCAAGGTGAAACTGCAACTCATTGTGCGGGAGGAAAATCCCGATACCCGCCAGGTGGAGATTAAGGACATCAAGGAACAGGACACCTACATGGGGGAAATCCCCCTTATGACAGACAATGGGACATTCATCATCAATGGTGCCGAGCGGGTCATTGTCAGCCAGCTTCACCGCTCACCTGGTGTCTCCTTTTCCTCAGCCATGCATCCTAATGGAAAAACCACATACAGTGCGCGCATCATTCCATACCGCGGGGCGTGGGTGGAGTTTGAGATTGATATCTACAATGTGATGTATGTCATGATTGACCGGAAGCGGCGTATCCCCTCAACCACCTTCCTCCGCACCTTCGGCTATGAGAGTGAGGAGGATATTTCGCAGGAGTTTTTTGCAACGGATAAGATCCTTCTGGATGATTTCAAGAGGGGCAAGACAAAGGTCAGCAATCTGGAAAAGTACCTCGGCGAGGAATTTATTGAGCCTGTCATCGACCCCAAGACCAAAAAGGTCCTGCTCGAGAAGGGTGCCAAAGTCACAAAAAAGGCAATTGATATACTGAAACAATCAGGCGTCCGTTCTGCCAGCCTCACAGTTGCTGAGGGATATGAACAGATTCTGGGATCCATCCTTGCAACAGATATCGTGGATATGCACACTGGAGAAATTCTGGGTGAATGCTGGGAGCGTGTCACAACCTCACTTCTGCGGGGTTGCGCCAACGCCGGAATCAAGAAGATTGAAGCCCTGAAAATCTCACTCGATGAAACCAATGTCATCCTGAACACCCTGGAAAAGGATAAGGTGCGAAGTTTTGAGGAGAGCCTGCTTGAGTTCTTTAAGAAACTGCGTCCGGGCAATCCAGTCTCTGTCCTTGCCGGACGACGTCTGATGGAAGAGATGTTCTCCAACGAGCGCCGTTACGACCTCGGACCGGTTGGACGCCACAAAATCAACACCCGATTCAAACTGGACCCCTCCAATCAGAGCCGTACCCTCACCAAACAGGATATTGTCCATGTCATGAAATACCTTGTCCGCCTCCAGCACGACCAGGTCGACGTGGATGATATTGACCATCTGGGAAACCGCCGAGTCCGCTCTGTCGGGGAACTCCTTGAAAATCAAATAAGGATTGGACTGGCTGACCTGGAGAAGACGGCGCGTGAACGCATGGCGATTGTTGACTTAGAAAACATGCTTCCCCAGAATCTCATCAACGCCAAGCCTGTCATCACATCCATCAAAGATTTCTTCGGACGCAGCCAGTTGTCCCAGTTCATGGACCAGACCAACCCGCTGGCAGAGCTGACTCACAAGCGCCGTCTTTCCGCCCTTGGACCCGGTGGACTCTCCCGCGACCGCGCCGGATTTGAAGTTCGTGACGTGCATCACACACATTACGGCCGCATCTGTCCTATCGAGACACCAGAGGGTCCCAATATCGGTCTTATTTCATCACTGTGCACCTACGCCCGTATTAACCAGTATGGCTTCATCGAAACACCCTATCGCAAGGTGCATAGCGCCATAGTATCCGGTGAGATAGAATATCTGACGGCGGATGTGGAGGATGATTACCGCATCGCCCAGGCAAATGCCCCTGTGGATGAGAACGGCAGGTTCGTCATTGACTCTATCTTGTGCCGCTATCGTGGCGACTTTCCGCGTGTTGACCCGGAAGAGGTGGAATATATGGATGTCTCGCCGAAACAGCTCGTGAGTGTTTCGGCAGCCCTGATTCCCTTCCTCGAGCATGATGACGCCAACCGCGCCCTCATGGGTTCGAACATGCAGCGACAAGCCGTTCCACTCCTCTTCCCCGAGCCGCCCATTGTTGGGACGGGGATTGAAAGAAAGGTGGCAGTGGATTCAGGCGTGTGTATGTTGTGCGACCAACAGGGAATCGTGGAACGGGTGTCATCCCATGAAATTGTCATCCGCAACAAGAAAAACGAACCTATATATTACCCACTTATAAAGTTTAAACGGTCTAACCAGAACACCTGTATTAACCAGCGTCCCCTCGTCAGTGAAGGTGACGCCGTCAAACCCGGGCAAATCATTGCGGATGGTCCAGCCACGTGCAATGGTGAACTGGCGCTCGGGCGCAATGTCCTGTGCGCCTTCATGCCCTGGGGTGGTTACAACTTTGAGGATGCCATCCTGATATCTGAGAGTCTTGTCCACAGTGACTCTTACACATCCATCCACATCATGGAATTTGAGATAGACGCCCGCGATACAAAGATGGGTAAAGAAGAAATTACAAGGGACATCCCTAATGTGGGTGAAGAGGCATTGGCTTATCTGGATGAAAATGGGCTAATCATGGTTGGAGCGGAGGTAAAACCCGGCGATATCCTGGTTGGAAAAGTGACACCGAAGGCGGAGACTGACCTTACCAGTGAAGAGAAACTCCTCCGCGCCATCTTTGGGGAAAAGGCAGGGGACGTGCGTGATGCCTCTCTCAAGGCACAGCCCGGTGTGAGCGGCATTGTCCTTGATGTCAAGGTGTTCTCACGCAAGGAGCGCGGACCTCAGACGGATAAGGAGGACAAGGCAGCCATAGTCCACATTGAAAAAGAGCGGGATAACAAGCTCTCCGCCACCTGGTCCAAGTTCGATGATGACCTGAGGGAAGCCATCGACACAAACAAGCCCAAGATTGTCAACTTCGAAACGGGTGAGGTGGAATACAATCCTAACGACAACATCACACCAAAAGTTATTGAATACGTCCGGCAGTGTCTGAAAATGGGTATGCTTCCCGTGGACGGGAAGGCTGGCGCCCGAATCAAGTCCATCTTTCATGAAACCATGAGAATGGTGAATGATGTTGAAGAGGATACATCCAACCGTATCTCCCGTATCAAGACGGGGGATGAACTCCCGCCGGGCGTCAACAAGGTGGTCAAGGTTTATATTGCCACCAAACGCAAGATTTCCGTCGGCGACAAGATGGCGGGGCGTCATGGGAATAAGGGCGTCATCGCCAAGATTCTCCCTGTTGAGGATATGCCCTATCTGGAAGACGGCACATCTGTTGACATCGTTCTCAATCCACTTGGCGTCCCATCACGCATGAACATCGGGCAGATTTTAGAGACACATATTGGTCTGGCGGCGAAAATTCTGGGACTAAAGGTTGCCACGCCAGTCTTCGATGGCGCACAAGAGGGAGAGATTCGTGAACTCCTTGAAGAGGCGCATCTCAATCGATCCGGTCAGACTGCCCTCTATGATGGCTTGACGGGCGAAAAGTTCGACCGTCCAGTCACAGTGGGGTATATCTATATGATGAAACTGGCGCACCTTGTTGACGACAAGATGCATGCACGCGCCATCGGACCTTACTCACTTGTCACACAGCAGCCATTGGGAGGAAAGGCTCAGTTCGGTGGACAGCGCTTCGGTGAAATGGAAGTCTGGGCGCTGGAGGCTTACGGCGCTGCATACACCCTGCAGGAACTTCTCACCGTTAAAAGCGATGATGTCAATGGACGCACACGCATCTATGAATCCATTGTCAAGGGTAGAAACTCCCTCACCCCGGGCATTCCTGAATCGTTTAATGTCCTTGTCAAGGAACTCCAGGGATTGGGACTGAATCTTGAACTCCTTGCCGAACAAGAGGTGGAATCGGAACGTAAGGAGGTAGAAGAGGAAGAGGAGGAAGAGGAACCCATTGACCTGCAGTCGGAGGATGAAGAGGAAGAAGAGGCATGACATGGGGGCAAGGGCGGGTGATTCATGACAGAATCCCATTCGCACATGAATCATATCCGTCCATTTTCCCGTTTGTATAAGGGGGCATGACGATATGGTAAAAAACGAGAATGAAATTGGTCCAACTCAGACAATGATTCTGGGTCTGGACAAGGATTTTGAGGAAGTTGACCTGAACATCGTAAATGCCATTGCGCGCATCACCATTGCATCGCCGGAACAGGTGTTGCAATGGTCAAGGCGTCACTGCCGCCAGACAGACCGACGCGGAGTCTGCAAATGCGGCAAAAGTGCGGAGGAACAGACACTCTGTCCATTTGGTGAAGTCAAAAAGCCCGAAACCATCAATTACCGCACCTTCAAGCCGGAAAAGGATGGCCTCTTTTGCGAACGCATCTTTGGTCCTGTAAAGGACTGGGAATGCGCCTGCGGAAAATACAAACGGATTAAATACAAGGGTATCATCTGCGACCGCTGCGGCGTGGAGGTCACCGAATCCAAAGTGCGCCGCATACGCATGGGTCATATCAAACTGGCTGCGCCTGTCTGCCATATCTGGTTCTATAAGGGAACCTCAAGTCCAATCTCAAACCTCCTTGATATCAGCATTCGCGACATCGGAAAGGTCATATATTATCAGGATTACATCGTTGTTGAACCGGGTGACAGCCCTCTCAAGCCAAAGCAGATTCTCTCCGAGGAGGAATACCGTAAATACAAAGAGATTTATGCCGACCGCGTCAAGGTATCCATTGGCGCAGAGGCGGTCATGGAACTTTTGAAGCAGATAGATATTGATTCCCTCTCCAGCCGCCTCGCCTTAGAGATGCGCCAGGCAACCTCCATGCAGCGCCGCACCAAAATCATAAAACGCCTGAAGGTTTTGGAGGCATTCCGGGGTTCAGGAAACAAACCGGAATGGATGGTTCTGGGCATCCTGCCGGTTATCCCCCCAGATTTGCGCCCACTGGTGCATCTGGACGGCGGCCGCTTCGCCACAAGCGACCTGAATGACCTTTACCGCCGCGTTATCAACAGGAACAACCGCTTGAAAAGACTTATGGAACTCAAGGCACCGGATGTCATCCTGCGGAATGAAAAACGGATGCTTCAGGAAGCAGTGGATGCCCTCTTTGACAATAGCCGGCGCAGCCGACCCACCAAGGGACACAACAACCGTCCCTTGAAATCGCTCTCCGATATGTTGAAGGGTAAGCAGGGGCGTTTCCGCCAGAACCTCCTCGGCAAGCGTGTGGATTACTCAGGTCGCTCGGTCATAGTTGTTGGACCCGAACTAAACTTCAATCAGTGCGGTCTGCCCAAAAAGATGGCGCTTGAGCTCTTCGACCCGTTCATAATCCATGAACTCCAGCACCAAGGCTTTGCGCACACCATCAAAAGCGCCAAAAGGATGATCGAGGAGGAAGACCCGATTGTATATGACATCCTTGACCAGATTACAAAGAACCACCCCGTTCTCCTGAACCGTGCCCCAACACTGCACCGCCTGGGCATTCAGGCATTCCGTCCGGTTCTCGTGGAAGGCAAGGCTATCCGCCTCCATCCCCTCTCCTGCGCCGCCTTCAACGCCGACTTTGACGGCGACCAGATGGCAGTGCATGTGCCCCTATCAACAGAAAGCCAGATAGAAGCGCACATGATTATGATGGCGCACAACAATATCTTATCCCCCGCGAATGGACGACCCATCGCCGTGCCCTCACAGGACATCGTACTGGGCTGTTTTTATCTCACAAAGATGCGCAAGGGTGCAAAGGGCGAGGGAATGAAATTTACAAGTCCCACTGAAGTTATCCTTGCTTACAACCTTGGGATAATTGACCTCCAGTCAGTGGTAAGCGTCAGGCTCGATGGAAAAACTGTGTCAACCTCACCGGGA
>Ga0315291_10005085_pt1 | contig 16598 bp, 12 predicted proteins | sample YL17G12_20_MG_FD_203070 | JGI IMG/M metagenome (GOLD analysis project Ga0315291, IMG submission 203070) | Sediment microbial communities from Yellowstone Lake, YNP, Wyoming, USA - YL17G12_20 | ecosystem: Environmental > Aquatic > Freshwater > Lake > Sediment | place: USA: Wyoming | collected...
CTTCTAGAGAGTTATAGAAACCATCAGGATTTTGAGTTAATCTTATGAATTCAATAAGTCTTTTTGTATCAATTGGAACGCCCAATGGAGATTCCGTACTCTTAATATAGGAGAGCCATGGAATTTTACTTATCATATTGAGACCGATTTAATTTTGTTATGTGCTGGATTAAATATTAGTGGAATAATTTATTTTCTAAATAAAAGAATCACAATCATAATTAATAAAGAGGTTTTTAAATAACATTTTCATTGTGAAATAAATTTGTGGAGTAATAGGAATGCCCGGTACTGTTGGTATATGTGGTTATGGTGCTTATTTGCCTTATTATAGAATAAAGTTCGCAGATATAGCGGAAGCTTGGAATAAGAAAGAGGCAAAATTGCCTGGAGAAAAGACAGTTCCTGGAGTTGATGAAACTACCCTTACCATGGGGCGGAATGCCGTTGTTAATGCGTTGCAGCATGCAGATATTCCAGCTAACGAAATAGGTGCAGTTTATTTCTGCTCAAATTCAAGCATGATAGAAGGTTCCTTGGCGCAAGATATCGCAGTTGCTGCAGACATGAATCCGAATGTGAATATAGCCGATTTACATGGCTCCCCAAGAAGCTTTACAATGGCAATTCAAATGTGTTGGGACGCCTTACAACTCGAACGGATTAAGTACGGATTAATTATTGGGTCAGATATTCTTGTCGGAGGCGTGGGAACAAATATAGGAGAACCGGCTTCGGAATACATTTCTGCCGCTGGGGCTGGTGCGCTGATTCTAGGAACTGAGGGAACTATTGCGGATATTGAAGCGATGACATCCTATATGACAGGCTTGAAAGATAGATGGCGGGATTTGAACGAACGATTTCCCCGGATTGGTGAGGGGCGCTTTATTCGTGATTACGGATATATTGATCATGTGGTAAAAGCAGGGAAAGCCCTTCTTGGCAAGGTTGAGCGCCCGATAAACGATTTTCAGCATATAGTATTGCAGCAGCCCCATGCACAATGGTTTCAACGTGCCCTTGAGAAATTGGGAGTTGCTAAAGAGGCGATCAAGGAAAGGCTGACCGCCCCCGGTTTTCTTATCGGGAAGTTTGGAGATCTCGGTGCAGCTTGCCTTCCTGTGGCTTTAGCCGAGGTATTAGACAACGCCCAACCTGAGGAAACAATCCTAACAATATCGTATGGCTCTGGGCAAGCAGATGCGCTCAGTTGGATCGTCAAACCGCCTATTCTCGAGAAGAAGGAGAGAGCAACGCCCGTGGAGAAATTCCTTAAATACAAAGAATATGTCAATTATATGAAGATGCTCCGAAATACCAAAGTAATTTCATAATCTAATTAATAAAATAAATGAAAAGGAGTAGATGAAAATGTCGACCCCTCTTTTATATAGAGAATTACCAATAAATTTGAAACTCGAAGGAATGAAATGCAAAGAATGTGGCTTTATCGCTTATCCAGAATATCATCGAATATGCTTGAAATGCGGTGCTGTGGATCAGTGGGAGAAAGTGAAGGTCAGTAATAAAGGGACCGTGTTCACGTATATTATTTCTTATACGCTCCCGCCCGTGTTTGAAACACCCCTTCCATTGGCGATTATTGATTTAGATCCGCCCGGAGGACGTATCTATGCTATATCCACCGAAACCAAGCCTGAGGACATGCAGATAGGTATGCGTGTCGAATTGGATTTTCGTGAAATTTATTATTCGGAGGGGATTAGCACCCCTTCATTCAAATTTAGACCGCTTAGGGAGTGATAGCAGATGCATAAAGACGTTGCTGTGATTGGAGCCGGAATGATTAAGTTCGGCGAGCTGTATGAAAAGAGTTTAGATAATATGATAGAGGATTCCTATATTAATTGTTTAAAGAGTGTAGATAAAGGGATTGACCCGAAGGAAATTGAAGCCGCTTGGTTTGGCATTGCTTGGGAGAGATCTGGGGTCACGCTATCCGTGCCTACGGGGCTCTTTCGGATTCCCATCAGCCATAATGAAAACGGCTGCGCGACCGGGAGCGATGCGTTCCGGAATGCGTGCTATGCAGTGAAGGCGGGAATTTATAAGGTGGCTCTGGTTTGCGGCGCGGAGAAGATGAGCGATACACCCGGAGGGCTCATTGGAAAAGCAGCCACCGAAGATATTTGGAAGGCACGTGCCAGAACGATGCCAGCCTTTTTCGCCTTGCGAGGAACTCGGCACTTCCATGAATTCGGTTCCTCAAGAGAAGATCTCGCTTTAATTTCTGTTAAGAACCATCATAATGGTAGTCTGTATCCTAATGCCATGTATCAATTTGAAACCACAGTTGACGCAGTCTTGAAAGCGCCAATGGTCGCATATCCTCTCGGATTGTTAGATTGTTGCCCCATCACTGATGGAGCATGCTGTGTCCTTATTGCTTCTGCCGATGTTGCCGAGAAATACACCGATACGCCAGTCTGGTGGCAGGGCGCTGGCTGCGGGGTAGATTCCTGGATGCGGGGTCTCGATGAAGATTTTATCGGGTTCCCAGCCACCGTTGTCGCCGCAAACGAAGCCTACAAGCATGCGGGCATTACGGCGAAGGATATTCAAGTGGCAGAAGTCCACGACTGCTTTACCGTGACTGAGATGTTGGACTACGAAGATCTCGGCTTTTGTGAGAAAGGCGAAGGACATAAGATGATCGAAGAGGGAATCACCACGCTCCAAGGCTCCCTTCCAGTTAATCCATCAGGGGGATTAATTGCCAAAGGGCATCCAATTGGAGCATCTGGCGTAGCGCAGATTGCGGAGATTTACGAGCAGCTCCGTGGGACCGCGGGTAAAGTTCAGGTGGCAGACGCCGAGATTGGATTGCAGCATAATATAGGCTTAGGCAGGGGCGCAACAGGATCCGCAGGTGTGGTGAATATTCTACGACGTTAATGCAACCAATTTATAATAATTTAAAAAGTCTTCTCGGTTTAATCCAACATCTTTTAAAATTTTAATTAATAAACCTCTCCCTATTTTTTCCACTCCGCTTCATTGTCGAAATGAGCAGTAAAGTATGCCGAGGGCGAGCGATGGGCTCGGCTGAATAGATTTTTTCATAGAAATAATGCTCTAAATCGCAATTAGTGAAATTCGCGACCGTAAAAAAACAAAAAAAAAGGAGAGGATTAGGAAATAGATCGATAGAGCCTTCTTCGATGAGCAAGATAAACGAGCGCCAGCACGCTGATTAATAGGGATACAAGTTCAAATCCCGGAATTCCTTGTGAAATGGAGACCGTAACGCTTTCGCAATTGGAAATGGTGCTATTTACCGAGCCAGCTACCGCCACGATTACGTAATAGTAGGTATCATCATTCGAGAGGAAATCGGTATAATTACTTTGGGGGACATGCCATTTCGGCGTCAGACCTGCTACAGAGGTGATAGGTGAGAGTTCTCTGTAGATATAATATTCATCTGCCCACTCAACATCATTCCAGTTGAGTTCGATGATCCCATCCTCATCAAAAGCAGGTGAAATAGGGTCTAAGATGGGTCCCTCTGGCGGTATAATGACCGTAACGCTTTCACAATTGGAAAGGGTGCTATTTACAGGGTCAATGACCGCCACAATTACGTAATAGTAAGTGTTATCATTCGTAAGAGTATCGGTATAATTACTTTCGGTGACGACATATTTCGGCTGCAGACCCGCTACCGAGGTGATATTTGAGAGTTCTCTATAGATATAATACTTCTCCACCCCCACAACTTCACTCCAATTTAATGCGATGATCCCATCCTCATCAAAAGCGGGTGAAATAGGGTCCAAGACGGGCGCCTCCGGCGGTGTAATGAACGTAACGCTTTCACAATTGGAAATGGTGCTATTTACAGCGCCAGCTGCCGCCACGATTACGTAATAGTAGGTATCATCTTTCGTGAGGGTGTCGGTATAATTACTTTCGGTGACGACATATTTCGGGTGCAGACCCGCTATCGAGGTGATATTTGAGAGTTCTCTATAGATATAATACTTATCTACCCCTACAACATCACTCCAGTTTAATGCGATGATTCCATCCTCATCAAAAGCGGGTGAAATAGGGTCTAAGACGGGTGCCTCCGGCGGTGTAATGAACTTGAACAATACCATATCACTGGTACCCGAAGAAACGTTATTCTCACCGGTACAGTAAATAGAGCCGCTGGCATCCACCGCCACACCGTAGCAAATTTCATTCCAAGCGCCGCCCCACGTGAGGTTCCAGAGTCGCGTGCTATTTGGGGCAAACTTGAGCAGCGCGAAATTAAAATTGGTCTTCCCAGACTTCCCGCAACAGTAGATAAAACCACTGGCATCCAGCGCTACACCTTTGCCGCTTGAAGTATAACCGGGACCAAAGGACCAACCGGTTTCCCAGAGTGTCTTGCCAGTCGGGGCAAACTTGAACAGGCCAAAGTTACTGTTCATTTCACCGGTACAATAGATGGAGCCGCTGGCATCTACCGCCACACCATAGCCAAAGTCCCCCCAAAAAACGTTTTTTGTAATGTTCCAGAGTCGCGTGCCATTCGGGGCAAACTTGACCAGCGCCAAATCATAATCATCATTGCCCCCACCACCACCCATCTCTGAAAAACTGACGGTCGTACCGATACAATAAATGGAGCCGTTGGCATCCACCGCCACACCGTTGCCAGTTTCCGTGAAATGACCGCCCCACGAGGTGTTCCAGAGTCGCGTGCCATTCGGGGCAAATTTGAGCAGCACCAAATCACTATAATCATCTGCCCCAGAACCGGTGTAAGTCTCACCTGTACAGTAAATAGAGCCGTTGGCATCCACCGCCACACCATAGCCAATATCGTAAAAAGCGTTGCCCCACGTGGTGTTCCAGAGTTTTGTGCCATTCGGGGCAAATTTGATCAACGCCAAATCCCCACCACCCGCCCCAAAGGAGGTTCCACCGATACAATAGATGGCGCCGCTGGCATCCACCACTATACCATAGCCTGCACCAGGGCCCCACGTGGTGTTCCAGAGTTTCGTGCCATTCGGGGCAAATTTGACCAACGCTAAATCCTCGTCTAAAGTACCCCAGTTAATCGTACCGGTACAGTAAATGAAGCCGTTGGCATCCACCGCCACGCCCCTGCCTTCATCCTGACCAGCGCCGCCCCACGTGATGTTCCATTGCAATACGTTATTCTCTGCATTCGTATGGAGGGTTATAGGACTAGTTTCGAGATTTTGAGGGGATTGATTGGTTGTACTACTAACGTATATACCGCCACTGACGGTTAGGATCGTCAGCATTCCGAGGATCGTCACCGCATATAGCATTCGTCTACTTAATTTTTTCATTTTTAGAGCCTTCATTTCATTGTTATATAGTATAATGAATTTTGATTACCCATCTCCTAATAGATATTTAAAAACTGTCAATAAAAATAGCAAAAGTCACAACATTCAATTCTACAGATAAAAAAAGGAAAAAAGGAGGGGATTAGGAAAGTGTTCGATAGAGCCTTCTCCGATGAGCCTTCTTCAATTTTTTATTTTAGAACTTATTTGTAAAGAATAATTAGAATTCATCAGTAATGAATAATGCTAAAGAAATTTAGAAGCATTTATTCAAAAAATAAAAATGAAAATCGCAATGATATTAAGGACAAATATAAAGATCCATAAAAATATTTTTAACCCATCTTTTCTTGAAATTTTTTGTGTCCTTACAAGGGTATCACAAGCATTGTCCTTCCACATGTAGGGAAATTCTCTTGTAGTCAAGATATCTTGAAAAATTTTCTGAATCCGACTTTGAAGAATGGATATAGGGACATTTAATTCATTTGAAAGGCTTTTAAGAGATACTTCATCACTGATTAATGGCCCTTGCGATTCCATCTTCCGCACATTATCCGCCCAAACACCCAAACATTTAGCTTTCTCAATAGGCGAAATATCCAGAGAGTCCATAACTTCATGAATGGATTTCCCTATCGCTCCTTGTTTCTCATTTAATAAGAGGATTGATTTTTGATATCCAGAGATGAAGGCGATACCAAATAAAATAAAGAATATTGAATTAAAGATTACAATTATAAATGAAATTATGAATGAAATAGGCTCATAGGAATCGCTCATCCAGATGTAGTTTCCAATTAAAAATAAAGTGGCGAGAATGACCGAGAATAAAGTAAAGTCTAAATAAATAAAATCTCCCCTTTTCATGTATTTTGAGAAGAGGAAAATACTAATGGTTAATGCGCTTATTCCAAATATTATGAAACTGTGAAATATAAAGAAAGAAGTAAAGAAAGGAAATGATAATGCGTTTGGGATAATAAATACAGAAAATAGTGTCCAAAAGATAATGCAAATTATGATTAAACTATAATAGGTAATAAAATCGATTTTTTTATTAAATGGACTGACTCTTTGAAAAGAAAATTTTTCTATCGAAATGGATTTAACATTTCTTTTCGAGATATAGATAAAATTAATCAGAAATAAACAGATTGAAATAAAAACCCAGATATAAAATAGAAAACGAATCGAAAAATAATAATCAAAGGTAAAACCATAGATAAAAGGCCAGATAAAAAACCATAATGCGGCACAATTTAAACCGAATCCAACAAAAATATATCTTTGAGTGGCTGTTCCATAAACAAATTTTAAATAAAAATAGGCACTAAAAAATAAGAGAGCCACTTGTAGAATAGTAAATATATAGAGCCTTTGATAAAAGAAAAGAAGTAAATCCAGTAATAAGTAGATAATTAAAGCAATGTAAATTATAGAAATATAATGTAAAATTTTATCTTTCCCCGCCATTTACTCTTATCCTTCATTCCATTTTAACTATGAATACTATTTAGAAATTTTCAGAATATATAGTTATATGGTATAATTTTTATTAATTTTCACATGGAACGATGGCTAAAATCCAGATGATAGCGGTTTTTATCATTTCTGATATCTAATCATAAAATTTTATTTAAAAATTTTTGAATTTGCAGTATATTTTTAATTCATCAATGTAAATTGATTTTCCAGTTTTATATTTCCTTTAATTTACCGACAATATAGAAAAGGAAATATAATTTCATGGCAAAGGACTAAAACAAGGTCCTATCCTTATTTTTAAATTCCTATTTATGAATTCGTAATCAGAGAAAAAATATTTTAATCAAAATTAATATCGTAAATGAGAAATTTACCATAAAATGTCAGACTTTTTTAGCTCTAAAAGGAAGACATTTGCGGATTTAAATAAAAAATAACTCAAAAAAGGCTGAAGTGGTTTTACTATGGCGGATGCAGATTTAGTAAATCTAAAGAATGCGACTGAGAAGAAAAGTTCGCCACGAATAGGTGTTTTTGTGTGCCATTGCGGGACAAATATCGCAGGTGTAATTGATCCTGCAAAGGTAACAGAATACGCTAGTACGTTACCGAATGTCGTGGTAGCGGCTGATAACAGATTTATGTGTTCCGATCCTGGTCAAACATTGATTAAGGAGAAGATAAAAGAATATAATTTAGATCGAGTTATCGTGGCTGCTTGCAGTCCAAGATTACATGAGCCGACTTTTCGTAACGTTATTAAAGATATGAATTTGAATGAATTTTATTTTGAGCAAACAAACATTCGGGAACATAATACGTGGTGCCACATTCGGGACCCTGAGAAAGCATTCCAAGTGGCGAAAGATCTAATCCGATCATCCGTTGGTCGCGCAACTTTATTAGAGCCGATTGAGTATCGAGAAGTTCCCGTTACGCAGAAAGCACTTGTGGTCGGTGGTGGGATCTCTGGTATCTATGCAGCATTAGATATTGCAGATATGGGATTCAAGACGTATCTGGTTGAAAGAACACCGAGTGTTGGTGGTCATATGGCCCAATTGGACAAAACTTTTCCCACTCTTGATTGTTCCATGTGTATTCTAACCCCGAAAATGGTGGAAGTGGCCCGCAATCCGAATGTCCAAATTATGTCCTATAGCGAAGTGGATGAAGTACACGGCTATGTGGGGAATTTTAATGTGACGGTTCGGAAGAAAGCACGCTATATCGATGCGAAGAAATGCAATGGGTGTGGTAAATGTGTTGAAATTTGTCCGGTCTATGTGCCAAATGAGTATAATGAGCGCCTGGATGCGCGACGCGCTATTTACGTGCCCTTAGCGCAAGCCGTCCCAAACACTTTCACAATTGATAAGACGAAATGTATAGAGTGTCATTTATGTGAGAGAATCTGTGAGTTAAAGGCGATTGATTTTTCACAGAAGGATGAACTCGTCAATTTAGAAGTAGGCGCCATTGTTGTAGCCACAGGCTATGATCAAATGCGAGTAAATGAACCAGAATATGGATTAGAACAATATAAATATGGACTTTATCCGAATATCCTTGCAGGACTCGAAATGGAGCGAATAATCAGTCCAACCGGTCCGACTCAGGGAGAAATTATTCGTCCCTCGGATGGGAAGCATCCGCATCGAGTCGCCTTCATTCAGTGTGTGGGCTCCCGTGATTTCCGTGAGGGAAAACATAACTACTGCTCCCGTGTCTGCTGCATGTACGCCATTAAATTGGGGAGATTAATCAAAGATCATTACCCGGAGACAGAAATTACGATTTTCTACATGGATATTAGGGCTTTTGGGAAGGGCTATGAAGAATTTTACCATCGTGCTCAGGAATTAGGGATCAAGTTTATTCGGGGACGAATCGCTGAAATTCTTGAGGACCCCGAGACACATAATCTCATTCTACGATCTGAAGATACTTTCCTCGATCGAGTGATGGAATTGGAATTCGATTTGGTGGTCCTCGCGGCAGGATTGCACCCACGCGATGATGTGGAAAAGGTCCAAAAAATCTTCAATATATCACGAAGCCCAGATGGTTTCTTCTTAGAGGCACATCCGAAATTGCGTCCTGTAGAAACGAATACGGATGGAGTTTTTCTTGGCGGCTGCTGTCAAGGGCCAAAGGATATCCCTGATTCGGTGGCTCAAGCATGTGGCGCTGCTGCAAAAGTAGGTGACTTAATTTCTAAAAATAAATTGATCTTCCCATTGGTCATTCCCCAGATTAACTTGGACCTTTGTCGGGGTTGTGCGGAATGCGTTGATATGTGTCCGTATAGTGCCCTTTCCATTAATGAACACAGTGGGAAGGTGCAGGTTGAAGCCGCTCTTTGCAAAGGGTGTGGAGCCTGTTGTGGCGAATGCCCTGTAGGTGCAATTGAATTACGCCATTATAAAGATTCGTATGTTTATCGTCAAATTGAATTCTTGTTGGATGGCGTCCCAGAACGGCAAAAGCAAGCCTGGGAAAAAGGTGAATGGGATCCTTTTATCGTCTTTTTTGTCTGCAACTGGTGCACTTACGGAGCCGCCGATCTGGCGGGCACTAGCCGGCTGCAGTATCCGTCAACAGTGCGATTGATTCGTTTACCCTGCACAGGGAAAATGGATATCACCTACCTCCTCCATGCCCTTGAGCTGGGGGCAGATGGTGTCCTTGTGTCAGGTTGTTTGCCAGAGCAATGTCATTACGTCTCGGGCAACTATAAATCGGTTCGGCGGGTGCAAATGGCAAAGGAAATTCTCAAGTCAATCGGTTTTGAAGCAGACCGCTTGGATGAGCAACACTTCATTTCAGCTGCTATGGCAGATGAATTTATCAAGGTTGTTAAGACCTTCACGGAAAAAATTAGAGAAATGGGACCCAGCCCCGTTTATATGAAACAAGAAAAATCGATAAATGCTGAATAATCAGGGTGGGAAATATGGAAAAAGACGTAGCGATAATTGGAGGCGGCATTGCAGGTACTCATGCTGCGATTGAACTTGCAGATTTAGGGAGAAAAGTTGTTATTATTGAACGAAAGCCTTCCATTGGTGGAAAAGCAGCACAGCTTGGGAAGTTTTTCCCCACCGATGATTGCGCACTTTGTTTTAGCGTGTGTAATTCCATGTTCAAAAGTCGCGGGTTCCGAAAATGCCTTTATCGGTCAAATTTGGAGCTCAATCCCAATATTGAAATTCTTCCCCTTGCAAATATAACTGAAATTAAGGGAAGTGCTGGAGATTTCACAATTGAAGTGAAACAAAAGCCGCGGTATGTGAATGCGAATTGCATTGGTTGTCTTGCGTGTATTGAGGCCTGTCCTATTGTGGTGCCAAATGAATTCAATTTCGGTTGGAATACGCGAAAAGCGATTTATCTCCCATTTTCGATGGCGGTTCCTCATTTAGCAGTAATTAATCGGGCAGAGTGCCATGATTGTAATGAAGAATGCAAGGCGGCCTGCCCAACAAACGCTATTGATTTGAATGTGGAAGAACAGAACCTCACTATCAAAGCAAAAGCCATCGTAGTCGCAACTGGATTTGAAGAAATGGATCCCACAAATTTGAAAGAATATGGTTATGGAACTTATAAGAATGTAATTACACAAATACAATTAGCCCGGATGTTAGATCCAACCGGACCCTCAAAGGGAATGCCCATAATCCCATCGAGTGGTGAGCCTGTTAAAAGTCTAACGATTGCTCTATGTGTCGGATCGCGTGATTCCCGAGTAAAAGAATATTGCTCTCGAATTTGCTGCACTTACAGCCTAAAACATGCCCTGATGCTTCGGGAAAAAGGCGTAGATGTGCGCGTCTGTTATATGGATATCCGCACCTTCGGAGAATATGAAAACTATTACATTCGAGCTAGAGAAGAGGGCGTGACCTTCATTCGAGGGCGAATTGCAGGGATTGAAGAAGATCCCGAAACCAAGAAGTTGTCAATGAATGTTGAGAATACGATCACCTCACAATACATTGAATTGGAAGATGATCTAGTGGTTCTGACCGCTGCCTTAATCCCCGCGGAAGGGTCTGAGAAGATTGCCGAATTCTTAACTTTAAAAACTGATGAAAACGGGTTCTTCATGGGGGATATTGCGAAATTCAGCCAAACAGAGACCGAGTTGTCAGGAATTTACATTGCAGGCACTGCGGAGGGTCCAAAAGACATTCCTGATTCCATTGTTCAAGCGAATGCAGCCGCAGTCAAAATAAATCAATCACTAAAATGAGGCGAGAATGAATGGTAGTTGGCGTAGCTATTTGCGATTGTGGTGAAAAATTAAGCAAGATTATTGATTATAATGCAGTTGCAGGTGCCATTGAAGGGTTGAAAGTTCCTGTCAAGAAAATTAGCAATTTATGCTTAGATCAAGGAATTCAAGACCTGAAGGGCTTTGTTGAATCAAGCGAGATCGATAAATTAGTTGTTGGTGCATGTACGGCAAAGCTTATCGAATTCAAACTGCGACAAGAACTTAAAACTATCAAAGAATTTGAATTTGTAATTCTACGAGAACATATTGCTTGGCCTAACAAATCAGAACCGGAAAAAGCAACGAAAAAAGCGATTGTCCTCCTGAAAACAGCGATAGCAGCCTTAAATGTGAAGGAGAAAATAGAACAAGAAAATTATAAGGTTGAGCCAAGTGTGCTAATAGTTGGGGGTGGCATCGCCGGTATTGACGCAGCGCTCAATTTTACTCCGGATATTAAGGTAACCATTGTGGAAAGGACTGGAAAGCTGGGCGGTAATTTATTAAATATGGGGAAGGTTTTTCCGGGTGACCTTTTAATTCAAGAGGTATTGGAGTCTAAAATTTATCAATTAAAGGAAAATTCTAATATAGATATTAAAACTAATTCAGAAGTAAAGGATATAAGAGGAAATCCTGGGGCTTATGAGGTCACTATTGAAAGTTTAGGAACTAATTCACCTGAAGTTTTAAAGTATGGTGCTATAATCGTGGCAACGGGTTTTGAGGAATCTAAACCATCGCAGCTAGATTTAGGTTATGGCAAGAGTAAAGACATTATTCTTCAGACAGATTTAGCGCGGATGCTCCGTGATAATCAAGTACTTGTGCCCTCTACGCAGCAAGAGCCGAAGCAAGTCCTCATGGTGAATTGTGCCAATTCACGGGACGAACATAATTTCTATTGCTCCAAAATATGTTGCACTTATTCAATTCATCACGCCATGGAATTAAGAGAGAAGGGAATTGAAACAGCCATCAGCTACATGGATATACGTGCGCCCTATAAATATGAAAATATTTATCGCCAAGCCCGGGAGAATGGCGTTATGTTCATTCGGGGAAAACCGCAATCTGTTGAAATAGGTCCTAACAACGAATTTTTAATTTCGATCGAAAATACACTTACCAATGAACTGTATGAATTAACACCTGACCTAGTAGTTCTTAGTTCAGCCTTAGTCCCGCCTAAAGGGAATGATAAGCTAGCTGCCTTAGCAGGGTTGAAAACTAAACCATCCCATTTCATTTCAGATCTGTATTCAAAAACAAATACTACCCAAACTACGCAGCGTGGAATTTTCATAGCGGGATCTGCTTTCACACCTATGAGCATCGAAGAATCAATGTCACATGCCGCCTCTGCAGCAGTAAAGACCTTGAAATTTTTGAAAGAAGGGACCTTAATACGGGATCTTCTCATACCCTCCATCGATGAGACTCTATGCAACGGCTGTCAGACCTGCTTGACTACCTGCCAATTCAACGCAATCTCGATGATTGTGAAAAGCAAAACCGATGAGGAAATTGTGCAAATTGCCTCGGTCGATCCAACGAAGTGCAAAGGATGCGGGACCTGTTCTGCAGTATGTCCCACAGGCGCAACCCAATTAAAGAATTATCAACGAGGCGTTCTCTTTACCAAGATTGAGACTATCATGAAAGCAGTGAAAGAGGAAGGCTGGGCGGATCCGGTAATAATCGCATTGATTTGTGAAGAGTGTGGTTCCTGTGGGATTGACATTGCGGGACTTTCCGGGTTTGAATATCCTGTAAATGTTTTCGGTGTAGACATCCCCTGCGCTGGTCGAATTGGGGTCATAGATATCTTGAAAGCTTTTGTAGAGGGAGCAGATGGTGTCCTCGTAGTCCAATGCCCAGAACAATCGTGTCATTACTTGTTTGGTAGCCACAACGCTAACCTTATGATTCAATTCACAAAAAACATCCTTGATGAGATTGGTTTTGAAAGTTCGCGATTGATTAATACACAAATGGTTTCTTCTGAGCCAGATAAATATATAAAAGCAATCCAAAAGTTGAATCAAATAATTCAAGAGGTCGGACCAAACCCCACAAAATGAGGACTAGGTGAGAAATATGTCAATAACATGGATTGAAAAAACAAAACGGCGATATCTACTTGATTTAATACGGAAATTGGCAGTAAAGACTCCCGAAATTGTAGCTGTTCCTAAGGAATTGAAAGGGTTCGGGACAGTGGTGCATGATGCCACAAAATGTATCGGATGTGGCAGTTGTACAAGAATGTGTGAGGATGAAGCAATAGTGTTAAAGAACGCCTTCGACTTAAACTCTTTAAAAAATCTTCCTAAAGACACAAATGCGAAAAACCGAGTTCTTTTAGCAGAATTTATTAATAAATTGAAACGGAAGGAACCAGAAAAACCTGTGACAGTCCCAGAAGGGCTACTTGGCATCGGTACTGTAAAGGTAAGTCTTTCAAGATGCATTGGCTGCAAAGAGTGTGTGAGAATTTGTGATTATGATGCACTTACTATGAAACCTGAATGGGATTTAAGAGAAATTATGGCGGAAATCCAATAAAATCCGTTTCCCATTATGCGATATTCTATTTAACTTAATTCCTTTTTTTAAAATGAGGATGAAATAGGCATTTTTATTATTTCAATTTCAGTTCCATTATGTTAGCAACGGTTTGAAAGCCGGCATCCTCAAAGTCTTTGATCCATTTAGTAACCTCTAAATGGGCCATTACCCGAATTTTATCCACATTTAAAACTTTGAGCGTTTCAAGTGCGCGGTTCAAAAGGTTTTTACCAATTTCTGACCGTCTATAGTTAGGATGAACAATAACATTTTCTAAATATCCAATTGTAAGCCCTATTTCATCTGTAATAATGCTAATTAAAGCCATCCCGGTAACTACACCATCTTGTTCCGAAATAAGTATTTTATATTGAGGATTTTGCATTCTAATTTTGATTGTGTGTTTCCATTCGTCCTCCTTAAAGGGCACATTGAGTAATTTAGAATAAATTTGCATTAATTCCTTAGTCGCCTCGTAATCGGCTTCCTTGTATTCGCGAATCTTAAAGACATCTGTTTCCACGATAATGGCAGTGCGTTGAAAATTCAATTTCTCAAACACTGGCATAACGTCCCTGATATTATCTGAGACTTGGACTCGTACCGTATTTACTTTAAGACCCAAAAATAGATTAATAGCGTCTTTAATTAATTCTGAAGCAATTTTTTTTCCGCGGTATGCAGGATCAACTATAACGTTCCGAATTAATCCATGAAAACGTCCTGTCTCGTCTCTTTGAATGTCAGCAAAACACATCCCGACAATTTGACCGTTTTCTTCAGCAACTAGGGTTCGGAATTCAGGGTTAAAGGCTCTATACTTTGCGGCATGCTGCCAATTTTCCTCATTAAATGCGATACCGAGATTTTCAGATAATATTTGCATTAATTTCGTGGTTCCGTTTAAATCAGGGTATTTATAATCTCTAATGGTAGGCATCAGGATCATCTTGCTCCGAATTTTACTATTTATTCTTTAATTTTATCTCGAGTTAAAAAGGCTTTTATAATTATTTGAATTCGAGATATAAGCAATTTTTGGGACGAATATTAAAGGAAAGGAATGTATTTCTTCCATATAAATTGAGATTAACTTTTTCAAAATCTTTAAATTTCATGAAGCATTGAAAAAATACCACCTTTGATATATTTCAAAGATGATTTGCATTCGAAATGTAAAATTTGTGAGATTATTATGAGCTGTGATGAGATATGATTAAAATTCGCGACTATCAAAAAGGCGATTATGAGTCAACTGTTGGATTGATGAACCAGTTAGTAGAATTGTATAAAACTTCATTTGATGAGAAAGCGTGGGATATTACGATGCGTCAGCGCATGTTTTCGCCACAGCAAAGGACTTTGATAGCAGAAGTTGATGACGAAATAGCGGGAATGGTTTTCATTGATGTTAAGTGGAACGAAATTGGATTCATTATTGGCAATATCAAAAACATTATTGTTGATGAGAATTACCGAAACCAAGGGGTCTCGGCCCGTTTGATGGATGAGGCAATCGAAATTCTCACGGCAATGGCGGTTGATAAGATTCAAATTAACGTGAATACCGAAGTACAGGATGTGATCCCGTTTTTTGAGAAAATGGGTTTTAAACAAGAGTATGTAGCGATGTCGCGACTGGTGAAAAAAACACAGGGGAAAGGATGGTAAGATAAACTCACTGAAGATTCATTATGGAAGAATTTATTGACCCGTATCTGGAGATTAAAATTCAGAAGGTATTACGATATCTCCCATGCTCAGATTGTGGCGATTGTGATTTGGAAGATTGTTTCGCGTTTGCTAAAGAGCTTATGACTGATTCCACAAGAATTTGCCCCCATCTCGCGCCACATGAGCACGAGCTCTTATTTCTCTTAATAAATTATGAGGATTTGCTCTATCCATTAGCCAGACGTTATATTAAAGAAAAAAAGTCAAATAAATCGGCGATGATCGGCATTATTACAATCGGTAATCCAGAGAAAAATGCGCCTGTTATTTTAACTTCTAATGTTCTCTATGAGCAGAGTATTTTGAATCTCCTACTAGAAAGGGCAGGAATTTCATGTTATCTTCTTGCAATAGATACACAAGGAATTTCTACAGGAGAAGTGATACTAAATCCGAACTTTCCCATTTATTCTATAAAGAAAGTGATAGAAGATTCGAATCTTGAAGAATTGGTAAATCATAGATTCATTATTGTGCCAAGATTTGGGACATATCTAAAAGTACCTCTTGAAAAAATTATCGGGTGGAAAATTTTTCCAGGGCCAGTTCATGTCAGTGAGTTACCAATTTTTATTGAAAGAAATTGGTATGGGCGACATCTTCGACAAAGCGCAGTGGATTTAGAGAAAATCGTAAAGTTGATGCCAGAACAGAATTGTGGGAAATGTGGGTACCCGACTTGCTTAGACTTTTTGAATGAACTCAATAAACATAAAGTAGATGTGGATAACTGTCCTCTATTATCAACATTTCCCTATAAATTTTTGCGAGTTTGGCTCGAAAATCAATTTCGACCAGTAAAAAAATATGAAACAGGAGTTCTTCTGGATTCAACGCGGTGTACAGGGTGTGGAGTTTGTGAAAAAGTGTGTCCCGCCAATATTTCTTCTCTTCAAAATGCAAGAACTTCGGAATCTCCTCCTTTGTTTAAAATTATAAATGGATCTGCGAGTATTATAAATTATGAAGAGTGCTGGCGCCATAAGTATTTAATTCCTTGTCAAATCTGCCAAGATAACTGCCCTTATGAAGCTATTTCCTTTGGTCAAATTCCCATTTATTATGAACCTACCCATACTCTTCCAAAATCTATCCAAAAGTCGCAATCATAACTTCTCAAAATAAAAAAAAGGGAAAAATGTGTCTTTTTAACCGAGATTTCCGATAGTAATAACTATTACACA
>Ga0315291_10005088_pt1 | contig 16593 bp, 12 predicted proteins | sample YL17G12_20_MG_FD_203070 | JGI IMG/M metagenome (GOLD analysis project Ga0315291, IMG submission 203070) | Sediment microbial communities from Yellowstone Lake, YNP, Wyoming, USA - YL17G12_20 | ecosystem: Environmental > Aquatic > Freshwater > Lake > Sediment | place: USA: Wyoming | collected...
GAACCGCGCCAAGAGGAGCCCAACTAGCGCCAGCGCTGTAAGCGGACCCCAGAACAGTTTCATTATCTGGTCTATCCTCAACCGCGGGTTGGTGTTTCTGATCAGCACCACTAACACGATCACCACGAGATACTTGATGATGCTCCAGAGAATCCCGATCCCAACGAATCGCATTCCACCGAAGAACAGGACAGCAAAGAACACTGCCAGAACACTCAACATCATCGCCTTGGTGAGCTTGAATATAGCCAGTGGTGCGCCCGAGTACTCCGTCAGCACGCCGCCCATAAGTTCCTGGTCAGCTTCCGGCGCGTCGAACGGCACCAGCCCGAGCTTGCCCTGAATGCAGAGTACCGCAATGATGAACCCGATGATCCCGGATATGCTCCCTATGAACATGCCGTTTTGCCCTTGATACGCGACAATATCGTCTATCTTGAAACTGCTGTGCGCCTTATAGACCACCGTCAGCACGACAATGAGAAACGGCAGCTCATATCCAAGCACGAGCTTCATCTCGCGGCTCGCCCCGACGGAAGCCATCGGGTTGCCGGTTGACGCTGCCCCAAGTATCAAAGCCGCTGAAGGTATTGTCATCAGATACAAGAACACGACGATGTCACCCACGAACCCGGAACGCCTCAGAACTCCTCCGGAAACGAGCACCGCAGCTCCGAGCGCGACCCCAACAAGACCCACCAGTGGCGCGACAAGGAACCCTTTTTGACGGCTGCCTTCCGGCACAAGCGTCTCTTTGCCAAGCAGCTTCGCGAAATCGGCGAACGGTTGATACCATGGCGGACCGACTCGCGCTTGGACGCGAGCTGTGACTTTCCTATCAACCCAGCTTGTCAGAAGTCCGACAACCGCGGTCATTCCGAACACAGCTAGAAAATACGGTACGCTTAGTACCCCAAAGTTACCCATCGTTCACACCAATCCGTTTCAGGGAACGTCACCTCTAACTTCTCCTTACGTATGGGCTATGCCCAATTGTGTGTGCTCCTATCACGAGAACCTCTTTTGCTTCGTAAACCTCTTCGACTTCTCTATGCTGCAACGCGCCCGTAGGACAGGTCGCAACACAAGCAGGTTCCAGTCCGCGCTCGACTCTCGATGCGCACAGGTCGCATTTGCTCGATGCATGCCGTGCGAGCCTCATCCCGCGTGTCAGCACGCCGAACGGACAAGCAAGCGTGCAACTCATACAGCCGGTACACGTCGCCATGCTTCTTCGGACGACGCCATCATCGTGCCGTTTCATGGACCCGTTCGGACACGCGTTGACGCACGCCGCGCTCTCGCAGTGTCTGCACACCACAGGGAGCGTCGCCTCCTCCGGTACCTCGCCGCTCTGCATCGTTAAGACGTTGTGGTTGACACGGTTGCAGGCGACACTGTGAGCTTGACAGCCGATACAGACATCAAGATTGACAAACAGTTTCTTCATCAGTGCACGTGCTCTACCATCTTGACCCAGCTAACTCTGTCTGTTAAGAATCCGTCCGCGAACCTCGTTGCTGATGATCGGACATGAGGCGGAGCAGCCTCTTCCTGTGCGGCGCGGGCAATAGCAGCCGCCTTGCTTTCGTCGAGCGGCTCGCGCGTGAGCATTTTCGACAGCGTCGGCACATGGAGCTCGATACCCATTGTTGAAGCGATTGCTCGAAGTATGGCGCCGTACGATAGTGCTCCGCCAGGTGGTGCAACTACGGCTCGTCTCGGCGCGCCGTTATAGGTGCCATTTGTTTCCATCCAAAGCGTGGTCGGCAACACAATGCTTGCAAGAGCAGTCGTTTTGTTGGCGATGGGAGCGCCCGCTGCAAGCAGTTTCAGTTTCGATACTGCGTTGGTCACGCCCATGTCCGGATACGACGAAATCAGATCGGCTCCGAGAACTATCAACACATCAAGTTCGCCCCGATGGGCTGACTCGATGATCTTCTCCGTCGAAACGTCCGGGGCAAACAGCTCGACTATCCCTCGTGCGTTGCCGTAATCGTGCAGCGAGTATATGCTTTTCGAATCACCAGCAGCCTTGACGAGCGCGTTAGCAAGCTGGGCAGTGACGGGATCGCTCGTTGCCAGCACTACCACGGACTCAGGCGACTGGAGGAACCGCTGTGCCAACAGGCGGACCTGTTTGGCGCCATTGGCTCGCTCCACGAATGGTTTCTGCCAGCTTTCTTTTACTCCGCCACGCTCCTTGATGATAGCGCCAACAAGATCCGCCATGTTCTTCCGTTCCGAACCGGCAAGATGGATCGCGGCAAACCTCGATGTCATGTTCTTCTCGTCCGATACGACATTGAGGGAGTTCTTGCGAGACGCGTTGCGTGCGGCGAGCATCGGTCCAGCAATGACCGGGCACGTCGCAAACGGGTCACCCACTGCTATCGTGCAGACCGACTTCTCGATGTCGTCCGGCGTCGCATCCTTGATGCCGGCAGACGTCTTTCCGAGTGCGGCGATAACCTTGTCATCGTTTGTCGGAAAACTCGCCGTCACGGTGCTCGTACCCAGGCAGTTCGCCGCAAACGCGACCGCCAGCCCGACATCTTCACTCGATGCGTCACCCGAAACCACGACCGCGACAGATCTCTTGTCTCGAGCGCTGCGAATAGCCTCAGCCATCTCGGTTGCCGCTTGTTTCCATGTCACAGGTTTGTCGTTCTTCTTCGGCACCGTCAGGCGCATCGGATGGTTTACAAGTTCCAGGATGTAGTTCCCCTTTGCGCACAGTTTGCCTTTAGTGACAGGATGTTCTCTGTCGTACTCGAGGTTCGCCGCTTCGTCTCGTTCGACATCAAGGATAAAGCTGCATCCCAGCGAGCAGAACAAGCATATGTTCTTGTGTTGACTCATGTTCACCTAACTAAACAGGTTTGGTACGTCCTGCACCAGCGCATAGTTCATGTCAGGTCCGTCCTTGCACAGGTAGTACGGACCGACCTCGCATCTGCCGCATTTCCCGATGCCACAGCTCATTCTTCTATTCATCGAAAGGTATATCTGTTCCGGTTGAAATCCAATTTGGAGAAGTTTCAGTGTCACGAACCTGAGCATGATTGCTGGACCGCAGGAGACGACGTAGCTGTTCGAGCGGTCTATATCAACATCGTCGAGCAGCGTGGTCACCAGTCCAACCCTCCCAGTCCATCCCGCTGCGGGCGCATCTACAGTGATGGTAATGTCCGTGTTCGGTTGTTTCGACCATTCGCCAAAGCTCGCGCGGTAGAGCAGTTCTTCCGGCATACGCGCGCCGTACGTAATGGACAATCGTTTGAATTTGCTCATGTCCTCGAACATGGCAAGGATGAGCGACCTCAGTGGCGCCAGACCGACTCCGCCTCCTACGAGAAGTATCTCCTTACCCTCGAACTTCTCGATCGGGTAACCTTTTCCGAACGGCCCTCGAAGCCCAACCGTATCCCCAGCATTCATATCATGTAACGCGTCGGTGACCGTACCGGTCTTGAGCACGGTAGTCTCGAGCATCTCGGTTATCGCAGGAGACGACGACGGCGTAAACGGAGCTTCGCCAACGCCTGGCACTGTCAGTTGCACGAACTGCCCCGCCCTGAACCGAATCGGGTTTTCCGGGCGGATCACAAACGTTTTGATAGTCGGCGTCTCTTCGATCACCTTCTCTATCCGACCCTGCATCGGAAAGTACAAGTTCTTCACCTTGTTCGAGCCCGTCATATCCTTGCTGCCTTGGTCGCTGTTTGCGCCGGTTTCATTCTGTCGAGCGCTCTGAAGACCTTTCGAAAATCTATCAACCCGGGACACCCTTCTATACACCGACCGCACCCTGAACAGCCTTCCATCCCGTATCGCTCGACAATCTGGTCGTACTTGTGTCTGAACCGGTGCCTGAATCGTTCGACAACGAACGGTCTGGGTGATCCGCCGCCCGCCATACGCGAATACCCTGCGTAAATGCACACGTCCCACGCCTTGGCGCGTTCGAACGCCTGTCTTCCTTTCTGGTCGTAGAGCAGGAAACAGTGACACGTCGGACAACTGAACAGGCACGCCGCACACTCGACACAAGTCCGCACATGCGGATACCAAGCCGGGTCGCCGGGCGCGGATCTGATGATTTCCTGCCGGCGTCTTGTCAACCCCATCTCGCGGTTGATCGCCTCGACCTTTCGCGTGGTAGCGTCACGAGTCGCAGCTCTTGCAGAGATCATCTCTGCGGTAGCCGTGCGAAATAGGCTGCTATGTTCCTGCAAGAGCTTCTTGCCAAATTCAGAACCCGGCTCAACGATAAATCCGCCCTCGACTTTCGAGATGTTCAGATCGTAACCGCTTTCCACGTGCGGCTTGTTCCCAAGCAGCGTGCAGCAGCACGTCTCATAAGGATCGGTGCAATCCGCGCTGATGATCACAGTATTAGCGCGCCGTTCGGAGTAAAAGCCGTCGGTGTAATCTTCAGATACGAAAACTGCATCAAGCGTTTTCAACGCGACAATATCGCACGCTGCGACTCCCACCACAGTCGTGTGCTCCACCGGAGGCAAGCTCTCGGCACCCGTGCTGCTTGGATACTCCGCCACTTTCTCTCTAGCTGCAAACAGGAACGGTTTGAGCGATTGAGATGCTCGAACGCCCGGATACGCGAACTGCTCGCCCTTCTGGCGGGAACGTAACGCTATTCTTCCAGCCTTCTCGACGTGCACCGGCACAAAAACATGGCTCCGCTCAGTAAGGTGGTCGAGAAACCCGGCGAAATCTTCTCGTGTGATGAACGACGCACTCATTGAAACCCTGCTTCTGTCTCAAGCCACCCGGTTATGTCCGCGCCTGCCGTTTAGGCAGAAACACCGTGAACGTGCTGCCCTGACCCACGACGCTCTTCACTTCAACATGTCCGCGATGAGCTTCGACTATCCTCTTCACAATCGTGAGCCCTAACCCTGTGCCGGTAACATCTCGCGTTTCCGCAGCCTTCACCCGGAAAAACTCGTCGAAGATGAACGGCAAACTCCCTTCCGGAATTCCTATCCCTGTGTCCCGAACTTCCACAGCAACGCTGTCACCTTTGTCATGGGCTCTCACCCAAACAGAGCCTTCGTCGTGGTTGTACTTCACCGCGTTGCTCACAAGGTTCATGAACACGTGGCTCAGAGGGTCCTTGTCACCTTCTATTGTGGGAAACCCCTGGGGTACCTCGATCTTTATCTGGATGCCTCGTTCGTCTGCCTGAGGTGTCACCAGCGCGACCGACTGCTCGATCAAATCCTGTATGCCAATTGTCTCCAATCTTTCGACGATCCTGCCGCGTTGAATACGAGACATACTCAGCCACTCGTTAACGAGCGTCAGCAACCATTCGACCCGCTTCTTGCAGTGTTCGAGTATCTCTCGCTGCTTTGATGTGATGGTGCCAGCCATCTCTTTCAGCAGCACTTCGAGATACTGTTCGACGGCCACCATCGGTGCTCTCATTTCGTGCGTGACCACCGTCACAAAGTTCTCTTTCATTCTCTCGTTTTCTTTGCGTAGCGCTCGCATCTCGAGGGTGAGTCGCCTGTGCTCGAGACTTCTCGTGGTAACAATCCGCAGCTCTTCTGGCGTGAAAGGCTTCGGCAAGAAATCGTAGGCACCGCATTTCATTGCCTCAACTGCCGACTCAACTGTGGCGTATCCTGTGATCACCACCGGGACAATGGTGGGATCGGTTTCGATGATCTCTTTCAGGAGTTCCATGCCGCTTACACGAGGCATCTTTAAATCAACAAGAACAATGTCAGGAGACAGCTCACGAACCTTCTGCAGACCTCTCTCCCCGTCCGCCGCCGTTTCGACCCGGTATCCCTCTCTCCTCAACACCTGATAGCACGAATCGCGCATGGATTCTTCGTCGTCAATGACCAAAACGATGACACCACCGTTCCCCATTGGGTCCCCAGTTTCAGAGCATCGGTCTTCGCAAGGTGTTACCTTCTTGCAGCGCAATTTCGGTGCCACAACCGGTTAGAAGGGAAATAGCAGTCCATAATCTACGGACTACCAAATACTTACGCTGTTAACGAAGCTTCTCTTTGGGCAACTATACTCGGATGGCTGTGGGGAGTTTTGCCTCACGCCGGGGAAAAGCGCCCCACAATTGGCGAAACGCTTACGAGAGCTTGTACCTGCGCATCTTGTTGCGGAGGGTCTTCCGGTCAATCCCGAGAGCCTCTGCGGCTTTGACCTTGTGCCAGTTGAGCATTGCCAACGTCCGCCTGATATGTTCTCGTTCGATGTCGTCGAGCCGGACGCTTGCGGAAGGACCATTAGATAGGCTAACCGGTGACGAGATCTCCGGCCAGACGAGGTCGAGCGGTCCGATCATATCGCTGGCAGCGAGCACTATTGCTCGTTCGATCAGGTTCTCGAGTTCGCGCACGTTGCCCGGCCAATCATAGTCGCCGAGCATTTGGAGCGCTTCATCTGATATGCCGTTCACGCAGGTTCCGGCACGTTTAGGATTGTATTTGCGTAAGAAATGGTTTGCGAGCAGCGGAACGTCCTCTTTCCGCTTCCTGAGTGGCGGAAGGTGTATCGGTATGACGCTCAGCCGGTAGAAAAGGTCCTCTCGAAACTTCCCTGAAGAGACTTCCGTAGCAAGGTCTCTGTTGGTAGCGGCGATGATCCGAACGTCCACCTTGATGACCTGAGCGCTGCCCACTTTTGTGATCTCGCGCTCCTGCAACACGCGCAACAGCTTGCTCTGGACCGACGGACTTAAGTTAGCGACCTCGTCAAGGAACAGAGTTCCACCGTGAGCAAGCTCGAACCTACCTTGCCGAGTTGCTGTTGCCCCGGTAAAAGCACCTTTGACATGACCGAACAACTCGCTCTCGATGAGGTTCTCCACCAACCCGCCTGAGTCAACCGTGACGAACTGGCGCCCGCGGCGCGGGCTGTGGTAGTGTAACGCACGCGCAACCAATTCTTTCCCCGTCCCGCTTTCGCCTGAGATCAGGATAGTGCTCTCGGTCATTCCCGCGCGTTTTACGAGTTGTTTTATAGATTTCATCGCAGCGCTCTCGCCGATGAGGACGTCCAGACCACGCAAGTTCTCGAGGTCGCTCCGCAAACAAGCGGTTTCCACCGTAAGCTGCCGCTTCTCCAGCGCACGCGCGACGATAGCGCGAAGCACTTTTGGTGTGAACGGTTTCGGTATGAAATCGTACGCACCGCGTCTCATTGCCTCGACCGCTGATTCCACCGTCGCGTAACCCGTTATGACTATCACGACAGCCTCTGGGTTGTCGTGGGTGATTCGCTCAAGGAGATCAAACCCGCTCGGGCCTGGCATTTTCAGGTCCAGTATGACGACATCGAACAATTCCTTTTCCATTTTCTCGAGACCTGCGCGACCATCCGCGGCGACCTCTACACGACACCCCTGGCGAGATAGGATCTGGACGCAGCAGTCCCGCATCACCTCTTCATCGTCAACGACGAGGATCGAAAACGGTGCTGACATCACGCTTCTCCTTTTTTCAAAGGTAACTGCACCGTGAACGTGGCACCTGCCCCCGGCTGGCTGTTGACCTTCATAGCGCCCTCATGTCGGTCTATTATACCATAACTCACAGCAAGACCAAGACCCGTCCCGTGCCCCACCTCTTTTGTGGTGAAAAACGGGTCAAACAGCCGCTCCATGTGTTCAGGCAATATGCCGGGTCCGGTGTCCTTGATCGAGACCTCCACCATCCCATCGTCGTCCGACCGCTCGCTGGTCACAATGATGCTGCCTTTGCCGTTCATCGCTTCGGCAGCGTTCTGAATTATGTTCGTGAACACCTGCTCGATCTGAGATACGTCAACAACGACGTGGGGCAGATCTCGACACAACTTCTTTTCGATTCTGACCTCGCCGAACAGGGGCTGTTGCGCGACGAGCGCAAGCGCTTCTTCAACGATTTGGTTTAAGTCCGCCTCTTCCACTTTTGGGCTTGTCTGCCGGGCAAAATCGAGCAGGTTCTTCACAATGTCACGGCACCGAGCGGCTTCCCTAACGATCTTAGACATGTTTGCCCGCCGTGGGTCTGCAGGTTCTGTGTCCTCAAGAAGAAGGTGCCCATAAACGAGTATGCCACCGAGCGGATTGTTAAGCTCGTGTGCCACACCGGCAGCGAGCTGTCCGAGTGTGGCAAGACGTTTGGACTCGACCATCATCCGCGACCGTTCCCGGAGTTCCTCGTCCCTCTGTTTGATACTTTCCGCCACAAAGTTGAACGTCTCTCCGAGCTCGCCTATCTCATCTTTTGAGACCGTGTTCACTCGGTAATCGAAGTTGCCGTGGGCAAGCTCTCTGGCGCCTCGTGCCATCTCGCTGATTGGTTTCAAGATGCTCAACTCGAGCAGGTATGAAACCGCGAGAGCTGCACCGGCTCCTGCGATGGTTATACCGAGGAAAATCCAGAGCGTTTTCCGTTCCAGGTCAATGAATTTCTCTTCAAGCACGCCGACGTAGAGCATCCCGATGGTCTTACCGGTTATATCCTTTATCGGTTCGTACGCAGCGATGTGCCAATCGTTCACGACGAACGCTCGGCCGACCCACGGGAGACCTCTTCCAAGCACAGCCTCGTTGACTTCGGCTGAGACGCGGCTTCCGATCGCGCGCGTGCCGTCATCGTTTCTGACGTTGGTAGAGACTCTCAGGTCGCCCTGAAAGATCGTGACGGTGCCCGTCTCTTTCCCCTTATACACCTCGCCGCGGTACACGATCTCCTTGACGCGATCAACGATCTCGTTGTCCCCATTGATCAGGTCGCCACCGTAGAGCACTCCCGCAAGATTTCCATCCGGTCCGAAGACAGGTACTGCCGCCTTGATCATCATCCCGGCAGTCTCCTCGGTTTCCGACCTGGATTTGGCTTTCTCCGTAGGGACGAACTTGATACGCGCTCGTTGCGCCAGTTCGGGACTCTCTTTCAGCACTTCCTCACGGGGTACAATGATGGTTCCCGAGACGCATTTGCGGTCGCGGAGCACGCGTGCCACAAACTCATCTTTGCTCTGGTCGTCTCCGGAGAGCTGAGGGTTGCGGCACCTATGGAAAACGTATCCTGTCTCATCGGTGATGGTCAGAACGTCCATCGAGCTTGTTTGACGCACTTCTTCGAGTGTTGCTCCGAGGATTTGTCGGTCTCCGTTGAGGAGAGCCTGCCGCACCGTCACGGATCGGATCGCGGTGAAACGGAGCACGGTATCAATTTCGCGCACCCTCTCTTGATAGACTTCACGTGCCGAATTCAGATCGAGACGTACCTTCGACTCCGCTTGTCTGATGACCCCGTTAGAGATGAGATTCACTCCTACGAGTGTCGCAGTTGTTCCGGTAATCAGCACGACGATGAGAAAGCTTGTGACAAGTTTCGTGCGGAGAGACATTCCAACGATCGTGAGCTTTGCCCACTGAAACAGATTGATGAGGTTGCGCCTCATGGTCGAATCTACTCCCGCCAACGGAAGCACCAGAACCGTTATCGGTCTCCGGACTATGATATGTGGAGCATGATGCAAAGTCAAGACACACCTTGATCAGGGACTCGAACAGGGACGCGGTTACCTCTCGCGCGTAATGGGTTGCAGAGTGATTTCCCCGGCTCGCGTTCAAATGCTCACACATCATGAGAATGACACGTTCTCAGTTCACGCGGGAGTGTCACCGCACGTACAGAGAGTCGTCATCGCTCGGAACCCCGGCTCCTGCTTCAGTCTGAATGGCTGCAACTTGCCGCAGCAACCGCCATCAATGCCGAGCAAAACAAGCACAAACGTCAATGGGAAGAGACTAATGTGAATTTGTTGCTCTGTGTAAGTGGCTTATTATCAGGAAGTTATATGGCGGAGAGGGGGGGATTTGAACCCCCGGGACGGAGAAAATCCGCCCAACGGTTTTCGAGACCGCCGCTTTCAACCGGGCTCAGCCACCTCTCCGTGTATCGGGTTACCGCGCATGTTCTGAAAAAACGCACGCAGCAACTGGTGCGATTCCGCTGCCATGAACCCTGAGATGACCTCAGGTTGATGATTGAGCCGAACGTCCGCAAGCAGGTTCATCAAACTGCCGGCAGCGCCCGCTTTCTCGTCGAACGCGCCGAACACGACGACCGGGATGCGCGCTTGAACCATCGCGCCGGCGCACATCGCACACGGCTCCAACGTTATGTATAATGTAGTGCCAGCAAGCCGCCACCTGCCAAGCGCAGCGGCTGCCTGCGTAATTGCGATTATCTCCGCATGAGCTGTCGGATCTTTCAGCAGTTCTTTTTGGTTATGTGCTTTGGCTATCAGTTCATCGCCGCTCACGATGACTGCACCGACCGGTATTTCTCCTTCTGATAAAGCGACCTCTGCCTCTTTGAGAGCGAGTTTCATGAACCGCTCGTGTTTTCGGGTTGCTGCTTCGTTCAACAACGACTGAGGGTCGTGCGGTGCACCGGCTCTGTTCATGTTCTCCTTGTGACACGCCAGACGCCCGAGCTACTCCCGTAATAGTGGCGGAGAGGGAGGGATTTGAACCCTCGGTAGACGTTTAAGCGCCTACAACACCTTAGCAGGGTGCCGCCTTCGACCACTCGGCCACCTCTCCGTCGTTACAGCTCTGCTCTCTTATTAATCTTATAACACCGGTTGACGACCGCTGTCAAATCGCGAAGAACGAATCTGAACCGACGAACACGTGTTTCACTGGTTTCCCAACAAGGGTTTGTTATGACGACGACGGTTGCGAAACAGGTTCGTGAGCGAAGGGAGCGAACTGAGTCTCATACAGCCGCTTGTATACGCCATCAGTCGCGAGCAGTTCGCGGTGTTTCCCTATCTGGACGATACGGCCTTTATCAATCACGACGATCCGGTCGGCTTTCACTACGGTAGATAACCTGTGCGCTACAACAAACGTTGTTCTTCCTTTGATGAACGCATCGAGCGCTCGCTGTATCGCTTGCTCGCTTTCGGAATCGAGCGAGCTTGTCGCCTCGTCTAGGATAAGTATAGCAGGGTCCTTGAGTATGGCGCGCGCGATCGCGAGCCTCTGACATTCGCCTCCTGAAAGTGTAGCTCCTTGTTCCCCGATGACGGTATCGTACCCTTGCGGCAGTTTCATGATGAAATCGTGAGCATACGCCGCTTTCGCAGCAGCGATCACGCGTTCCGCCGCACAGTTACAGTCGCCATAGGAGATGTTGTTCCGGACAGTATCGTGAAACAGCACGTTCTGCTGCGGCACGATCCCGATCTGGCTCCTCAGGCTTGACAGGGAAACGTCCCGGGTGTCCGTCCCGTCTATGGTGATCTTTCCTGAAGCAACATCGAAAAAGCGCGGGATAAGGTTCATGAGGGTTGACTTTCCGGCACCGCTGAACCCGACGATTGCGACCATCTCGCCGAGCTTCACTTCAAGGTTTATCCCCTTGAGGACGGGCTGAGAACCGTCGTAACTGAAGCAGACGTCGTGAAACGTGATGTCCTGTTTCATGCGGGGCAACTCAACGCCTTTCTTTGAGTCGTCAACCTCCGGTATTGAATCCATGTAGCTGAACACTCGTTCGGCACTCGCAACGCTGAGCTGAACGTTGTTGTAAATCCGGGAGAGTTTCCGTGCCGGATCAAACATGAGCGCCAGGGCTCCTATGAACATCGAGAACTCACCGTACGTCATTTCACCGCCCAGCACGATTCGTCCGCCTATAACGAAAAAAGCAGCCACACCGACTGTGGTGAAAAAGTCTATGGCAGGAGTCACCGCGGCATCAGCCTTAGCGATCCGCATGCTGGACCGGAACGCGCTCGCGTTCTCGCGTTTGAACCGTTCGGTCTCATAGTTCTCCATCACGAACGCCTTCACGATCCGGATGCCGAAAAACGTCTCCTGAAGTATGGAAACAAGTTTCGATCGTCTATCGAGCATTCTGCGCGTGGCGCGTTTGACGCGCTTGCCGAACCAGGCGAGCACCGCTGCGACCGCCGGGAACCCCACGGCAGCGAGAAGTGCCAGCCGCCAGTTGATTGCGAAGACTATATAGAGCGAGACTAACACGTAGAGCGGCTCTTTTGAGACCTTCTCGCACACGTCAACCATACCGCGGTTTACTAGCTGGATGTCATTGGTGAACCGCGCCATAGACTTTCCGACACCTTCCTTGTCGAAAAACATGATTGGCAACCGGAGCGCCTTCTCATACATTTCGTCCGACATGTCCAACATTACCCGGTTGGCAAGATAGTGCGAAAGATACTGCTGGAAAAAGCTCAGGATCGCCCGGAGAGCTGTCGTGACAACGAGAAATACCGCTATCCATAACAGGGCGTTTACCCTGTCTGTGAAAAGGTGATCCTGAATGAATGCCGCTGCCCGTGTGCCGAGGTCCGTTTTCCAGAGCGGTTTATTGAACACATCATACATCTGCCCTTGCTGGTCGCCGCCCCCAAGAAGCACATCTCCAAGCGGTTGCAGCGCGATTATGGAACTCCCGTAGAGTCCTGCCACGATAACCGAAAGGCTGATCGTGGTAGCCAGCCGCCACTTATATGGGAGCATATAAGATAGCGCCCTCAAATATATTCTTGTTGCACTGGTCTTCTGATTTGTCACGTCAGCGATCGCCAGTTCTCCCGAAAGGGATGCTTCTGCCTTGATAACAGCTTACTGCCGCATCTTGCGGCTCTCTTCTATGGATAGTTTACCCGATTCTCTGGCTCGTGTCTAGGGAAACTGGTTGCTCACACCGCATCAGGTATGGTGCTTGAACGGGTTTCCTAGCCCTGGCTCTTCAACTCTTGGCAGCCGATATAGGTCGCAGTCTGGACTCGTCACCGGTCCCCTTGGCGACCGAAAAAGGGCTTGCACGAAACAGGACGCTTTGCTATAATGAAAAGCGTGGAACGCCAGCGGACGCAAACCCGGTTGGTTAGGAAACTCTAGCCACTCTGCTGGTGTTCTCACGGTTGGGGGAGTTTCCGGCAACCCCGAGGTCGGGAGCTCTCCCTTATTTTTTGCCCAGCCACAGGGCTTACGTCCGCGAACCGCAGAGCTTTTCACGGGGGAAGGATGTTACTTGAGGCGCGGTAGTCGGCCTCGCTCCCGGTTCGCGGACGTAAACCCTGGGCGTTTGTTCTATCCGAGTGGTTCTCCTGTATATTTAATCACGTCAATGTCGGTTCTGACACGCAGCGATTTCAACACTTCAACGTTCGGCGCAAACAGCACATAGAACGGCTTCGTCACAATGATACCGTCTCTTGAGAAATCTATGGCGATCCGACCGTTGGTTCCCGTGAACTCAGACAGCAGCAGTGTGCGGTTCGCAAGCTCTTCCATCCGGTCGCTATACAGGTGGACAGTGAAGCTGCCCGGCAGCTGAAGTGGAGCTGTGCCGTAAGCGTCCCGCCGAATGAGAACCTCGGCGACGCGCGTTCTGCCATTCGGTCTGAACATGTAAACGGCGCCGACTTGTCCCTCCCGTTCTGTCATCGCGGTATATCGGTTGTCAGCGGTCTGAGGGACGAGGTCACGAGCCCACGTCCCGATTTCCCCAACCGGAATATCCCGAACTGGATTGGGAGCAACTCGAGCTTCCGCGGTGCTCTTTTGACCTGCTGCGACTTCGGTGAACCCCTCTGAAGTTGCGAACAGAACTCTGCCGCGAGCAACCGCGACCGTCGTCTGGTTGTTTTCCGTTCTCACGTTAAACTCGGTTCCCGTTACGGTGACATCGCCGGACGGCGTCTGGACTTTGAACAGCCGACCCTCGCCGCCAACGCTTCCCCACATTTCCCCCCTGACGAGCCGTATGAATCGCTCGTTGTCAATCCAGAGCTCTGTGTTTGCGTTGACCTTAATCTCGGTTGGTCCGTCGAGCGCGAGTATCGCCCTGCCGTCTGTTCCTGTAACGATCCGATCTCCTCGAAACGCGATGTCACGAACAACGGTCTCTCTGACAGACCCTTCGTACGCGTGCGCCATCTTGACGGACCCCTCGACTCCTGTCACCATCCCTATCTCGTCGGGCTGGATGCCTGCGCCGCGATGCGGGTAGTTATACAGAATTATAACCGAAGCGAGCACAAGCACAGCGACAGCCGCAAAGAACATCCACCGGTTCAGAGATGCTATGGGACTCGTGCGTTCCGACCGCGGGTCTGCAGTATGAATGGAAAACACGCCTAACGTTCTAGCCGGTATACGGTTCATAACCCTGTCACGAAATCCCCCGGAGAGCCTGTAAGGAGACAGCGACTCGAACAGTGTTGCGCTGCAGCTCGTGATCTCCTTCATCTCTTCCTCGCACATGACGCAGTCACGGACATGGTGCTCGACCATAAGCCGTTCCCATGGTGCCAGTTCACCATCTACGTATGCTTGAAGAAGCGGCGCTATTCGCTCACATGAGGCCATTCTAATTCTCCTTTCGACCAAACCCCGCGAAGCTCTTCTCGGAGTATCTTGTTTGCCCGGTACAGTATGCCCCGCACCGTACTTCTGGGCAGGTCCATAAAGTTCGCTATCTCTTCGTATGACAGTTCCTGAAGATATCGAAGGATTACTGGCAACTGGTATTTCTCAGGTAACGACGCTATCCCGTCGAGAACGGCTTCGCGGACCTCCCGCCGTGCCAGCTCTCGGTCCAGGGAACCTTCTGCGGACACCATCGTTTCAGAAGCGATTTCGTCATCCGGCTCCTGCTGTCTTGAAACTGTCTTCTGGAGGCGTTTCTCCTCCCTCCTGAGCCAGTTCATACATACCTTGCATGCAATGCCCCGCAGCCATGCGCGGAACTTATCATGTTCCTTGAGATGCCTGAGGCTGCGGTACGCTTCCAGAAACGTTTCCTGCGCTAAGTCTTCCGCTTCGCCATATTTGCCCGTATAATGGTATACAAGACCGTAGATCGGCTCTTCGTACCGTTCCACCAGTTGACCGAACGCCTCGCGGTCTCCGGCGAGCGTCATCTCAACAAGCTGCTTATCGGTTAGCATCATCCCTCACAACATTCCGGATTAGTGCACATACTGCCTCTACCTCTCACTAATAGAGTGGTAAAATGCGGTCGAAAAGTCACGCACGACCGCACGAATTCATCGAAAAGAACCCACGAAACCCCGTTGCCCCGACCTTGTCATACGCATTATATGAAAACATTCCCTCAAATTCAATAGTATACCGAAACTGTTTCGGGAAACAACAAGGGATGCATCGGGTGAGGTAAGGGTAGGTAGCCGAAAGGGAACTTTTCCGTGCGGTATCTGTTAAAATGGTGTTAGAGAGTAGCGGTTGCGTTTATAGGATGCTCCAGAGGATGTTCGCCATATAGTTTCGCGTGGGATAGCAAAGGCAGGATAAACATAGGATGAATATGCGAACGAAGATCGCCCTGATTCTTGCTGTGTTGCTTGTTGGCTGTTGTGTAGTCTCAGCTTTCTTCTGTACACAGTTGCGCGCGCAGCTTGCTGAAGCTGCGTCTAAGAACGCTGTTCTGGAACAACGGTGCAGATCGCTCGAGTCGGTGGCTTCTCAACTGCCAAAACCGGCTGGCGAAGAGGTCTCGTCCGACAGCATCTCGGCTGCTCCTCAGGAGGGAGATGTCGCCCGTTTACAGGAGTTGCTTGCGTTCAAGGAGACGGAACTGGCTGATTTAACAAAGGCTTATGATTCCCTGAAAGCCGAGCATGAGGCACTGGTTGCCAAGGGTGCACAGGGTTTGGGCGCGGACCTGCCGCCGGAACTTCTTGCGATGCTGAGCCGGGCGCGAGACCGTTTTGGCACGAACGCGCTATCGCCCGAGGAACGAGACAAGCGCAGACAGGAATTTGTTCAAGGCATGCTCGATTCGTTAGAGGACCGGATGACCCAGATGCCGGATGAGAAGATCCAGGAGAACCTGACGCAGATCGCAAACGGCATGACCGCGATGAACGATCTGGGACGACAGTTACGTGAGGCACCCGATGAGGAGACTCGAAGACAAGTCGGGGCACAGCTTCGCGAACAGGCTGCGAATCTCCAGACATTGTACCGGCAGGAACGCGAGCTTGAGGTGAGGTACGTCGCGAAACAGTTCGGTGTAACGGATGTTGAGGGATTTGCACGCGCCGTGAATACCATCACGAACAGTCCTGCTCAACGATTCTCACAGATGTCTGGGATGCCGTTTGGGGGCGGTTTTGGGGCGCGACAACGTCAGGGTGAACAACCGGCGCCTTAAAACGGGATCTTCATATCAAGGTGGGGTTGGGAGCATGCCTCCTGGTGCGCTTCTCAGGGGACCCCGACGAGAAGAGGGTGACTACTTGCCCAGCTTCAGCCTGCGGGCAAGCTCTTGGGGGAGCCCGGCCTCGCGTATTTTGTCGCAGCACCTGTCAATATCGTAGGGCACTCGATGAAACTCCACGATCATCGCGTCAGAGTCCACAACGCAGAATGCTGCCCGCCAATCCTTATCGCGCGGCTGCCCAACGGCGCCCGGGTTGATAAAGTACCGATTGTGCGGGCTCAACGTGTGAACGCTAGATGCTTCCAGACAGTGGTTCGTGCCTTTTTCTGAGAAGATTGCCGGACGATGGCTGTGTCCGAAAAAG
>Ga0315291_10005089_pt1 | contig 16585 bp, 16 predicted proteins | sample YL17G12_20_MG_FD_203070 | JGI IMG/M metagenome (GOLD analysis project Ga0315291, IMG submission 203070) | Sediment microbial communities from Yellowstone Lake, YNP, Wyoming, USA - YL17G12_20 | ecosystem: Environmental > Aquatic > Freshwater > Lake > Sediment | place: USA: Wyoming | collected...
CTCACATCCCGAAAGGTATGGGGCCATACGACATCGGCTGGTCTATTGTGGCTGTCAACTTGAGCGACATAGCCGCCATGGGCGGTACACCACTCGGCCTCGTGACCGCAATTGGCATCACGAGGGGCCACCCGATTGAGTTCATCGAGCAGATGGTCGACGGGATGAACGACTGCGCCAGGCGGTTCAACACCAGCATTGTTGGCGGCGACACGAAAGAACACGACGATCTAGTGCTCTGCGGGACCGCCTTTGGGGAGGTCGCCAAGGACGGGATACTTCTGAGAAAGGGAGCGAAGGCTGGTGACCTCATCGCGGTCACAGGCAGTCTCGGAAGGGCCGGATCCGGGTTCTATTCGATGAAGAAGGCTCTCGGACTGAAGGAGGCCGAAGACGCTCTCAAGCGGCCCTGGCCTCGGGTCCGAGAAGGAATGCTGTTGAGCAAGTCCGGTTTTGTCACCTCAGCTATGGACATATCCGATGGCCTCTCGACCTCGATCTTCGAACTGTCCCGCAATTCCGGCATGACCTACGAGGTCGACTACACCCGGATTCCCAAGGCCAAGGAGGTAGAGATGGCCTTCCACGACCTGGAGCGACAGAAGGACCTGGTCCTGAACTTCGGAGACGATTACGAGCTCCTGTTCACTATCAAGCGAGAGGCAGAGGATGATCTTGGGAAACTCTCGCAGGAATGTGGATGCCCTATGACCGTCATTGGGAAGGTAACCAGCGGCGAGGAGAATATCCTCATCGACAACGGAAAACGCGAGAAGCTGGAGAACCTCGGTTATGAGCACTTCCGTACACGCCAGCCATGAGGCGCAGTTCTACAACAGGGAAGGCGGCAAGGTCAGGTGCAGCCTCTGCCCGCACTCTTGCTTGATAGCCGATGGAAGAAGGGGATTGTGCGGCGTGAGGGAGAACAGGTCAGGGACTCTGTACTCGTTGATATACGGGCTTGCTTCCTCGATTCATGCCGATCCTATCGAGAAGAAACCTCTGTTCCACTTCCTGCCAGGCAGCACATCGATCTCCTTAGGGAGCATCGGGTGCAATCTCTTCTGTCAACACTGTCAAAACTACTCCATATCAAAGGCGAAGTTCGGTCAATTCGACCTGACCGAGCTTACTCCGGGCGATGTTGTGAGATACGCCGGAACGACAGGCTCGAACTCGGTCTCTTGGACGTACAACGAACCGACCATATGGCACGAGTTCACGACCGTGGCCTCCAAAGCTGCCCATGCTGCAGGCCTGAAGACGAACTATGTCACCAATGGATACATTCAGGAAGCACCTCTCAGGGAGCTGAAGGGCGTCATCGACGCGATGAACATCGACGTGAAAGCCTTCAATGAGGGATTCTACAAGGAGATATGCGGAGGGACTCTCGCGCCCGTTCTGAAGGCCTGCGAGGTCGCCGTTGAGTTGGGCATTCACGTCGAATTGACATACCTGATCATCCCGGAGCACAACGATTCAATGGACGAGATATCGCAGTTCAGCAAATGGGTGGTCGATGCTCTTGGAGCTGAGGTGCCCATCCACTTCTCCGCATTCCACCCGGACTACAAGCTCACGAATCTGCCCCGCACACCGGAGAGGACACTGTCTCATGCCTATGATCAGGCCACGAAAGCGGGCGCTGAGTTCGTCTATCTAGGTAACATACTCGCCGGGGACAAGGATGACACTCGCTGCCCCAAGTGCGGAACCCGCGTGATTGAGAGGGAGGGGTTCTCAGTCCGGTCCTCGAACCTCAAAGGCAACAGATGCGGGAAATGCGGGGCTGAGCTGAACCTTGTGCTCTGAGTCCGAGAAGGCGGTTCATATCGTCCCGCGAACGAATGCCCCTCAAATAGGAAATATCAATAGCAGAATATTCCCGACAACTGTTGTCAAGATCAAGCTCACAAGCATCGGAACGATGAATGGTATCTTCGGCGTCACCCAGACTCTCTTGTAACCAGAGCTTGCCAAAAGTTCGATGTCCGCCTTCTGATCCTCTTGCTTGCGCGGCTTAACATGTGTCACGAGCTTGCCGTCCATGATGCTCTCCATCAGCCAGACATGCTTGTTCGCAATCTCAGCCGTATCCAGCTTGTAACCAAGCAGTCCGAGCGGGAAAGCGAATTCCTTTCGCGACAAGTTCCTTGCCAGGAATACCAGTGGAGTCAGCGCAACGATTATCGCCGCGTTGACGAGGATGGAGAATGAGAACGGAAGTAGTGTTTCTGCTGCAGAGGTCTCACCATGAATGAAGGGGAGCGGTCCGAATGCTGGATAGAATGGAAAGAGGATGGATAGCGATATGAGCGCCTTGGCGTCCGCCCCTCCGCGCACGATGTCTAGCATGTACATGACAACAACAAAGAGCATGATGATGGGGATGGCCAATAGGTGCTGGAAATACTCATCACCGCCATACTGATAAGCTAGCGCCAGGATGGAGCCCAGGGCCAGCGCGTACTTGCCGAATGTCGTCATCTTCGCTCTCTTGGTCTCCTCTTCCGAGCCCAAATAGACATCGGCGAGAATGGCCAATATGGGGACAAAGACAAGGAGGTATTCGATTGGCATATCGTCAACATAGAGTTGGACAAGTATCAGGCCTAGGCCTGCCACCCCGAGTCCGATCCAGTAGAGGTTGGGAACCTTTCTTGTTCTCAGGTCCAAGAAGGAGGCATACGCCAGGATCGACAGGCTCAAGACGAGCCGCAACGCATTGATAGATTCTGCGGAATCCACGCGAACGAATTACAATGTTCGTACTTAAGGTGTTCTGAATTGCTGGCATGTCCCTCTTTTCAGATAGCTTGTCCGGAAACATCAAGTGAGCTACCGCGTTTCGAGGGCTGGTTGGCTGTGAAACTAGTCAGAGGATTCTGGTGAGCATTCCCGGAGCTGGCCCTTCTAGTGGTTTCGATATCGAAGCTCGCTCTTCAGGTCCATCAGAGAGGACTTTCCCCTTCCTGGTCCTGGATCACGAAGCGCAGTTGTGCTAGGACACATTTAATACTTTCATGAGCAGTCCACGGTTCGATGCGACTATCCTCCTGCAATGATTTGCCTGACCTTTGGAAGGAGACATACGACCTCGTGGCCCAGGTGCCGAAAGGGCGAGTGACTACATACGGGGAAGTCGCGAAGGCTCTGGGAGACATTGCCGCTTGCAGGTTCGTGGGGCTCGCAATGAGCAGAAACGAAGACATCATTAGAGTCCCTTGCCGTCGGGTTGTCCAGTCCGACCGATTTGTCGGAGGTTATACGGGCGGAGGCCCCGAGAAGAAGATCCAGCTCCTTCGCAAGGAAGGGATTGAATTTTCGGGTTCGAAAGTAGTGGATCTTGACAAGATATTGTTCACCGATTTCAAAACCGAATACCCGTTGAGAAAACTGAGGAGAATACAGACGGACCTGAAGCGACATCTTGTCCTCACAGAATTCAAGAAAGAGATCAAGTTCGTTGCAGGAATCGACGTTGCATACGACGGCGACCACGCATATGCTGCGCTTGTGAAGTTCGACTTCGAATCCAAGGAGGAGACAGCCAGGCATGTCGTCGAGGGGAAAGCCGCATTCCCCTATGTTCCGACCTATCTAGCCTTCCGGGAAATACCGGTCATCGAGCATCTCATGGATCTTGTTGACGATGAGACTGTCCTGATGTATGACGGAAACGGAGTGCTCCACCCCGAAGGATTCGGGATTACGAGCCAGGTCGGAGTTGTCTTCGATGTGCCGACTATCGGAGTCGCCAAGAGACTTCTGTGCGGTGAGATGTCAAGTGGCTCCTCGAAAGAAGCAATCAAGGTCGTACTCAACGGCCATCTCGCCGGCCATGCATTGTGCGGAGGTCAGTCGGAAAGGCCGGTGTTTGTATCCGCTGGTCACATGGTATCTCAGGATCAGGCGAAGGCCATTGCTGTGAGGTTCTTGACGCACCGTGTGCCAGAACCCACGCGCGTTGCTCACATCATCGCAGAGTCAGCTCGCCGCGGAACAAGTCACAAATAGCCGCAAGTTAGTGGGTGTCAACGCATGCGGATCAGCATATTCGGGGCCGGCTCGCTTGGAAGCGCCCTTGGAGGTCTTCTGGCGGGCACAAACGAAGTAGCGTTGATCGGAAGACACCCTCATGTCGACGAGATCAGAAGGAACGGGCTCACTCTCGTAGGCGACAGGACCCGTTCCGTCAGGCTGGAAGCGGCTGAGAGCGTCAGAGACCTCGCACCTCCCGAGCTGTTGATCGTCACCACAAAGGCGTATGACACCGAAGAAGCGGTTCGGATATGCAAACCCTGGACCGACAAGGAGACAATGGTTCTCACGCTTCAGAACGGCCTGGGAAATCTCGAGCTTCTCAGGGCGTGGAAAGGCAGCAGCGCTTTTGGAGGCACTACCACGATGGGGGCCACACTGCTTTCGCCTGGCAGGGTCAGAGTGTCTGGGATCGGCAAGATTGTCATCGGAGCGGACATGGATCCCACGGGGGCGGCGATGCTGGCGCGCGTTTTCTCGAAAACGGGAATCCCAGTCACGGCCAGGAACGACATCTCTCGTGAGATATGGGCAAAGGCAGTGGTAAGTGCATGCATCAACCCTGTAACTGCAGTGTTGCGAGTGCCCAATGGAAAGCTCCTAGACAGCCCGATCCTCTCGCGTTTCATTCGAGAGGTTTGCCAGGAATGCATCGAGGTCGCGTGTTCGGAAGGAATTCGGTTGAGTTCTGCATCAATGTACGCGCGCGTGCGGGCCGTGGCAAGAGACACCTCAAGAAACCTGTCCAGCATGCTTCAGGATGTCGAGCAGGGAAATCGGACGGAGATAGGCCAGATAAACGGGGCGTTCTGCAGGACTGGCGGGGACAAAGGCATTCCGACTCCGTTGAACAACGCACTGGTAGCGATGGTCGGTTCACTTGAGAGCGTCGCTCGCCAGCAGAAAGGTTAATATCGTGACACGATGCATTTCCGAGTTGTGGTAAGATGGTTGATGTAAGAGAATTGGCAGCCAACGCCAAAGTGCTCAGGAAGAAAGGCCTGGGCGTAAGAGAAATCGCAGATGAGCTTCACCTCTCCTTGGATACTGTCAACTACCTGATTGAATACGGAGCGGAAGGGCTGCCTCCATCGGATGTCAAGATCGGGTGGAGATCCGTAGGTGTTTCTGGATACCGCATCGGGCTGATGTCCGAGCTGATGGCTGATATCGCGCTCGAGGAACTGAGCAAGAGCGGGAAAGATGCGGACGTGGTGCTCGGGATATCCATAAACGGTATTCCCTTCGCTACTCTCCTCGCAGAGATAATGGGACTTGATGTCGGGGTCTACCGACCGCACGCAGAGAGTCAGGCAGGGGGCGCATTCAGCTCTAACTTCGCCTCTGTCGGTGACGGGAAGAAGATCATAATCGTAGACGATGTGCTCAGCACGGGTGCGTCGATCAAGGGTGCCATCACCGACATCAAAGAGGTGGGCGGTGTTCCCGTTCTGGCTCTCGTGATAGTCAACAAGAGCAGTCTCAACGAAATCGATGGCGTGCCGCTCAGAGGTCTCATCCGAGCCAGGTCGATCGGTGGAACGATTCTTGGTGGCGGTGCCAGCAAGGGCTTCCCGTACGGCTAGAACTTCTTCGCCGAAGCCTTCAATGCGTCGACGACGGGCATCTGCTTCCCCAGCATCAGCCGCTCGAGGGCGCCCCCTCCAGTGCTCACGTAGGACACTCTCCCGATGTAACCGAATCTATTGGCCGCTGCCGACGAGTGCCCTCCTCCTATCACTGAGAACGCTTCAGACTCGATGATGGCTTCGAACAGCTCGCAGGTTCCTTTGCAGAACGCCTCCTTCTCGAAGACGCCTGGGGGCCCGGATAGGAAGACGGTCTTGGAGGAGATCACTATCCGCCTGTACTTCTCGATGGTCACAGCACCTATGTCCTTGATGGCGGCGTCCGCGGGAATGCCATCCAGCTTGTATTCGACTCTCTGTCCTTCGACATCGATGGCTGCATCTTCAGGAAGATGCAGCTTCGAACCGTGGGCCGACATAAGCTTCTTGGCTCTTTCTATGACCTCATCTGTGACGTCCTTCTTCGCGAGTGCTTCTGTTCTCGAACCGATCTTCCTGCCCAGTGCCCACAGGAAGGCATATCCCGCCAATCCAGCAATCAGTATGTTGTCCACATGCTCCCGCTCTGAAAGGACTTCGATGACCGGCAACGCGTCTGCGAACTTCGTGCCCCCGAAAATGAATGTCGAAGGTCTCTTCGGACTCTGGAAGACCTGGGTGAGCGTCTTGACCTCACTTTCCATCAACCTTCCAGCAGCCGAAGGCAGGACCGAAGTGAATCCGACCAATGAAGCATGCGATCTGTGAGACGAACCGAAAGCATCGTTCACAAAGATGTCAAACAAAGGTGCGAGAGATTTCACCAGATCCGACTCGGCGTGCTCCTGAGGTGCCTTCTTCGCCTGTTCCTCTGGAAAGTCCCTCACATTCTTCAGTAGGATGCATTGTCCCTCAGCCAGACCCTCGATTGCGTTGATTGCGTGCGTTCCCATCAGGTCGTTGACGTAGACAACCCTTCTGCCGAGGTATTGGCTGATGTACGCTGCGTGTTCGTTCAGCGGGATGAAGTCGTAGTCTCCAGGTCTGCCCTGATGTGCCAACACCGCCGTTTTGGCGCCTCTGTCCATGAGTTCTCTTATGGTGGAGACACACCCTTTGATCTTCGAACCATCCTGGAGTCTCAAGGTCTTCTCGTCAACAGGAGAGTTGATGTCTATTCTGAGAAGGATTCGCTTTCCCCTCAAGTCAAAATCATCAAGAGTGCGGAACCCCATTCCGCTGACTGTCTTCTTCCCCGCCGACCCAAGGTCATCGGCATGAGCGTGGCGCAAACAACCTGAGTCGTCCGAGTTCTCTCCCAAAGTCCAAACCCCCGTCCGAGTGGATGCCCGACAGTCGGACCGCTTCCGCCCATTCTCCTAGATTGAGCGAACGGTATAAATGAGTACCGTAGCGGTTCTGTTGCATCATCGGGTGGTGACCTCTAGGTCACCCCTGCAACGCCACTCGTTCCATTCGGCTCCGACCGTGCGGCCATCGCTGGCTCGTATAGGATCATCATGACGTCATGCTGGAACGCGCCGGGGTTGAGCCATAAACCCCCTGCCATCCCCTTAGAGATGGCTGTTTGCAGCAGGCTGATGCTGGCATTGACATGCTTGTCGAAGTGCCAGCCGCACTCGCACTTGAACTCCGCACCCATTCGGGAATCCTGTATCCTCCCACATATCGGGCACGTTCTGCTGCTGTTCCTCGGATCTACTTTGAAGACCGGGATGCCTCTCCACTGAGCTTTGTACTCGATGATCCGGTGAAGCTTTCGTCTGGGCCACATGCTCAGGCGTCGATTCAGTTCCTTGCTTCTTTTCGGCCTCATTCCCTTCAGGTCCTCGAGAACGATTGCAGATTTCCGCTCCTCCGCGAACTTCAGGACCGAGTTCGCCACCTGGTGGAGCCTGTAGTCAATCCGGCGGTGCTCCCTCGCTCCATCTCTCCTGCAGAGGTTTCTCGAAGTACGCCTGTCATGCGCCTTCTTCTTCTGGAGCCTCTTGCGCCTGTCGTGATGCCGCTGCTGGATGATGGCGACCTCTGGGAAGTCCGCTTTGACGGCCTTGGCGACATCGCCTTGAACGAACAAGCCATCAAGGCTACGCTCGTTCGTGTCCAGCGAAATCACGGAGTCCGGAATATACGGCTTGGGCGCATCCTTCTTGAATGCCACTATGACTCGATCCGGAAGGACGGTCAGCGAACCAAGAGAGAGGGCCGTGTCATCCAGGTACTTCCTATGATACTCGCTGATGATGAGTCTCAGATCGATATGGCAGCCAGCCCTGATCGGAAGGTCGATGACCCCTGACTTCCGATCGAGCTTGTACGCCTGGTTCTCTGCTTTCATCATCAGTCGCTTGACATAGGGGATCCTGCAGGTGACACCTTTCCGAACCCGCCTGCGGTGGTTCTTCAGGACGCTCCCAGCCACTTCGAACGCCGATACCAGATGCTTCGCATACATCCTTGGATGTTGTTCGCGGAAATCCTTGTACGCGACTCTAACAAGGGCATTTCTCGAAGTCACCCGTGCCTGGAGGCCTGCCCGAATCGTGTTGTTGACTGCCAGCCTGAAGTCTTCGAGCAGAAACTTCGCTTCGGCTGGAAGGCCCGAGTCCAGGTAGAAGACGACTCCCTTGACCAGCATCTCGTTCTTGACGATGACTGGTATATTATGCTTCTCTGACTACATGTAGCAGTCGAGCGACAGTATTCGCGCTCGCGGAGGTCTTCGTCACCCGAATTGTTCCAGAACCACACAGTCGAAAGTATTTAGATGGAGAACACACTTAGCAGAAATGAAATGGAATTCGGCCGTGTTTTTGCACCGCGGGATCCTGAATGGATGTGTTGGATTTGAAGGGAATTGAGATCGAGGAGCTTCTAGTCAAGGACGTTATGAGTTCGTCTGCTGTGACAGCCACCAAGGGAGAGACCCTGTCCGACGTCATCTCCCGGATGAAGAAAGACCACCTCAGGGAGATCCCGGTTTTGGAGGGGAACAAACCCGTCGGTCTGGTAAGCTATTCGTCCTTTCTTCTCAGGAGGAGTCTGCCGTTGTCGTCGAAGGTCGAACAGGTCATGCATCCAGCACCGAGGCTTGAGGAAGATATGCCAATCACCAAAGCGGTCGAGGAAATGATGGCTTCTGGAGTCAGGGGCGCTCCTGTTGTTAGGAACGAGAAGATGGTTGGTTTCATTTCGAGGACAGACATCATCAAGGTGCTTCCAAATGTGGAGCAGCTCAAGAACAGGAAGGTCTCGGAGTTCATGACCAAGAACCCTCAATTCGTCACCGAAAAGGAGAGCGTTCGCAGGGCGCAGATGCTGATGAAAGGCCTGATGGAGAAATCGCTTCCCGTTGTCGATAAGAGCGGCAGACTGGTCGGTGCCGTGAGCATGCACGAGGTCATGGAGATCATCTGGTCGCCTAAGTCCTCAAAGCCATACAATGAACTAGTCGGGAGTGACAAGGAACCTCCTGATATCGCTGTCGGCAGTATCATGAGCCGGCCTGCGATTTCAGTCTTACCCAGTGACTCCATCGGCAAGGTCGCATCGCTCATGCTGGAGAAGGGTCTGGCAACCATCTTCGTACACGAGGGAGAGAGGCTCGTGGGAGTGGTATCGCAAGCGGACCTCATGGAACAGGTCATCAGCCTCAAGAAGAGAGAGGGCGTGTATGTCCAGATCACCGGGCTCGTCGAGGAGGACCCTGACGTATACAATGTACTCTATGATCAGATTGAGAAAGCGATGAATCGAATCGACAAGATACAGTTCCCGCGCGTTTTCACCGTGCACATCCAGACCTACCACTCTGAGGGAATGAGGAGCAAGTACAGCATTCACGGCAGGCTGACGACGGATCGGAGCATGTATTACGCTAGCCAGACGGACTGGAACCTCTACAAGACGATGGATGCACTGCTTGATCAGCTCGAGAAGACCGTGAAGCGCGAGCATGAGAAAGTCTTGGATTTGAGGAGGAAGAAGGCGACGGATCTATAGCTTCCAGTACTTGGAAGCTATCTGCTTGCACCTGACGATAGTCCCTCTCCCAAGGCAGCTGTTGTCGATGATGTCCGTGAACTCCAGAGGGACCTCGATCCCCTCGGATCTCCCGATGACGCCCGCCACAACTTCTGAAAGTGCTTGGACATTGTAGCCGCCCTCCAACATGAACGTGATGCGGTTTCCGCATTTCTTTGAAAGCTCGATTAGCTCCTCAGCCTGCCTGACATGCCCCACAGAGGAGAGAGTCAGCGATGCCAGGGTGTCGCGGTAGTGCGTGTCCATTCCCCAACTGATTAGCATCGCATCTGGCTTGAACTGACTCACAACCGGTTTGATGATTTCTTCAAACGCCACGTCGAACGTAGAGTCACCGCACCCGGACTGGAAGGGCATGTTCACGTTGTAGCCTTCGCCTTCACCCTTTCCGATATATTCCACAGGCCCCGTCCCTGGGAATATTCCTGCTTGGTGCGTTGAGATGTAGAGGATTGTGGGGTCGAACGCGAAGATCTCTTGGGTGCCATTGCCGTGATGGACATCGACATCGACGATCGCGATCTTCTTGTCACCCATCTTCTGGAGGTATCTTGCGGCGATCGATATGTTGTTGAAGTAGCAGAAGCCCATGCCGTAGTCCTTGCCCGCATGGTGGCCTGGTGGACGGGTGAGAGCAAATGTGGGCTTTCCATGCTCCTTCGAATACTTTGCAGCGTCGACAGCACACTCCGCGGAAAGGGCGGCGATTCCGTATGTCTCGTGATGGACTTGGGTGTCAAGCGTGAGGCTGCAGTCACCACAGGTTCTGATGTAGTCAACGTAGTCGTTGCTATGAGCCAAAAGCAGTGTTTCCAATCTTCCGGTCTTTGATGGAATCACATTCTTCCAGAGGCCATGCTCTTTTAGCTTCTGCATGATGCCTTTGAGTCTCTCGGGAGACTCAGGGTGGAAAGGATCCTGAACGTGACCCAAGAACTCATCGTTGAAGAAGATGGCCACACATGCCTCAAGCAAGCTCTCCGTAGATAAGCGTTTCTCGGCCATGGCACTGTCTCGGCACAATCGATATGGCACGTTTCATCATGCCAGCCAATGCGCGAGGGTTCTTCGATCCATCGGTGAGAGAGGTGCTGGCGACACCTTAGAAGAAGATCGGAGCTCTATCGAAAGAACTATGTCGGTTCTAGACGGTATCTTGCACAGTGGTACAATGGATCTCGGACAGTTTGTCCTCCTCATCATTGCGATTGCGCTTGTCTCGATTATCTTCTACATCAGTGGCGCGATAGTGAGCGGGGATTGGGTCGTCGAGGTGCCATATGTGCTGCGAATTGTCATCGTATCGATATTCGCCGTCGTGGCCATCCCTGTGTTTAGGAATGCGATGGGTGAATTCGACCTCGGAGATCTGGGTCTGCTGTTTGCGTTCGTGCTCCTCATCCTAGCTGTCAGGTTCATCATGGTCATTGAGCTAACGGTGAGTGATGAATGGCTCGCATCATTAGTCATTTCACTGATCGGCGTCGTGCTTATCTACATAGTCGACGAGGTCGCGATGCATCTGGCGGATATCCAGATGCTGTCGCTTTTCTAGATGGCCAGGAATTCCTTGGGAGCGGATGTCAGTATTCGGCATCCTTTCTTCGTGACCAGGATATCATCCTCAATCCGGACCCCGCCGAAATTCCTCTCGTACACTCCAGGCTCAACGGTAAGAACCATTCCTTCTCTTAGGGTCATATCCCTGGCAGAGGATATCGAACCGGGGTCATGAACCGAGAGCCCAAGGCCGTGGCCTGTGCTGTGGATGAACTTGCCCTTGAACTTCGATCCGTCGATTATCCTGCGGGCTGCTTGATCGACTTCCTTTCCTTGAACGCTATCGTGTATCGCATCGATGGCGGCCAACTGTGCTCTGAGGACGACATCGTACATCTCCTTCTGCTTGGCGTTCGCTCTTGAGCACACAAAGGTTCTCGTAAGGTCCGCTGCGTATCTCTTGTATGATGCGCCGAAGTCGAACAGTGCCAGCTGTCCTTTCTTGAGTTTCCGTGATGCAGGAACATAGTGTGGTTCCGCGGTGCCAGGACCAAACGACGCGTTGGTCGTAAAGGAGGGACCTGCCGCCCCTAGTTTCATCATCCTATAGTTCAACTCTGCCGCTGCCTCCGTCTCCATCTGCCCTTCTCTCACGAGCTCTGGAATCTCCTCCGCGGTCCTGCACGTGATGTCGCAGGCCTTCTTGATACGAGAGATCTCTTGCGCGTCCTTGATCATCCTGGCTTTGCCGATGGCTTCCGACACGTCTTTCAATCTGGCCCCCTTCGCGCACTTCCTTATGAAATGGTAGTTGGCGTGAGTCAACTCTCGTGAGTTGATCCCGATTCTCTCGTACCCCTTCAGGCGCTTTGCCAGCGTTTCATCACGTTCCTTCCTAGTCTGGAACACGGTGGTCTTGGCTCCAGCTAGCCTCGCGCTCAGTTCCTCCAGTTCGGATGAGAGGACTTCGACCCCCCGACGCGTCACGATGGCCACGCAATCCTCGAACAGGCCATTCACAATGCCGGTCGCGTAGAAGAAACTCAGGTCCAAGTTAGGTTCCGAAGCGTTCGTAAGAACGATTGCGTCTATCTCCGTCTTGAGCTGCGAGAAAATCCTCTTCTCTTTCGTGGCCAAATGATCACGACGAATTCGCTTAATGCGATTGAGCGTATAAAGAGCTGATGCTGGCTACACGCCAACCCAGATGGTTCCCGTGATCTTCTTGATGGCAGAAATCGCAGAGAGCGCTGCCAAGTAACTGGTTTTCGGGTTCTTTGGTGAGGGGACGTTCCTGGTGACTACATCGAGTTCGCCGAATTTGCCTTTGGCTTTGAGGTGGTGCTCGTTCGTCTGGACCTGAGGGTCACACATTATCCTTATGCGGGTCTTCTCGAAGCCTATCCCAGCAAGCGATATGGTCGCAGCGACATTGATGTTCTGGGGGAAGTGCTTGACCGCCTCCCTCGCGGTCCCATAGAACAGTTCGGTCCGCTCCCGCAGTTCCGACGCCACGATGCCCTTCGACTCAAGGTAGGGGTTTGGCCCGAACGCTGATGGCGGTTTGGTGGTTGTCAACGTCACTTCGTCGATCTGCTCGAGGCTCGCAGCTCCGAGAGCGTCTATTCCGCCAATCGCTCCGCTCGGCATGTAGATCTTTGCGCTCTTGCGCTTTGCCAGTCTGAACGCGTCCTTCTGAAACTCCTCGTCCTGGAAGATCCCGACACTCATGATCAGAACATCCACTCCGGCAGAAAGTGCAAGCGGCACGTAGTACCTCGCAGCATCCTGGCTCGCGGCCTCAACGACCAACTTTATGTCGTTGAGTATGGGGACGATGTCAGGCACGTACCGCACTTTTGTCATCTTCTCCTGGAGCCTGGTCGCGCACTCCTTCGAGCGGTCTGTCAGATAGACGATATTGATCTCTGGCATCGGCTCGACAGCACGCGCGATTGTCGTACCAATCGTCCCGCAACCAATGACGCAGATGTTCACGGCGAAAACAGAGGGCAGGGAGATATAAAAGCTTTCACTGCCAACACCGTCCACACCTGGCCAGCATCCTCATTTGCCTCTGCGCATACTATTTGTGCGCGTCTCACGTTATGCGAAGAGAAATCGAATGACACGGTCTCATGGCACCGCTTCCCTGAAGCGAAAAGCAACGGATATCGACAGAATACTCACAAAGGTCTATGGCAGGAAGGATGCTGATCTCGAAGACGATCCATTGAATACGCTTGTCGAGACAATCCTGTCTCAGAACACAACTGACAAGAATTCCCACAGGGCTTATCAAGCGCTGAAGAAAGCCTATCCGAGCTGGGGCAATCTTATGGGCGAGGATGCGGACAAGGTCGCGAAGGTGATTCGCTCCGGAGGCCTCGCTGGAATCAAGGCTTCTAGGATACTAGGTGCCCTGGAATTCATCAATAGGGAGAGGGGCGTCCTAGACCTGGATTTTCTAAGGGACATGAGTCCACAGGATGCTGAGGCTTGGCTGGCCCAGATGAAGGGTGTCGGTCCGAAGACGAGATCCATCGTCTTGTTGTTCTCCCTGGGAATGCCAGCTTTCCCGGTCGATACACACATCCACAGAGTGACAAAACGGATCGGGCTCATCGGTCCGAGGGTCTCGCGTGAGCAGGCCCAGACAGACCTGGCCGCCCTTGTCCCTCGAAAGGAATTTTTCAATTACCACATCAACCTGATTGAGCATGGACGAACGGTCTGTCAGGCGCGGAAGCCTAGATGTTCTATGTGCCAGATATCCAGGTATTGCGATTACTTCGTTGGCACAGCCAAGGCAGAGAGTTGATATATCGACTACAGTCTTTTTGGCACGATGAGGTACAAGCTCCTTGAACACACGGCCGACGCGATGATTGAAGCGTACGGTGAGACGCTTGGCGAGCGATTCGCCAACGCTGCCTATGCCATGTTCGATCAAATCACCGACATAACGAAGATCGAGCCTCTCGGCGAGTTGAAGATCGTGCTCAAGGCAGAAAATAGGGAACAGCTTCTGGTCGATTTCCTTCAGGAGCTGCTGTTCGTCCACGACACGGAGGACCTAGTGTTTGGCGAGTTCGAAGTGAGAACGGACGGAAAAGTGCTTGAAGCGCTGGTGAAAGGGGAGAGGTTCGATGAGAAGAAGCACCCGAAGAGGTCCGTTGTCAAAGGAATCACGTACCATCGTCTTGAGTTTGACGACGAAGAAGGGAATGTTACCGTATTGTTCGATGTCTGAGGTGACTCGGTGAAAGGTTCCGCTATCGCTCATCCGATTGAGGGATTGATCAAGTACCACGGGTTGAAGGACGAGATACTGAGGATACCTTTTCATGATTCGATATCCGTCGCCACATCTCCAACCGCATCGCACACTACAGTGGAGTTCGGCAGGTTCAAGAAGGACACTGCCAGCGTTGACGGGAAGCAGCTGGCAGATCGAGAGCTCGAACGAGTTGTGTTTGTCGTGGACGAGGTGCGACGCAGGAGCGGCTTGGATCTCAAGTTCAGGATGGTATCCAAGAACAACTTCATGTCCAACGTTGGGCTCGGCGCGTCCGCATCAGGTTTCGCGGCGCTGGCGGTCGCCGCATCGAAGGCCGCTGGGCTGAAGCTGTCTCTCGAGAAGATGTCAGTGATAGCAAGGCGAGGTGCGGGTTCGGCGACCCGGTCCGTCACGGGCGGATTCTCCCGTTGGAGGGCAGGGTTCGAGGACGAGGAGTCATATTCGTACCAGATTGCCTCTGAAGATCTCCAGATGGGAATAGTCGTCGCGTTGATCCCGGCGTTCAAGTTCACGGAGAATGCGCACAAGGCTGTGCTGACATCACCATTCTTCCATTCCAGGTTGGCTTTCGTTCACGGCGCACTTGCCGAGATGGAGAACGCGATCCGGAAACGCAACATCGAGAAGATCGGCATCCTTGCCGAGCGAGATTCCCTGATACTACATGGCATAACGATGACCAGCATCGACGAGATGATGCTCTGGCGGCCGGAAACGGTGAAGGTCATCCTCGAAGTCAAGAAGATGCGCTCCGAGGGGCTTCCTGCATTCTTCTCCATCGACACGGGCGCCACAGTCTACGTCAACACAAAACCCAAGCATGTCCGAGAGATCGAAGGCAGAATCAAGGACTTGGGGATAGAGACAATCAGATGCGGCGTCGGTGGCTGCGCGAAGTCTACTCAGAAGCACTTGTTCTAGTCAGGCCCCGTTGAGCCGCTCTTTTGTCGCTCTATGGCATCTCTCAGGGAGAGTTCTCCCCTGGCAACCCTCCTGGCTAGCTCTTTGGAGACTGTCAGACTGCCAGAGCTCTCCAGCCTGCTTATGCGCTGGATGTTCCTGATCTCACCAGGACACGGGTCGGTCTCCTGCCTTTTCCCGGGCCTGTAGCCTGGTGTCATCGCGATCTCCACTGCGGCGTCCTCATCTGGTGTCTGGGACCTTTTCGTCGTGTTTCTCTCGTCGACGATCTCGAGCATGTGTCCCTCGTCCCAGAGGGTATTGAAGATCCTGTTCCTGTTGGTCCGGTCGCCGTGGCCGATCCTTACTACAACATTCGCCTCGGGGTACTCTTGTACGACCTGGTCCACTACTTCCCCGACAGCCTCTGGAGATTCGGCTAGAGACCTTATCAGTACGACGCCGTCCCCGAGGACGGCCACTCCAGGTCTGACGCCTGGGTCGATTCCGATCGTCAGTTCCTTGACCCTGCTGTAAGCAGACATCATCATCTTGGCTCGTGCGATTGCGACATCGGGGTCGGAATCGGTAACGATCTTATCGAACGGGATCCTGCGCTTCTCCTCTTCAGTTGTTATGATGGCGCCGACATCCGCAGGCACAGGCTCTCCGAAATCCAGAGACACCACCTTCAAGTTCGCTCCGCGCAGGGTCTCCAGCATTTCGAAGTATGTTCTGGGGTTCTCTGTCAACAGTCCGATCGCCCGCATCTGGGAAGATATCTGCGCCTCTCCAGATAAATAGATTTGTCTATTCACCCTTCCTGAAGCCTCTGAAAATAGACTTCCTAGGGGTCGACTTCTCGTATGCGCCCACGGACTGTGAGAACTGGTTCAGCAGATCCTTCTGCTGACTCGTCAGCTTCGTGGGGGTGGCCACGCTGACCTTCACGAACTCGTCTCCACGACCTCTGCCTCTCATGTCTGGCAGGCCCTTTCCTTTCAGCCTGAAGACAGTCCCGGTCTGAGTGCCGGCTGGCATGGTCACGAGGGCGTTTCCGTCGAGTGTGGGGACTTCGACTTCGGCTCCCAAAGCCGCCTGAGTGAATGAAATGGGTGTTTCGATGTACAGATCGCTTCCTTCCCTCGCGAAGAGTGGATGCTCCTGCAAGTGCACCACTATGTAGAGGTCTCCCGACGGCCCACCG
>Ga0315291_10005091_pt1 | contig 16580 bp, 3 predicted proteins | sample YL17G12_20_MG_FD_203070 | JGI IMG/M metagenome (GOLD analysis project Ga0315291, IMG submission 203070) | Sediment microbial communities from Yellowstone Lake, YNP, Wyoming, USA - YL17G12_20 | ecosystem: Environmental > Aquatic > Freshwater > Lake > Sediment | place: USA: Wyoming | collected...
TCGGAGCTTTTGTCCCATCGGTTAGTTCTGATTTAACTGATCCCTGGTGGAATTCAGACTGGCATTATAGAAAAGAAATAACAATCAACCATGCCAAAGTCGCTACTGATCTCACTAATTTTTCAGTACTCCTTCATTTCACAGATCCTGATCTTTCCTTAAAGGCGCAACCAGACGGTGACGATATCGCCTTCGCCAGTAAAACAGGTAACAAACTCAACCATGAAATCGAATCATATAATTCAACCTCAGGAGATATCACTGCATGGGTACAAATCCCATTCCTTGGCTCCACACAAGATACACCCATCTATCTCTATTATGGAAATCAAAACTGTAGTAGTCAACAAAATAACGAAGGAACATGGGACACTCATTTCCTCGCAGTGCATCATCTAGAAGAAACCACAGGAACCATTTACGACTCAACCAACTACAATAACGATGGTATCCCTTTTGGCGATCTTAACCAAAACACACAAGGAAGAATCGACGGAGCAGATTATTTCGATGGAGCAAATGATCACATCACACTTCCACAAGTCTACTCAACACAAAACCAGTTTACAATGGAAGCATGGATTTATCCACAACCAGGGGCCAGATACTTCCTTTCTCAACGATCAACTAACGGAGTCCTTCTCCAGATAACAGATGGTGGAAACTATCTCCAATGGTACATTAATGGAGTATGCGATGGAATTTCAGGTATTCCCTGGGATACCTGGTATTACATTGTTTTAACCTACGATGGAACAACCGCACGACTTTATAAAAATGCAGAAACCCCACGAAGCAAAACCTGCAGTCCACCTAGCTGGCCAACAGAAGGAATGTACATAAGCGATCGATCTGCAGGAAGCAGACCATTCCACGGTATCATCGACGAAGTGAGATTCTCAAACATCGCTAGAGATACAGCCTGGATCGCTACTTGCTACAATAACCAAAACAATCCCTCAAGCTTCTACCAAATTGGTGCTGAATACCATGCACCACAAGCACCCATCATCACCAACGAACGACCCATAGACAGCTCAACTAATGTATCACGCTACCTATCTTCGCTTAGTTTTAATTTATCTCACCCTGATGGAAAACTAATGACATGCACTGTAACTAGTATGCCAGATATTACTAGCGGCTCACAAACCAGAACAAATGTTGCAAACACAACCGTCTACATCCCAATAACACAAATTCCACTGGATCCTAACACACAATATTCCTGGTCCGTCGCAGCCACGGATGGCACAAAATGGACTAATAAAACCTATGTGTTTACAACAGAACAACCTGTTATCACTGACCCCTGGTGGAACGCAGATTGGCAATACCGGAAAAAAATTCTAATTAATCATACGAACATCGCAGCTGATCTGACCAACTTTCCATTGCTTATCCATATCATTGATTCTAATCTTTCACTTAACGCACAATCCGATGGTGACGATATCGTCTTTGCCAGTAAAACAGGAAATAAACTTAATTATGAAATAGAAACGTATAATGCAATAAACGGGGACCTCACCGCATGGGTGAATATACCGTTTCTCAGTCATACCAACGATACTATGCTTTATCTTTACTACGGGAACTCCATATGTACAAACCAACAAAACATCGAAGCAACTTGGAACCCTACCTATGTTGGCGTCTGGCATATGACGGATGCAACACCAACAATAATCGACGACTCAACCACGGGAAATCACAATGGAGTAAAAAGAGGTCTAGGTGAACCAAGTGAAACACTAGCGAAAATAAACAAGGGACAATTATTCGATGGAACAAACGATTATGTCAACTCAGGAAACAATAACATCTTCGAACTAAACAGATTCACCGCATCATTATGGATTAAACCCAATCGACTCACTTGGTGTAATATGATAATAGGGAAATATCTATCCTCCACAGCTGGAGAATGGTACCTCTCGTTCAGTGCAACACCACCATATAATAAGCTACGCGTAGTACTTATTGATTCAGATGGTCTCTATCAATGGCAAGAGAGCGCAACACCTATTCCTTTGGATACCTGGACCCATATTGATCTTGTGTACGATGGCACGCTTGCGTTTTACATTAACGGTGTTCGAGATGCAAACACTCGAGTGATAAATAAAAACGTGCGGCATTCTGCATCTGCAAATCTCGTCATTGGCAACAACCTAAATAGTAATTATCCCTTTAAAGGCGTCATTGATGAAGTTCGAATCTCCAATCTGGGAAGAGATACAAACTGGCTCTCCACATCATATAATAATGAAAACAACCCTGAGGGATTTCACACACTTGGAGCTGAAGAAACCTATTATCCAGGACCAGTGATTTCTAATGCACGACCTGCAGACGGAGCTATAAATGTAACTTTTAACCCACTTCTTCAAGCAGATATCAACGACCCTAATCACGATTATGTCGAATGGGAAATAGAATCAAACAGCACGGGAACATGGACCCTCCTCAGTTCAGGTGCAATTCCTGACGGAAATGGAACCGTATCTGCATTACCCTTAACGATGAATAACTTCAATACAACATACTGGTGGAAAGTCTCTGCTACAGACCCAGCAGGATCCGGTTTGTACTCTATACGAGTATTCAGATTTACAACAAAAACTACAAGCGCGCCCCCTGAAATTAACAATCCATTCCCCGCAAACGATGCCACTGGTGTCGCTCTAAACCCGACACTTGCAATAGATGTAACCGACTCAGATGGGGATACCGTGAATATTCATTTTAAGACAAATGCTTCTGGAAGTTGGGAAGATATAGGATCTTACACGAACGTATCTAATGGACGATACCAGCAAACAACAACCATGAACCGATATGCCAAAACGTACTGGTGGTGCGTGAACACCACCGATCCTATGGGTAGTGGACAATGGACGAACCAAACCTATCGATTCACCACGTTAGGAAATAATCTCCCCGTTATTTCAAACATATATCCGACCAATCAAAATGCAAACTACAACCCGCGGCTTTCAGCATATATTCAAGATTCGTATGGAGACAGTTTAACGGTTATTTTTAAGACCAATGCATCTGGTACATGGGAAACCCTAGGTAACTACTCTGACGGAAACGGACTCTATTCACAGAACACGCAACACATGGATATTAAAGGAAAGAATTACTATTGGAGTCTTCATGTTACTGATGGCACTGGGTGGATCAATCAGACTTTTCGGTTTACTGCCCAACCGTTTGTTTTAAAATGGACATCTCATACCAATGCAAATACAGGGATTGGTCCACTTGCTGACGATGTAAATAATGATAGTATCTATGAAGTATTTACAACAGGTCAAGGAAAAATAACATGTGTTAACGGTTCTACTGGTGCGATCATATGGTCCTATTCAAATCCAGAAATACAATATCATTCTCCTTTTGTAATAGCAGACTTGAATAATGACGGTATACCTGAGGTAATAATATCAGGAAACGAGACACTCCACGAAGGGGGAAGGACAATAGCGTTACATGCCAATAACGGTTCTGTTTATTGGAATGTCATCGCAGAATCAGGTGGAAAATATATTTGTGTTGCAGACATCGAAGGTAACGGTTACCCCTATGTCTACGTTACTTCCGGTAGTCCCTATGGTGGCGCATGGTTAAAGAAGTTAAGAGGAACCGATGGAACAGTTCTTAAAAAAGTTTCAGTCTGGCGTCCATGCTGGGGAGGACCTGCTGTTGCTGATGCTGATAACGATGGAAATTTCGAGGTATATCTAACGGATCGGTCTGTTGCCTATACCGCAGGGGAACGTGGAAAAGGTATGCAGTGTTATGATGCACAAACTTTAGATCTTCTCTGGTATCAGGACGCTGTCACATGTAGTAGTCATACAATGGCTCTTATCGATGTCAACCATGATGGTATACTCGATGCAGTCGCACTACAACAACGTTCGAATAACGGTGGTATTTATGTTGTTGATGGGGCAACCTGGGATAAAATGCCAGGTTATTGGAGAGATAGTATCACCGGATTATCATCGCATTCACAACCATCGATCTTTGATATCGATGGAGATGGTAAGATTGAAGTGATTGCAGTCCGGGGAGGTTACACACCGGCAAGAATGTGGGAACTTGGGATATGGAATCAATATAAACAGTTTAACTGGTCTAACCAACCCCAAATGTTTCAGGAACCTCCAAAAATGGCAGATGTCATCGGTGATGATAAACTGGAAATTATCGGCGCGAGTACAGGAGTTAAAATTTATGATTCAGCAGGAAATCAAATTCCCGATGGATCTATCGGTGCTTCAGGGATTGATACTACTCTTGTTCAGGATATCGATAATGATGGACAAAACGAACTTATTATACTCTCGGGTGATGGAATCCTGCAAACCTATGATACCTCAGCGTATGCTCCTATACCACGAGTACGAACTAACGTTCCGTTTTATAGTGAACGAAACTTAGGAGCGGGTGTGTACATACCACCTCCTGGTGCACCACAACCCATTATTAAAGAAGTGATCCCCCAAAACGGTGCTCAAGACATCACAATAAATCCAACGCTTTGTGCTCATGTTGTTGATTTCCATTACGACCGTATGAACATCACGATTAGTACGAACGCGTCAGGCACCTGGGAAGATATCGCCACATATCACAACGTCGGAAACGCTTGGTATAATATCACGACAAGCTCTATGAATCAACCACAAACCACTTATTACTGGCGTGTCTCTGCAATTGACTCCTGGGCAGACAAACGAACCACTATACAAACGTACTCATTTACTACATCGACATCCCCGGTAATCTCAAACATCGTTGCTACTCCCCCCTCCGCGAACCAAGGACAACCAATCAACATCTCCTGTCATGTCACTGATAATGATCGTGTAAACCTCGTAAAAATCAACGTTACCTACCCCGATGGCCACTCCACAAACACCACAGCAAACGCAATCAAACCGGGATGGCAAGTATTATCCTATGATGATTTTGAAACAGGGTCCGGTAATCATACTGGCAATTATACCATTGGTGTAGGAGATTGCTTCCGTGATAATTCAGGGAACGCCCGTCCAGGAGGAACCTGGGCTATGCTTATTCGAGATTATCAGGGCATCAACTCATCGTTTTACTACACTCAAGGTAAAAATGTCGATACCCCTCAATATACATCTCTCAAGGTTGATTTCTGGTTCAAAGCTGTTGGTACAGGAGCACAAAGGAATTTTTGGGTAAAATATTACGATGGGGCACATTGGCGTATTGTAGGAAACTACTACTCTAGAATAGACTTTATGGAGAACAACTTTTATCATAAAAGTATCTGGATCAATGAAACACAATATACCTTCCCTTCAAATATGAAAATCAGATTCGAATGCGACGGACTCGTAGATTCTGATAAAATCTATATTGATCAGGTCTATGTCAATGCAACAACAGGCCAAAGTGTCGATTATTATTCCAAAATGAATTATACACAACCAGGAACCTATCATTACTATATCTGGGCTAAAGACCAATACGGTAACAGTATTAGATCACCCACTTACACCTTCGGTGTAGGGAATGAATATATACTAACTACCACCACAAGCGGAACCGGTTCAGGAACGATAGAAACAAGTCCCACTGCACCATACTTTTATAATGATGTGGTAACGTTGTGGGCGAACGCATCCATCGGTTCAACGTTTAAAGGGTGGAGTGGCGCTCTTACAGGCACAACAACACCACAAACATTGGTGATGACCAGCAACAAGACAGTCAACGCAGAATTCACACGAAACACGCAAACCATTATGGCTTCAGCAGGTTTGGGTGGATCAATCTCCCCATCAGGCGCTGTTTCCGTTTTCCAAGGTGCTGACCAAGATTTTGTCATTACTGCTGATTCTGGGTATCATATTTTAGATGTACTTGTTGATGGTGGTTCAGTGGGGCCTGTCTCTTCTTACACCTTCACCAACGTCATTGCTGATCACACAATAGTTGCTTCGTTCGAAATAAATCACTACAACATTTTTGCATCTGCTGGTTTTGGTGGAGTCATCACCCCTTCGGGTAATATTGTAGTAGCTCATGGTGCTAATCAGCAGTTTACTTTTACACCAACAGTAGGGTACCATATCAACGATATATTGATAGATAACATCTCGGCCGGAGCGAGTTCTTCTTACACCTTCACCAATGTCATCACAAATCACACTATCACCGCCACCTTCGCAATCAATCAATACACCATTAGCGCAACCGCAAGCCAAGGAGGATCTATTACACCAAGCGGTGCAGTGGTTGTGAATTATGGCGGGTTTAAGAATTTCAGTTTTACAGCCAACACTGGGCATCATCTCCTTAATGTTTTGGTTGACGGTGGGTCCGTCGGTACTGTTTCATATTACAATTTTACGAATGTAATTGCTAATCATTCGATAGCAGCAACCTTCGCACCCGATATCTACATCCTCACGATTACCACAAACGGAACCGGATCAGGTACGGTCCAGGCTAATACAACCGGACCCTACACCTATGGAACTATTGTAAAACTCTGGGCAAACGCATCAACAGGATCAATATTCAGCGGATGGAACGGAGCACTCTCTGGTACGACAACACCACAGACATTAATCATGGATAGTGATAAATCAGTCAACGCACAATTCACTCATCTCAATCAACCCCCCACCCATAACAACCCATTGTTGATTTCCGAATACGGGACAAACACCACCGATGAAAAACTCATCTGTAAAAACCAATCAACCGTAGATCCTGAAGGAAACCCTGTCTACAATACGTACCACTGGATCAAGAATGGCATGTCAGTACCAAACTTACTCCTCTCATTTAATACAGCAAATGCCACTAACGTAAAAGATTACTCCGGCTACCATAACAACGGAACAGTAATCAACGGAACGACCTGGATATCTTCCGGGAAAATCGGTGGTGCATACAAATTCGATGGAACCAATGATTACATCTCAATACCTGACGCAAGCAGTCTCGATGGTGATGGAACATGGAATGCAATGACTATGGAATTTTGGGTTAAATCAGGTAAAGTTGACCAGAAAAACTCAACGATATTGGAAAAGAGAGGATCTACTAGTGCTACGCAAAGTTATCAGATTGGATTTTCCTCAACAAATGGGGGTAGATTGTATTGTGGCTATTATCTAAGCACAGCTTATCAAACAACCGCGACAAGCAGCTCTACACCTATATTAGCAAAAGATGTATGGTACCATGTTGTCAGTACCTATAAAAGTGGGGAAGGATTAAAAATATATGTCAATGGATCATTGTATACGTCATTAACCTACACCACTCCTGCAACGATAAAAGCAAGCGATAATATACCAGTGAATATCGGCAGACGAAGAACAGATACTACTAAATTCCTTAATGGGTCAGTCGATGAAGTAAAGATTTATCCTTTTGCCTTAACTCCACAACAAATCTCACAGAATTACAATGATTCAAAAAATGGTTATAGTAATGTATCGAAAATTGTCAAAGAACAAACAAGTATCGGTGACGTCTGGCGATGTGAAGTCACTCCAAGTGACGGGCAACTCGATGGTCTTACGAAAGCATCGAATTCGTTAACGATTGTTCCCTTGTACACCCTTACGATTACAAAAAGCGGTACTGGATCTGGAACCGTTGAAGTAAAACCGAGCGGGCCGTACTTCTCTGGTACGGTCGTGACCTTATGGGCAAATGCCTCTACCGGATCCACGTTCACTGGATGGAGCGGTGCACTCAGCGGTATGACCACCCCCGAGACACTGACCATAAATGGAAACAAATCTGTGAATGCTCAATTCACTCTGAATGGACCATACACCCTCACCCTGACCCCCACGGGTACAGGTTCAGGGACAATACAAGTCAACAACAGCGGGCCGTACTACTATGGTGCAAAAGTGAAATTGTGGGCGAACGCTTCTGTCGGTTCTTCGTTTACTGGTTGGAATGGCGCTCTCACCGGCACAACCACTCCACAGAATCTTGTTATGGATGGCGATAAATCAGTGAGCGCTCAATTTACTCTGAACGGACCATACACCCTCACCATTGGAACGACTGGAACAGGCGTAGGAACGATCCAGACGAACATCAGCGGGCCGTACTATTATGGGGCAAAGGTAAAGTTATGGGCGAACGCTTCCACGGGATCCATGTTCACTGGATGGAGCGGTGCACTCAGCGGCACAAACACCCCTGAGACTCTGATCATGGATGGTGATAAAACCGTCAGCGCTGTATTCACACTCAATAACTTCTACATTCTCACGATTACACAAAACGGGACTGGATCAGGGTCTGTGGCAACAAACGCCAGCGGACCATATTTCTATGGAACTAAAGTGAAGCTCTGGGCGAACACCTCCGTTGGATCAACGTTCACTGGATGGAGCGGAGCACTCACAGGCACGACCACCCCTCAAACACTGACCATGGATGGGAACAAATCTGTTAATGCTCAGTTTACTCTGAATGGTCCTTACACGCTCACGATTACAACAAATGGTACTGGTTCAGGTACCGTTCAAACGAACATCAGCGCACCCTATTACTATGGAGCCAAAGTGAAACTCTGGGCCAACGCCTCCGTCGGATCAACGTTCACCGGATGGTACGGCGCGCTCAGCGGTACGACCACCCCTAAGACACTGGTCATGGATACTGATAAGACAGTCATCGCGAAGTTCACCTCCACACCGTTTTTATCGATAAATTCAAACTTCGATAGCGGCAACATCGGATCATATACCATCAATGGGAATACAATTAACTGTACCCTTAATACAGAACATCTCCTCAATAGCGGCGCTGATTATACGTATTGGACGAATTTCAAGGTTCAAAACACCCTGAATAAAAACATCACATTCCATATCACCAATGCCAATCTTGTCCCCTTCTTAACAAACACTGGACATGAAGCCCAGATGGTGTACAGTTACGATGGAACAAATTGGAACAGATTCACAAACCATACCTACGCTGCAGGAACCTACAGATTCTGGAAGAACTTCACCGCAAACCAAGTCCAAATAGCCACTTTCTTCCCGTTCTCTTATTCGACCATGCAAGAATACCTTGAAACCGTAAACACGAGCCAATGGGCAGTGAAAACCGTCCTTGGGAAAAGCGTTCAAAACCGCGACATCGATCTTCTCACCATCACCAACCCAGGCATCTCCAATGCGACGAAAAAAGTAGTGTACATTATCGGGAGACAACACGCGGCAGAAACCGCAAGCTCCCATATGCTCAAAGGACTCATTGATTTCTTGATTTCTAACAATAGTGATGCGCGGCGTCTAAGAGATTCTTTTGTCTGGTATATCATTCCGATGGTGAACCCTGATGGTGTCTATTTAGGGGACTCCCGGGGAAATGGAACCGTTCAAACTATTGACATTAACCGAGAATGGGATTCCTCTGTGAGTACTGAAATCAATATCGTGAAAAATCATCTTAGCACCATAAAGAATACCGTCGGCGTTGATTTCTTTATCGACTGGCATAACCAAATGGATGAGGTCGGATGGTATAATTACATCTACGCCCCACCAGAAACAAACAGTTACCATACACAAGGTGAAACATTTTTTACGATCCTCTCACAGCTGACTGATTTTGACACTTGCACAACCCCTGGCTTAGGGTCCAATTCAGCGCGAGGATATGCAACCAATCTAGGGATATTCACCTTCACCTTTGAACCAACACCACATCTCTTCACTTGGACCTTGGATAAACTCCATGAACAAGGAATGAAAGTCGCATACGCCATCGACCAGCACTTCCCCTTATTACTCGACTCAGAATTTAACGACAGCACCAGCAGCGAAGACCTCCGGGCAAACGCAACTACCAGAGACTGGTACGAAAGCCGTAATAATGATCCGTTACTCGTAGGCCTTGATACCAACAATATCGGAGGAAACCTTGGAAAGAAAGCAGGGTTCTACACCCAGGACATCCAGCATTATACCTACCTGAGCCAAGAATTCAGAACACGACAAACCGGTCGATTCACCGTCTCCTTAGACCTCCTCATTGATTCTATTAGCATCTATTATGACGCGGTTTCAAAAGAAGCATACAACAGAACAGCTTTTATTTTTATTGGATCCGATGACTCAGACCACACCAACGGACCGTGTACCACCAGTAACGAACGATTCGTCTTCCTCACATTTTTCGATAATAACCCGGTGGAGAATGCTAGTGACATTGTACTCAAAGCAAGGGAATCAAGTGGTCAACCATGGAATAAAACCGTCCAATGGACGACAGTGATGGCCAACTTGAGTTACGATACCTGGTACCGCCTCACCCTTGATGTTGACGTGGCAAATCATAGTTACGACGTGTATGTGAATGATGTTCTCGTGGGAGAGGACATTTCTGGCTATAACAATTATGTATCAGATTCGATAAGCCATATTACTTTCTACGCCGGTGGGACCGCACGAGGGACATTCTATGTTGATAATGTGTTTTCACCAGCATCTGAACGACATTCTCTTAAGATAGCTGCGCAAGGGAATGGATCCGTGTCCAAGACTCCCGGGGAAGCCACCTATCGCTATGGCTCTACCGTTCAAATCACCGCAGCTGCTGATATCGGATGGACCTTTGATCATTGGGCAGGTGACCTCAGTGGGAGCACCAACCCCAAGACAATCGCATTGACATCTGAAATGAATGTGACTGCAGTATTCACCCAAAATCACTATACACTGACGACAAACATAGATGGAACAGGGTCGATTACCCGGACGCCTCAGCAATCAACATTCGTGTACAATGAAAGCGTGATGCTCCAAGCAACGGGAAGCTCTGGATGGAACTTTACTCATTGGACCGGAAATTTCACAGGCCATGTCAACCCCGTTACTCTCAAGATAACCCATGATATGACCATTACCGCGCACTTCTCAAACACCGCACTCTATACTCTTACCACAAACACGATAGGCAGTGGACATGTAGAGTGTAATCCAGATCGAGCGGTCTATGAGCCCAGTGCTACGGTAACTCTTACACCAATTGGAAATCCTGGATGGACGTTCAATAACTGGACCGGGAATGTCCCCAGTGGTCATAAACATGACAACCCGTTATCGATTACCATGGATGCGAATAAACTTCTCACCGCATCATTCAACAGTAGTCAGCCAACCGTTCTGACAGAACCAGTACTGAACATCACGTCAACCAGTGCAACACTCCAGGGATACATTAATGACACCGGTGGAGAAAACTGCAGCGTCTGGTTCGAATGGGATAACAGCAATGTCGAAGAGTGCATGGGGATCATCGCGACCGGTACGGTCTGCAAAGACGGACGCAGTATCCTACAGAAAAACCGGCACTACTACTATGACAACGTCAAACCCTATTTCTATCAAGGGACCAACTACTCATTCTTTGGGATCGGTGATAGTGGTACAGTAGGACAATGCCGGATGGGTCAGAATGCAAAAGGATTAGCGATCAACAACATGGATGTATCCGGTACTATTACCCATTGGAAATACCAGACCGACTGGTCAAGTGGAAGCCAAGATCATGATTCAAGATATTGTCTGGGGAATTACTCAACGGTACGAGATACCGCATATTACCTTGCAAAACATGGATATTACTACGGAAATGGTTCGACCAATGGACAATATCTCATCATCAGCTCAGAGCCTGGTGTCGGTGCGATTGTCGCTATCGATCGGGTTGGGCATACGAATATCACCTGGATCAATAACACCTACGCGGGCTGTGCGAACTCCTGGTATTGTGATGGAAAATGGGATACTGGTGATTACAATGACAAGAGAGCAAAGATCATCATGAATGATATTGTGATTAACGGTACCAGTAGCGATGGAGACCATCTCCTCAACTGGCAAGACATAGTTCAGAGAGTCGCAAAAGACGTCAACGGCAGAGAAAAAGGCACGGGATCGTATTCTTATTCTGGCCAAATCGCCTGCGGATATTCCCGTTCATCGGTCGTGTCAGTCGCAGGAAACTCAAGTCTCAACAGCAGTATCCATATGTCGTGGCTTGGAATTGGACAGACCACCCAAGTCTGTATCTTCCTACCGCTATACGCGGGAAATCTGCACTCCATCAGTGACATCCCGTCGAACTTCACCACTGCGAACGGTGGAAAAGGAATTCAACCGTATGCGGATGTCAAACGGAACTATGCCAGAGGAAACCTTGCTGATGGGAACTTCTACTGCAGCCGGGTTCGAGAGATCTTAAAGTATACGAGCTACAACGAAAACCTCACGTTTAACACATTTGATAACCTCATGGATACCATCATGTATTCCGCAGACCAACAAGAAGCACGAAATCGACTTGACGCGTTCATGGAAACCATGTTACCGAAGGCGTTACACGGGTATATCGCGAATTCAACAAAATCCTCCACCGACACCTTTAAGCATTATCCTCAAGGAGTCGGGTACTTTAGCCAGGCAATCACCGGCCTTAAACCTGGGACTACCTATTACGTAAAAGCATGGGCGAACAACACCGGGAGCGATGCGAACGGTTCCATACTACGATTCATGACCAAACCCGAGGCTCCAAGCAGCGTCCAAGCTACTCACTATGGAAATCAAGTGAACCTCAGCTGGACCAAAGGCAACGGAGCATTCTACACCATTATCGAACGAAACACCACCGGTGTAAGTTCCTGGGCTCGCGGAGAAGGTATACAAATCTACAATGGTACGGGAAAACACAGTGTAGATAGTGGAGTACAATCAACCGTTCAATATTATTATAAACTCTGGTCATACACGACGGAAAAAGGACTACACCAGTATAGCACTAATGCAGCCACTGGGTATACGGGCAGTAATATGCCTCCAGTCTTCACAAATATCAACCCAACCAATGGAGCTACGGGTGTGCTAACGAATACCTCTCTCCTCAGTGTCACCATCCAAGACACAGAAGGGAACCCTATCTCCTGGACCATTCAAACATCGCCAAATATCGGCAGTAGTTCTGCTACTGGAGGGAACGGAACGAAAATATGTCTTATCTCGGGTCTTACCTACGGAACAACATACACCTGGTTCGTGAACGCAACCGATGGAACAAGTTGGAATAATAAGATATACACATTCACGACAAAGGTAGGAATACTCGTCGACCCGGATTTCGACGCTAGCATACATAGCGCTGATCTGAGAAATAACAGCGCAGGTCAAGATTGGTATGAAAGCCGTGGAGCCTTCCCGAGTGGAGCAGATCCAACATTACTTACTCTTAATACAAGTAATATTGGTGGTAATACAGGTAAAAAAGCAGCATTGAAAAGCTATGGGATTGCAAGCAATGCATATCTCACCCAAGAATTTGGTGCGCCACAATCGAGTTTCTTCACGGTATCATTTGATATAAATATAGACAGAATAGAAAACAACTCTAACATTGACAGAACAGGACTCGTCTACATAGGAGATGATAGTGTAACAACCAATTGTCCCACAGGAACAAGTAATGAGAGATTTGTTCACATGACTTTCTATGATCCCACACCAGGAGATACAGGCAATGATATTGAAATACGAGCAAGAACCTCTTCAACTCAAACTACAGCAACAACCTCAACTTGGACACAAGTAGCAACATCATTAAACTACGATACATGGTATACTATTAAATTAACCATCTTCCCCTCAAAAGGAAAATACAATGTGTATGTAGACGGAGTATTGAAAGGATACCAAATAAACAAGTACAGTGGATATGCTACCTCAACAGTATCATTCATAAGTTTCTCAGCAGACAGTGACGGCCGAGGAGACTTCTATGTCGACAACGTGGTTTCAGTTCCATTCACTAATAGCGTTCCGTCAATCACCAACGAACTCCCTACAAATAGTTCAACCGGAGTAAGTCTCTCCACATCGCAACTGTCCGTAACAATTAGCGATAGTGACAGTGATCTTTTGAATTATACGATTCAGACAATCCCCAATATCGGAAGCTCAAGCGGATCTAGGGTAACAGGAGGAATAAAAACCTGTAACATTTCAGGACTATCCTATAGCACAACCTATACCTGGTATGTCAACGTTACCGATGGAATCAATTGGACCAGGAAAATCTATAGCTTCACGACAGAAACAGCCGTCGTGAATAACCCACCGATCTTCTCAGCTGTTACCCCTGCTAACAATTCCAATGGCGTACCAATTTCCATGGCTTCACTCAATCTCACCATCCAGGACCCTGAAGGAAATACATTAGACTGGACGATTCAGACCTCCCCAAATATCGGGAGTAACGCTGGTACAACTGAAGGAAATGGAACGAAAACATGCAGCATCGCAGGACTTACCTACGGAACTTTATACACCTGGTTTGTGAATGCGACCGATGGAACCAGCTGGACCAGAAAGACATTTTTCTTCACTGCACAGGATGGAATTTTAAGTGATCCTGATTTCGATGACAGTTTCATAAGTACAGATTTACGGAATGATACTCTGGGATTGCTTGATTGGTATGAGAGTCGCAATGATGTTCCCACCTGGCTTACCTTAAACACAGAAAATATTGGGGGGAATAGCGGGAAAAAAGCAGCGCTTGTCTGTTCAAACCTGAGTGGTACTGCATATCTTTCACAAGAGTTCAGCTCATCTCAAACAAGTACATTCAACGTATCATTTGATATCTATATTGATCGTATTTATGATAACGGTAACTACGATCGTACTGCTCATATCTTTATCGGGAATAATACTGGTGGTACAAATAGTGGAACGAGTGGCCCTTGTTCCACCGGCATTGAGCGTTTTGTCTGTCTTGCATTCTATGATAGTAATCCAAGCAGTAATGACAGCGACATTATTCTTAAAGCACGACAGTTCAGTAATCAATCTTTTGCAACTACCTCTCAATGGACTTCAATAGCTACAGGGTTAAGTTACGATACCTGGTATGATATTCGACTTGATATTCGAGCTGCAGACGGCACCTATGATGTCTATGTGAATGATGTTCTTAAAGGCAGCAATATTCACAAACAGGTAGAATACACATCTAGTTCTATCACGCATATGAGTTTCTTCGTAGGCGGTAATTCAAGAGGAGACTTCTACGTCGATAACGTCCATTCACCAGCCATTAACTAATGCGGAGGGATACCGACCATGGTTGAAATAGTGAAAATCTCAAAAACTGGGCAACTCTTAGAAATCAAAGAAGTCTCAGACAGATACCGCGACGAACCGTACAACTGGGAAGAGAACTAACACGCGTTCTTTTCCCTTCCCTATTTCTATCCAAACAATTAAAAAAACCATTTCTTTATCAGAATGATACGGTTATCATTTTATATATGATAGAACATCCCGCTCTCAAAGATTGATAGCAATGGCTGGACTAGTACCTCATCTCATAGCAGGATGCGCACTATTCCTCATCGGCAGGTATTACTATAGAGCCTACTTTGAAGGTGACGATACAACAAAAAAGCAGCTACTCCTTGCAATCGTCTGTCTCGCATTGAGCCTCATTCCAGATATCTTTTTAGGAACATATTATACCACACACATCCTCTCATTTCACACCCTCATGCCCTATCAAATTTTTGCCCATTTCATCCTCATCCCGATAGCGATTGTTATTCTTGCTCTGCTGCTCTTTCGATTCGATACCAAAAGAAAACCTATCTGGATACTGGGGATAGGTGCACTCGCCCTGCATTTTCTCATGGATTTGTTCCTTCAAGAAGCTGGCCTCTTCATCTAAACTAAAAGAAAGAGCGCTTGGACGAGTTCGCATTTTTTTTATACGGCCTTGTACCCAGCACCTAAAAAAGCAAGAAAATTTTATGCTGTCGTCGCTCGGACTTTCGGCCTTGCTAAAATCGGTTTGTATTCCTTTACCATATCTTTTGCTTCAATTTCTGCTACTTTCGAAGCAATCTCAAAATCGAATTTGAGAATGACCTGAACAAGCTTATTTTCTGTATTGAGTTGATAGAGCGAGGAATTGCCTTGATCTCTTGTTTTTATCACTAGTTTTTTATCCACTAATGTTTTAATAATTTTATAAACAGTTGGTCTGCTTACCTCCGCTTTTTCTGCAATCTCTGTTATTGAATACTCGAATCGAGGGTGATCTGTTAGAAAATCTAAGATTCTTGTCTTAGAGTTGTGTCCAAATATATCCTGAAACATATGTACATCTCAATAACTCATGGTGCTCAAGTTTTTCATCTTGATTAGTCAATTGTTAGTCATTTATTAGTCAATTTGGTCAATTGATAGGCAATTCCTTTGCCTGCCTTACCGGTACGGATAAATATTCCTTTTTCTACAAGAATTGAAAGATCAATTGTTGCCATTTGTCTAGAGATGGTGTTAATCTCTCGATACTCTTTGTTCGTAATTTTTCCTTTTTCCTTCGCATACAACACGGCCTTAATCTGCCGTTCATTAAGCCCCAATCCTTTAAGGTATTCTTCAGTGTAGATATCTTTGTTGAATATGACACTATTTTATATAAAAAATAGTAAAAGT
>Ga0315291_10005099_pt1 | contig 16564 bp, 10 predicted proteins | sample YL17G12_20_MG_FD_203070 | JGI IMG/M metagenome (GOLD analysis project Ga0315291, IMG submission 203070) | Sediment microbial communities from Yellowstone Lake, YNP, Wyoming, USA - YL17G12_20 | ecosystem: Environmental > Aquatic > Freshwater > Lake > Sediment | place: USA: Wyoming | collected...
GCTGTGGTGGCCACAGCGACGGCGCCGCCGAAGACGGCCATCTTTCTGTGCGATTGCGGCCAGGAGGTCGCCTCGATAATAAACATGGCGGGCTTGATGGAGTCGTGCAAGGCACTCCCCAGTGTGGTCCATGTGGAACGATCCCCGTATTTGTGCCAGAAGGACGCAGTGAAGGCCATCAAGGCCAAGATGGATGAGCACAAGGCCAACAGGGTGGTGCTGGGCACCTGCGCTCCCTTTCTGTCCAGAAGGCTGGCCACCGGTATCGCCGTAGATCCTTCTCTGGTCCAGGTGGTCAACCTCCGCGAGGAAGTGGCCTGGCCGAACCGCAGTACCCCGGCGGCGGCCACAAATAAGGCGAGGGCGCTGATAAGCATGGCCGTCGAGCGGCTGAGGCTGCAGGAGCCGGCAGCCATGTCGCTCATCGTGACCAGGCAGTCTGCACTGGTCATCGGTGGGGGCGTGGCGGGTATGGTGGCGGCCCTGACGATAGCCGATTTGGGACATGAGGTTCATATCTTGCGGCGCGGAGCAGGGTTGGGCGGCAGGGCCAGGAGCATGCACTCCACTCTGGAGGGAAATGACGTTCAGGCCTTCCTGCGAAGCATAGTCCAGGACGTGGAAAGCAATCCGCACATTCACGTCTACAAGGGGGTCGAGGTTGCAGAAGTGGGGGGGCATGCCGGCAATTTCGATGTCAAGTTCACCGGCCAAGATGGAGCCAAGTCCTCCCTGGAAGTAGGAAGCATAGTTGTGGCTACTGGGGCGGAACGCTTGAGGACCAAGGAGTACCTCTACGGCCAGAACGAGAATGTCATTACGCAGGACGAGTTCGAGGACAAGCTGGCGCGTGGCGATCTGGGCCACGTGAAGTTGGTAACCATGATCCAGTGTGTCGGATCAAGGGATGAGAACCGGCCCTACTGCAGCCGGATCTGCTGCTCCGAGGCGCTGGTCAATGCCCTCCGCATCAAAGAGAAGACACCCGACGTTGACGTTGTCGTATTGTACCGGGATCTCATGAGCTACGGCCTTATCGAGAAGTACTACACCCAGGCCAGAGAGAAGGGCGTCATCTTCGTGCGCTACGATCTGGACAGCAAACCGGATGTCAAGAGCGAGGGGGGCAAGCTGAAGCTCACTGCCAGGGAGCCGGTGGTCCGGGGGAAGATCACGATGGAGCCTGACCTGCTGGTGCTCTCGACGCCTGTCGTGCCGCGTGACGAGCATCGGTTGGCCAACATCCTTTCCTTGGACTTGAACGAGGACGGGTTCTTTCAGGAAGCCGAGGCCAAGTTCCGGCCGGTGGATTGCATGCGGGACGGGATATTCATTTGTGGGCTGGCTCATTCGCCGCGAAGCATGGGCGAGTCTATTGTGCAGGCCCAGGCGGCGGGGCAGAGGGCATCGGCCATTCTGTCCCAAGGCAAGCTGCGCTCCGGAAGAATGGTCTGTGAGGTCAAAGAAAGATGGTGCGTGGGATGCAGAATGTGCATCACAGTGTGTCCCTACGGCGCCAGGGTCAAGGACGAGAAGAAGGGCGTGGCCGTCGTTGTCGAGGCGTTGTGTCAGGGTTGCGGCGCTTGTGTGGTCACCTGCCCCAGCGGGGCGACCAGCCTGCGCGGTATGAGCGACAAGCAAGTGCTGGCCATGATGGATGCAGCATTGTAGATACCAATGCGCTGTAGCATTTCATTTGACGGACTTGTGGTTGCCCTATTGGGCAGAGAGGTGTTGGCTTATGAGAGGGTCTCTAAGCTCACTTTCAACCCTCTGGCCCCCATTCTTGGGGGGAGATTGGGGAATTGGGGGACACCCCCAAACCCCCCGGCAAGGGGCTTCGCCCCTCTGCGCGCTCCGAAAGAGGTGCAGGAAACCTCCTGCCGGGAGTCTGAGGGTGTCCCTCAGATACTCTTCTTTGTTTCCCCCAAGAGTGGGGGATTACGGGGGTTGATGAGTTGGCCAATCTGGGGAATGCAACTGATAGAGCTGACGTTACGGACTACGAGACCAAGGCGGGAGGTTAGGCAGTGTCGGACAAAAAAGACGACGGTTTTGAACCCACGATAGTCGGCTACTTGTGCAACTGGTGCACCTATGCCGCTGCTGATGTGGCCGGTAGCAGCAGGCTGCAGTACCCGCACAACATCCGAGCCATTCGCGTGATGTGCAGCGGCTCGGTGGATCCGCTCTATATACTGCGGGCTTTGTTCAGTGGGGCTGATGGCGTATTGATCTCCGGGTGCCGGCCGGGAGATTGCCACTACGTCTCAGGCAACTACAAGGAACGCAGAAGGGTGGTGGTGGTAAAGACAATCCTCGAGACCCTTGGCCTGGAGAGCGACAGGGTATGGCTGCGGTGGGTAGCGGCCTCTGAGGTCCCGAAGTTTGCCGCCACCATGAACGAGATTACAGAGGAGATCAAGAAGCTGGGCCCCAATCCCATAGGCAGTGCGTGGTCTGCGTAGCCTGACAGAAGGATGGCAGAGAAAGGGGCGAATGCCCGGTTCCTCAAGGAGAGAAGAATGGCGAAGACGGTTAGTTTCAGCGTAAGAGATGGGAGCGTGACAGGCGCTCTGCGCCAGCTCCTGAAACAGCTTCTGGAAAGGAAGCTGGTGGACGCTGTGCTTGTGCCCGTGCAGTTGCCCTCGGGAGATAATGTGGTTCAGAGCCTGGTGACGCGGCCGGAGGTCTTGGATGCCGCGAATCCTCTGGCTCCCGTGCTGCCGGTAAGCACGGCCAACATCATCTCCAAGATGACCAGGCTGGCCGCCAGCGAGAAGAAGGTGGCCGTGGTGATGCGGTCATGCGAGCTGCGGGCTCTTACGGAGCTGGTGAAGCTGAAGCAGGCATCGCTGGACAATATCGTTCTCGTTGGCGTGGATTGCTATGGGACGTTCTCGGTGCCGGACTACAAGCGGTTCGCCAAAGAAACCCTGGCCAATGGCGACGAGCTGTTGAAAGGCGTCAAGGCAGGCAAAGTCGACAGCCGTTTGAGGGAGGCCTGTCAGGCCTGCGAATACCCTTACCCTCTGAATGCTGATATCACCATCGGGCTCATCGGCGTCGATTTCGACAAGGGCCTCCTGGTGCTGGCCAATACTGCCAGGGGGCAGGAGATAGTGGATGGCCTGGGGCTGGCGGAGGCCAAGGACGAGAGTCGGCAGGCGGCCATCAACAAGCTGGTTTCCGAGAGACAGAAGCGGAGGGATCAGCTCTTCGAGCAGACCATTGCGGAATCCAAGGGCCTGGAGAAGCTGAATTCCATCTTCGCACCGTGCATCGGGTGCCACAACTGCAGAGACGTGTGTCCCGTCTGCTATTGCCGGGAATGCGTCTTTGATTCCCAGACCTTTGCCTTTGAGGCGGACAAGTACCTGGGCTGGGCTTCGAAGAAGGGTGCGCTCAGGGTCCCCACGGATACCCTGTTGTTCCATTTGACCCGTTTGAATCACATGGGCACCTCCTGTGTAGGGTGCGGGCTGTGCCAGGAGGCCTGTCCCAACGATGTGCCAGTGTTCCGCATCTTCCGCCTGGTGGCTTCCAAGGTACAGCCACTGTTCTCTTATGTTCCTGGCCGGAGCGTCGACGAGCAGCTGCCGTTAACGACGTTCAAGGAAGCCGAGTTCGAGAAGGTGGGCTTTGAGTAGGCATCCCGCGAGATCATTACATCCATGGTGGCTTCGAGGAGAGCAGCATGCAGATCGAGACTGAATCCGGCGCTGTAACTTGTAGCCGCGGCTTCACTCAGCAGATCGAGAAAGAGAGCGGAGTCAATCCCGCCCTCTGCTACCAGTGCCTGACCTGCACCTTGGGGTGCCCCATGGCCCGATACATGGACTACCACCCCGACGAGATCGTCCGGATGGTGCAACTCGGATTGAGGGATGCGGTGCTTGGTTGCTCCACGATTTGGATCTGTGCGTCCTGTGAGGCCTGTGTAGCTCGATGCCCCAACGACGTCAACATACCTCATCTCATGGATGTCTTACACCAGACGGCGCTGCGCGAAGGCATTAAGCCCAGGGAACTCAAGGTAAAGAAGTTCCATGACGCCTTCATGGATCCTGTCAAGAGGTTCGGACGGCAACACGAGGGGCTGATGTCGGCGGAACACTTCATGAGATCGAGGGATTTGTCTCTCAGAACCCTGAAAGTCGCTGGTGCTCTGGGAATCGGGATGATCATGAAACGGAAGATAAAGCTCATGCCTCCCAAAGCCGGGGAAGGCAAGGCTGGAGTGAGACGGTTGTTCGAGAAGACGAAGAAGAGGATACCGCGATGAAGTATGCGTACTACCCTGGCTGTTCGCAGGAGGGGGGAGAGGAGCAATTCGGGAAGTCCACCGAGGCGGTGTGTCATGCGCTGGGAATAGAGTTGCAGGAAATCCACGACTGGACCTGTTGCGGTGCTTCGTCGGGGCACTTCCTCAATGAGGAGTTGTCCTACGCTTTGCCTGCGAGGAATCTGGCCATCGCCGAGAAGATGGGCCTGGATACTGTCTGTGTCTGCGCTGCCTGCTATCTGAGGCTGAGGCATACCCGGCACGAGGTGCGGCACAACCCCGGGTTCAGCAAGAAGCTGGAGGGCTTGCTGGATTTGCCCTATGAGGGCAAGTATGATGTTCGTCACCTGCTGGATGTCGTAGTGAACAAATTGGGGCTGGACGCAGTCAAGGCCAAAGTGAATAAGCCCCTCAAGGGCCTCAAGTTAGTCTGCTATTACGGGTGCTATCTTATGCGCCCACCTGGGATCGTTGCCTTTGACAATCCAGAGAACCCCACTGCCATGGATCGGCTGTTGGAGGCTCTGGGGGCCGATGCCCGGGACTGGTCAGCCAAAGTTGACTGCTGTGGCGGCAGTCTGATGCTCACCCAGTCGGACGCGGTACACGATCTGGTTGGCAGCATAGCCGACCGGGCGCGCGATGTAGATGCTGAAGCCATAGTTGCTGCTTGCCCCATGTGCACCATGAACCTGGAGGCGATGCAGAAAGGCAAGGACAAGCTTCCCGCCATCTACTTCACCGAACTCATGGGAGTGGCCATGGGCCTCTCAGACACCAAGAAGTGGTTCAAGAAGCATCTGAAGAATCCCTCCAAGGTTCTGGCCGCCCACGGGTTGTAGAAGAGGACATCTCTATTGACCTGCTCGTAAGAAAGGGTTTCAAACCCACCCCAGTTTCTCCCGTTCGCTAGCCCTCCAGTATCACCTCCTTGCTCATCCGTTCTGTCGCACGGGGCTGGCATGAAGAACCCCTGACTGGGTCCTATCAACCCCCTCTGCGCGCCCCGTGCGAAGCGAAGCTTGACCGTGATGTTTGGACACCGCTCATCCTGAGGCGAGTCTACGACCAAACCCCCTCTGCTGCACTGTGATGCAGGGATCCGTAGTGGCGCTCTGCATGGGTCCGGACACCCACAAGTCGCATCCTACACGTGCATCTGCGCTTGGGGTAGGCATAAAGGCGCATAACCACGGGCAATCTACCGGCGGATCTGCTGTCGTAGTTGGGCAGTTCTAGAGGACTTTTCGGCAGATGGAAACAGGTATCGCGGCGGAAGCCGGTTTGGTTGTAGAGGCAGTAAGCTAATGGTGGAAAAGAAAGAGGCCTAGGGGCCGAGGAAGGAGAAAAGAAAATGACATGGACAGTAGTAGCCGCGATAGTGATGACTCCGATAATCCTTCTGCCGGTGGCCTTTGTGGGATACCTGACGATCGGAGGGATCTACGGAGCCGTCAAGGGGACAGGGAAGGTTACCAAGAAAGTAGCTGCCCCGGCCTAAGAGCAGTGAGTCAAAGGAAGAAACTAGAAGCAAGAAGAAACGAAGGAATAGAGATAGAGAGAAGGAGAAAATGAAATGGAATGGCAGTTTATCGCAGCTCTGGTAGTGATGATCCCGGTGATAATGCTGCCGGTAGCGTTTGTCTGGTACTTGAACCTTGGTGGGATACTGGCAGCAGTCCGGAGGGCGAGAGCGACAGAGAGAGAGCGACTGGCCGCCGAGAGAACCAAAGCCATATAGACTCGGTGAAAGGTCAAGGGAATCCAGCACGAGAGGGGCTCCAAGAGGGCCCCTCTCTCTTTTGGAACGTGTTCTGGTTCTAGCCTTCCTCTTAGTCCCTGAGCAATGTTCACAACGTCTGCCGGCGGCGGCCAGACTTCCCCGGGAGGTGCCAGCTTTTGAAAGCATTCGTGATACGATATACTGCTGCTAGAATGGACGCCTAAAGGGGGCAACATGAGCGCAATTAGAGTGCTGATAGCTGATGATCACGCGCTGGTGAGGGAAGGGACGCGGCGGATGCTGGAACAAGAGGTGGACATGCAGGTAGTGGGTGAGGCTGGAGATGGAGAAGAGACGGTGAAGCTGGCATGTGAGTTGAAGCCAGACGTGGCGATAGTGGACATATCTATGCCCAAACTCGACGGCATTGAGGCCACCAAACAGATCAAAGAGCGATGTCCATCTGTGACCATCCTGATACTATCGGCTCATGATGACGATCAATTCATATTCAGCCTGTTGGAGGCTGGAGCTGCGGGCTACCTGCTCAAGAGTATACGCAGTCGGGAGTTGGTGGATGCGGTGCGGGCAGTCCATGCCGGTGAGTCGGTGCTGCACCCCTCCATAGCCAAGAAGGTACTGAATCGGTTTGTGTCCAGGGGGGGAAAGCCGCAGACTGCCAAGCCTGTAGAGGTACTCAGTGACCGGGAGAAGGAAATAGTACGACTGGCGACGAAGGGGTTGAGCAATGCCGACATAGCGAAGGAGCTGTGTCTGAGCGTGAGAACGGTACAGGGCCACCTGGGGCACATCTTCAACAAGTTGCAGGTCGGATCGCGTACGGAGGCGGTGGTGCGCGCCCTGAAGGAAGGGTGGGTTACTCTGGACGACATACCTTGAAGACGAAATAGCGAGGTAGACGGAAGTGCAGTCGCTGAGAAGAGCGTTGCAGCCGGAGCGGATAGCAGAGGCAGCCAGGAGGCCAGCCTTCTGGATCATTGCGATCTCGATAGTGCTCATTACTATTCTGCAATACTACGAAGCGATAGACTACCCCAAGTTTCTTTCCGACATGCTGGAAACACTCGGCATCAGTCGGGACTCCTTTGAGAGAATCCTCTACCTTGCCCCCATAATCTGGTCCGGTTTCCTATTTGGGCTCAGAGGCGTCTTGGCTACTTCTCTAGCTGCGCTAGCTTGCATGTTGCCAGGTACCCTCTTCACCTCTGACCGGACAGTGGACAACGTGTTTGAGGCAGTGGCGGTATTTGTCCTTGGGGATGTAGTGGCGCTGTCCTTCAAGTCGCTCAGAGACGAGCGTGATCGCAGGAGGCAACTCGAAGAGGCAGAGAAGAGACTCCAATCGCAGTTGCAGGTCATAAAAGAGAATGAGAAACGGCTGGCTGCTCTGAACCAGACCGCTGCCATTCTGTCGCAGTCTCTGGAACTTGGGGACGTCTTGAACATGGCCGCTGAGAATGTCATCGACGTAATGCGGACCGAGATTGCCCTGATATCGCTCGTTGAGGAAAGTGGCATGGAATTAGTGCTGGCGGCTCATCGCGGGGTGTCGAAGAATCTTATCGGGCTCATTTCTAGAGTGAAGCTCGGTGAAGCATTTGATGGCAAGGTAGATGAGAAAGGGGAACTGCTGCTTAAAGAGGATGGCTTTAAGGATTTTGATCCTGCCAGGCGAGCCTTGACAGAGGAGGGGATCAAGTCCTTGCTGGTCGTGCCCATGAAGTCCAAGGGATCGGTTGTGGGCACACTCTCCGTGGCGTCTCACAGCCGAAGACAGTTTCCCAAGGATGACGTGGAGTTGCTCACGGCCATTGCCAACCAGGTGGGAGTGGCCATTGAGAATGCTCGTCTCTACGACAAGGAGCGCTTGGCCACGCAGCGACTGGCTGCCTCCGAGAGAAGCTATCGAGGTCTGTTCGAGAATGCGCACGATGCGATCTGGGTCCATGACCTCCAAGGCAACTACACGGTTGCCAATGAAGCTTCAGAACGGGTTACCGGATACAGTGTAGAAGAACTGAACAAGATGAATGTGATGGACTTCCTTTCCGAGAAGGGGCTTGACCTTGCCAGGGAGGTCAGGAGGAAGCTTCTGGCGAATGAACCTTTGGAACAGCCTTATGAGCAACGCATGACGAGAAGGGACGGAACGGAGGCTATCCTCAAAGTGACTACAAGCCTGGTAGTAGGGGATGGAAAGGTGACCGGGTTTCATCACATAGCCAGAGACGTGACTGAGGAAATGCGATTGAGGGAGAACCTGGACCTGTATCTGAGTCAGGTGACCAAGGCTCAGGAAGAGGAAAGAAAGCGCATCGCCAGAGAACTTCATGACGACACCATCCAGTCCCTGGTAGTTCTCTCGCGGCAGTTGGAGGATGCGGCTGCCAGCGGGAAGGGCTTGCCGGAGGACAAGAGGATTCTGCTGGAGAATCTGCGGCGGCAGACAACAAGCATAATGGATGGGGTGCGACGCCTGACCCAGGATCTGCGGCCTTCCACCCTGGATCGTCTGGGCCTGCTGCCGGGCCTGGAATGGCTGGCCAACGATATGTCGAGATACTCGGGAATTACCACGAAAGTCAAGGTCATCGGCGAGGGCCGACGCTTGCCTCCGGATGTGGAGTTGATGCTGTTTCGAATCGCCCAGGAAGGGTTAAGGAATGTGTGGAGACACTCTCAGGCAACTGAGGTAGAGGTAACGGCAGAGTTCTGTGACAAGAAGGTTGTGGTTACCATAAAGGACAATGGCAAGGGCTTCAGTGTGCCTGGAACTGTGGGGGACTTGACCAGGGACGGCAAACTTGGCTTGACTGGCATGCACGAGCGGGCGCGACTAGTTGGCGGCAGTGTGACTCTCCACTCTGAACTAGGCAAAGGCACAATCATAGTGGTGGAGGTGCCTGTCTAGGAGTGTGTGCGCAGCCGGAAGCAGCCTGAGACAGGGAGCGTGGCGCAGTCTGCCGGCGTCAGCGAGGCCTCTGCACTTCCGTTAAGATTCGATAAAGAATGGCTCCAGCCCGGTTCCGATCTGCTCTGCAAGCAGCGTCGATCGCTTTGACATACTCAAGAACACTTGGATAGAATTGGGCTGTCCACGGCGAGATGTTGAGAGGCTCTCAACAAGGGGGAGCCTCTTTCATTGTCTAAGCGCTATAGGGAGTCATAAGGCACCTTGTCAGCCCATGTTGTTGAGCAACCGGCAAATGAACGCTGATGGAACCTCTGCTTGAGGGGTGCCACACCCTCTACGGCATCTACAGTCGACCGGATGGTGCGCGGTCGCACAACTATGTACTAAGGATTGTCTATGACTATTGAACAACTTGCCGTAGATCTGGAGACCGCAGACCTCATACGGGGTTCCGGTGCAGAGACCTGCACCCTTTGCTTTCAGTGTGCCCAGTGCAGCAGCAACTGCCCGTGGAATCGGGTGAGTCATCTCGATCCGCGCCGGATGTTGCATAAGGCTCGATTGGGTGTCGCTGACCTGGAGGATGAGGAATGGTGGATGTGCGCCACCTGTCGGACCTGCGTGGCACGTTGCCCGATGGAGGTCGACATCATCGGTGTCATGAGGGCGGTGCGTCGACTTGTTGTGGGTTACGGCGCCGGGCGCTACCCCGATTCCATCAGGGTCACGCTGAAGAGCATTGCCGGCGCCAGCAATCCCGCCGGAGAGAGCCCGGACAAGCGCGCGGACTGGTCAAAGAAGATCAATATCCCGGCCTTCACTGCCGATATGGAGGTGCTGTACTTCTCGTGTTGCGTTCCAGCCTATGATGCCAAGGTGAGAAGAATGGCCACCAGTCTGTCCGGCGTTCTGCAGAAGCTGGGAATCAGTTTTGGCATACTGGGCACGGCGGAGAAATGCTGCGGCGAGAGCGTTCGCAAATGCGGCAATGAGGAGTTGTTCACCAGCTTGGCCACGAGCAATATCGAGGCCTTCAAGCAGGCTGGCGTGAAGAAGGTAGTAGTCAGCTCCCCGCACTGCTACTACACCTTCAAGAATGAATACCCCGATCTCGGCGCTCAGTTTGAGGTGATGCACTACACTCAGTACCTGGCGCAACTGGCCAGAGAGGGGAAGCTGAAGTTCACCAAAGAGATCAAGAAGAAGGTAGCGTACCACGACCCGTGTTACCTGGGCCGTCACAGCGGCGTGTACGACGATCCTCGTTATGTACTGCAGAGCATACCCGGGATCGAGTTAGTAGAACTGGCGAACATCCGCGAGGACAGCATCTGCTGCGGTGGGGGTGGTGGCAGGGTGTGGGCGGAGACCAAGAAGGGCGAGAGGTTCTCCGAGTTAAGGATCGATCAGGCAGTGGACGTGGGGGCGGAGATACTCGCTACCTGCTGTCCCTACTGCATCTTGATGCTTGACGATAGCCTCTTGACCAAGAACAAAGAGGAAGCCATGCAGATCATGGATGTCTCGGAGTTGGTTCATGAGGCAATGGGCTAGAAGCTCGTGATTCTCCCCAGGGGGTGAATTGGCAGATGTCTGGGAACAACGGCAGCAACGGGAAGGTGGGCGCGGCCCTGGTAGTAGGCGCCGGCATCGGCGGCATGCAGGCTGCGCTTGATCTGGCTGAGGCCGGAATCAAGGTCTACCTCCTGGAACGTGACACTTCTATCGGCGGGGGAATGGTCAGACTGGACAAAACGTTCCCCACCAATGACTGCGCCATGTGCACCATCGGCCCGAGGCTCGTGGGTGTGGGAAGACACTTGAATATCGAGATGATCACCGGAGCCGATGTAGAGAAGGTTAGCGGTGAGCCGGGCAACTACACCGTCACCGTCAAGAAAAAGAACCGCTGGGTTGACATAGACAAGTGCAAGGGCTGTGGCGACTGTACCAAGAATTGCCCGGTCAAGACCGACAGTCTGTTCCAGCAACTCCTGGCCAAAGAGAACGCGGTCTACCGTATGTTCCCCCAGGCGGTTCCGGGCGCCTTCGCGGTGCACAAGGAGGGCACATCCCCGTGCCGCATCGCCTGTCCGGCGGGAGTGAATCCGCATGCATATGTGACGCTGCTGGCAGCGGGCAAGGTGCAGGAAGCCTTCGACGTCATCTACCAGGCTATGCCCTTCGCCGGGATCTGCGGCCGGGTGTGCTATCACCCCTGCGAGACGGAATGCTATCGTGGCAAGCTCATGAAGGAGCCTGTCTCGATCTGTGCGTTGAAGCGTTACATTTCTGATGAGTACTACGCTGGGCGCTATGCGGTGAACGAGTCGGCAGAGGCGAAACAGCCACCTTTGCCACCAGAGCCCCGAACGGAGAAGATAGCTATTGTTGGAGCTGGTCCTGCAGGCCTGACCTGTGCTCGTGACCTTGCGGCTCTGGGCTATCCGGTCACCGTCTTCGACTCCGCGCCTGATGGCGGCGGGATGGTACGTAGGGTGATCCCGGATTATCGTTTGCCCTTTGAGCTGGTGAAACGTGAGGTTGATGCTATCCTGCGGAAGGGCATCGAGATGCGCTCGAAGACTACTGTTGGCAAGGACATCAGCTTCGCTGACCTGCGGGAGCAGTACCAAGCCGTGTTCGTGGCCGTCGGAGCGCAGCTTTCCACGAAGCTCGATATTCCCGGAGAGGATCTCGAAGGCGTGATCCCGGCTCTTACCCTCTTGGAGGAATCCAATGCCGGGCGGAAACCCAATCTGGGAGACAAGGTGGTAGTGGTCGGAGGAGGCAATGTGGCCATGGACGCTGCCCGCACCGCACTGCGCCTCGGCGCCGAAGAAGTGACCGTGGTGTACCGCCGCTCCAGGACGGAGATGCCTGCCAACCCATGGGAGATCGAGGAGGCGGAGGAGGAAGGAATCAAGTTCCACTACCTGGCAGCGCCGGTCAGCGTCAAGGGCGACGGCAAGAAGGCTGTGGCCCTGGTTTGCACCAGGATGCGGCTTGGCGAGCCAGACAAGAGCGGACGGCGGCGGCCGGAGCCTATACCGGGATCGGAGATGGAGATCCCCGCAGACAGTATCATTCCGGCTATCGGCCAGGCTTCGGACCTGGGTTTTCTAAGGGGAACCCTGGAGACAAGCAGCAACGGGACCATCAAGGCTGACTCCCTCACATTGCAGACCTCGGTCGCCGGTGTATTTGCCGGAGGCGACGTGGTGGGAGGTCCTGCCTCCATTGTAGAGGCTGTCGGGCATGGTCATGAGGCAGCCATCTCGATAGATCGTTATCTCTCAAAGCTTGATCTCAAGGAAGGCAGGGGTAAGAGACCGGAGGTGTCGCCGGAACCGGACACCAAGTGGGCAGTGGTCAGGAGTCGGGTTGCTGAGAAGCGTCTCTCTCCGGAGGAGAGGAAGGCCAATTTCAGAGAAGTGGTGTTGCCATTGACGAAAGAGGAGGCCATCGCGGAGGCGGAGCGGTGCCTCTCCTGTGCCGTGTGTTGTGAATGCCGGGAGTGCGAGAAGACCTGCGAGGCCAAGGCCATCTGCCACGACGGGCCGCACGAGGAACTGATCGATCTCAATGTAGGGGCCGTCTTGCTCGCTGCCGGATACAAGCTGTACGACGCCAAGGTAAAACCGGAGCTCGGCCATGGCCGGTATCCCAACGTGCTGACAGCCCTGCAATTTGAGAGAATCCTGGCCCCCACGGGACCCTTCTCCGGCCACATATGCCGGCCATGGGATGGCAAGATGCCCCACAAGTTGGCGTTCCTTCAGTGTGTGGGGTCCAGAGATGTGTCCAAAGAGGCGAATCTCAACTACTGCTCCTCGGTCTGCTGCATGTATGCCACCAAGCAGGCGATACTGCTCAAAGAGGAACACCCCGAAACTGATGTCGCCATCTTCTACATCGACATGCGCACCTTCGGCAAGGGCTATGAGGGCTTCTATGACCGGGCCAAGAAGATGGGGATTCGTTACATCCGCTTCAAACCGTCCTATGTTGAGGAAATCCCCGGCAACCGGGATCTCCGGATCCGCTACATCAACGAGGGCGGCCAGACAATCGCTGAGGAGTTCAATCTGGTCATCCTGTCTTGCGGCATGGGGCCTGCTGAGGGGAACACGGAACTCGCCAAGAAGTTCGGTTTTGAACTGAACGAATTCGGATTCTGCAAGACTGACATGTTTGCACCTGTGGAGACAACCCGCGAGGGCATCTATTCACTGGGTGTGTTCAACGGCCCGAAAGACATCTCCGAGAGCGTCACTCAGGGCAGTGCCGCCGTGGTGAAGGCGCTGTCCCTTCTCGCCGACGCCAAGGGCACCATGGTTAGGGATAAGGTGTATCCGCCGGAGAGGGATGTGGCGGGCGAGGACGCTCGAATCGGCGTGTTCATCTGCCACTGCGGCAAGAACATCGCCTCAGTGGTGGATGTTCCTGCAGTAATGGAATACGCCAAAACGTTGCCTAATGTCGTCTATGCAGAGAATCTCCTGTATGCGTGCTCGGCGGATAGCGGCGAGAGGATGAAGCACATTATCAACGAGTATGCCCTCAACCGGATGATCGTGGCCTCGTGTACACCCAGAACCCATGAGCCGCTGTTCCAGGAGAACATGAAAGAAGCGGGGCTCAACCCCTACCTCTTCGAGATGGCCAATATCCGTGACCAGTGCTCCTGGGTGCACACCAACGAGCCGGAGATGGCCACCAAGAAGACCAAGGACATCATCAAGATGGCGGTGCACAAGTCGAGGCTGCGTGAGCCGCTCTACTCCAAGGTCATCGATGTGAATCATAATTGCCTGGTCATCGGCGGGGGGCTCGCTGGAATGACCGCTTCTCTTGATCTGGCCAATCAAGGCTTCGAAACCTGGCTGCTGGAACAGAGCGACATTCTGGGTGGCAATCTGCGAAGACTCAAGTTCCTGCTCGATGGCCAGGATCCGCAGCAAAGACTGCAGGAAATGATCCAGAAAGTGCAGAACCATCCCAAGATCAAGGTCTTCATGAAGACGGAGATCCTCAAGTCCGAGGGTTCGGTGGCCGACTTCAAGACCGAGTTCAGGTGCAATGGCGAAATCCACACTCTAGCTCACGGAGCAGTCATCATAGCCACGGGCGCGGAGGAGTACAAGCCGCAGGAGTATCTCTACGGCCAGAATGAGAAGGTCATGACTCAGCTCGAGCTGGAGGACAAGCTGGCCAAAGGCGAGTTCGCCGCCAATACGGTGGTGATGATCCAGTGTGTCGGCTCGCGGGAAGAGGCCCGGCCTTACTGCAGCCGCGTATGCTGCTCTCAGGCGGTGAAGAACGCCCTGAAGATCAGGAAGTTGAAGCCCGAGACCAACGTGTTCATCCTGTACCGCGACCTGCGGACCTACGCTTTCAATGAGCAACACTACTACAAGGCCAGAGAGAAAGGCGTGAGGTTCATACGATACGAGGAGGACAAGAAGCCGGCGGTGACCGCCGATGGCACTTTGGCGGTCACTTTCTATGATCCGCTGCTGCGGGCAGACCTCACCATCAACACTGACGTGGTGGTTCTCTCCACTGGAACGGTCTCCCGGCCGGGCAACAAGGTTATCGCCGAGATGCTCCGGGTGCCATTGAATCAGGACAACTTCTTCCTGGAAGCTCACTTGAAGCTGCGCCCGGTGGACTTCCCTGCTGATGGTCTATATGTCTGCGGCATCGGACACGCGCCCAAGAACGTGGAGGAAACCATTACCCAGGCCAGTGCGGCCGCGGCGCGGGCGTCAACCATCCTTTCCAAGAAACAAATCCAGTCCGAGGCTACCATCTCCTACATCGACGAAGAGGTCTGCCGTGGTTGCGGACAGTGTGTGGCTATCTGTGCGTACGGTGCCCTTGAGCTTGACCCAGTGAAGAAGATCGCCATCGTGAGGGAGACTGTGTGCCAAGGCTGTGGGGCCTGTGCGGCTACCTGCCCATCGAAGGCGATAAGGCACCGGAATTGGAATCCCAAGCAGTTCTTCGAGATGATCGAGGCGGCGGGCTATGCTTATGCCAAACGAGGGTAAGATGCAGAAGAGGGGCGTAGCGGTTCTGGTGGTTGGAGCCGGGGCGGCCGGAATGAGAGCCTCCCTGGATCTGGCCGAGATGGGGTACAAGGTCTATCTTTGCGACAAGAGCCCCAGCGTCGGCGGGGCTCTTGTTCATACGGACCGGTGGTTCCCTGATGACCACTGCGGCATGTGCAAGATGCTCCCCGTTTTTTCCCGCGATGATACTTCGCAGTACTGTCTTCGCCGCGGACTCATTCATCCTAATATCCAGATACTCTCCATGACCGAGGTGGAAAAGGTGCAAGGGGAGGCGGGGGATTTCACAGTCACGTTGAAGTTGGTCCCTTCCGGAGTGAACCCGGATCTGTGCATCGGCTGCGGGGAATGCGTCAACGCTTGCCCCGTGGAGGCTCCGGACCAGTTCAATGAGGGCTTGGGCAAGCGCAAAGCCATCTACCTGCGCAATCCGTGGATGCCCACCAACTCCTATGTCATCGATTGGGCCGCCTGTACCAAGTGCAAGGCCTGCGTCGACAAGTGCCCTACAGCGGCCATTAGCCTGTCTCCTGAGATTGCCTCCAAGACCGTCAAAGTCGGATCCATCATTCTGTCCACGGGTTTTGAGGAGTTCGATCCTGACTTCACCGCCCAATACGGACACCATCGCTATCCCAATGTGATGACGAGCATTGAGCTGGAGAGACTTCTCAGCGAAAGCGGCCCGACTCAGGGGAAGTTGCTGCGGCCCTCCGATCAGAAGGTACCCCATTCGGTCGCCTTCCTGCAATGCGTTGGCTCCAGAGACACGAAGAGGAAGTACTGCTCCTATGCTTGCTGCATGTATGCTCTGAAAGAAGCCACGGTGATCAAGAAGTTGCACCCCGAGACGGAAGTCGAGATCTTCTACATGGATATGCGTGCCTTCGGCAAAGGGTACTACCGCTATTACCAGCAGGCCGTGGAGATAGGCATCAAGTTCACCCGGTCTCGCGTTCCACTGGTGAAACAGGACTTCAAGACGGGCGACCTCGTGATCACCGCAGCCGCAGAGGATGGCAGCCTGACACAGCGCCGCTTCGGGATGCTGGTGCTCTCCGTGGGCCAGACACCGTCGCCTCGTTTCAGGGAACTGGCAGAGTGCATCGGCGTCAAACTCAACGAGGCCAGTTTCTGTGAGACGAGCGAACTGGCTCCGGCAGATACCAGCAGAATGGGAGTGTTTGTCTGTGGCTCAGCTTCAGGCCCCAAAGACATCACTGATGCCATGATCAGGGCCAGCGCCGCTGCCGGAAGGGCAGCGCAGTTCGCGTCGCCGGTGCAGCAGGCCGAAGTCGCTGTGGTGGCCACAGCGACGGCGCCGCCGAAGACGGCCATCTTTCTGTGCGATTGCGGCCAGGAGGTCGCCTCGATAATTAACATGGCGGCCTTGATGGAGTCGTGCAAGGCACTCCCCTGTGTGGTCCATGTGGAACGATCCCCGTATTTGTGCCAGAAGGACGCAGTGAAGGCCATCAAGGCCAAGATGGATGAGCACAAGGCCAACAGGGTGGTGCTGGGCACCTGCGCTCCCTTTCTGTCCA
>Ga0315291_10005100_pt1 | contig 16564 bp, 11 predicted proteins | sample YL17G12_20_MG_FD_203070 | JGI IMG/M metagenome (GOLD analysis project Ga0315291, IMG submission 203070) | Sediment microbial communities from Yellowstone Lake, YNP, Wyoming, USA - YL17G12_20 | ecosystem: Environmental > Aquatic > Freshwater > Lake > Sediment | place: USA: Wyoming | collected...
AGGATTCAATTTGTGGACTAGAATTGTCACAATTAAGTATCCCGAAATTCGTGCTGATAAATAACGAACCATACGAAATGTTCGCCGAGCTATTATCGCAGTTTATTATACCGTTATAGTTATATTCCAATTGCGTTCCATAAACTGTCGGGCCTGCATTTCCGCGGCAGACAATCCCGTTCCCATTATACTCAAAATGGCACCACATGATAGACGGGCTCGAATCGTGAACTGTGATCCCGTTCCCCCTGTTATGGGATATGGTACTGGAAATGATGCTTGCCCCATCAGAATATATCTCAATGCCGCCAGTCCTGGTTTCGTTATCACCCCAGAGATGTTGAATCGTGCAATTGTCAATGAACGCCTTTCCATGAATGGAGAATCTATATGTTAGATCTTCCTGTCGACTGGTGATATTGGTAGAGTTAAGGATCATTTCCCCTCCATTTTCGACATTGATGGAATATTGCCCATCCGTTGAACAGTTCAGGACAATGGCCGACTTGTCGATTTCGAGCCTTCCGCCGCTTTTCACGGTCAGGTTGCCATTGAGTTCGATGGTCTGGTCCGATATGACGGTCGTGTCGGTTATCGTCCAGTCCCCGCTCGCCGGCGGCGGCGTATCGGCGATGCCGGCCGGCATCACCAGGAACAGGTCAAGCAACAAAGCGATGACAAGCAGGCTGCGCATCGGTTCCCAAGATTGACTTGATGGCCTATATAAGCTTAGTTCAATGGAGCCTTATCCGGCAGAGTCTCGCTACGGTTTGCTTGTCTCGTTTATATACTCGAGATTGGCGATGATACAGAAATCCACCTTTTAATAGGGTTGTTAGGCTAGGCCGTAAAGGCGCTATGCTCGTCTTCGGCCGAGACGAGCTTCGTTTGTCATCGGCCCGCTCGCTTGGTGACCGGCTTCCCCTCATCCTGCCCACCCAGCCGGCCGTCCAGACCGAAAGTTCTTTATGGATGCAATCGTTTTTGTCGGGGCGAGGGCATGTGATGGCTGTGGCCAACGACGAATGGAACGGCGAGCTGACCCAGTTTCTGGACAGGCTGCCGCCCAGGCCCTGCCTGGTGCCGCCGGCGCCCAGCTTCTGCAGCGTCTGCGGCTCGTTAAACGCCGCGGTCGCCCGGCCCTGCAAGTTCTTTGCCCTGCGCCACGAGCGCGAGCGGGGCCAGACTTTCATAGAGCTCGAGCCCAAGAGGCGCTCCGACACCTTCGAGATAGAGATCGACTTCGAGGAAGAGGACGAAGACGAGTTGGCCGGGGCGCCGATGTTCGAGTTCGGCCGTCCGGTCACCACCACGGCCATAAAGGGACGGATAATGCCCGTCGCGGCGCTCAAGATCGAGACGCCGGCCGCCATGCCCAGGATGGAAAAGCCCGTCGAGGTCGAGGTCTACGAGGCGGAGGTCGTCGAGGTAGTCGAGGAGCCGCCGGCCGCACCGTCGGTCAAGCCGCCGGCCGAAGAGGACATCCAAAAGATGGCCGAGGCAGAGGCCGAGGCCCGGCGACTGGAAACGGAGCTCATCGAGAAGCAGGTGCGCGCCGAACGCGAACGGGAGCAGCGCGAGACCGAAGCCCTCGAGAAGCAGGTCCGCGAGGACCGGGAGCGCGAACTCCGCGAAAAGGAGGCGCTCGAGGAGAGCCGGGCGGCGGAAAAGGCAGCCAAGGCGCCCCCGCCGGCCAAGCCCGCCGTGGACCAGGTCCTCTCCCGCGACGAGGAGGAGAGGCTCGAGAGGGAGATCGAGGAGGAGCTCGCCAAGGCCGGGCTGACTCCGACGCCAGCGCCGAAGGCCCCCGAGAAAGCTCCGGAACGGTTGCTCCCGCCGGACCAGGTCATAGCGCCTATCTATTCCCAGCCGATACTCAAGATAATACCGCCCGAGAGCGAATTGCCGAAGGCGGAAAAGCCGCTCCCGCCGCCGCCGCCCGGCTACGACGCGATGATGCCTTCGCCGGCCGAGAAGGCCCCAACGGAAAGGCAGGAGCCGGCCGCGCCGAAAGAGGAGCCCCCGGCCGCGCCATCGGCTCCCGAACCGTCCGTCAAGCCTGCCGAGCCGGAGAAGCCCGCCGTTCCCGAGGAGAAGCCCGCTCCGCCGGAGCCAGCGCCTGCGCCGAAGGAACCGGCGCCGGCCCCCGGACAGAGAAGGACCGGCGGGCTCTACGGGATCTTCCGCAGGGCCCCGAAGGAGCAGCCAAAGCCCGACGACGGCAAGAACGGCGTCGACGACGAGCTGGCCAAGCGGCTCAAGAAATCCGACAAGTGAGACCATCCGTTTTGCGCGGGGAAAAGCAATTAATACCCGGACGGCCATCGGCCGTCGGTGCCCCGGTAGTATAGTGGTCTAGTATCGAGGCCTGTCGAGCCTTGGGCTTGGGTTCAAATCCCAACCGGGGCGCACCACACATTCTTGACGATATACCGCGGTGGAGGGCTGAATTTCTCGCGCAAATATCATTTCGGTGTCAGTCCTCGTCCAGGTCGATTCCCATCAATTGCACCGCGTTCCAGGTCTGCGCCAAAAAGAACCTGTCGTCGTCGTTCATCCTGGTCCCGTCGAAAACGCACTTGAGCCGGACATCGCTGGGCTGGGCCCGCCTGATGTCGGCCTTTTGCTTGAGGGGGCAGTCGATGTGGCAGCCCATGTCCCAGGACCAACCGCAGGGGTACTCGTTCTCCATGCCGATGTCCTGGGCCAGCTTCAGGATGATGTCCTTGTCCAGCCTGGTGTCTTGCATGTACTCGACCTGGCTCTTCATTTCCCCCATCTCCGGGCCGGTCCGCTCGTTTTCCACCGGTCCAATCGATATACATTAAATTGCGGGATATAAAGCTTGCTGGAAAAGTTTCCTTTTTCGCCCGGAGGGCGTTCACCGCGCGAAGACCCGCTTTTTCTTGGTCGATGGCGGCCGGGGCGGCAGATTGGCATAGGTCAGGAGCTTGTTGCGCTCCAGGAGCGACAGAAAATGCGCCAGCCGGCCGTAGAGCGGCTCCACCTTGTCGCCGTACTCCTCTTTCAGCAGGAGGCCCAGGTCTCGAACGCTGGTCTTCCCGTCGATGAGGAGCCACACGAAGCTCCCGTAGGCGTCCAAATTGAGGTTGAACTCGGGGTTCCACCGCGCCAGCCTCAACACCCCCTGGCCGAACCTTCCGGAAAAGCGCGGGACCGATATCCTGACCGTCCCGGCGGCGCCCGGCTCCCGGGGCTTGACCTCCCGCGTCGGCCGCTCCAGTATCCTGAACCGAAAATCAGGGCTCCGGACAGGAACGAGGTCCAGGATGTTTGGGCCCTTCGGCCTACGCTTTCTTGAGGTGGAGCTTTTTAAGGGCATAGTCCGCAAAGTCCCCCAGGACCAGTTTCCACTGGGCGAAGAACATGGCCCGGTTCATGGACCGGATGTGGTCCCTAAGCAGGAAGTAGGCCAGCAGTATGCCGACGTAGATGAACACCAGGAGGCCGGGCCATTCCGCCGGGATTCCCGTGAGGTTCAGCTTGAGGCTGGCAATCACGATTCCGGCGATGACGACGCCCATGATGGCCTCGCCGGCGATGAGCCCCGAGGCAAAGAGAATGCCTTTGTTCTCGTTCTCGTCCATCGTGGCCTTGACCTTCGTCTTGCGCTCCTCCTCCGCAAGGGGAGCCAGGTCCTTTTCGACCTTGGTCCGCACGAACTTGTCCGTGAAGAGCTTGATGAGCCCGCCCAGCATGATGGGCAGGGTCAGCGTGAAGGGCAGGTATATGCCGATGGCCACGGCCATGGGCGAAAGCCCCACCTGGCGCAGAACGAATGCAAGCACCGCCCCCAGTATTATCATCGGGATGTTGATGTTGAGCTCGAAGACGCTCTTGGCGATGGTGGCCATGACCACCGCCTGGGGCGCCGGAAGCGGCGTGAGATGGGTTGCATCCGGCAACGCGATCCCGTATGCCTGGGCAAGAGCCGCCACGATGGGAGGTATGAGCACGGCCGCCACGAGCACTCCTATGAACCTGGAAATCTGGATGTTGTATGGCGTGGCGCCCAGGAGCTGGCCGGTCTTGAGCTCCTGCATGCTGTCGCCGGCGATAGCGGCCGAGCAGCAGACTACGGCACCTACAATGATCGTGGCGGTCATACCAACGTAGATGTCGAGCGCGCCCATACGCGAAAGCATAAGCAGCAGGGCAGCTGTGAAAAGCAGCGTCGCCACCGTCACGCCCGAGATGGGGTTGTTCGAGCTGCCTATCACGCCCGCCAGGTAACCCGCCACAGCCGTGAACAGGAATGTGAACCCCAAGAGGACGAATGCGGCGACAATGGCGACCACCACGTTCCCGGTGACGGCGAAATAAAGGCCCATCATGACAGCGACTATCCCACCGAAGTAGTACCAACGAACGGGGAAATCGCGCTCGGTCCGGAGCGGGGCGGGTCCGTCCCCCTTCTTGCCGGCGCCGCTGAAACCTTTGACGGACCTCACGATGGCGCCGCGAAGCTTCCAAAGTGTGAGCATCCCGCCGGTGACGATGGCGCCCACGCCGACGTACATCGTCTGGGTGAACCACAGCTCGTACACCCCGCCGAGCATGGGGCCCATCATGGGCCCAGCCGGGTCGTCGATGTAGAAGCCGTGCGCGGGCCACCCCATGATGCCGCCGATGAGCGGGATGAGTATTATCCAGCCGATGACGCCGCCCAGGACCACCCAGGAGGCTATTTCGGCCCCGAGGATGTAGCCCACGCCCAGGAGCGCCGGCGACAGGCTCAGCCCGCCGTAGAGCCGGGCGCTGGCGTTCCCCACCACCCCCTCGAGCCGCTCCTTCCACAGGCGCAGGCCGTAGCCGGAGGCGGCGAACTTGAACAACGAGCCGACCGCCAGGCCGATGAATATCATGTTCATGCCCTTGCCGCCCTTGTCGGTGGCCTTGAGCACCTCAGCGCTCGCCACGCCCTCGGGATAGGGCAGGTTCAGCTCGACTATCATCACCCGGCGGAGCGGTATTGTGAATAGGATGCCAAGCAGGCCGCCGATAAGCGAGCACACGATCATTACCGCCAGGTTCATCGGTTCCATGAGGCTGGTCCAGCCGGCCGCGCCGGCGGTGAACCGGTTGTGGTTGAGCACCAGGAGGGCCGGGAAAGTGAATATGACGCCCGCGGCCAGCGCCTCGCCCGTCACTGCCATGGCCTTGGCAAGGTTTATCTCGAGGACCGTGCCGCGCACCCATTTGTTCTTGAGGAACACCAGCGCCATGACCACGGCCGGAATCGTGGCCGAGACCGTCATGCCGGCATACAGTCCGAGGTAGGCGTTGGCCGCTGCCATGAGGACTGTCAGGCCGATACCGACCAGGACCATCTTCAGGGTCAGCTCTGGAATTATCTTCTCGGGGGGTATGTACGGGACGAACTCCTCGGCCATCACATGCCCCCGCTGGACTTCATGTAGTAGGTGTACGAGATCTCGAGGGTGTAGGCGTTGCCGGTGTCAGCCACGGTGCGCCGCCCGCCCGGGTCGGGGATGATCGGGGTCTGGTCCCCGCAGATGCCAATTTCTACCGAAATGGCCCACGGGCCGAATCCGGCCTTCGAGGTCTTGGTGGCCGCGGTCTTGTCGGTGACTGGGAATGTGAACTCCAGCTTTACGGAGCCCTGCGACGCCGTCTTCTTGTCGGACTTGGACTCGCCGGCGGGGCTGGCGACCGTCAATCCCAATTCGTCCGGTTGGTTGGTCAGGAACGGGCGGTTGGCCGCCTCGTCCTGCCAGGTCAGGGTCACGCTGAACGACACGAGGTTGGTCACGCACACCGACATCCCGTGCTCCTTCTCGGAGCTCTCCTGCCCGGTTCCGGTGTCGGTCCTCTGTTCCGTCATGAGGTGGAAGCTCCCCCAGCCGTCCGGAGGCGGCGGGACCCCGTCGTCGGGCCGGCCTCCCAGCGCGGAACCGACAAGGGATATCAACAATATGCCCATGCCCAGCATGACCATCCAGTTGTCGGTCTTCTCCACAATCCACCCTGGCAACTGTATATTATAGGGGTAGAAAAATGTTTTTGCAAAGGGGAAAACGGGCAATGTGGGCAATGCGGGCAATGCGGGACAGCGAGGCAATGACGGGCAATCACGGGCAATGCGGGGACGACGACGGCGTCCGATCCCGAATTGCCCGTTTCGACAATATGTGTTGCACCCACTCTTATTTGACCAACTTCAGGCGCGAGCGGCACAATTCGCATTCGACCTCCAGCGGGCGGACGGGCGATGCCACCTCGTTCACCTTCCCGCACTTGGGGCACTTGATGCGGGTGGCGCCGGGGATCGTGGCCGGGGCCGGTTCGAGGTGCTTGGGCAGGGCCGGTTCGAGGTTCTTGGCCGGGAACGGTTCGAGGCCCCTGGCCGGCGCCGGTTCGGGGCCTCTCTCCATGCGCCGGCGGCGGCGATGGCGGACAGATAGCACCAGCAGCACATAGATGATTATCATGACCGTCACGAGAGAAATGAACGCGGGGTTCCAGCCGCCGTACAGCCCGGAGAATCCCGGCGAATCGGACCCGCTCACGTTGAACTGCACCGAGAGGTTGTTGTTCGTGTCGTTGCTCTCCCTGAGCGCCCCGCTCGAGTCCACCCGCGCCTCCAGCGTGTGGCGGCCGGCGGTCGCACGCCAGGGGGCCGAGTAGACGCTGGCGCGCCCCCGCACGGCCAGCCGGGGCACCGGCTGGCGGTCGACCTCCTTCCCGTCGACCAGGAAGACCACGGTGGTATCCCCGGCAATGACCAACCCGGTGTTCTCCACCCGGACCAGGAACCTTATCTGCTGGAGGGCGGAGACGCTGTCGAAATCGGTCGCCAGGTGGACCGGCACCAGATCCGGCAGGATGGGCAGGACCACCGTGAGCTCGTACTGGCCGGCGGCGAGGACGGTCCGGTTCTCGACCGGGCCCAGCCGGACCTGCAACGAGTACGGGAACCGGTCGGCGCGGGCGCCGTCGTTGTCTATCGTGTACTCGGGCAGGTTGACGGAGCTGCCCGAAGGGAAGGACTGGCCTCCGCGTGCGCCCGTAGCATCGGTCCAGGCCAGGTCGCAGCTCCCCGGGACGGTCGAGCCCAGGGTGTCCACCACCCGCAGCCGCACATTCCGGGAGACCTGGAGCCTGCCCTCCCCGTTGGTGACGGTGCCGTTGTCGAACCGGTTGCCCCCCAGATCGATGTCCTGCCCTTCCGCCGAGACGGCGTAGCCGTCGCAGCCGAAGATGCGGTTGCCCGTTAGGAGCCACCGGGGAACGAACTCGTGGTCGAAAAAGGTCAGCCTCACGCCGGTGGTGCAGTTGAACACCGTGCAGTTGGCCATGAGAAGCTCGCCCGCGGCGTACACGCCCAGCAGTCCGCAGTTCCCGACGACGCTGTCGGACAAGTTGGCGCGGCCATAGGCGGTTATCCCGTAGCCGTAGCAGTCGAGGACAGTGCAGCCCCGAATATAGGCCGTGTCTTTTTGATCCCATCCCTGGAGGAAGATGCCGAAGCCGCAGTCCTGGAACGTGCAGTTCTGGACCGACGAGCCGTTGGTGTCGGCCATGATCCCGGATACGTAGCCCGATATCAGGCAGTCACGGACGGACACGGCCTGCCCCAGAAGGATGGCCGTCCGGTCGTAGATGGCGTTGGTCCGGTTGGCTGAGTAATTGTACGGCAGGGGCGGGTGGGACGCCGGGTCCCGCCCGTCGAACCGGCAATTTAGCACCGTCACGGCGGAAGGCCAGCCGGCCTCGCCCGGGAGCTCGCCGGGACCGATGACCGAGAAGATGAAGGTGCAGTTGACGACAGACACGGCCGAGCTGGCCACCTTCAGGTCGCAGCGCTCGAAGACGCAGTCCTGGAACACTCCGCCGGCGCCTCCGATGTTGATGACCATGTCGGAGAGCGAGGCGTTGCGCACCGAGAAACGGTCGGCCAGGCCGCCGCTGAAGATATAGAGGCAATCCGGCTCGTTGCCGCCCCACCAGAGGCTCTCGTTGGCCGAAAGCCCCACCCGCTCCTCGCGGGTCCCGTTGACCACGAGCCGGCCCAGCACCGCCAGGATGGGCCGGGTGTCGTTTTCGCCCGGCTGCCCGGAATAGTCGGGCTCGAAGCTGATGTTCACCCCCGGACCTATCAAGAGCGTGTCGTTCTCCTCGACGGAGAAGATGGAGCTGATGACGCGGTCGGAGTCCCAGACGAGCGTGGCGCCGTCGGCAGAGGCGGGCTGGCCCGGTATGGAAAGCAGAAGGAGTACCGTCGCTGCCGCCGCGAGCCTCTTCATAATCCCTATCTTATATTGGGGCAGAAACCTATTTATTGTTATCGGCGGCGAACCCGTTTTCCAGGGCCTCGCAGGGTTGATAAAGCCCGACCGTCATCCCAAGCCGGGGGAATATCATGAAAAAGGAGCTCGGACCCAGAAACTGCCTGTACCCGATGCCCACGACGCTCATCGGCGCGCTCGTCGGCGGAAAGCCCAACTACGTCACTATAGCGCACGTTGGCATAATGGACCCCGGCACGGTCTCGCTGGGCATGAACAAGGCCCACCACACGAACGCCGGGATAAAGCAGAACGGGACGTTCAGCGTCAATATCCCGAACGATGAAATGGTCGTCAAGACCGATTACTGCGGCCTCGTGTCCGGAAAGTCCAAGGACAAGTCCGCCCTGTTCAAGACCTTTTTCGGCAAGCTCAAGACCGCCCCGATGATAGAGGAATGCCCGGTGACCATGGAATGCCGCCTCGTCAAAACGGTCGATTTCCCCAGCCACGACATCTTCATGGGCGAGGTCGTGAACACATTCTGCGACGAGAGCGTGCTCACCGACGGCGTCCTGGACTTCGACAAGATGCGGCCGCTGCTCTTCACGATGGGCGACCGGGGCTACTGGTCCATGGGCAAGAGGGTGGCGGACGCCTGGTCGGCCGGGAAGAAATTGAAATAACCAGACCCCCATACAGGTTTTGGTCGCTTAGCCGGGTGCATCACCATGGAAACGCCCCAGCCGCAGGATCTGCCCCGACGCTGCCCGAAATGCAACGCCCACGAGCCCGACCATTCGATCACCAATTGCCGCTCCTGCGGGGTGCTATTGGCCGAAGCGCTGAGGGCCTCGCATTGTCCCAGTTGCGGGCCGCGCGCCGGCGAGCTGGAAAGATGCGGCCTCTGCGGGAATACGCTCGTCGTCGGTCCGCCCCTTGAGGAATGCTACCCAGAAAGGCCTTTCTCGGACGGCATCCGCCCGGTCATAATCCTCAACGAGCGCCAGGGGCCGCCGGCCCTTTCGCTTGCGGCCGGGCCGGGCCTATCTGGCGACGAGTGCGAATCCGGCGGGCCGAAGCTCAAGGCGCTGAACCTCACGACGGACAGATCGCAGATGCAGGGCGTGCCCCGGGACCACGTCCATCTTGCCGTGGGCGAAACGGTCACGGTATACGCCCGCGGGCTGGACGACACCGGCAAGTGGTGCCCGCTGCCGGATGACATGGTCCTCAGATGGCGCTCCGACCGCGACCTGGAGCTTGTCCCCGGGCCCGGCCAGACCGCCTCCGTGAAGCTCGTCGGGACGCCCAAGGTCTCCGCGGTCGCCACGGCCCGGACCACGGTCGGCAGGAAGAAGCTGCAGAGGACCTTTACGGTCGAGAAAACGCCGCCCTCCCCGCCGTAAACGGCGGGGCTTCCACGCTTTGCACCGTGACGCTCCCCGCAATGAATTGCGGGGCATCCTTTGCCCCTTGCGACTTGCGCCTTATCCTTTCGTTTTGAAGAACAGCCAGTTCTCCGACCTGTCCCCCGGTCGCGGCCTCAGCCGTATCAGGCAATATTTGCCCGAGAGCTTCTGGCCGGCTATCTTGAAGACCCACTTCCCGTCCTTGATGTCGAGCGGCTCGTAGGTGCCCTTGTCCCATATCTTGACGTACCCGGCGCCGTAATTTCCGCCCGGTATCTCGCCCTCGAACATGCCGTAGCCGAGCGGGTGATCTTCGACGGATACAGCCAGCCGCTTGACGTTCTCCACCGCCAAAGGTTCCTTGGGAACCGCCCAGCTCTTGAGCACGCCGTCCTTTTCCAATCGAAGGTCCCAGTGGAGCCGGCGCGCCTTGTGCTCGTGGATGACGTAATAATTGCGGAACGCCTCCTTGTCCACTTCCATTTCCCAAAATTGCCGGGCGAAATCCGGGCCTAGTTCCGCCTCGTCCGTCGGCTCGGCTTTTGATATCGGCGCTGGAGGCTGCTTCTCCCGCGGGTCGCCCGGCGCATCAAGCGTCGCCTGCCGGCCCTTGCCGACCCCGTTCTTCCGTTTCGGTGGCATCCTCCGACCTCCTAGACGCACGACGACGGGCACTCCCTGTTCAGGAGGCAACGGTCGCACTCCGGTTTCTTCGCCTTGCAGACATAGCGCCCGTGGAAAACGAGCAGGCAGGTCGCCCGGGCCCATCTATCGCGTGGGAAGAACCGGAGCAGCTCCTGCTCTATCTTCACCGGGTCCTTGCACTTCGAAAGCCCCAGCCTCTGGCTGACGCGTCCGACGTGCGTGTCCACCGCCATCCCCTCGACGATCCCGTACGCTCCCGTGAGGACGATGTTGGCGGTCTTTCGCGCCACGCCCGGGAGCTGCGTCAGCTCCTCCATCGTGCGCGGCAATTCGCCGTGGAACCGCTCCACCAGCATCCGGGCCGCGCCCTGGACCAGCCGGGTCTTGGCGCGGAAAAAACCCGTCGAACGTATGTCCCGCTCGAAGTCCTCGACCTTCGCATCGGCATAGTCCGCCGCAGTGCGGTATTTTTGGAAAAGCTCCTTCGTGACCAGGTTGACCTGCCTGTCCGTCGACTGCGCCGAAAGTATCGTGGCGACCAGAAGCTCGAGCGGGCTGGAATGGTCCAGCTCCGTCCGGGCGTCGGGGTGCATCCGCTCCAGGTCCGAAAGAAGCCTTTCCTCGGTGATCCCCTTTTTCTTGGAGGTCCGTCCCGGCACGGCGGTCACCCCATCCCGGATGCGGCGCGGCGTTGATAATCCTTGCGAGACGCAGTTTGAATTTGTCTATATACGTTATATACAATATGCGCGTGCACGTGCGTACACAAGGTTTATTATCTTTGGGATGTCAGGATAAATGGGGGTAAGGTTTTATGTTGAAGGGTGCTGGAGCTTTGGTGATAGTGTTTATGATGCTTCCGGCGGCGGCGCTGGCGGCCCAGATAACCGATTTCGGCGCCGGACTGACGGAAGCAGTCGCCGCTCCCGCGCCCGGCGCACCCGGCACGGTCGGCCTGACCGTGCCGGCGGAGTGCCACGTGCGCAAGGTCTCCCTCAACATCACCACCGCGCATTACGACCCGTCGTCGCCAAAGTACCCCGAATCGGTCCGGGTCCTGTTCAACGACTCGGTGCTCTACGAGTTCAACGGCACCGGCTTCGGTGCGTTCGGGCGTCAGGAGTACTTCTCGGACGGCTCCGCCGGGTTCCCGGCCCGGTTCACCGCCGAAGGCGACGGCAACTCCACCTCCGTGCGCATCCCCAAGAGGGCGGTCGTGGAGAACGCCACCTTCGAGCTGGAATGCGCCGGCGCGCCGAAGCTGGTCGAGCTCTTCAACCTGACATCGGGCGGCGGGAGCACGCTCGGCAGTTCGGTGGCCGGCGCCGGGGACCTCGACGGCGACGGGAACGAGGATTTCATCCTCGGCGACCCGTACTACTCGGGGGGCGGTTACTACATGGGCAAGGCCGTCATCTACTTCGGCGGCCAGGACCTCCAGAACGCCCGGGTCCTCAACCTGACCAACGGCACCCAGTACAGCTACTTCGGTTCCTCGGTCGCCGCCGCCGGCGACGTCAACGGTGACGGCTACGGCGACGTCCTGGTCGGGGCCTACGGCTACACGGTCGGCAGCACCTATTTCATCGGGGCGGCCTACCTCTATTTCGGCGGGAGCCCCATGGACAGCGTCCCGGACCTCGAGTTCTACGGCGGCCAGTACTACGGCGAGTTCGGCTACTCCGTGGCGGGCGCCGGCGACCTCGACGGCGACGGTTACGATGACATCCTCATCGGCGAGCCGTACAACAGCTCCGACGGCATGTACCGGGGCGCCGCCTATGTCTATTTCGGCGGGGCGGACATGGACGCCGCTCCGGACCTGGTCTTCCACGGGACGGACAACAACGACTACCTGGGGACCTGCGTGGCCGGCGCCGGCGACCTCAACGGGGACGGCCGGCCCGACATCGTCATCGGCGCCATCTACTCGGACCTCGGCGGGTCCTCCTCCGGCGAGGCGCGGGTCTATTTCGGCGGGCCGGCGATGGACAATTCCACCGATCTGTCCCTGCCGGGCCACGGGGCCGGGGACGGCTTCGGAAGCGCCGCGGCGGCCGCCGGCGACCTTAATGGCGACGGCTCCGGCGACCTTATCGTGGGGGCCTACCTGAACACCAGCGCCGGCTCCTACACCGGGGCGGCCTACGTCTATTTCGGCGGACCGTCGCTGGATGGCGTGGCGGACGTGGTCCTGTCGGGCGAGAAGGCGATGAGCTACTTCGGCAGTTCGGTAGCCGGCGGCTTTGACCTGAACCAGGACGGCTACGACGACATCGCGGTGGGGGCGCCCCAGGACAGCACCTTCGCCGCCTATGCGGGGCGCGCCTGCGTGTACTTCGGCGGGCCATCGGTGAACCTCACCGCCGACGTCAACCTGAGCTACAAGTCGGCCTACGCCCAGATGGGCGAATCGCTGGCGGGAGCCCGGGACCTCAATGGCGACGGCCGGAGCGAGCTCCTGGTCGGCGCCCCTGGCTATTACGGGATGAGCAGCGGCAGGCTCTATGTCTTCGGCACCGTGGACGGCGTTCTCGACCCGCAGCTGGAGGTCGCCTCCCGGGCTGTATTCGGCCTTCGTGGCTATGTCAACCGGACATTCTCCACGCCGGACCTTTCGGCCTACCTCAACGGGTTCGTCCAGGCGCAGGTCCCGTCGGGCAAGGACGGCTGGGGCAACTTCTACTGCGACGTCCCCGTCAGCGTGTCCGGCCGGAGCGAGGGGTCGATAACGCTCCGACCCCTCAATCTCACCTACGAGTGCAGCGTGGCGCTGCCGGACTTCACCGATGCGTTCAACGGCTGGATCGGCGCGCACCGGGCCCAGGCCGACGCCCAGGGCAACCTGCGCATCCCCCTGGCGGTCGAGTCCTCCACGCCCGGTTCTGTCCGCTTCACGGACCTCGACATCACCATAGACGAGGCGCCCCGGCTCTTGCAGGACGTGCCGGACCTCTCGCTGGACGAGGACAGCTACGACAACGACCTCATCGACCTGGGGGCGTTCTTCGAGGATGACTTCGACACCGGCGACCAGCTCAGCTACAGCATAGTGTCGGCGAGCTTCTCCGAGATCGTCGCCCTGACCATCCGCAATACCCGCTTCCTGTCGGTCGACGCGCTGGAGGGCGACCAAAACGACAACTGGACCGGGACCGTGGATGTCGTCGTCAGGGCCGAGGACCACTGGGGCTCGGGCCGCAGCTCCAACACGTTAAAAATACGCGTCCAAAACGTCAACGACCCGCCGGTCATAACGAGCGAGCCGCCGCCGGGCGCGCAGGGGGACGTCGAGTGGGTGTACCGCGTGCTCGCCGACGACGGGGACAGGGACCGGCTCGCCTTCAGGCTGGCAGTGAACCCCGCGGGCATGGCTATCAACGGCTCCACGGGCGTCATCACCTGGATACCCCAAAAATGGGGCCGCTACCCGGTCGCCGTATCCGTCACGGACGGTACCGCGACGGCCTGGCAGAACTTCACCCTTGCGGTGCCCAACCGCCTGCCGGTCATAGCCAGCCGGCCACCGCCGCAGGCGTTCATCGGCCAGCCCTTTTCGTACGCCGTTTCGGCCTCGGACCCCGACAACGACGCGCTGGCCTACTCGCTTGGCACCGGCCTGGAGGGCTTCAGCATCGACCCCGGAACCGGGCTGGTCACGGGCGTTCCGATGGTGCTGGGAGAGCACGAGCTCGTGATAGGCGTCTCCGACGGCCGGGCGGAGGTCTTCCAAAACCTCACCATCAACGTCGTGTGGCCCAACCGCTCGCCCTACATCACCACGAGCGCCGTGACCGCCGCCACCGAGGGACTGCCCTACTCCTGCGAGCTGCGCGCCTACGACAGCGACCGGGACCAGCTGGAGTTCTCGCTGGAGTCCGGACCGTCCTGGCTGTCAATAGAGAGCGGGAGCGGCCGGCTCTACGGGACGCCCGAGCTGGCCGGGAACTCCACCGTCATGGTCAAGGTGCTCGACGGCCGGGGAGGCGTCGGCCGGCAGGCCTTCACGCTCCGCGTGGCCGATTCCCTCCCGGCCGCGGTCACGCTGGATCGGCCGGCCGGGAAGGCCCGGGGCTCGATCCTGCTCTCCGGGGCGATCGGCCGGGGCACCCGCGACGTGCTCCGGGTCGAGGTCCGGCTGGACGGCGGGGCCTGGCGCGAGGCTGCCTTCGGCCAGTCCTGGAACCAGACCGTGGACACGGGCAAGCTCCGGGACGGGGAGCACACCGTGGAGGTCCGGGCCTACGACGGCTGGGAATATTCAACGACTGTATCCGGCGTTCTCGAGGTGGACAATTCGAAGAGCATCCGGACCGGAGGCATCGGGCCGGGCACGGGCCTCCTGATCGCCGGCGCAGTGGCGGCCGCAGCGGCCGCGGCAGTGGTGTTCGTGCTTGTGCGGAGACGAAGGCCAGCACACAAATGAGCCAGCGGGCAGCGGGCAGCGGACAGCGGACGGCGTTCGGTGGACGGCCGTCGCACGCTGTACGCAGTCCGCCGCCCGCTGGCTCGTAACCTCGGGGGTTTTCCCGCAGGAACATCAAGCCCCAGGGACCCGAACTACCTTTCGGAGTGTCGCAAACATTATCACAAACAATAAATACAACGGCCCCCAATGTGAACGCGAAGAAGATGAGGCGGGCCGGCATAGCCAGCGCGCTCGTTTGGGCGCTACTATTGCTCCCGGGCCTGTTCCCGGCGGGCGGCTCCAGCCCGCCCGGCGTCAGGTCCATTTTTGACGTCCAAAGCTTCGACAGGGGCCTTTCCGAGAACACGGTCCACATCCAGCCGGGCACCACGGACGATTCCACGTCCATCACGCTTCCCGGCAACGCCCAGGTGGTCAATGCCTCGGTCGAGCTGACCGCGCTGCCCCACACCCGCGGGGGCACCGACTACCCGCTGGACCCCTCGCTGGACATCGGGGCCGACGGGACGGTGGACTGGGCCTACTCCGGGTTCGCCTACGGGGCGATGGGCTTCCAGTCGGCATTCCACAACGGCTCGGGCACCGCTTCCGGCTACAGCCTCTCCCTGGGCAGCGGGGAGAAGGCGGTCCTCACCACGCGCCTTCCGGCCGACGCCACCATAGGCCGCGCCTTCCTGACCCTGGGAGGCTGGCCCACGCCCTTTTGGCGCGACCCTGTCAAGGTCACCAAGAACGGCGATTCGCCGGGAGAGAACAGCCCCGCGTTCCTCAGCGGGCAGGACCGGCTCTGGGTCGCCTGGTCCTCCAAGGACCCCAAGCTCGTCGACGGCAAGGACTGGGACATCCTGGTGGCCTGGAGCTTCGACGGGACCTCGTGGTCGGCGCCGGTGGACATCTCCCCTCCGGGCGACCTCTACGAGGACGATTCGCCGGACATCATCGCCTACAACGGCAAGATCTACGTGTCCTGGTCGGCGGCGCAGAACGAGAGCCAGTTCTCGAACTCGAACGTCTTCATCCGCGCCTGGGACGGCTCCCGCTGGGAGGACACCGTGCGCCTGACGCCCAAGGACCTTTCGCAGATGAACGACTGGCCCCAGATGGAAGTGTACGCCGACCGTCTCTTCGTCTTCTGGCGCACCACCGACCCCCGGCTTGCCCAGATAGAGCCCTACAGCGGGGACATGGACATGGTGTTCCGGGTGTTCGACGGCGACTCGTGGGCAAACGCCGCCGAGCTCACCCCCGACTGGGACAGCCAGATAGACTGGAGCCTCAACCTCGTCAAGTTCGACGGGAAGCTCTTCGCCTTCTGGGACATGGACACCGACCTGACCTCGGGCTTCACGGTGGACATCTTCTACAGGTACTTCGACGGCTCCGAGTGGAGCGACCCCTACGACATCATCCCCCAGCCCGACTACGAGCTGGACGAGATACCGAAAACGGCTGTATTTCACAATCCCGTCACCGGCCTCGACGAGCTCTGGGCCTGCTGGATCCGCGGAAGCCCGGGCAACCACGACCTGGACATCATGGTGCGCCGGTACGACGGCAAGAGCTGGGGCGAGATGACCGAGCTCACCACGCGCGATGAGAAGAAGGACAACATGGGCGCCGAGCTGCTCGAGTACAACGGCCGGCTCTACGCCGTGTGGGTGACGGGCACCAACACCACCGAAGAATCGAACTCCTCGATAAACATCTACAACACCTACGGCGACGTGGTCATACGCGCCTACGACGGATACACCTGGAGCGCCCTCATGGAGCTCACGCCGGGGCAGGAGAACGACAACGCCAACTCG
>Ga0315291_10005101_pt1 | contig 16564 bp, 11 predicted proteins | sample YL17G12_20_MG_FD_203070 | JGI IMG/M metagenome (GOLD analysis project Ga0315291, IMG submission 203070) | Sediment microbial communities from Yellowstone Lake, YNP, Wyoming, USA - YL17G12_20 | ecosystem: Environmental > Aquatic > Freshwater > Lake > Sediment | place: USA: Wyoming | collected...
CACACTGTTAGAAAGCAGGTCCGTGTAATCTGTGAAATCTGTGGTCTGGATTAAACAATGCGGTGCTACTGGTTCTGCAAAACTTCGATCATTGCGGCTATATTCTCAGCCTTTGCATCGGCAGGAATATCGTGCGCAGGCGATGCGATGTATCCACCATTTTCGCCCACGACTTCGATAAGCCGCTTGACCTCGTCTTTGACCTCGGCGACGGTCCCGTACGGCAGCGTTCGCTGCGTGCTGATTCCACCGTAGAAACAAAGTCGCTCGCCGTAGAGCCTTTTCATTTGGAACACATCCATTACTTCCGGCTGGAAGGGATTGAAAATATCCAGCCCACATTCAATCAAATCCGGAAAGAGCTCATCGACCTTGCCGCAGCAGTGAATCATCACATCTTTGCCCTTTGATTTGGCTAACTGATACATTTCTTTGATCCTGGGCTTAATAAATTCGCGCCATAAATCAATGCCCATGATCAATCCCCGCTGATGCCCCCAGTCGTCTCCAAGGCGGATTATGTCGATATCCAGCGAGCAGGCATGCTCAATGATGCCAAGATTGTATTCAAGAATCTTGTCGAGCAAAAGATTCACGAAATGCTTATCGGTCAGCATATATATTAGCAGATTCTCCATTGCGACTAAGGTCCAGGCTCGTTCAAAGAGCGCAAAGCCCAGGCTGACCAACGTAGCGCCATCTCCGGCTTTCTTGACAGCCTCCTTAATGAAATCGTACCGCGTTGGATCGTTGGGGTCGGGCCATTGAAACTCATTGATGTTTTGCGGCGTTACCAGTTGATTGCAGGGCACGCCAATATCTTTGTCAATAGCGCGATTCCACCGCACTCCGAACTCGTCCTGCCAGATATCAGGCCCGACCAAACGATAGCGCACGTTATTGGGATAGGGTCGGAACCAGGTAAAACAATTTCCCAGCTTCGAGTCGAATTCCAGGTCGCCGTAGTACTGTGCCATTTTGGCGTGGGCCTTTTGCGTGAATCGAATGTCGTAAGGCACTTTGTCGGGCTGCCGATGATTTAGTGCGGTAAGAACTCGCTCGCGGCTATTCATCCTTCGACCTTGCTCAGGACGGGGTCTATACCATCCTGCAATCTTAACCACGGATTACACAGATTTCACTGATTTGTTTTTCACTTTTTAATCCGTGGTAATCTGTGGAATCTGTGGTAGTCGGGTCGTCTTCCGCGTAATCTGTGCAATCTGTGGTTTAATCTGTGCAATCTGTGGTAGCTCTTTATTGGCCTGGGCCGATGCAGTAGACGGCGTCCTCCGACCGGATAAATATGTGCTTGTTCGATACAGCCGGACTCGCGCAGCACTTTTCTTGGAGCTCGTTCTGGGCGACAACGTTAAACTCACCTGCCGCGTCGACGATCGTGGTCCTGCCTTGTTCGGACAGAAAGTAGATTTTGCCGTCGACCCAAATAGGCGAGGCTGAGTACCTTCCCGCCAGGCGATTTCTCCACAAGACCTCGCCTGTCGCCGCGGCCAGGCACTTGGCGACGCCGCCCTCGGTGACCAAGAAAAGATGGGGCTTAACGTAAAGCATCGAGGGGACCATCGGAACATCGTCGGCAGATTCCCACGCAATATGGCTCTGCGTGACATCGCCTTTGCCGCCTGTGCGGATGGCACGAATTGTAGGCTGGCCAAACCCCGATGTGGCAAAGATTAGCCCGTCGCCGATGACGAGAGAAGGTACGACCCCTTCGCCGGTGCTGGCGACCGTCCATAACCTTTCGCCGGTCTTAAGATCAAATCCCTGCACGACGTCACCTGCGGAGCTAACGAGCTGCTCCTGGCCGTCTTGGCTGAGAATCTGTGGTGTGACGTGAGCGATGCGAGAGCTGCCTCGCCGAGCCTTCCAGCGGACGCTGCCCGTGTTTTTATCCAGGGCAGTTATGACCGCCTGGTCCCACGGCTTTTGCCAGCCGGGGGCTTTATCCGGACCGGGGCTGCTGCCGTCAAACGGGGCTATTAGCAAGTCCTGGTACAGAATCAGCGAAACTGCCAGCCCATGCTCGCTGTAATAGTGGAAATCGCGGTTGGTCCAGATTACGTCCCCCTCCATCGAAACTGCGGCAAAGCTACCGTCATAAGCCAGCACGTACACCCGCCGCCCATCGGTTACGGGCGTGGATGAGGCATAAGAGTTCTGCTGCGATTTGTGCCCGGGCTCTTGCCGGAGGACCTGTTTATCCCAGACGATATTTCCCGTCCATCGGTCGATGCACACCAGCCGAAAGGATGCACCATCATCTCTTGCGGTCGTCACGAACACGCGATCGTCAAATACAATAGGTGACGACCAGCCGTTGCCCGGCACGGGCGTCTTCCAAAGGATGTTAGACGTTTGGCTCCACTGGGTCGGGACATCCTTTTCCCAGGATATACCCTGCCCCGTTGGCCCTCGAAAACCAGGCCAATTCTCGGCCCACGACAAGTTGGCTACGGTGACAACAAAAGCCACCGACCAACATGCCAGGACCAGATTGCTTCGACACGCCTGTCTCACTGTTGCCAACGACTCCGAATAAACCCGGCCACCAGATTTACAATTGTCCCTTTTCAATTTGCAATTGTCAATTGGTAATCCCGTGCCTGCCAGCTAACTTAGTCATTTCAGCGGGACCCTTTTGGCCGGCCCAATGAAGGGGCGTCTCGGCATTAATATTCTTGGCGTTGACGTTGGCGCCTTTGGCAATCAGTAAGCTGACCACGTCTTTGTGGCCCATACCAGCCGCCCAGTGTAACGGGGTTTCACCGCTGCTTTCCGGGGCGTTCACATCGGAGCCTTTATCAATTAGAAGCGCGACTAAATCCCGGTGACCTCCAAGAGCCGCGCAGTGCAGAACGGTCCAGCCTGCGTTGTCTTTCATATCTACCGCCGCTCCCCTGGCAATCAGCAGGTTCGCAACATCTGTGTGCCCTTTCAGAGCCGCCAAATGTAACGCGGTCTGGCCGTAGCCATTTTTCTCGCCCATCGCCGCCCCCTTGGAAATCAATAGCTCAGCCAAATCCTTGTGGCCATTCAAGCAGGCGATATGAAGAGCAGTCTGGCCGTAACTGTCTTTGGCGTTGACTTCCGCCGCCTTGGCAATTAACAGCTCAACCACCTGGATTCGGTTTCCGAGTGTTGCGCTGTGCAGAGCGGTTTGGCCATTATTGTCTTTGGCGTTGACGGCGGCTGCCTTATTAATCAGCAAATCTACGACCGCCGTGTGGCCGGCCAGCGCAGCTATATGCAGGACAGTTTGCCCGCTGACATCCTGGACGTTCACGTCGGCTCCCTTAGCGACAAGCAAATCCGCCACATCTGCGTGGCCCATAGCTGCCGCTTTATGCAGGGGCGTTTCGCCGCCATCCTCTTTGGCATTTACGTTAGCCCCGCTGGCAATCAACACCGCTGCAACATCCTTGTATCCGTAGACGGAGGCCGCGTACAAGGGTGTCTGGCCATGTTTGCCTTTGGCATCGACCAGGGCGCTCTTGGCGATTAATAGACGCGCGACCTGCTCCTGGCCTCTGGCAGCAGCTTTGTGCAGGGGCGTTTCGCCGTCGCTGTCTTTTACGTTAACGTCTGCTCCCCGGCCAAGCATAAGTTCGGCAACGCTCGCATTGCCTGCAAGAGCCGCGCAATGCAGGGCAGTCCAGCCCGCCTTATCGTTTGCGTCTACACGTGCTCCCTTAGCAAGCAGCGAGGCGGCTACATCCTTGTAGTCCCCAATGGCCGCCAAATGCAATGCGGTTCTGCCTTCGCTGTTTTTCTCGCCAAGCTCTGCTCCTTTGGCCAACAGAAGACCGGCGGTCTCCTGCCGGCCCTGCGACGCTGCACAATGTAGGGCGGTCCAGCCCTGGTTATCCTTGGCGTTTATGCTCGCTCCTTTGCTTACGAGTGCCTCTGCAACAGCAGTATGGCCTTTCATTGCCGAGATATGCAGGGGGCTTCTGCCATCCTTATTGGCCGCATTAACCTTAGAGCCTTTGTCAATCAAAAGCTCGACTACGTCGCGGTGGCCGCCGGCAGCCGCATAATGCAACGCAGTCCAGCCCTCGCTATCGTTGGCATCCACCTGTGCTCCTTTGGCGATAAGCACCTCCACGATATCCCTGCCGCCCTCGGCAGCCGCTACATGCAGGGCGGTCCTGCCGTACTTATTCTTGGCGCCCACCTCCGCTCCCTCAGCAAGCAGCAGCCCGACTACATCCTTGTGGCTGTCAGAAGCCTGCTGGTTTGTGCCGGCAGCCACACGCTTTTCTACAGACCCGGATTCGCTCCCCTCGACTACGCTCGGGACAGGCTGGTTTGGGTCGCCCGCCCCTACGGCTGCCGGCGCATCCTTTTGCGCAGGCGCAGCCGAGCCCAGCGTCGTCCAGGCCAACAGAATTGCCAGCCCAACAATAAAATACTTGATATTTCTCATGGTCAACCTCCTCCATTACGGATTGTCTGATTACCCTGCCCCTGCTTTTGCAGGGGACAGGCTCGGCCCCGAGCAGCCGGGGCTCGGTGAAGTTTCCTCAAACAGACCTAATAAGATTATTATAGCAAGAACAACCTAAAATACAAACAATTTTTTTCGGACCTACCGTACCCCAAAGACCCCGGAACCACCCTGGCATCTATGCAGTGTTGTCCTTTGTGAATCCTCTCAAGCATACTCTTTGCACCTGGCGTTTCAGGTTATCCGGGTATCAGGTTACCAGGTGGCAGGGGTCAGGTTATCAGGTTGGTCCTACTAAAAGCTCGGATAGCACATCCTGATACCCTGGTCTTCTAATATCCTGCACCCTGGTTTCCTGATATCCACCGGGAACCCCTTGACGCATCACGCCCGGCGGTTTTAATTGTTAGGATACTATCTAACGGCAAATCGGGACGATTCGAGACTCTTGGGAGCTGAATAGAAATGGCACGAACCAAGCTGTGCTTGCCCGCCACTCGCCCGCCACACGTATGGCGGGTAAATGTGACGGGTCTGCCGGTTTTGATATTAACGTGCATTTGCCTGGGCTGCGCGAAAAGGCCGGCTAAGTCACTGCACGAGGCTGCGGCTGACGGCGATATCCGGCAAGTTCAATTGCAGCTTGCCCGCCACGGCGGGCTTGCCCAAGGCGGCGCCGTTAACGCAAAAAACCAGGATGGCCAAACGCCTTTGCATTGGGCAGCGGCCGGAGGCCACAAAGATGTGGCCGAACTGCTTATTCGCAGCGGCGCCCATGCAAACGCCAAGGACAACTACGGCAACAGCCCTTTGCACTTTGCCGCCCGTGCGGGCTGCACAGACGTTGCCGAGCTTCTTCTCGGCGAAGGCGCCGATATTGACGCCGAAGACAAAACCGGCAAGACGGCTCTACATTCTGCCGCCTGCTACGGGCACAAAGATATGGCCGAGCTGCTGCTCTCCAAAGGTACCAATGTCCGCGCAAAGGACAACTACGGTCGAACGCCCTTACACTGGGCGGCGATGCAGGGCCGCGCCGATGTAGCCGAGTCCCTTATCGCCAAAGGCGCTGACGTCCAGGAACAGGACAAGCTCGGCAAAAAACCCTTGTCACTGGCTGTAGAGGCAGGGCATTACGATGTCGTTGAGCTGCTGCGCCGGCATGGAGCTAAGGACGATAGTCCAGAGGGCGAAAAAATTAAGGACATCCGATAGTGAAGTCGTGACCCGTCGCCCGTGACCCGAGCGACGAGAGACGAGAGACGAGCGCCTATAGACGAGCGACCGCGGCTCTGCAAGGGCTGGGGCAAGGGCCTATTTTATAGATAGCTCATGAATGCCCGCGGAAAAATTCTCCGCCAGTTGGATCTCAAAACGAACGGCATCGGTGCTAACCGGCTCAAATGTAACCTCATTAAACTTGTCCTTTTCTACGCCGAACGGCTGATCCGCCGTAAGCGGATCGACCGCTTTCCACTGCGGCTCGACTGACCCGTTCGACAAGCTCAGGGCAGGGCTGGTCGAAGTCCTTCCTTCACGGTAGAGAAGCCGCCACGATTTCGGCAGCCGACACTCGCCGATTCCAGTATCATCGAACCAGTACACAGTCACTTGCGAAATCTTTTCTGTGTTCTTGAAGTCCAACTGTATCCATTCGGTGGTGCCTTTGCGAGGCCACCAGTGGAAGAAAGGATTAGAATGATCAATGGAGCTGCTCGGTTCCAACTGGTCGGTCAAAGCGCTGACCGCTCCTCCGGCTGAGACTGTAATCTTGCTGGTATGCGCCAGTGTCGGCGCCGGCGAAGGTTTGGTACGGGCCGGTTCACGAGCCATCCAGACAGTCATAGGCCCGGCTCCTCGATGTGCCCACGCATAATACGGAACCGCAACAAAATCCCACCCCTCGGTCGGGACAATTGTGCCATCTAACTGCCGCTTCGTGGCAATTGCTTGCGCTGCGATGGTTGCCACGCCTTTCAACAGGTCTTGCTGATACTCAGCATGTAGCGGTGCATCATCGGGAATGTATAGATTAAGAACTTCTCCGTCTTTATTGTCGGCGTGCTCTCCGCAGAAGACGATAGGGCCGCGCTGCAAAGCTACTCTGCCGCGGTTGTCGGCCACTTTGGAAATAGCGACTACACGCCTGACCGGCATGGGCAGATCCAGCTCAATGGTATCGCCGGCTTGCCATTTTCGGTTGATCTGCGCGAAGCCATTATTCAAAACCAAAGGTTCTTGCCGACCATTAACTTTAAGGACCGGCTCTTCACTTATTTTGTCTATGTAGGAGTACAGGTCACTCGGGACAGGCATATTCCTGGCCCATCCGGGAATGCGGACCCAGATACTAAATGGTTCGCCCGGCTCTGTCGGCTCAACGATTATCTTAACTTTGCCATCCCACGGATAACGAGTCTCTTGTTTGATCCGCATAGGCCCGTTGGCACTGGAAATCTTGGCCTCACCCTCAATGAACAGATTCACATAGATACCGTTCTGGCTTCCCGCGGAGCGGGGTCCCTCTTTGTAAGCATAGGCATATCCGGGTATCGAAGGAATGAAGCGCACTATATTTGACGGACAGCAGGCACAGTCGAACCAGGCTGAGCGCGCTCGGCCGCTGTGCACCTCGAGCGGATTGGGGTAAAAGAATTTGTCGCCATCCAGAGAGACCCCCGAAAGGAAGCCGTTATAGATCACACGTTCCACCACGTCCATGTACTTGGCGTCGCCCGACAAAAGAAACATCCGGTGATTCCACATGGCGTTGGCGATGGCCGCACAGGTCTCGCAGTAAGCAACGGTGTTGGGTAATTCATAATCCTGTCCGAATCCTTCTCCTCCGCCGCGGGAGCCGATGCCCCCGGTTATGTACATTTTCCTGCCGACAACATTTTGCCAGATTCTCTCCAGCGCGCTGCGATAATCCGCGGCGCCGGTTAGTGCCGCAACGTCAGCCATCGCCGAATACATATACGCGGCTCTGACGGCGTGGCCGACAGCTTCACTCTGCTCTATCACGGGGATATGGTCCTGGTTGTACTGCCCACCCAACCTACGCCCATGTGCGTGTCCCCTTTCATCAAGAAAGAATTTGGCGGTCGCCAGATACTTTTCCTTGCCGGTCAGACGGTACAGTTTTACCAGGCCTATTTCGATTTCCTGATGACCCGGCACATCACGCTTTTTGTCCGGGCCGAAGGTATCACAAATGTAATCCGCGTTTCTTTCAGCAATATCCAGGAACTTGCGTTTTCCTGTTGCCTGATAATAGGCGACGGCGCCTTCATACATGTGACCGGCACAATACAGCTCGTGCATACCCATATTTGTCCATCGTTTCTCAGGTTGCTTGGAGGGAATCGAATAGTATGTAAAAAGGTAGCCGTCCTCCCATTGCGCCGCACCAATCGTATCGATAACGCCGTCGACATAGGTTTCGAGCTGCGGATCCGGATGGTTTTTAAGAGAATAGGCAGCCCCTTCAATGATCTTGTAGACATCGGAGTCATTGAAGTAATAGCCCTGGTGCTTTCCTTGCTGCGTACCGGCTGCGACAGCAAAGTTGCTTATGCGTCCGGTCTGCTCGCATTTCTTGAACGCATGAGGGATCGTCACCGCCCGATTGGTTTCAATCCTGGGCGTCCAGAAACAGTCGCTCGGACGGACATCCGTAAATGGCACTTGTTTAATCGGATAGTCGCTGCGGGGTGCCTCGGATGCAGCAGCCATCATCGGCACAAGCGCCAACAACATCATTGTCATACACTGCTTTGTCTGAGCCATAAGAAAAATCTCCAATCCAACCACAGATTTTTTCCCGCCCCGCTCCGGCTCGGGCCTCCGCCGAGACGAGCACATTAACGATTGCTCATTATATGAACGGTGCGCAGCTCAGGCAACGCTGTTTTTGTGGAATCTATGCGGCCCCGCGCCAATGGTGGAACGCCTTCGGCCCGAACCTCAGCTCGCTGCGCTCAGCCGCGGGGCAGGCCGAGGGTTAAAAACGCCGTGCTCCGGCAAGGGTCTCTGCCCTGACGAGAGGATAGAAGTCTTGTACGTGTTTAGCCAGAAAAAAAACGTCCCCAATCCGCCAAACGGACGGCGGATTGAGGCTGCCACCCAACGTAGGGTATGCAGGTTTCTGCATACCAATCTTTGGACATTGTCTGTGAATGTTTAGCCGACGCCGGCACGGCGTCGGACCCCCCACAGTAGACTGCGACGGGAGTGGCATCCTCAAGCCCTGCATCTGCTCGTACGCGAGCAGGGCCACCCGGTAGGACCGAGGCAGATACGTGTGGCAGCCTCAAGCCCGGCCCTGCGCAAGCAGGGGCACGGCTTAGGGATGGGCTTGTGCATAAAGAATGGGTGCGGATAGGTATGCGGAAGGTACGTGTTCAGCCAAGGGAGAGACCATCCCCAATCCGCCAAACGGACGGCGGATTGAGGCTGCCACCCGACGTAGGGTATGCAGGTTTCTGCATACCAATCTTTGGACATTGTCTGTGAGTGTTTAGCCGACGCCGGCACGGCGTCGGACCCCCCACAGTAGACTGCGACGGGAGTGGCATCCTCAAGCCCTGCATCTGCTCGTACGCGAGCAGGGCCACCCGGTAGGACCGAGAGGAGATACGTGTGGCAGCCTCAAGCCCGGCCCTGCGCAAGCAGGGGCGCGGCTTGGAGATGGATCCACCCACAGTTACCTAAACGCGAACGAAGTTTCGCTTCCGGTCCTGCGTCTTCAGTCCTCGGGGGGAAAGGCTGCTGTTGGACGAGTTGCGCCAAACCCCATTCGCCGCTGGCTTACAGTCTGATTCTGCGCGGCTTTGCGCTTGATTGGCACCGAGCGGGGCTCCTGGATTGCTGCGGAGCGGCCCGCGGCCGGCGGGGCAGTACCCGCTACGGCAACAACGTGCCTTTTTCGGTAAAACAAAAACAGAATGACGCCGGCAGCAGCCAGACCAGCCAAGCCGTTTTCGCCCAAGGTGTTGAGTAACCCGGTCAGATTAGTGACAATCCCACCAGAAGGAGGAACCGCTTGCCCAAAAAGGATCCCAACAACGACCCCAAGAGCAATCAACAGCAGGGTTATCTCAGTAATCTCGCCAAGCCCTTTCTTTATTTCTTCAAAAAGCCGCATACTAAACTCTCCTATCTGTTATTAGAGAAAATGGGAAATCAGCGCATCCCGGCAACATACTCGGCTTAGCTGTGCTATGACTTTAGATTTGTGCTAAAAAATGCCGGTGGGCGTGGTTCACGATTCTCGGCTCTTGATCCTCGATTCTCATCCCGCTGCGGCCTCGGCCTGCGTGCTGCGGCAAGGGTATTCCGGTGGATATCAGGAAACCAGGGTGCAGGATATTAGCAGACCAGGGTATCAGGATGTGCTACCTGAGCTTTTAGTAGGACCAACCTGATAACCTGATAACCTGACCCCTGCCACCTCATAACCTGATACCCGGATAACCTGAAACGCCAGGTGCAAAGAGTATGCTTGAGAGGATTCACTTTCTATACTTTGCCACCGAGAGCACGGCTCTTTTTAGACACGGATTTACACGGATTCACACTGTTAGAAAGCTTGTCCGCCACACGTGTGCCGGGCAAGTCCGTGTAATCCTTCGACCCGGCTCAGGACAGGTCTGTGAAATCTGTGGTTTTTTTCTATTTCTCCGTGAAATCTGTATCCTCTGTGGCTACTTATTTATTACAGGACGTTGCTCAGATTTCAGTCCAGGCGCCTGGAACCGGCACAGGATACCGGCCCTGCGCATCGGCCTGGACCGGTGCCGGGCTGTCCGAGGTCAGCTCGTCCACATTCGGGCAGAATTTGAAATCGGAAGAGGTAACCTCGTCCCAGGTAACAATCTTACCGGTATGGATCGCGGCGCGTCCCATAATGGAGGTCAGATTCGCAAACGCCGCCCGCTGCGCCTCGTTGTGGGGCCGGTCTTTCCGGATTGCGTCCAGCAATACGTCCCACTCGCGCTGGTACGGGCTAAGCTTTTCTTTCTCCGGCTGCCAGACAATGTTTTCTTTGGCGATCCGCTGATCCTTGTATATCTGCACGGTCGGGGCGTGAACATTGCCGGAGAACTGCGCGGCACACTTCGTGCCGTGCACGAACGTGGCAAAATCATTGTAGCAGTTCGGCATGGCACGGCTGTCCACGAGCGCCTTGGTGCCGTCAGCAAATGTGTACTCGATAGCGTAGATGTGGAGGTTCTGGCTGCAATCGGCGCTACCCGGCTCGCGTCCGCCCAAGCCCTGCGCCGAGACCGGCCAGGCGTCTTTGATCCAGCAGCACTCGTCAACCTGGTGGATCATCATCTCGATGAACCATCCCGATGAAACCCACATAAAGAAATACGGCCGGCGGATTTGCCATAGTAGCTCGTTCTGGTCGCGTTTGAACGGCTCCATTCTGGCGCCGGGGTCCATCCGGTAAGCCCGGATCAGTTGAATGTCGCCTAGCGCGCCGTCGCGTATCTTTTGGATGAGCGCCTGCCGCGAGGAGGAATGCCGGCACATTACCCCGCACGCTATCTTGAGATTCTTTTTTGCCGCAGCCTCGCCCAGGCGGAGAATCCGCTTGGTGCCTCCCGGATCGGGCGCAAAGGACTTTTCCATAAAGACATTCACGCCCTTTTTTATGGCGTATTCCAGGTGGGGCGGCCGGAAAACCGAATGTGTGGCTTGGATCATAACGTCGCCCGGACGCAGGCAGTCGATGGCCTTGCGATAGGCGTCAAAGCCGACGAATCGCCGGTCCGCCGGCACATCGATCCGCTGGCCAAACTGCTCGCTAAGGGCTTTGTATGATCGTGTCAGCCGGTCCTCGAAAATGTCAGCCATGGCAACGAGCCTGGTTGGGCCTGTCGAAGACGAGAGGGCGTCGCCTACTGCGCCGCTGCCGCGCCCGCCGCACCCGACCAGCGCCAGCCGTATCGTATTATCTTCGCCGGCGTAGGCACCAGACAGAGTGACACCTGTCAGGACCGAACCTGCGACCACCCCAGCACTCTGTGTTAGGAACTGCCGGCGAGAGGGTTTATTAGGGTCTGTCTGCAGAGACTCCGATGTGTGATGCTTGGTTTGTGGCTTCATGATTACTCCTTTGAAAATAGCCTATTTGCGGGGTCTTTCATGTACTTGTGATACAGTTCCAGGATTTGGTGGTCCGAGATGCCCGTCGTGACCACAAACCGCGAACGAGCTTTTGCCGTTTCACCGGCCTTGATATCTCGGCCAAAGAGCGATAGATAGAGCGAATAGTGACTTTCCCCTTCGTAAGGCGTTGCTATCGCAAAGCAATCGTCGGGCGGCGCCATAAGGACTGCCACAAGGTCTGTTGCGGCGCAGCGTCGTAAACAAACGGGGGCGGCCATGCAGGGCATAATCACCCATTTCACCGGATTCGGCTCTTTCCGCCAACGACCATCGTGGACAACCTGCAAAATCTCCTGGTTTCGCGGAAACATTTGCCAGTCGCCGAAAGGTTTCTTGGCGGTCAGGAAACCTGGTTTCCCATCCACATCAGGATTGACGCCGACGTATACACAAGGCGACGGAAAAACCTCCTGAAAATACGATGCCAGGAATAATTCGAAATTACTTAGGTCTTTGCTGGGCTTGACAATGGTCTCAAGGTCGAGCGTTGTGCTGTCCTTCCAGCGGTAGATAGCGACCATCTGGAAAGGCCGATTCTCTCCTTCGGGCCAAGTGATCTGGACTGCCCCATCGGGCAACAGCTTTGATTCACTGGGCCAGTCCCATGCCGCGGTACCGTACCTACTGTTTGTTGTGAAGACCCAATAGTAGCTGGCAATGCCAAACGTCCCATCGAGCCTAACCCCGGAAGGAACGTGTACCACCGATGACAAACCAAGCGATCTACCCGCCTGCAACAGTTGTCCGCGAAGAATGCCGGTGTCGAACGTATATTGGCCCTTTTTGTTCGAAGTGAATGCTTTAGCCTCGGCACCTGTGGCCGAGGCAACCCCCACGACAGGTGCGGGGGTTAATCTCTCGCCCGGCCTTGCAGCAGAGATCTCTCCAGCACCTGTCAGACTGACAAGGAAAACTACCGCACAAACCACCGTAATGATGCAACGAGCCATCGCCTGCCTTGGGTTGCCGCCGACCTTCCTCTTCGCCCGCCGAAGCGGGCTACGCGAAGGCGGGGCGGGGTCGTCGCCCTTATCTGTCGTGTCCCGTCGCCGTACCGGCGACGGCTAAACGTCATCCATCCTCAATCGGGTCTCGTTTCTGCAGATCGGGCCACGCGGAAGCCTATGAAGTCCATTTCGGGCAGCCACCATTTGCTTTTGGGGATCTGCGGGTCGCCGGAACGCCACCACTTTTCTTCAAAGGCCCTGGCCGCGGGGCGCAGCTCCTCCATAGAGCTGCGATAGTCGCCGCCGCGAGCCACGTGCACCTGGCCGGTCTCCGGTCCTTTGGGGTTCACCGCCGGGTTCTTCTTGCCGGCTTCGGTATATCCGGTGGGACTATAGAAATCATAAACCCACTCGCGAACGTTGCCCAGCATATCGTATAGCCCCCAGGCATTGGGCTTCTTTTTGGCAACCTCCTGCGTTTCGCCATCGGAGTTGGGCTTACACCAAGCGAAATCCGCGAGCTCGTTCGGGACCCCTGCGTCTTCCTGTCGGAAGACAGGAGCGGGGGCAAAGCCAAAAACGCTGCCGGCGCCCGCCCGGCAGGCATATTCCCATTCCGCCTCTGTCGGCAGACGATACTGTTTGCCGGTTTTATTGGAAAGCCATCGGCAGAAGGTCATGGCATTATGCCAGGTCATCCCGATGCCCGGGTGCTTACCGCTGTAGCCCATCGTCAGGTCGCCGTAGACGGGCGTAGGGCCTGTAATCGCGTCAACATCACTGCTGCTTGCCTGCTCTGCGGCCTTCTTTGCTTGCTCGGTTTCAACGAAGTCTTTCTTTGCGCTGACCGTCTCTTGATAGTAGGCGAGAAATAGCTCAAGGGTGGTCTCTGTCGTGCAAAGATAGAAAGGATCGAGGCGCACCTGGTGCTGCGGCCCTTCATTATCGCTGCGACCTGCCTCGCCCGCGGGGCTGCCCATAAGGAAACTGCCGGCGGGAATGAGCACCATCTCAAACGAGAGCTTCTCGCCGCTTTGCGTTCTAACAGTCTCGGTATATTTCTCGGCGAGCCTTAGCCCCCGCCCCTGTGGCGGGGGTGCCTCGGCCACAGGTGCCGAGGCTAAAGCGACAGCCACTATTATAGCGCCAAGACAGGTCGCAAGCGCAACAAAGTACATCAACTTACGACTCATACTCATCCTCCATTTGCCGAATCAAATCATGGTTGTGAAGCCCGGCTTGGGCACGGGATAACTGCCGTCGGGGCCGGGCTTAACCGGCGGTTCCATATCGTCACGGCATTGCTCTGGCTTGGGCGGGTGATAAAAGTCGGACTTATTGATCTGCTCCCAGGTGACTTCTTTGCCCGTGTAACAGGAGATTTGTCCCATCACGGTGATCATTGTGCTGCGGGCCATGTAGTCGCCGTTGTTGACGGGCTTGCCTGCCCGAATCGCAGCAAACAGCATGTCATGCTCTCTCTGGTAAGGATCGCATCTTCCTTCCCAACGCCAGTTTGTCTCGCCCCAGATTCGACACCGCATAATATCCGCCTTGCCCTTGCTGCCGAGCACAGTGCTGGAAGAATCGTCGTAGCAGCCGGTCGTGGTGCGGCAGAAGGCGTAGATTCGCACGCCATTGGCGAATTCGTAAACGACCGAATGGTGATCGAATACGTCGCCATAGATTGGCTCGGTCATTGACGACCGGCCGCCCAAACCGTGGCACTTCACCGGGGCCTGGTTTCTCATCACCCAACTGGAGCGGTCGAGATTGTGGACCAGCGACTGAGGGACATCATCTCCGGACAGCCAGCGGAAATGGTACTGGGTGCTGCACTGCCACTGGAGCTCCGAGAGTCCCGGCTTGCGGTCGATGATAACGTACGGGGCGCGGAGGAAGTTTTCTTCGATGGTGACCACGTCGCCGATGGCGCCGTCGTATATCCGCTGGACTGTTTCGGCATATCCAGTGTGATAACGGCTCTGCAGCCCGGAAACAAGGCACAAGCTCTTCTCTTTTGCCAAGTCCGCTGCCCGTTGCAGTAGCTTGACGCCGGCCGGATCGATGCCGTGAGGTTTCTCCACGAACACGTGCTTTCCGGCCTGAATCGCGCTCATAGCATGGAGCGGATGGAACTTGGCCGCGTTGGCGATCACCACCACGTCCGAGGACTCGATTACATGCTTGTAGCCGTCAAAGCCGACAAAGCAGTGGTCGTCGTCCACCACGACCTGCTCGGGTCTCTGCCCCTTCAGGGCTGTGCGTTTCTCTTTGACGCGGTCCATGAAGATGTCACACATCGCCACGAGGCGCGCGCCGGAGTCGGCGGCCAGCGCCTGGGCGGCGGCGCCGGCGTTGCGTCCCCCGCAGCCGATCATACCCACGCGGATGATATTACTGCCGGCGGCAAAGATGCTGCGATTGATACCCAGCGCACCGGCTATAGCAGCCGAAGCCGCCACGGTTGAACCCTTCAAGAAGTCACGCCGGGTTGTGCCGCGGCTCTTATTTGAATTTGCCATATTATCTCCTCTCAATCATTTTACCCCTCATGCCCGCCGCGCCTTACGTGCGGCGGATACGCCCGGGATGGGCACAGAATTTTCCTTCGGGATTTCGACCGTACCTTTCTCGAAGTCCTCCGCTGTCGGCCTTAACGTCAAGTTGTAATAATTCGGGTTAATGCTGGGGTCCTCCATAGTTTCTTTCCAGGAGACCTGTTGGCCGGTGTAAGCAGAGATGCGACCAATGATAGCCGCGGCAGTTGACTCAGCTACGGCCCTTGCCTGGTTAATCGGCTGGCCCTTATTGACGTAGTAGAGTGTGTCCACTTGCTCCTGATAGTGACTGCTTGGCGCCTGGATCAGGTCGGCGGGAATCGGCGATTTTTGAGGTTTTGGATAGTCGCTGCCGTTCGTTCGGCCTTTCTCGTAGACGAAGTCGTGCCCGGTCCAGTTCCAGCAGCCGTTGACCTGGCGGCACATCGAGTGGATGTGCACGCCGTCACCGTAGTCGTAGTCGATGCTGAAGAAGTCATACATATCGCCGGCGTTCCGTTGTGCGCGACCGCCGAAGCCCACCGCGCTGACGGGCGGCCCGCCGCAAAACCAGTTCGCAATATCGATATTATGAACATGCTGCTCAACCAGGTGGTCGCCCGACAGCGCGATCCAATTCTGCCACGTCCGCACCAGGTCATCGCCGGTCTTGGGATTGATTGGTTCCGACCAAAACATGTGGCCGATACAGAATGAGATGCGACCGGCGTAAAGTCTGCCGAGCGCTTTCTCGACGGCAACGGCCTGGTGGGTTTTGATGAAGTCCCAGTCGTGGCGCATCTCCGTGCCGGCGGTGATCACCAGGCCCTTTTTCTCTGCCTCCGCGCCGGCGGCGATAACTCGCCGGCAGCCGGGCGGGTCGACGGCGACTGGCTTCTCGATAAATACGTGCTTGCCGGCCTTGACGGCGGCCTCAAGGTGCAGTGGTCGAAACAGCGGTGCCGTAGCCATCAGGACGATCTGGGCGTCGGTTTCCATTAGAGCGTGATAGCAGGCCGGACCGCCGAAGCAGCGCTGCGGCGGGACATTTAACTCCTTTCCTGCTTGAAGTGCCCGCTCCTTGAAATAGTCGGCGGTAGCAACGATCTGAACGGGCAAGCCAAGAATCTTGCCTGCTTCGATCGCATCGGCAGCGGCTCCGCGACCACGGCCGCCGCAGCCGAGCAGTCCCACCTTGAAGGTTCTGCCCTGCCCCTTGGCGGCTGCCCCGATTACAGTTGGGGCGCTTAAGGCCACGCCCGCACCCAATGCGGTCCGCACGAAATCACGTCGCGATAATTCGGCTGAGCTTTTCATAGTGCTGATCCTCATAAACGGTCACCAAATTGGTTCCGAGTTCCGAACACAGCAGAAGACAGAATTCCCGGCGAAAGCTCTCTCATGTCTCCTGTATTCTGTATTCTCTCCTT
>Ga0315291_10005105_pt1 | contig 16558 bp, 15 predicted proteins | sample YL17G12_20_MG_FD_203070 | JGI IMG/M metagenome (GOLD analysis project Ga0315291, IMG submission 203070) | Sediment microbial communities from Yellowstone Lake, YNP, Wyoming, USA - YL17G12_20 | ecosystem: Environmental > Aquatic > Freshwater > Lake > Sediment | place: USA: Wyoming | collected...
ATCTTGATTTCCGGCTGTCGGCGGATGGGGAAATGATAGGCCTGTTCGATTCTACCGGCAGGGAGATTGACAAGGTCATCTATGGTCCGCAGACCACGGATGTCTCTTATGGTCGCTCACCTGATGGCTCTAACAATCTTATATTCTTCGAGTTGCCCACGCCCGGCGTTTCCAACCCTGGAAAAACCACAACGACCACTACCATTATTCTTGCCCCTGAGAGCGCCACCAAGCGTGTGAGGGTCCCGACTGGCCCAATCAGTGAGAACTGGAAGGGCGGTGTTGCTTTCGACGATTCCGGCTGGAACGATGGGACTTTTGTCTCCGGCAAAACAGGCGGCGTCGGCTTTGAAAGAAACCCGGGCGATACCATCAACTATACGGCCTTTATCACTCGCAACGTCGAGACGCTAATGTATAACATTAGGGGCACCTGCTACATCCGGATACCATTTACCGTTGATGCCAATAACATAAATGACATCACCGGTCTGACGCTGAAAATGCGATATGATGACGGTTTCCTCGCATACATAAATGGCACGCCATTAGAGACAGCCACACGCAACTTTCAAGGGACGCCGGCCTGGAATTCCCTCGCCACCAGCGGTCATGCCGACAGTGATGCCGTCAACTTTGAGCACATCTCCATCTCTGGATACATCGGCGCCCTGCGGCCAGGCAGCAACATCCTTGCCATCCACGGTTTGAATGGTACGACTACCACAAGCACCGATTTTCTTATCTCCCCAGAGCTTGAGGCCACTATCACTGAGGTAAATGAAGCGTTTCCTTACCCCAATGCCCTGAAGTTGCTGGATGGTTTGAGGATTACGGAGCTGATGTATCACGACCCGCAGGGCAGCGACTACGACTTCCTTGAACTGTACAATATCAGCGATGAGGTCCTGGACCTCAACGGTGTGCGATTGACGGAAGGCGTTGACTTTGTCTTTCCGCCGATGACGCTCGATGCCAGCGAGTATGTGGTGGTGGTAAGCGACCTGACGTCCTTTAGAACAAGGTATGGTTCGGGGCCTGCCGTTGCAGGCCAATATACCGGCAACTTAAATAACGGCGGCGAGAACATCATTTTGAGACTGCCTGCGCCGCTGGAAGCGGCGATACTGCGGTTTGCATACAGCGACAAGTGGTATCCGACAACGGATGGCGGGGGCCATTCGCTTACGATTGTGGACCCGACTGCTCATCCTGCCGCCTGGGGCGACCGGGAGAGCTGGAAGCCCGCCAACCCCACCCCGGCAGGACCATAACGTTTCCGGCGAGATACCGAACGCTCTCGGTGAAAGTCGAGAATCTTTGCTTCAAACCCTCGGAGAAAACGAGGGGAAGTCAGGGTCTTTTCCTGTCCGCAGTTGTTGACCAATACCCGCAATGTGCATACAATCCCGTAAAGGTTCGCAGCTAATTGGGTAAGATAGCTGCCATCCCAATGCAGAAGAGGTCGCGAAATGGGCGGACTATTTTACAATCTGGGCAGCACGGTCGGCCCCCATATCCGCAGAGCAAGGTGGATTTGGCAGTCGGTGGCCGGCACCGAGGCCGACGCCATAAAGCTCGAAAATGATGTCGGGCGGGACCTGGCTGGCCAGGTCAGGCACCAGTTACAGCCCGACCCGCAGAGCGACACGGAGGAAATACTCAATGAAGTCGGCCTGCGTCTGGGCCGCTGTGTCGCAAATCGGTTTCGCACATTCAACTTCGAGGCGGTCCAGGGACCGGAGCCTAATGCCTTTGCGCTGCCGGGCGGATTTATCTTCGTCACGCGGTCGCTGGTGGAGCTGTGCGAACGGCAGGAGGACGAGATTGCATTTATTCTCGGCCATGAGATGGGTCATATTGTTCGCGGGCACGCTATGCAGCGATTGATAAGCAGCTCTGCGATTTCTGCCGTCTCCAGGGCCGTCGCGATTCACGGGGCATTGTCGCGCTGGCTGCAAAAAGTGGGCGTGCAGTTTCTCGAAAGCACATACTCACAGCAGTTAGAGTTTGAGGCAGACAGATTTGGGGCTCATTTAGCTGCCTCCGCCGGTTATGAGGAGCATGCGTCACTGCGATTACTTGCCCGTCTTGAAAAACTCAGCCGGTCACCCGATATGCTCAATCTCGGCAGCTATTTCTCATCGCACCCGGACTACCAGGTCCGCATCAACAACATCAGTCGTATCCTGATTAAGTGCGAGCAAGCAAAATGATTCCTGTAAGGGGGGACCGAAAAATAAAAAAAGATATTATACCAATCATAATAAGTTTTTGCGCTCGGCATAATTTGCCATTGGCATAATGTCCAGACGGGAATCTGGATTCCCGCCTTCGCGGGAATGACATATTGACCGTTCCCAAACATACATATTGATGATGTAAAGCGCATTTAATTTTTATGATCCGTATTAGAGATAATTCGTGAAAATTCGTGGCTGAAAAATACGAGCACCCGCTTGTGACGGAGCCATAGGAGGTTTGACGATAGCGGCGCTGCAGTTTTTTGTTAGCGCGCCATTAGGTCGGTAAGTGTGCGGATATAACGGCTTTCTTCCTTTATGACTTTGTCTATGGCGTCTTTGCCGGACTGGTCGCGGGCAAAGTCCTTCAGGCCGTGATAGAAAACAATGACTTCCCTTGCCCTTCTGACGGCGTCCTTGAATATTTCCTCTTTCGTCTCTCGTCCGGTCGGTTCTCTAACCGCGCCCAGTTTGACGCCAAACGCTGTCAGTCCCGCCATCACGTGTGGGTTGGACAATACGTAATTGTCCGGGTCGAATGTCCCAAACTGACCGGTTTTTGTAGAAAAGCGTTTCCTTCTCTCCGCAAGGACCCTTTCGTGTCTGGCCCTCCAGCCGGCGATCTTATGGTATATGCCGCGGAGTTCCGGGTCGCTAAATAATTCCGCCGCTTTGAGGTAAAACTTGGCGCCGTTGTGGTCGATTTTCTCGGCTATCTCGAGAATCTCAAATACGTTAAATTTAGTCTCCATAAGTGCGCCTTTTCAGGAACCCCCGCTGCTTCGCTTTTGCTTGCCTGCCCCTTTTGTGCCTTCGCCTGCTACCTCGACTTGCATCGAGAGACGCAGAGGCAAGACAGAAGACAAAGGGGGGCCAGCGAAGCAAAACGGCGGGGGCGGTTTTCCCTCAACCAATGGTTTCGCCTTAAACCCCATTCAGCCATCCATTGAACACACTTTATTATACAAAATTTACCCGGCAAATTCAATCGCTGCAAGAGGATTATAAATTTTTTGGGGCATAATTCAACGAAAAAGGGGGGCCCCGCTTTTGCTATTATCGGCCTGTTTTGCGATGTGCTTTACTACCGTACTTTTAGAACAGCGGCGGCACGAATTTTCGCTTCTCTGAGCAGGATAACGGCCTCGTCCGCCTGCCCAAACTAAGATATTTGTGGTTTGGCGGACATTAGCTGGTCTGTAAAGACCTCGTAACTATCCTGTCCGTAGAGGCAGAAGACGACCTTTTCCAGGCCGGTTTTTCCCGCCAGACATACGGCGGGTGAACCCTTGAGATAATCGATGGTGGTTCGCAGCATTATTTCGGCACACCTGCGGATTGGGAAGCCGAAGATGCCGGCGCTGATTGCGGGAAAGGCGATGCTTTTGAGGTTTTTGCCGTCTGCAAGTTTAAGCGAATTCAGAGTCGCGTTCTTGAGCTTCTCGTCTTCGTTTCCTTCGCCCATCCGCGGTCCGACGGCGTGGATTACGTATTTTGCCTTGAGACTGCCTCCGGTAGTTATGACGGCCCCACCAACGAATGTCCCTCCTATTTTGTCGCACTCCTGCTGGATTTTTGGGCCGCCTTTTCTTTTGATTGCCCCTGCCACGCCGCCGCCCAAAATCAACCGGGCGTTGGCGGCATTGACGATGGCGTCGGTTTCCATCTCGGTAATGTCGCCCTCGACCAGTTCGAGGATGCGGCTTCCAATATTGACCTTCATTGTCTCGGCCTCCTTGATTTTTGCCGTATCGGGATTATAAAAAAAATTTTGTCTTATCGGATTTCCGCCGCGGTGCCGGTCCGCTATAGACAGGATGTATGCGATTGCGTCCGGCTTTTCGCAACTTTTTGGCTAAGGACCCATCCCTTCGAGCCACTGTTCAGCAAATGCCGCCAGGTCAGGAAGGTCAACTATGTTGTCGGCAGGGATGTTGATGTCGCAATCGGGATTCCACCGGGCGGCCGTATCGTTACTGTCCCACGATTGAGTCAGTATGGCAAGATCCAGTAAGTCCACATTGCCGTCAAGATTCAGGTCGGCGGCGCAGTGGCGCCGGAGCACCTGGATGCTGTCCAGGCCGAAGTCGGATATTTTCTCAAGGGGCTTGAAGGGGGCCATTAACTCTCTGTTGCGCACAACGACCCGGCCGATGTCGCTTAGGAGGTCGCCGTGGCCGATGGGTCCCAACAGCCCATCGACAAAATCGACCTCTATCGAGAACCAGACCTCGCCATTCGGCCAGACATAAACGGCATCGAGGCCGAAGGGAATCGGCCGGGGCTCAATGGGATGGAATTTAGCTAACAAATCAGAACAGGTTTTATAGATTTTTCCATCCTCACGAAGCAGGTCACCATCTCCCACCGACATACCAAGACTTTCGGAAAAGAAACCCTTCTCGGTAGAAAATAGCAGGACTCCATCCGGGCCGCGCGTTACCGCATCCAATCCATAGTCTTCCACAGGGGGCTGTGGAGCAAATGGCTTGATAAGCTCGCCATTACGGCGGACGACCCAGCCCGTGCTGCTTAAGAGGTCGCCGTGACGCAGCAAGCCGAGCGTCCCACTGAAAACGTCCTGCTCAGCGGAAAACCAGAATTCACCCCGCAGTCGGTGGGGTTCTAAGGACAATACCGGCATCGGCCCGGCTACCGCATCAAGGCCGACATCGGGCACTATCGGCTTAATGCCCAGCCGGTCTGTCAGCTCCTTGTTTGTGCGAACCACCTGCCCGCTTGAACTAAGCAGGTCGCCATCGCTAACGTGCGTTATTGTGCTTCTTGCCGATGATGTGAAGCCGGTCTCAGTGGAGAATAATACTCGCGGCCAGGGCACAGCCACTATGTGGATACTGAAGGTGTGGAGCGGGTCCGCAGGCGGAAGTTGCAAAACATCAATCTCTATCCACGGGAAGGGGGATTGCGGCGGGCCTGCTTCACTGGCAAATTTTAGGTCCTCATATTGACTGATGCGCCCTTCGAGCGTCATTTGCTGCAAGATGGCGACTTCCCCGCCTATGTGATATGTGCCTTCCATCCGGCCGACGTAATCCGAGTCCCCAAAGGTGCCTGTGAAGGTCAGGCCCCTTACTAAATAATCCGAGAACAAGGGATTCTGCTCCACGAGCTCCAGCCAGAAGTAACCCCGTATGGGAATAGGAATAGGAGGCCTGCCGCATATTGTGCAGTCGTCCACAAGCATACTTCCTTCGATAAGCCGGTAGCGAACCAGCTTTCCGTCTCTGCAAGCTGACAAGGCCATTCCGTTTCTGATTGTAGTACCGTAGGCTTCATCTGCGAGCGATGCTCCCGGAAGATACCAGGTCAGTATTGCCATTGCCAGCAGGCATTCGATTATTATCTTATGCGATTGTTTTGCTTTCATTGGCTTGCTCCTCGGTATCCGATTATTGACGGACAATGGTTATTATATGCTTCCTGATGCGGCGAGTCAAGTAGCGCAGCCTGCTGCTTAACATATTCTTGCAATTTGGCCTGCTTTTTTTAGAATCCCCTCTACCGGTCAGGAAATGTTAGATTGTCCTGTGTATTTTGGGCGATTTTGTATCGGCCCCGGTAAATGAGGGCAAACTATGAGTGTCAGGGTGCTCGGCATTTCGGCCAGTCCGCGTGCCGATAGCAACAGCGATATACTTTTACGCCAGGCCCTGGCAGGCGCTGAGTCTGCGGGGGCGAGTGTTGAATATATACGTCTTTGCGATTTTAGTATCGCGCCGTGCAGCGAGTGCAACGCGTGCTACGCCACGGGTGTCTGCGTAATTAAGGATGACTACCAGAAGCTTTCGGCGAAGCTGCTTAATACGCAGCGGCTTATATTTGCAACCCCCGTATTTTTTATGAACGTCTGCGCCCAGGCCAAGGCCCTTATCGACCGCGCCCAGTGTCATTGGGCGCATCGATACGTGCTTAAAAGGGAGCTTATCACGGATGCAGCAAATCGCAGGGCAATGGTCATCGCGGTGGGCGGCTCGAAGAGCATAAAGATGTTTGAGTCCGTCCGATTAACGATGAAGTCCTATTTCGATACGCTCCAGATGCAATATGTGGGCGGCTTGTTCGTCAACAAAATCAACGCCGCCGGCGAAATCCAAACGCATCCAGCGGCTTTATCTGAGGCACACCGCCTCGGCAAAGAGCTGATTACCGCCTCAGCCTTACCGGAAAAGCCGATTAATATTGAGCTGACCTGACCTTTCCAGTTTTGCTGCGCAACATATTTTGGGCGTGTATGGTCCGGTGTCGCTCAGCTTAAAGATTAAAACTTAAAGTGTAAAGCTGCGGAGTTAGTCACGGTCTTCCGGCTTGGCGGTTTTCACGACAACCAGGTACACTATCGTGCCTAAGAAGTAAAACCACAGCGACAGCACAATTGCGCCGGCCCAGATGAGTCTATCGTACTGGGCGTTTTTCGTAAGCGGGCGATAGAACTTTGAGGCCGGGCGCTTCAAACAGTCAACGAGCATAACCAGAGAAAAAACCACTCCCGCAATTGCCAACAGCGCCACGAGAACCCGGCAGCCGACAAGCGGCCCCATCGGCCACAGCGGCAATCTGCACGCCATCCCCATAACCATAATAGCACCTCCTGAAAAGCCTTCGGTTTTAGCTATTTCATAATCGCATTCAAATCCTGCCATTCATTTTACCGCTCGCAGCAGAGGATGGAAACAATTTTCGGTCGATTTTCCCGCGAGGATTCTTTTGCAAATTTTCCCAGGCAGCAAGGACTGTATTGCATATTTGACTTTGTTATGATTGGAGAGCCGTTATTACTTGTTGAATGGATGCGAGAGACCAAATGGGTGTGGGCGATGGAAAAGAGAGAAAGAAATTTGCTGAGGGCGGGGGTTTTGGGGGCGTGATTAAAAAGACCTGGCCGTGGGTCCCCGGCATCCCACGGCCAGCCAATCCTACATACGCACCCCCCTCTCATTACTTAGGTTACGTACGTATCACGACACGTTAGCAATCAAGAGCAGCGAGACGAGTCGGTCCGGCTGCTTCAGGTATTCTTTTGCATTTGTTTTTCGTCGATTTTCTCTTTTAAGTATTTAGCTATGCGCCAGGCGGCATCTTTGCCAAAGTCGATGCACTTGTGCATTCCGGCATTGAAGGATTTTGCGAAATCATCCGACTTTATAGCTGAATAAGCAAATGTCTTGTCGGTGGGTTGATATGCTTGGCCCTGCGGCGAGGGTGCTAAGGTATAAATTGCGGTTGCGAAGCCGGAAAAATAGACTATCAGCAAAAATATAAATTTGATTCTCCAGGACATCTTAAAATTTCTCTCTTCCTGCGAAGGTTACTTCTAAACGGCCGGCCCCCGGGTCGGCCCTATACGTTTGCCTCTAATAAATACTTAATATAAAAAACCCCAAATGCCAAATAAAAATAGCTAAAAAATCCTAAACCGCCAGAGGCGGACAAGTCTGCTTGAAGCGGATAACATTGGGTTTGATTGGGTTTGTTTTCAGGGCGTCTGAAAAGCCGTTTATTTTCATATTCCTTTGTTTTAACAGAGGTTACGTTCATTTGAGTATCCAGCAAATTGGCTTTGTTTTGCATAATTGACTCATAGCCACAAAACCACCAAGACACAAAGAAAAAATGTAAGAAATAACCACGAATAAACACGAATTTTCAGTAAGTATATTTAGCACCGCGTTTTTCATAAGATTTTATAATTCTGAACCTTTTTATGGTTAAAATGGTCTGGTTCGTGGAACTGCCCTTCGACTCCCTCGACCCTGCTCGGGACGAGTGCGCTCAGGACAGGCTGTTCCGTTACGTGCGGTTCTCCGCGGACTCATTTGGGAGGCCTCCCCCAATTATTGATATTATACCAAAGTCCTGTTGTATTTTCAATAAAAATTTTGACGGAAAGAAGGATAAAAGATTAGCCACGAATTAACACGAATAGACACAAATTTTTCAGACGCTGATTAACATAGACACTAATTGACACGGACTTTTTTGGCACTGACTAGCACTGACTGGTTTGACGCAGATTAACGCGGATAAAACCGGAAACAATTTTCCGCAGGGGCAAGTTTTAGGGCTTGAAAACCCGCCAAAGGCATGCGGGGACAAGGTTTGGTATTTTATACAGATTGTATAATCTTTGTTATGCTACACAAGGAAAGCCGGAGTAAAATAATATAATAATATAAAAAAATAAAATTTAAGAGTGTTGTTTAAAGTCTTGTAAAATAAGATGTTATAATTCTTAATTTGGATGCCAGAAACAATTTTCTCAAATTTTATATAACAGCTCTTGACAAGCCGTGATAGAGCTGTTACTATTGTATGCTATGAGCTGCAAGTATAGGCGGCGAGAGCTGTGTTAGCTCTAAACCCGACCTCCATCATTTAAGAGCTCAAAAGGAGTTTTTATGAATATTTCATTTCCAGCAATGCAAGGGGTTATTGGTCAACGTACTTACTACGGGTGCCTAATGAAATTAGGTGCGATCCCCAAAATGTTTACTTTTCGCGATTGGGTGGAGTTCCAACCGGAAGATCGAGAACAGCGCATTCTTAATAAGAAAAGAGTGCCCGATATTGCAAGCTATATAGTTGACAACGAAGATGGATATATATTTTCCTCAATTACCGCAAGTTACAAGTGTAAAGTTAGATTCCTGCCTTTAACACCTGATGGAGTTATTGGCACCTTGGAAATGGATTTTGAGGACGCGAATTTTGTCATTAACGACGGACAGCATCGGTGTGCTGCCATCGCACACGCTCTCAAGTTAAATCCTGCTCTATCTGAGGAAACGATTTCGGTACTGTTATTCCCTTATGAAAGTTTATCCAGAGTTCAGCAGATGTTCTCTGATCTAAACAGATGCGTCGTAAAAACATCCAAGTCACTCGATATACTCTATGATAAAAGGGATACGATGTCCGCGGTTACCTTAGAAGTTTGTCAGAAAGTACCGGTATTCAATGAGCAAGTTGATAAAGACGCTGTTTCGTTACCTGTACGGTCGCCGAAACTGTTCAGTTTGGCATCTCTGTATGATGCAACCCGCGAGTTGTTGAAAGACTATGCAGACACTACTCACCATGAACTTGTAACGATGGCAACCGAGTATTGGATTGCTGTTTCCAAAGCTATTCCAAGTTGGGGACGGGTTAAAAATGGTGACTTGAAAGCTATGGAATTAAGACAGAGCACAATAAGTTCTCATTCCGTCGTTCTTAGAGCCATCGGTGGAATAGGCGCAGAACTGCTGAAAGAATTTTCAAATGATTGGAAAGGAAAGTTGTTGGATCTTGGCACTGTCAACTGGAGTAAGTCAAACCATGAATGGGATAACATTTGTATAGTGGCAGGGTCAGTAGTTTCAAATAGGCAGGCTCGACTTGCTACAAAGGCCTATTTGAAGAAGCATATGGGGCTATCTTTAAGTGACTCCGAAAAGAGGAGCTTACCTACCGTTGCTGATCAGGCGGCTACACTTGGGGGCTACAAACCGGACTCTGATTCGGGACCTCGGCCTGTTAATCCATCCGGACCAACGGAGCTGCCGGGAGATGAGCGGGATTATATCATAGCTTATCGAGAGGGGTATAAGAACCCAGACGGCCTTCTTTCGAGGATGAGAAGGTACATTGATGAAGTGGGTTCTTTGTCTGGGGATGATTTAATAAAAGCTTGCGTTCAGCGGCTTGGCTGCAAAAGCGAGACGTCAGGGAGTATCGGGGCCTCTTTGAAAGTTCTTGAACTCGACGGTTACGTCAGGACCACTGGTCGGGCCGAAAGCAAGAGGATTTTCTCGACACGGCCTTCGAGGTAAGTTTCCATCTATGCCACAACCACGGTCTAACAAGCGTGTCAACTCGGATCGCCTAAAGGCGGCCGGTGATGTTGAGAAGAAAACGCAGAGCATAAACTATATTTATCAGGAGAATTATTATGTCAAATCTATATCTTCAATTGTTGAAGATTCCGGTTAATCATGCCGCCATAGATACGGCAAGAGCATATATTGCCTTAAAAGGAAGTTCAATAGAAAAAGTGGGCAAAGAGGCATTTACTACTATTTCAGCAGAATGTCGCACCTTGCAAGAAGTCGAAGAAGCATCAGAATGGCTTATCAAAGAGTTGAAAGCAATAAAAAGACAAGCAGCAACATTCTTTGAAAAAGAGAAAAAGAACAGACGAGATATAGCAAATAAATCGTAAGTGTAAAAACTACCAAAGACGCAAAGCAACTATTCTTTGCTCCTTCGGCATAGCTGACTTTAGAGCACTACAGACACTGTGTTTGATGCCTTTTGCGGGTGCGGAACGGCGTTGGTTGCTGCGGAGAATCTCGGCAGGCAGTGGATAGGTATTGATATTTCGCCGACGGCCTGCCGGGTGATGGCCAAGCGACTCCGCGATGTCTGCGGGATGAAAGAGGATGAAAAGCTCTGGCGGATTGGACGCGGCTTTGTCGTTCGAGACCTGCCGTGGAGCGAGGAACAGCTTCGCAAAATCCCGCCCTTTGAATTTGAGAACTGGGCCGTTATCGCGATGGGCGGCATTCCCAATAAGGCACAGGTCGGCGATATGGGAATTGATGGCCGCATTTATCCCGTCTCGGCCACACCGAAGAAAAAAGAAACTGAACTGGACTTTATGGATGTATGGTATCCCATTCAGGTCAAGCAGAAGGACAAGGTCGGCAGGCCTGATATCGATGCCTTTGAGGCCGTGATGATGCGCGAAGACCGCACGAAAGGGTTCTTTGTTTCCTTCGATTTCTCATCCGATGCCATTAGCGAAATACAATCATTCTTCAAGAAGACCGGCAAGAGCATCATCGCCCTGACCGTCAAAGACATTCTGGACGAACAAATCGCCTACAAACTGGCGTAGAATTCGCAAAAGAGGGCCGGCCTGCCGTGAAAAGCAGAGAATTGGTGTGCGAAGCACACCCTACCGAAATTAAATGGCGGGCAAACCCCGTTAGAAAAGATTCGTCCTTCATAGTTCCTACTACGGAGAAGGAAGGCCATTTTTCTAACGGGGCAAGTTCTCGTCCAGGACCTCTTTTAACGTTCGACAGACGATTGCGACCTGGTCTTTGGGGAGGTTGTTGTAAAACGGCAGGGCAATAGTCGTTCTGGAGATAGACTCGGCAATGGGGAAATCACCCGGCTTGCAGCCGAAACGCTCGACCATAAAGGGCTGCAGGTGCACCGGTGAAAAATAATTGTTGACCTGAATCCCCCGTTCCCGCATCGCCTGCAAAATCCTGTCGCGCTGCCCGGAGGCGGCGATATCTGCCAGGCGGACAACAAAGACAAACCAGCTTATTTCACAGCCGGGCAGCTCAGCCGGAACAATCAACCTTTTGTCGCGAGAGAGCATTTCCTGATACCACTTTGCGACCTGGCGGCGCTTTGCTTTTATTTCTTCGATTCTCGAAAGCTGCACGATTCCGAGCGCGCAGTTGATGTCACTTAGTCGATAGTTGTAGCCGAGCCGTTCGTGGTCGAGCCAGCCGCCGTTTTTGGCCCTGCCCTGGTTGCGAAGCGAGACGCACACATCGGCAAGATTGTCCCTGTCGGTCAGAATCATTCCGCCTTCGCCGGTGGTTATCTGCTTATTTGGGTAGAGGCCGAATACGCTTATTGTGCCGAACGTGCCGGCCTTTTTGCCATTGAGTGTCGAGCCCAACGCCTCGCAGCTATCCTCGATGATGCTGAGGTTGTGTTTGCGTGCAGCTTCGCAGATTCTATCAAAGCCGGCGGGGTTGCCGAAAATTTCCACCGGCAGGACAGCTTTCGTTTTGCTCGTGATTTTCGCCTCTATTTGGGTGGGGTCGATATTCAAAGTCGCCGGGTCGATATCGACAAAGACCGGTTTGGCGCCGGCCATCATAATGGATGTTGTGGATGCAATGAATGTGAATGGAGTGGTTATGACCTCATCGCCCTGCCCTATCTCGAGCGCCAGCATACACAGAAACAGGCCGCTTGTGCCGCTGTTGACGGCCACTGCGCGTTTTCTGCCGATGTAGTCGGCGAAGGCCCGCTCAAATTCCGGCACTTTGGGGCCGAGTGACAGATTCGGCGTGCGAAGCACCTCGCAGACGGCATCGATTTCTCTCTGCGTGATGTCCGGCCGAGATAAGTATATCCGCATCGTAAAGTCTCCTCATAAAGCGCACAAAAGCCGGTAGTTTTATCGTCACATTCGACCTGAAAAGTTACCACACTTCGTCCGCCGCCGGCGGGCCGGCAATGGCATCTATCGGTCCACGTGTGACGGAATAATACCAACAAGATTGTAACGTTTGTGACCGATAAACCAAAGCCATTTCTCTTCTGATGGTGCGGTGAGCAGATAAAGGCAGATTCGCCACAATACATAAATATTTCGGGAAACGCCGAAAATACTTATAGGACGCGGCGGCGGAGGCATAGCCGGTTATTGGCTGACAGGTCTGGAATTGCGGTTCTCCTGCTAAACAGGCCTTAACTTAAAACCGAATAAGAATCTGGTGAAGTTGTATAGAGGTGGGTATCAAAATGGCAAAAGGGAAAAACGTATTGACGACAGGCGACGTGGCCAAGATTTGCAACGTCGCTCCGAGAACGGTCTCAAAGTGGTTTGATAACGGCCAGCTTAAAGGCTACCGCATCCCGGGCAGCAAGGACCGGCGGATACCGCTCGGCGAGCTGATTCGCTTTATGAAGGCCCACAATATGCCCATCACGGGGCTTTCAGTCGGCAGGACCCGGGTCATCATATTAGACAGCAACGAAAGCACCGCCTCGGCTTTGGCCGAAGCCCTGCGAACCAGAGCAGACTACGAGGTGCAGGTCGTCTGCGGTAATTTCGAGGCGGGGGCAGCCCTGCAGAAATATTCTCCTCACGTTCTATTGATTAGCCTTTTGGCGGAAGGTGTAGATGCAGCAGGCATCTGCAGGAACATACGCGAGGACGAGGATTTGCAGACCATAAAAATTATTGCTCTTGCGGGCCAGCTAACTGAGGTGGAGTCGGCGGCCCTGCTCAGGAAGGGCTTTGACAGCTACATCTCTTATGGCGCCGAGCCTATCGAGCTTATCAGGAAAATCGAGCAGGCCATAGCGATTATCTATTAACAGAGACCCGTCTGTTACTGTGTGGCAGCTTAACTGACGACCACTTCGCGAAGTTTCTTCACGGACCGGACACTTTACACACCCCCCATTTGAATTTGAACTGTAATCAAGCGTCAGGGATGTTTTGCTCTGGTTACCTGGTTTTCTTCTGCAGCATTCGGGCCTGGAGTTTTATTAGCTGCTCCGGAGTAACAGATTCTATCCGAAGGTCGCTGAATATTACCCTGTAGTTCCCATCGGCCAGCTTCCAGTGCAGCAGCAGGGCATCTTTATCCGCGGGGTTGATGTTATCGCCGTAGTAGGTAACTTCCTTGCCGCGGTAGATAAGATACTCATAGAATCTCGACATTCCGGCCAGGACATTACTTGTGGAGGCGCCTTCGCCCTTCAGACAGTAATTTATCAGCAGTTTACCATCCTGGTATATGTCACCATCTGCGGAGCTGCGCTCGCCGAAGACACCGGCCAATAAGACCATTGTAACAATTATGACCGCAGCGGCAGCCAGCTTGCTGACCCTGAGGTCTATTATGATGTTGATGGTGTCCCAGCCGCCCCTGTGCAGCGCGAGGGTCTGCGGGATTTGACGCTTTATATCTTCGTTTAGACCGGATGGGGCCGGCCCTCCCGTGGTATCGGCCACCGTATTCAGCAATTCTTTCAGTTTTTCATCGGTCATCATAGAATTACTCACGTAAAGTGCTTTCTAAGCAGTTTCAACGCCCTGTTTAGTCTGCTTTTGAAAGTGCCTTCTCTTATGCCTGCTGCCTCGGCGGCCTCGGAGATACTCAGGTGCTGCATATAATGTAAAACCACCGCCTGTTTTAATTTCATAGGCAGCCCTGCAACGGCACCTCTCAATCGGTTAATCTGCTCATACCGTGCGACTTTGTCGGGGGCCGTCCGGGTGTCATCAGCCACATCGATGCCGTCGAGACTGGCCGGCTCACCACCGGCGTGTTTTCGCCAGTACAGCTTTGAAGCATTACTTGCAATACGATACAGCCAGCCATTTAGGGCCTTGCCGTCTCTTAGCTGGGCTATGTGGCGCCAGGCCTGGAGGAAGCTTTCCTGTGTCAGGTCTTCGCTGACCTGGCGGCTATGGCCCAGCCTCCTCATAAACAGATATATATGCTCGTAGTATAAATCGACAAGCTCTGCTGCGGCCTCATGGTCGCCGTCCCGCAGCCGGGCAGCGAGCGAACTTCGCCTTTGCTGCGAATACTCTTGTTCGGTTTCGCCCTTTTGCTGCTCACTTAAAGGATGCGCAGATTCGGCCTTCTGTTCCGTTGTTTCGGCCTTTTTTTCCATAGATTTTGCCCGTATTTGGGGTAAATGTAGTGTACCCTCAATCTTCTTTGGGTGCAATATCAAAAGCCCCTGTGGAGAAAACATTTGGCGGGAGCACCGGGGCGGACTTTTCGCAGCGACGGCATTGCAGCGCATAAGCCGCCCGCGAACGTCAAACTCCCCTAATAAAGGCCCGGCGAAAAGATTTTGCTATTCAACAAGTCCCGCCGACCGTATAATTGGACGCGATATGGAGCGTGCCGTTTACAGGATTATCGACGCCAACTTCAATCGTGCCCGCGAGGCAGTCCGAGTCATAGAAGACTTCTGCAGGTTCGCCTTAAACTCGGCGACACTTTATGAGCGGGCCAAACAGCTCCGCCACCGGTTGTCAGCCGCTGTCAACGGGCTCGATGCCGGCGAGCTTCTTGCAAGCAGAGACACACACGGCGACGTAGGTGTCGGCAAGATAGTCGAACCGCAGCTTGCGCGCGACAGCCTGCAAGATTGTCTTACAGCCGGCTGTAAACGCCTGACCGAAGCGCTGCGGACCCTGGCTGAGATGCTGTCCGCCATTGGCGGACAAAATCGCTCCATCGCCGAGACAATCGAAAAGCTGCGATTTGACGCTTATGCTCTGGAGAAAGACATCGCGATGTTTGGCGGGCCCGCGGAGAAATTCAAACAAGTTGGACTGTATGTGGTAATCACCAGTAATCTACCGGCGGATATTATTTTCTTTACCCACAAATGTATAGCCGGCGGCGCCGACTGCATCCAGCTACGGACAAAGGGGATTGATGATGTCACTTTGTTTGCCGTCGCCGCCGAATTTGTAAAGATATGTAAGAATGCGGGCGTGCTCAGCATAATAAACGACCGCGCTGACGTAGCAGTTACAGCCGGCGCCGATGGCGTTCACCTCGGGCAAAATGACCTGCCCATCGAGCAGGCCCGCAAGCTCCAGTTGGCGCCGCTCGTTATCGGCAAGAGCACACATTCACTCAAAGAATTGCGCACCGCCTGCGATGAGCTTCCCACGTATATCAGTGTCGGTCCTGTTTTTGCAAGTCCGACAAAGCCGAATATTGAAGTCGCCGGATTGGACTACGTCAAAGAGGCGGCGGCGGAGCTGGCCGGCGCCGGTATCGGCAGCGTCGCCATCGGCGGCATAACTCTGGAAAATGTTGAGGAAGTATTAAATGCCGGCGCAAAAGCAGTTGCGGTTTGTTCAGCGATGACTAAAGCTGCCGACCCGACATCGCTCTGCCGCAAACTAAAGGAGAGAATCACCCGTTTCAAAAAGAGCCTTGGAAACACGGACTGACACGGACTTGGGGACACGGACTGACACGGAGACCACCACCAAACACAACGCACGGGAGGTTTATTATGACCATAATGCAAAAGGCCAACCCACGAATGTTTCTGTCGGGGGCGGGCTGGATATTGTTATCATTGTTCCCTGCGGCGCTTTTTGCTCCGCCACGACTGCCTGGCGGACCGGAAAAACCGCCCGGAAAATACTTTCCGCTGCAGGCCCCAGACCACAATAGCGCCGCCTCATTCAAGTGGGGCCAGCCGATTGTCGGCACCACCTATTTCTACTGGTACGACATCGACACAAAGGCCCACATTATCGACCACGATGGGACAGATGCGATGACAACCCACCCGGCGGATATGAACGACCTCAGCTTTAAGCGTGTCTCGTGGCATAAAGCGCAGTTGGTGGATATGGTCGAGGCAGGCATCGATTTTTTGATGCCGGTATTCTGGGGCGTGCCGGGCAAATATGATGGATGGAGCTTTGTCGGACTGCCGCCGTTGGTTGAGGCGCACGATGCCCTGCAGAAGGAAGGGCTTCACCCGCCGGCAATCGGCTTGTTCTA
>Ga0315291_10005107_pt1 | contig 16554 bp, 25 predicted proteins | sample YL17G12_20_MG_FD_203070 | JGI IMG/M metagenome (GOLD analysis project Ga0315291, IMG submission 203070) | Sediment microbial communities from Yellowstone Lake, YNP, Wyoming, USA - YL17G12_20 | ecosystem: Environmental > Aquatic > Freshwater > Lake > Sediment | place: USA: Wyoming | collected...
GTGTATCGGGTGCCGCGTCGGTCAACGTGACCACAAAAGGTTCTATCTCAGGGACAATTAAAAATGTTGATGGCGCGGCTGTTTCGGGAATAAATGTTTATTTGGCCGCGGCGCCCGCACAAGCCGCCGTTTCGGATTCACAAGGCAGATATTCTATCGGAAATATTCCTGTCGGCGCCTGGGAAGTTGATACCAGCGGAACCGCCATGTATCTTATGGCTTCGCAGGAAGCAATAGTGGCTACGGCTGAGAATACATCTGTTAATATGTTTATCCCGTACCGCTTTTCGGTTCTAAATGAAAGCGGGATCGACGCGCCGGTCACCTTGATCACCGGGACAATCAGAAACAATGGATCGACCACGGCAAACAGCGTAACTATCACTTATGTTTTTTTTGACGATACCGGGGGGCCTGCCGGCGGCGCACAAACGGCGGCTGTGAACATATCGGCGGGCGGAACAGTTAATTTCGCCGCCATTCCGTCATTCCCGATAGACAGCTATTGGTCCTACACAAGGACTGTTTCCGCGGCGAGTTTCTAGTGGCCGAAGGGAAACGTATAGCCCATAATTATTTGTCTCAGCTCGGGTGGGCGAGGGAATGGCGGAGGACGGTAACCAGGGAGATAAGGCCGACCTGGAATAGAGAGGAAATGGAGACAAAATTCCGCCGCGCGGATGAGATGGAGGAATCGGCGGAGGCCGATATTTCAAGAGAATTCGATCGCTTGCGGAGCAATCTAACTCCTGGAACAAAAGAGACGCTGGCCATTATTTTAAAAGAGCTTGGCGGGAGGAATGATTTGGGGTTTATTGGAAAGAGGATTGTTGTTCGGATAAGAAAAATCCTAAGAGAATATTAGGTTAATTAATCGTAAAATATGCTAAATTTGTTATGGACATTCACCCGCAAAAGGGATATAATTATTAAGCCTCAAAAGGAGGCAAGTTGCATGAAAAAGCTCGGTTTGGTTTTGATGGTATTGGTTGTGTTAACAGCCGGCGCGGCCTGGGCGGCGAACGTGGATGTGATATTGCAATGACTGAAGAGAAATACAGAGAATTATTGGATAATATAGATAAAATAGCAAATAATGTGGCGGCGTTAAAAAGGACTATAATTTTAGAGTTCAGACCGGCGCCGGATGTTAGAAGCAAGAAGGCATTTGAAGATATATTAATGGTTTCTGAAAGATTAAAAAACCATTGGGATAATGTTGCCGCCGTGGAAGAAATAAAGCGGCAGAGAGAAAAATAATAATGCAATATTTAACAATAGACAGTTCTGTTTTTGTGGCCGCGATCAGGCAGGGAGAAGAAAAGCAAGAAAGCTGCAAAAAATTATTGCAAAAAGTAGCTTCCGGAGAATTCAAAGCGATAGAACCGTACACAGTGCTTGTAGAGGTAACAGCGGCAATCAGGAGAAGAACAGGATCAATAGAATTTGCGGAAAGAATTAAAAATGATTTGCTTTCCATTGAAGGCATAACATTCGAGGAAGTGGTCAGGTATAGAGCGGAAGAGGCGTGTCAAATCGCGGCGCAGGCGAGCATAAGAGGCATGGATGCAGTTATCGTCCAGATTGCGAAGGAAAACAAATGCACCCTGGTTACTCTGGATGATGAGATGGCCGAAAAAGTCAAAGGTCATATAGCGATTGAAGAAGTAGATAAACTATTATAAACATAATTATAGAGGGATAACAATGGATTATGGAAGTTTAACATATTTTTTTATTATGTTCGGTGTTATCGCTTTTATGATGGGAATGGTGTTCAATGAAATATTACGAATCCGATCGAAACGGAAGGAATACGAAAAGAAGAAAAAGGAAGAGACGCTTGATAGAATTGAGGCGGAATTAAATGAGGCCAGAAGCTATCTATTTCAGGTTAGCGATAAGCTTCACCTTCCTAAGCCGATTTTGTGAGAAGAGGGGTCAAGGGATTGGTGTCGGTAATGATTGGCTCAATTGTAGCCGGGTCGATCGAGGAGGTGGGCTAATGGTTAATTATGTCGCTTTGTACCTTGTTTTTGCCGTAGCAATTATTGTTGCGTTAATCGCGCTGTGGATATCTTCGATGCCGGGGCCCAAAAAGGGCAAGCCGATACTTTAAATCGTCATTGTGCAAGGAAACGGTCCAGGGATCGGGGGACATGATTTTGGGATTTTGGGTTTAAAAAATTAAAAGATTTATTTGGATTTTGCAATTTGGATTTTGGATTTAATAAGGAGGAGGGTTTCATATGAAAAAGCTCGGTTTGGCTCTTTTGGTTTCGGTTCTGTTGACAGCTGGTGCGGCCTGGGCGGACAGGTACACTTCCGATGACATTATGAAAGGGGTACAGCAGCTGCAGGTCGGACAGGCAAGGATAGAGGGAAGAATGGAAGGCATTGAAAAACGAATGGACGGATTAGACAAACGTCTGGATAGCCTGGACGCCGGCAGCGGTCGTCTTTTTACTCTGGTGCTTTCACTTTTCGGCATCATGGCGGCCGCTTTAACCGGCCTGTTTTTGACAATGATGAGTCTCTCAAGGGAAGTCAGAATACCGAAGGAAGAGCGCGTGTCAAAGCTGGAGGCATTTATGGAAAAAGTTAAGGAACATTTGAGGGAAATTGATGATAAGCTTCATATTCCTAAGCCGATTTTGTAGAGGTTACGAAAGTTATGAGAGGTTGCATAAGGATGCGTGAAGTTGCTGAACATTTAATAAACAAATTACAATTCACAAATTACAAACAATATACAAATTACAATGATCGAAATTCAAAACAAAAAACCTTATGATTTGGAGAAAAGGACGTTGGAGTATGCAAAGGATATTGTTAAATTTTGCAAAAAGATGCCGAATAACTCTATAAACATGAGATTGATAGGACAGTTGGTAGGCGCGGCCGGATCAGTTGGGGCGAATTATAGAGAAGCGAATGAGGCGTTAAGCAAGAAGGATTTTGTTCACCGGATGAAAATAACAAGAAAAGAGGCGAAAGAAAGCAGTTATTGGCTGGAACTGATAATGGAAGCGAACCCAGGCTATGAAAATGAGGCAAAAATGTTGTATAATGAATCCCGGGAATTAAGAAACATATTTACGTCGATTATCGAAAAAGCAAAATGAAGGTTACAATGACCAAATAACCAAAACCGGTTTTTGTTATTGTAATTTTGGTATTGTAATTTGTTTGTAATTTGGAATTTGTATATTGTGATTTATTAAAGGAGGTTTCTGTATATGAAAAAAGTATCAATGTTCCTGGCTCTCATGCTCCTGGCGGTCTCAGCGGCCTGGGCGGCGAATGTGGATGTTATTTTGGACAGTACTAACGGCAGCAGCGGGATGGTTATTAAGAATTCAGTGGGGACGGGGGTTGCAACTTTAGATTCATCCGGCAATGCCCAGATAACCTCGAAAATGAGTATTGGTTATCCAATACTTGAACCAAATTCGAGTTTAACGGTTTTTAATGATGATGGGGCGGGAAGCAAATTTGGGAGAATGTGTTATATAAAGGGTAATTTAAATTATGGTGTTCATGGAAGTGTATTTTCTGGAGGCACTGCAGGATTGGGTGTTTATGATGAGGGCAGTTCAAAAACATATGGCGTTTACAGCTCTGATATCATTGCTGGCAATTATTTTGCCGGCAGCGTCGGCATCGGGACGACGAATCCACAAGGTAAATTGCATGTTGCAACACTCGAGGGGCAAGCGAATCTTGTTGTAAATTCGACGACAGGCAATGTCGGCATCGGGACGACGAGTCCGAGAGCAGCGCTAGAAGTAAAAGGAAAAGCTGTAATTCTCGATAATAGTACTAATTTAAATACATTTGTTTCCGGTGGCGACAGCACAACAAACGGAAAATATAACACCGCAGTAGGGTATAGAGCGCTCTATACAAACACAAGTGGTAGTAATAACACAGCAGTGGGATATCACGCACTTTTATCAAACTTAACCGGCGGATATAATACCGCCGTAGGGAAATTTGCACTCCATGATAACATAACCGGCGGAAATAATACTTCTATCGGCTATGGCGCTGGATATAATGCTTTAGGGAGTTATAATGTATTTATAGGCCCCTATGCGGGATATTCTGCAGCCGGCAATGGGAATGTTTTCATGGGTAATGAGGCCGGTTATAATGAAACCGGTTCCAACAAATTATATATTGCAAACAGCTCCACCAATCCACCCTTGATCTATGGGGATTTTGGCACAGGCAATGTCGGCATAGGGACGACGGGGCCGCAAAATAAACTTGATATCGAAGGCGGTGCAGCGGTTGGAGAGGCATATTCAGGAAACATTGCAGCGCCAGATAATGGGTTGATTGTTCAAGGCAGGGTTGGCATAGAACATACAAATCCTGGGAGCGGTTTACAGGTTGGAACAAATTGTTCAATAGGTACTGGAGCCCCCTCCATTGCGGCACCTACCAATGGCTTGTATGTTGGTGGAGAACCACGATTTCCGTGGTCAAATTCTAATACGACGGGAAATGCAGGGAACGTGAATATTGATGCCAATGGAACATTAAGAAAATCTACATCGAGTCTCAGATATAAAAAAGATATTAGGGATTATGAAATTGATGTAAATAAGATTATGCAATTTCGCCCAAGGCGTTTTAAGATGAATGAAAACACTGAATTTAATGGTAAGGAAGATTTTGGTTTAATTGCGGAAGAAGTATATAATATTTTCCCAGAACTAGTAACATTTGATAATGAAGGTAAAATTGATGGCCTGCAATATCCAAAATTGGCAGTCATTTTAATTAAAGGATATCAAGAAAAAGCAAAAAAGATAGAGGAGCTCGAAGCCCGCGTTAAGGCGATTGAGGGGAGGATGGGGACTAAGCAGTAGGGAGTAAGCAGTAGGCAGTAGGGAGTAGGGAGTAAAAACTAAACACTATGCAGTATAGAGGATATAAAGATTTAAATGTTTACAAAGTTGCGTACAAGTTAGCGATGGAGATATTTGAAGAAACAAAAAGTTTTCCTAATGAAGAAAGATTTTCGCTTACCGATCAGATACGGAGGTCTTCGAGGAGTATTCTGGCAAACATAGCCGAAGCTTGGAAAAAGAGACTATATCCAAAAATGTTTGTCAGCAAGATAATGGATGCCGCAGGTGAAGCGGGAGAGACAGAAGTATGGTTGGATGTTTCAAAAGACGCGGGTTATTTGGGGAAAGAAAAGCATAGTTATTTTGCGGCTGGCTATGATGAAGTAAACCGCATGCTCTTCGGGATGAGCGGCAAGCCCGAAAGCTTTTGCGGAAAAACTGCCTAGTGCCTAGTCCGTAGTGCTTAGTAGGCAGTAGGGACTAAGCAGTAGGCAGTAGGCAGGAGGGACGAAAGACGAAGGACGAAAAGACGAGAGGAGGAAAAAGATGGCGGAAGAATTAATAAATAAAATTGAAAAGCTCATCACGGGCGGGAATAAAGAGATTCTGGATAAGGTTACACAGGTTGAGACCAGCTTGGGTCAACGCATCGACAGCGTTGAAGCCTCTCTGCGGCAAGAAATTGGGGCGGTGGCTAAGAAAGTTGACGGATTGGATAAGAAAGTCGATAGCTTAGATAAAAAGGTTGAAATGTATTATAAGATGCTTGATTACGACATAAAAGAAGTTGACAAGAAAGTGGGAGAAGTTAAAGATAAACTTGATGAACACATTAAGGTGCCGCATATGGCATAGGAAGCTTCGAAGCCCGCGTCCCTACGGGCCGTATGGCAAGGCGATTGAGGGGAGGATGGGCAGTAGGGAGTAAGCACTAAGCAGTAAGCAGTAGAAAAAGGAGAGAAAAAATGTCAGAAGAATTAGTAAGTAAAATCGAGATAGGAAGATGAACTTAAAAACAAAAGAATTCTTAATCGACAATTTGGCAAGAGCGAATCAGATCATATTTACAATATTAATTGTCGGGCCTTTCGTGTCGGGATTCAATATAGCGCTGTTTATTTTTGGTTTAGTATTCTATGTTGTCCTGTTGGGCTTTGGAATAACCATTGCCAGATCAATAAAGGAGGAGGATTAATTTATGGAAGCATGGCAGTTGTCCATGATAGCAATGATAGTGGTGCTCCTTATCTTTGCCTTGCTGACTTTTTGGGCGTCGATATCGAAGAATGCAGAGCACATAAAGACGCATAAAAGTTAAGAGTATGACTTTTATCTTCCCGAGCCTTACGGCGAAAAAAAGCATTAATAAGAGCAGCTGCCCGTTTCAAGGCGCTGGGGAGGAAAAATGAGGGATGAGGGACGATAGACGAGGGACGAAAAGACAAGAGGAGGAGAAAAATGGCGGGAAAAGAAGTAACGCTTAACCAGATAGCGGTTCTGATCGAAGGGGTCAAGGCCGATGTGAAAGCGGTGGCTGAAGGGCACTCTGTAATCAGAAGAGAAATGCAGGAAATGAAAGAAGAATTGAAGGAAGATGTTAAGGGCGTAAATGATAAATTAACGTATGTGGCAAAGGAGCTTGGAGGGAAAATAGATAAAATAGACCAAAAAATTGATGAGCATATGCGCCAGCCGGCGCACGCGTGATGAGGATTCAGTGAGAACTAGGCACTAAGCAGTAGGGAGTAAGCAGGAGGAAAAGGAGAGAAAAAGATGGCGGAGAAGAAGATAAAAAAAGAACATTTTGAAATACTGCTGGAAGAGATAAGGAGCGACGTGAAGCTGGCGCTGGAGGGGCATCAGGTTTTGAATAAAAAAATCGATGACACTCAAGCTTGGAGAAGTTGATAAATATCATACGCCGGCTCCTCATAGGGATGCGCGGATTTTAGGGCAAGTATAACTTTCTTTAATACTTTTTTTGGAACAAGAACCTCCAGGCGCACTTCTTTGACTTTTTCGATTTTACCGACCTTTCCTTTATACGGTTTTGCCTCTTTTAATGGCCGATAGGTTCCGATGCCTTCGGTTATGAATGTGCAACAGTCATAATTGCCAATTTTGCCGGCGCCCGCCCGGCATATCGCATCCCTTACTTTGGTTAAGTGGGATTTGGGGATGAAAACAACAAGCTTGTACATGGTTTAATTATAATATAGATTGATGGGAAATTCGAATTATATGGGTGGATTGGAATAGCCGTCCTTATTTTGCTATAATAATGGTGTGGCCAAGAAAAAAAACAGCAATTCCGAAACATCTCCATTCAAGCAGGATTTAACCGGCATCCTTCTGGTCGCGCTGGCGATTTTTATACTTGTTTCCAATTTCTCGTCCTCTACCGGCCTGGTCGGTCTTTATATCGTAAAACTTGCCCTGCGCTCAATTCTTGGGATCGGGATATACATTTTGCCCTTCTTTATCGCGCTTTACGGCGCGATCATGCTCTTCCGTCATGAGGTAAAAGAGCTTACAATCCGCCTTATTGGATTGATGATTTTATTTTTGACCTTTATCACTTCAGCTCAATTTTATTCGCCGCATTACTTTAAAGCGGAAACAAAATATCAAATCATTCAGGGGGCGGGAGGGTTTATCGGGTATTGTTCAAAATACGCACTGGAGAGAACTATAGGCCCGACCGGAGCTTATATCCTGCTCGTTTCTTTGACCCTGATCGCAACGTTGATGGTTTTAAATGTGACAGTTAAGGCGCTTTTAGCCTATCTTTCCACTTTCTTTGTTATGCCCAGGTTTCCTGAAGTGAAGAAAGAAAAGAAGGAAAGATTGACCATGTCCGAAGATACCAAAACAATCGCGTCTCAAATGCCTCTTATCAAGGAAATGCCAAAGGAAGTGGTCTCTTTCCCCCTCCCCACACAATCCGATATGGAGATTCAAACCCCGGTTCACTCTCAGCCAAATCCTTCTTTTGAAGAAATCGTTGTGATTGACAGCGACGAAAAACAAAAGAGAAATTATTATAAATATAAATTTCCGCCGTTAGATCTTCTGGAAGACCCGACAGAAAAAGAAAAAGAGCGCCAGAATAAATTAAAAGAAACAACCGAACTGCGCAAACGGCTGCTGGAAGAAGCGCTTGGAAGCTTTGGGGTTGAAGCGCGGGTTGTTTCCGTCAACCAGGGGCCTGCGGTAACCAGGTATGAACTTCAGCCGGGTCCCGGCGTTAAGGTTTCCCGCATCGCTAATTTGGCGGATGACATCGCGCTTAATCTGGCCGCACAGGGAGTAAGGATCGAAGCGCCGGTCCCGGGAAAATCAGTTGTCGGGATAGAGGTTCCCAATACCATTGTCACTCCGGTCAGATTGAAAGAGATTGTCAAAACCAACGAATTCCAGAAAAATTCATCAAAGCTTTTCATAGCCCTGGGCAGAGATCTTGCGGGCACGCCCATTTACGGCGACCTTACAAAAATGCCGCATCTTTTAATCGCGGGAACAACCGGATCAGGAAAATCTGTGTGCGTCAACTCTCTAATCATTTCAATCCTCATGCGTGCCAGACCCGACGAGGTCAAGTTCATCATGATTGATCCCAAAATGGTGGAGTTAAGCAATTATAATGATATTCCTCACCTTTTGGCTCCGGTTGTGACTGAACCGCGGCGCGCTGCCATGACCCTCAAATACTGGGTAATCAAAGAAATGGAAAAGCGCTACCGGATGTTCCATGACGCATCCGCCAAAAATATTGAGGCCTATAATCAAAGGGTTCAAAAAGAGGATCATTTGCCGTTAATTGTCGTGATCGTAGATGAATTGGCTGACTTGATGATGGCGGCGGCGGCGGATGTGGAAACCACTATTTGCCGATTAGCGCAAATGGCGCGCGCGACAGGCATCCATTTGGTGATCGCGACTCAGAGGCCTTCGGTTGATGTTATTACAGGACTGATAAAAGCCAATATACCGTCCCGCATCGCATTCGCAGTTGCCACCCAGATTGACTCACGCGTGATATTAGACATGTCCGGGGCGGAGAAACTTTTGGGAAGGGGCGATATGCTATACAATCCGGTCGGCGCCATGAAACCTATCCGACTGCAGGGCTCATTTGTGAATGATCACGAGGCGGAGCGCATTATTAATTTCATAAAAGAGCAGGCCGAACCGGAATATTTAGAAGAGATCGCCGCCTTGAAGCTTCCTGAAGGGGAGACCCATAGCATGGAAGAAACCGATGCCTCCGGCCGCGACAATCTTTTTGTTGAAGCGGCTAAACTTATTGTAGAATCACAAGTTGCTTCCACTTCTTATCTTCAGCGCAAAATGCGGATCGGCTATAACCGGGCGGCCCGGCTGATGGATGAGATCGAGGCGGCGGGAATTGTGAGCAAGCCCGAAGGAGATAATAAACCACGGCGGATACTTGCCAATCGCGAAACGCTGAAAACTACCTTTGGCATTGAATAAATGCTCAAGCGAATAATAATTTCTTTTTCTGTATTATTTATTTTTACGAATTTAACATTTGCCAAACCTCGACGAATTATTTCTACCATGCCCAGCATAACCGAAATTCTTTTTGCCTTAAACCTTGGCGATAGGGTGGTGGGTGTTACGCAAAATTGCAATTATCCGCCTGAAGCGTTAAAGAAAGAAAAGATCGGCAGGGAAAATCTCAATCTTGAAAAGATCGTCTCGCTCAAGCCGGATCTGATCATAATGCTTGAGGATGCCCAGAAAAGGGAGATGGATAAACTAAAAGATCATGGTTTCCCGGTTTTAGCCGTTAATCCTCATACGATCTCTGAGGTCATGGATTCAATCGGCAGAATCGGAAGCGCGACCGGCTCAACAAATGAAGCCTCCAAGATAATATCCAACATGAAACAAAAAATATCTGCGATTGAAGCCGGTAGTTTTTTTGAAAAGAAAAAGACGGCTTTTTTGGCTGTAGGCTATCTGCCGCTGATAGGGGCAGGCGGCCATACCTTTATAAATGATGTGATACAGGCTGCCGGCGGGAAAAATATTTTGGAAAATCTTAGCAGCCCTTATCCCGAAATAAACTTTGAAGACCTTTATCATTTGAATCCATCATATATTATTTTCCCGCGGGGCGTAATATCTGAAAAAGAAATGTTAAATGATCCAAGATGGAGCAGGCTTGAAGCGGTAAAAAATGGTAAAATATTATTTATTGATCCTGATATTTTATTCCGGCCGGGACCGCGCATAGTTTCTGCGATCGAGGAGATTTCAAAATTTTTAAGGAAATGAGAAACAGGTTTTATCTTCTTTTAGCGGCGCTTGTAATTCTTGCGGTCGTTTTTCTGTTTATTGGATCGGTCAAGATGGCGCCGCAGGAGCTTTTAGGGAGCCCGATCCTTTGGCAGATCAGACTGCCCAGAATCATATTATCAATTCTTATAGGAATAATGCTTGCCACCTCCGGTGTGATCCTGCAGGGAGTTTTGCGGAATCCTCTGGCTGATCCGTATATTTTAGGGGTCTCGGCAGGGGCGGGTGTTGGGGCTGCGCTGGTCTTATCTTATAAATTGTATTTTACTTTCTTGGGCATGAGCTCGGTCCCGCTTTTTGCTTTTCTTTTTGCCCTGCTCATGGTCTTTATCGTTTACCGGTTATCCAATATCGCGGAGCGCGCGTCGGCTGAGACATTGATCCTGGCAGGCGTTGCTGTTTCGGCGTTTGCTTCAGCCATTCTGGCTCTGATAATTATTATTTCGGGACAATTGCAGTCAATTTATTTCTGGATGCTTGGATCTTTTTCCATGGCAACTTACGGCGACATTCTAACTCTTCTGCCTTACGCGCTGATAGGTCTTATTTTTTCATATTTTTATTCCAAAGAGCTGAATGCTTTGATACTTGGCGAGGAGATGGCTTATACCATGGGGGTGGATGTTGAAAAGGTTAGAATTATCATGATTGTGGTTGCCACTTTAATGACCTCCGCCGCGGTTTCGGTTTCCGGTTTGGTTGGTTTTGTCGGTCTTATCATCCCTCATTTTGTAAGAATAATGATCGGCCCCAATTACCGCTTTTTAGTTCCTTTTTCCGCTGTTTCCGGCGCCTTGCTTATGCTTGTTGCTGATACATTAGCCAGAACAGCACTGTCGCCGATGGAAATCCCGATCGGCATCATCATGGCCCTGATCGGCGCTCCTTTTTTTATTTATGTGTTGAGAAGAAGAAGGATGGATAATAAATGACAGCGCTCTCCGTCTCAAATCTTATTTGCGGTTACCAGGGAAAGCCGGTCTTAAACGGGATTTCTTTTGAGGTAAAGATCGGAGAGTTTGTTGGGATTGTCGGGGCAAACGGGAGCGGCAAGACCACTCTATTACGAGCCGTTGCCGGATTATTAACTGAAAGAACGGGGGAGATCATAGTTTATGGTAAAAATATCGATGAATTTTCCCGGCGCGAACTGGCCAAAGAAATAGCTTTTGTCCCTCAGCTTATGGAACCGGTTGCCGGCTTTTCGGTAATTGATATGGTACTTTTGGGCCGGACTCCGCATCTTGAAAGATTTGGGTTTGAAACAGAAGAAGATATAAATATAGCAAATTGGGCGATTGAACAATTAAAGATCGAGCGGTTAATGGATAAAAAAGTCGCCAATCTTTCCGGCGGAGAATTCCAAAAGGCAGCCATTGCCCGGGCGCTGGCGCAGGAGCCCAAAATAATGCTGCTTGACGAGCCGATCTCCCACCTTGACATCCGGCATCAGATAAATATTTTAAAATTACTGCGGAAGATCCGATCTCAAAGAGCGATCGTGGCAACTTTCCATGATTTAAATATGGCGGCGCGTTTTTGCCAAAAGCTTATTTTGATCAAAAAAGGGGAGATCGTGGCGGCGGGCTGGCCGGATGAAGTTCTAACCGCTGAGAATATCTGGAAAGCTTATAGAGTTAAGGCGGAGGTCAAGCGCAACCCAAAAACAAAACACGCGAAATTAGTATTGCTTCCATGAAAAAAACCACACCGATAAGACAGGGAATTTCAATATTGGGCTCTACCGGATCAATCGGACGGCAGGCATTGGATGTTGTTTCCGCTTTTCCCAGTTCATTTAATGTTATCGGACTCGCGGCAAAAGACGAAATTGAAATAATTGTAGAACAGATCAAAAAGTTCAATCCCCTGATTGTTTCAGTGGCATCAGAGTCAGTTAAGATAAAAATTGAAACCATTTTACCGGGATTAAAAACTAAAATATTGGTGGGGGAGGAGGGGATGCTGGCGGTGGCGACTGCCAAAGAAGCTCAGCTCCTTTTAGTTGCTGTTCCCGGTGCCTTGACCCTTGTTCCGGTCATTTCCGCCATTCGCGCTGGAAAAAATATTGCCCTGGCTACAAAAGAAGTGCTGGTTTCTGCGGGAGAAATCTTCATGGAAGAGATAAAATCCGCGGGAGTCAAGGTTTTTCCAATTGATTCAGAACATTCGGCGGTTGCTCAATGTCTGGCGGGAGAGGAGATCGAAAAAGTAAAGAAAATAATTCTTACAGCGTCCGGCGGTCCATTCTTGAAAACGCCGATTGAAAAATTATCCAAAATGACCGCAAAAGAAGCGCTTATCCATCCTACCTGGAAGATGGGGCCAAAAATAACAATTGATTCCGCCACGCTGATGAATAAGGGTTTTGAAGTGATGGAAGCGCATCATCTTTTCGGGCTTGATTATTCCCAGGTTGAAGTTGTGATCCATCCTCAAAGCATTATCCATTCCATGGTTGAATTTGTTGACGGCTCGATCAAGGCCCAGCTTGGCGCGCCCGACATGCGCATCCCGATCCAATACGCGCTTTTTCAAATGAAGAGATCTACTAACTTATGGGAAAGAATCGATTTAGCTAAGATAGGAACACTCAACTTTTTAAAACCGGATAAAGAAAAATTCCCTTGTTTGGAATTCGCTTATATTGCCGGAAAAAAAGGGGGCACAATGCCTGCGGTACTTAATGCGGCAAATGAAGAAGCGGTCAATCTATTTTTAAAGGGAAAAATTGCGTTTTTGGACATAGCGGCTAAGATCCGCGAGGTTATGGATAAGCATCAATTGGTCGAAAACCCATCGCTTGAACAGATACTTGAAGCTGACAGCTGGGCGCGGGGGCAATTGATCAGCAGGTAAGGTGCATGGCTGCGGCCGCGTCTTTTTCTGAAACTTCATTGTATTTTTGGTATGCTTCGCCGGTTCTATACACCTTCACATCTATCCCCAGTTTTTTCAAATAATCAATTGTTTCATCAGGAATTCTCATCACGCCTGCCTCACCGGTGCCAAAGATAATGGTTTTTGGCTTTAATTGAGCAATTTTATCGGCGTCATTTATGCTGACATTGTGGGATTCATCCCGCCACCAGTCGAGAATTTTATCTTTATAGATAATCACATCATGATGGTAGGCTTTGCCATCAATTGTGATTTCCCCGAAGCTGTAATTATCGATTCTGTGTGCCAAAGCGGGTCGCCATTACAGCGCCAAGACCCATCAATCCAAACAGCAGTTTGACGATCCATCCAAAGATCGGAAGAAAATTTATTATAAAAAGAAGCAGCAGCCCGATTATAGTTTCAAACATCATAGGTTGGTTATAAATTCGGATCCATTTTAAAAATTTCTTGCCTACTATATGGGAAGCGGCAATATAGCCAAAAACGCAGGCGGAAGCCAGGATTATTATGAATACCGGGATAAAAGGAATGCCAATGACGCTTAAGACCATCAATATAATCAAGGGAACAACAAGGATTGCGCCCAAAAAGCCCCAAAGCAGGGCGTGACCGGGCAGTTTTTCTATGTAATAGGATATTATTCCAAGCGGTTTGGTAAAAAGCGCGACCAGGAACGCGGCTAATACCAGGAAAGCAATAAAAGACAGCACGCTAAAAATAGCGATTCCCCAGCCCAGCCCCTTTGTGATCATGGCGGCAGGGAATTTGATTTCGGTTATCTCTCCTTTAACCTGTACGCCGGGAGCTTTTTCTATTTTCCCGCCTACCGCAACCACATTTCCAGAAACAACCGCGGGGCTTAAAAGGTAAACGTCACCGCCGATTGCCACGACATCTTCCTTTACGTTCCCGGCAACGGTTACGGATCCGCCAATTGCCACAGCGGAGGTTACATTTGCTCCCGCCGGCACATAAAGATTTTCTCCAATTTTAACCATGCTTTGGTCAGCGCTTGATTCTAATACTTTAAGTGCGGCAAATGAGGGGGACATAATAAGGGCGATAAATAACAGAGCTAAGATTTTCTTGAACATTCTCAACACGCTCCTTTTGGTTTTGATTATAACGATGTTTAATTTTTAAGTCAATATGTAATTTGCATTAAAAATGTTGTAAAATGCATTATGTCTCCAATTTTAATAGGGCTTATTTTATCTTTGCTTGCCGGATTGGCAACAACTTTTGGCGCGTTGTTATCTTTGCTGGTTAAAAAGACAGATTATAAGATACTGGCCCTGGCGCTTGGTTTTTCGGCCGGTGTTATGATAGAAGTTTCATTTGTTGAATTGTTGATGAATTCAATTTTGCATATTGGTTTTATTTTTGCCAATGTTATCTTCTTTGCCGGCATTTTGGCAACATACTTGATTGATGTTTTTATCCCCCATGAATACATAGCGGAATGCCTGCCGACAGATGCTGATCCGAAATCGAAAATGATGGCTAAAACAGGACTTATGACCGCGATAGGAATTGCGATCCATAATGTAGCTGAAGGCATGGCGGTTTTTGTCGGCACGGTTCACGCGGTTGGGGTGGGGGTTGTAATTGCCATCGCCATTGCCATTCATAACATACCGGAGGGCATATCAGTTTCGCTGCCGATATATTGCGCGACTAACAGCCGCAAAAAGGCATTCTGGTATTCTTTCTTTTCTGGATTAACCGAGCCAGTCGGAGCGTTGATCGCAGTGCTTCTGCTATGGCCGTTTTTGACCCCGCTTGTGGTCAACGGACTTCTGGCTTTTGTCGCGGGAATAATGATCTATATCAGTTTTGACGAACTGCTTCCCGCCGCGCATAAATATGGCGAGGAACATGTTGTGGCCGGAGGAATAATTATGGGAATGATCGTGATGTCAACTACTCTGGCTGTCTTAAGATAATTATTCCGTGCCAAGGAATAGAAGCAAGAACATAATACATATCCCGAGCACAAATGAGATCAACTGCATAAATGTCTTTCTTAATTCCGTATCCTTTTTTAATTCCGGAATAAGGTCCGATCCAGCTATATAAATAAAACCACCGGCTGTGAATGGCAGAAGATAGGCGGTCAAATTCGCGACTTCAAGATTTAGAAAAAGTACCAGCAGCGCGCCAAGGAAGGCGGTTAGCTGAGCGCCAAAATTTAGGAAGAGCGCCTTAAACCGGCCGAATCCGCCATGGATTAAAACAGCGTAATTGCCAATCTCCTGAGGAATTTCGTGAAGTATCACAGCAATAGTTGTGGCTAAACCGAGCGTGGGGCTCGCGATAAAACTGGCGGCAATAATCATGCCGTCGATTGAATTGTGCAGGCAGTCGCCGATCAGATTCATCCAGGCGAAGGGGTGGGGATGGTCAGCAGAAATTTCAATGTGGCAATGGCGCCAGAAAATTATTTTTTCAAGAACAAAGAATATTAAAATACCCGCGAGCAAACTTAGAGAAACGGCCGGAGTGAACCCCGATTTTTTAACTGCTTCAGGCAGAAGATGGATAAAAGAATCGCCGAAAAAAGCTCCGGCGGAGAAAGAAACAAAGAAAAGTATCAGCTTCCTTAAAGTTTCGCCCTTAAAGGGCAAAGTCAACGCGCCGGCAAACCCCATCAGGCTTACGATGAGGACTGAAATCAAGGTATAGAACCAGGTTGCGTTCATTATATCTATTAATCCTACCAGATATGATCCTTGGCGGCAAATTCTTTTAATTACAAATTATTCTTCATCCAATCAGTAACTTCTTTTGGAATGTTATATGATCCCCAATCATTGTTTGCGATTGCCATAATTATGACCTTATCATTAGGAGCTATTCGCTCTCTTACCCCATCTCTTAGTTTTGCAGCATCAATAGTTGCTTTAATAAGCCAGGTGAAAGCATAGGGCCTTGCCCAATAAGAAGCTGTTTGTAAATAATTTGTTAAATTAACATATGATGCTTCAGGAGCATTTAATTGCAATACGATGATATACGTTTTCATCTATATTATTTACTCTTTCTGCCCATCACTGATACCATTATCTTGCGTACCAGCTACCACATCACCTTGAGTTGACTCCGTTAAACTTCCAATTGTTGCTGAAGTAGCAGACAAATTATCGTTTACTCCAACCAATTCCTGGGAAGACACTGAAAGTCCAGATTCTGATTTTGCCAATCTCTCTTCTCGTTTTGTTGATTCTTCTTGCAGTTTTTTAATTTCATCAATGAGCTCTTTGCCAACAGTGATATTCAGGGCTTCGCTTGCATATTCCATGAATTTATCCGTTTGATACATATGAAAAGCTATTCCTGCCAGCATTTTTATCTCTTTTATTAATTCATGTCTTGCCCCAATAGTCGTTCCGCCAACCTTCCACCACCAATCTTCTTTTTGCTCATCTGTAATGAATATAATTGGCTTATTACTTTCTTTTGC
>Ga0315291_10005110_pt1 | contig 16548 bp, 28 predicted proteins | sample YL17G12_20_MG_FD_203070 | JGI IMG/M metagenome (GOLD analysis project Ga0315291, IMG submission 203070) | Sediment microbial communities from Yellowstone Lake, YNP, Wyoming, USA - YL17G12_20 | ecosystem: Environmental > Aquatic > Freshwater > Lake > Sediment | place: USA: Wyoming | collected...
CATGGTGAAAACGGGAGCAAAGGCAGCTGTGCTAGCTAAGCTCCTGCGAGTGGGGTTCAAATCCTCGCACCCGTGAAAACGGTTAAAAACTCTCGTCGATTCTTGTTGCTCGCTCCATTTTTTTGCATACACTCTACAGGATGCCTGCTACTATCAAAGAACTTATTGCAGTAAACCAATCTACGCTAGAATATTTTCGGCAGAGCTTCAAACAGAGCGAGGAAGCAAAAGAGTATGTATACAGTCGCGTATCTAGGAATACAGCAACTATATTCAAGATAGGCTACGCTCCGAGCACGGGATTGATAGGGTGGCTCGCGGCTACTGACGCCAATCTTGTAAAAATAGCTAAAGAAATAGGCCTGATAGGGGTTTCCAATCGTGGAATCTACCAAAAATTTCACAACCGCATTATGATCCCTATCTTTCACGCTGGGGTCATTATTGGTTTTGGCGCTAGAGCCCTAGATCCGAGTGAAAAAGCTAAATATATAAACTCCAGCAGCTCCCCGCTGTATCACAAACGGGACACGCTGTATGGGTTACATCACAACCGTTTGCGCATCCAACACGATGGCGTGGCATACCTCGTGGAAGGCTATTTTGACGTGCTAGGAATGGCCGAGTACGGTCTTCGCAGCGCGGTCGCTAGCTGCGGAACGTCTTTTACTGCTGGGCAGGCCGCGCTGCTCAAACGCTACGCCAAGAAGGTGTACGTGCTTTTTGACGGCGACGCAGCGGGCCAAGCGGCAGCGGCCAAGGCCAAGCCAGTGTTGCAACGCGAAAAGTTGTATGCTGGTCGAATTATTTTGCCAAATGGATTCGATCCTGATACTTTTCTGAAAAAATACTCTAAAACAGAGTTAAGAAAGCTGAAAGTGAAATATTAAATGCCGACACCCTTTATAAAATTCCCAGGCGGTAAAGGTTATTTAGCAGACACTATACTCTCTCATTTTCCCAAAAAATTCAAAACGTATTTCGAACCTATGGTTGGCGGGGGCGCTATATTTTTTGAGCTAGCGCATCGAGGCAAAGCTACAAAGGCGTGGCTTGCTGACATAAATAACAATCTCGTTAATATCTACGAACAGCTTCGCGATCACTTACCTGAGACAGTAAAATACCTCCGCGCGCTTAGAAAAAAGCACGGTCAGGTCGTGGCTATCCGAGGGGACGCCAAAGAGCTTTACTATGCTGTAAGAAAACGTGTAAATCGTACCAATAACGCTGTTGAAAAAGCGGCTGGGCTTATTTACCTAAACAAAACCTGCTTTAATGGTCTTTTTCGGTTCAATCAGAGCGGTAAATTCAACGCTCCTGTTGGGGACCAAAAAAACCCCAAAATTTGCGATGAGGCCAACTTAAAAAGGGTCTCCGACTCTCTACAAAAGGTTCAACTTTCCTGTTGCTCCTATGAGCGACTACGAACAAACATTAGAAAAGGCGATCTCGTCTATTTGGACCCCCCATATTGGCCTATTCGGGCAACTTCATTTACTGGCTATTCCGCGTCTAAATTCGACAAGGATGACCATGTAGCGCTGGCCCAATATTTTTCTGAATGGAGCTTAAGAGGAGCACACCTTGTCCTTTCCAATTCCGATACCCCTGAAGTGCGCAAGCTGTACAAAAAATTCAATATCATTTCTGTAGAAGCACCGCGCAGAATCAACTCTAATGGGCACGGTCGCGGTCTAGTCAAGGAAATACTTGTCAAAAACTTTTGAGGAAAAATAATGGCGACGTTTATTATTACCGGAGGAGCAGGCTTTATCGGCAGCCATGCTGTCCACCACTTTTACACAAGCGGCCACAAAGTAATTGTGGTAGATAAACTAACCTACGCCGCAGACAAGAACCGTATTCACCCCGAAGTCCTACTTATCGAAAAAGATATTGTTGACCTTGATTGGGCTGCCACTATTGACGAGCACAACCCGAAGGCCGTAATTAATTTTGCGGCGGAGAGTCATGTCGACAAAAGCCTCGTAGCTGGTGCTGGTCTGCAATTTATTCAGTCCAACGTGCTGGGTGTTTATCAAATCGTTCAAGGAATACAGCGGGCAAAGCATAAAGCAGATCTTATCCACATCTCGACTGACGAGGTGCTGGGAGACTTCCCGCTAGATATGGAAACGCTGGGCTTTACAGAGCTGGAACGACTTAGGCCTAACAATCTATACGCAGCCACCAAGGCTTCAGCTGAATGCATTATACAGGCTATGCAGCACACACACCGTGACTTCAACTACGTAATCTGCCGGGCAACAAATAATTTCGGTCCTAATCAAGACCTAGAAAAATTCATTCCCACAGTCATAAGCAGCATTCTGCAAGGTAAAAATGTCCCAATTTACGCGCAGGGAGAAAATATCCGCGAATGGCTGTGGGTAGGGGATTTCATACGGGGCATAGACGCAGCGGTCAATATGCCCAATCATGTACGCATTGACTGGTTCAACACCATCTTTCATTTTGGGTCTGGTATTCGGATCTCTAATTTAGCCTTGGCAAGAATGATTATTCGCCTTATGGGGCGTGGTCAGATAGAATTCGTTGCTGATCGTCCTGGGCACGATCAGCAATACGCTCTCTACTGCAACCGCGCAAAAAACATCTTGAAGTGGAAATTGGAACAGAAGCTAGAAGAAGGATTGAAAATTGTGATTGAGGATATCAAAAAAAGGTTGGTGCCATGACTGAGAAGGAAGCTGTAGACCGAAAGAAAGAGTTTGCCCGAGAGCAGGTAGTGTTTTTGAAAGAAAAAGGCATCACGGACAAAGACCAGATCAGCCGCATCTTCCGCTGCGCGGGTCCTGGGCAGGTTCAGGAGGCCTACAAACTAGCCGCTAGCGAGGATTGGACTACTCCCATAGGCAAGGTGCGCAGAGACCTCCTAGACTGCCTTATAACCGGTTACGGGGGGGCTCAGGACTGCGGGGCAGATAGAATGCGGGCAGTGTTGCAGCTGGCAGGTTTCTATGCCCCTTCCTGCGTGCATGAGCGCGCGTTCTTTCAAGCGCTGGACGCGGCCCTGGAGATCCTGATTCCAGGGTCATATGAGTTCGACGACGAGGAGGAGAGCAGTCCTGGGCATGAAAAAATCACGCTACCAATTGATCAGTCCGGCGCACAAAGATAAGGCCGCGCCTGCTGAGCTGGATCTGCTCCACACCCGTGCTCTTTTATGTGTTAAAAATTTTACACATTATAAAGGGGGCAAAGATGCGATAGGGTCTATGGAGCGGCTCTTTAAGGACTACAGAAAGTATCCCAAAGATGTTAAGGAACGATTGAAACAGGCATTCGAATACATACGTAGCGAGTATGCAAATCTCGAAGACCTTGAAGCGCGGATTACAGAAGCAAAAAAAGTGATAAATGAGATAGCGAGGAAGGTATTCGGGGCTAACCGGTAGATCTCATCGGGATGACCTTGGCCTCTTCACGTCCCTCTTGTTTGGCCACGCGCTCGTAAATTTTCTCTTTGATGTCGCGGATACTTACAACTACGTGGGAAACACCACTCAGCTTAGCCAGCATCTCCGATACTCGCAAATAGAGGCTGTGCTTGCTAACCTCATCGATCTCAGGGATGCACAGGATACCAGTGTCGAACAAATTTAGCACCAGCCTAAAACGAGTGAGCAGCTGATTTGTATACAAAACGCAGTCTAGGTGCTGCAAGTGAAATTGCTTAATTTGATCCCGCAAAAAAAGAGACTGGCTTGTTATTTTTCGCAGATCAACACAATCGAAACTTCTCACGATGCGAATGCCCTTTTTGTGCGTCGTTTGCTTTGGTGCCATTAGTTTACCTTTCAGTTAGTGGTTAGCAACGATTGCAGCAGGGACTTTGCAGCTGACTCTGTTAGCTCATCATTATATTTTATTTTTGGACCAGTCAGTTGTATGAAATATTTATTTGAAGGTGCGCTAGCCGAGCCTGAGGGAAAAGAATCGCAATGCTGAGTATTTTCTACAACCTCTTTACTTTTTAGACGTTTTTTATACTGCACTTTCGTGCGCCTGTGAGAAACTAACTGTTTAATCATTTCCAAAGAAGGTGCCTCTAGATCAGGAAACATTTCAACTACCTTCTCCGCTATGGCGCTCTCACGCCACTTCTTTTCGTACAGTAAACATACCATGCCATTACAAAGTTGCTGGCGCAGGAGTTCTTCGAATTTCTCATCGGGAATGGTTATTATGTCTGTCCTAGAGGTCAAGCCTAGGCGCAGCCTAAAAAAACCGCCCAGTGAGGAGTCGCTAATTTTGCCAATTTCTGGGTACGCCTTACAAATCATTTCCGTAGCTGCCCTAAAGGAGAGATTCTCTGCCAGTCGTGCTCGAAAGTCACGAATAGCGAGGATCGGGTAGTGTCGGCCTCCGAATATGATCGTGTCAGGAATAGTAATACTTGGATTGTTAATTTTGATTTCCATTTCTACTTGCACGGGCTTGACTTCTGGCTTGACTTCTTGCTTTGCTTCTGGCTTTACTAGCGCGCTTCTTTTTATTCCGTGGCGAATTGCCAGTTTATTCCAATACTCCCTAGGTTTGCAATTGCGCTTTACGGCTGGAAACTCAGTTGCCAATTTAGCGATGCAATCGCACGTTTCCATTTGTGGATACAGCTCTAAGAACCTATTGTACACCTCTTGTGAGTAGGCTGGGGCACCCCTTGAAGTCATGAAGAAAAACTCCTTTCTAATCTACCTAGGCCTCATTATAGATGGCAACAACGGAGTGTCAAGATAAATTATGCATTCTTATATGGCCATTTGGACTAGGCAATCAGGAAGGGCTCCAAATGGGCAACTAGTTCCTGATGAACAGCTACCGCTGACTTATTTGCGCAAGACAACAGTACAGCAGTAGGGTCATGCTCAGGGACGCGCCTGTAGGCGGCCAGCACTTTTTCCTGAATAGCGTCTGTCTCGTAGGCTTCTGGGTGCGTGCCGCGCGCCCTTCGCCGTCTCGCGGTTTCTGCCACAGGAACATCTAATATGTAACAGACCGAATCGGGGATCGCAAATTGCTGATTTAGTAACTTCACAAAATTAGTGTCCTCAAGAGACGCGATGAGTCCTTGGTACACCAAACTGGACTGCCAATTTCGGTCACAGATGACCCAATGATCTTTTTCCAACGCGGGTCGGATTATGTCTCTAAAATGGGCTTTGCGGTCGACGAAGAAAAGCGCAGCCATCTCCACGGCAGAAAATGACGCGGCGTCCTTAAGTAGGCTACGAATCAAATGCCCCACGGGGGTACTGCTAGGCTCTGCTGTGAGCACCGGCCTAGTATTAGGATAACTGTGTAGCAAATGCTTAAAAAGCAAAGCAGCTTGCGTTGTGGTGCCAACACCGTCAGCGCCTTCAAGAATGATCAACATAATTGCCCCCTTATAAGAGTTGGCTTCTACATCCGGATTAATAGTAGCACAAAAAAACCTAAAGTAAATGATTTTTTGATGCCCGTTTCTGGCACCTATCTACTTGACTTTTTCGCGCAGTCTACTAAAAGAACACAGAGGAAGGAGCCATATGTTCGACAGGATCTTAGAAGCAGCAGTTCCAGGAGTACTTGAGATATTTCCGAAGGTATTCGAAGACAATAGAGGCTACTTCTTCGAATCATTTTCCAATAGAGATCTGGAAACGTTAGGTCTTTCAATGCCCTTCGTGCAGGATAATGAATCATTTTCCAAGTTCAAGGTGATTCGCGGGCTTCATTTTCAACTGGAGCACCCTCAAGGTAAACTTATTCGCGTTGTTGATGGGAGCATATTAGATGTAGCCTTGGACTTGCGGGTGCTTTCCCCTACGTTTGGACAGCATGTGACATTTCTACTTTCGGCTTGGGAGCCAAAGCTAGTGTACATCCCTCCTGGTTGCGCTCACGGCTTTCTTGTCACTAGTCGAGGTGCTAGGGTCCAATACAAATGCACAGATTTTTATTGCCCGAACGACCAACGCGGCATTTTCTGGGACGATCCGGACTTAAATATACCATGGGCTAAATGGGTTCAACGAGAAGGCATTATTATATCCGAGCAGGATAATAGCTGGCCTTACCTTGCCCAAGTTAGAGAGGAGCTAATTGCCCATGCCGAATCTACCAAAAAATATAAAATGTCCCAATTGTGCGGCAAAACACCTGTTTAAGTTAGAGGTGTCTGCCTCAGCGGAGATGTCAGAGACGCAAATTGGAAATATTACTGATATTAAATGGGCGCCTGAGAGCCCCATTATCTGCAAGGTATGCTACCAAGCGGGAACGTTAGAAGAATTCACCGTAAAACGAGGTAGCCGTAAAAAAGGAGTAAATTGATGAGTAGTACCGAATGGGAATATCAACAGCTTTCTATTGTGTGCCAAAGATTAAACGTGCTATTCAAAAGAAAGTTCATGTTTTGTGGCGCTGCTATTTGTGGAATATTCTTTACTCTCGCCATCGCCGTTGTCCTGATTGCGCTTGCCCAGCTATGGCTAGTCTGTTCCGTCATCGGATTTTTTGGCGTTGTTTATATTATGGTTGATTACCATATTCAGTCAATAAATTCTGAGATCGATAAAATGCTTGCCATAGTGCATGTGGAGACGATAAAATCGTACGCAAAACACTCCAAAGAAGTCTACCGCAAGGAAGGTTAGCATGAAAACGCACAGAAGGCTGTTTCGACAAAGACCAATCTTGGTTGAGGCTGTTCAATGGTTCACCTTTGGCGACCATGATAGAGTAATCCCGAATGAGAAAGGAGAACCTACTTTTTTCGAAGACAATTTGTACTGGCCAGTACAATTTGGAGATTGGATAGTGCACGAATTGGGGAACACATGCTACCTCTGTTCCGCCAAGGAATTTGAAAAAAAGTTCCAACCCGTAGAAGAAAGCTACGGATCCCAAAAAGTAATTTTTGAGTCATTTATCCCACTGGAAGAAGCGCAAGAGTACCGATCTGCCGTTGGCGGATATTTGCTAAATGGAAATGATTGCTACGTTGTTTGCGACGAAGAAAGAGCTATCGAGTTACTATGTTTACGTGGTATCTCGTTGGCCGAAGCGCAAGAAAAAATAAATAGATTACAAATAGGTGGATTCGACGAGACTCGACTATAAATAACGCAGCTTCCTTCGCCGCTTAAACAACTTCCTAAATATTGATGTACCTTTCATATATTGATCTGATCCTACTCTACAAGGAATTTGCCATGGTGCTGCATGCGCAAGCAGAGCAGGGTACAGGGGGATGGATTATCTCGTTGATAAACGGTAGTGCTTCTTGCATATTGGCCACTTTTCAGGACGAGCCAGCAGCAAAAGAATATACTCTACAGGTAAACGGCCTAGTTATTGCCAAGCAGCAAGAATTACTAAGTAGGTTGGATTCAACGCAGAAAATTCTGTTCCAGATTTTAGCAGCGGCAGGCGTAAGCCCAAGGAATAACGAGGAAATAGCCATGGCGTTAATAAAGGTGCTGCGCTACATCGAGTTGGGGAAAAAAAACGCTGCTTAACATTTTTATGGCTTTTGCTTGGATGATGAAAATAGACATTAACGGGAGAGGTTCATGCGAATTTCTATAGCGCCCAAACTCAGAGTTCATGCCCATTTACGGATTGACGCGCAAGAAGGGCCTACCGAAGGACCTTCTCAATGGGGTGATCTCATCGATCCTGATGTGATCCCGCCGGAAAAGCAGAAGCTGGTTGAGGCGCCCGCGCCGGAGCAAGTCCAAACAAAACGGCAGCGCGATACGCGCGTTCGCAAGCTACAGCAGCTCATCGAGGACATTTCCCCCATAGCTGAGCAGGGAGGCGTGCAGGGTGAGGAGGCGCAAAATTTGATTACCCAGCTACAAAACCAAATGGAAAGCATAAACCAGCTGAATCAAGTCGGATCTGACTACTTCAACTGGCTTCAAGAACAGCCTTCGCAGCTCAGTACCAAAGAATGGGCGCCGGGCAAAAAATGGAAGACCCCTGAAGAAATTCCTGTGGATGGTCCCCCGACATCAGCCTGGGAAGGCCCGGAAACTCCCGCAGAGGCACCTCGGTTTCCTCCTACTCAGCAAGCGCCAAAGCCCAAGATGATGGAGACGGCACCGCAACAACCTATGGACCTATCGCAGGAGCAACTCGACCAAGAGACGTCAGGGCTACAAAAGCAGATGACCTTAGAACAAAAAGCATTAGAGTTGGATCGTTTCTTGGATAGCGTAGAACAAAGGGCAGGGCAAGTACTCAGCAAGATCCGCGTTGCGCCAGAGGACGAAATTGAAAGCGTTTTCAAACGCGAGCTAACGCAATTAGTGAACAAACTCGACGGGGAAATTGCGCAAGTTCGCCCCCTGGCTGACGCGCTGCTCGCCCAGATTGGGGGCGCAGAACAGACCTCTGCCCAGGCCCCAACCCCTGATGAACCGGTGGACACGACCGACTTCGAAAAGTACTTTCCAGACCAGGGATAATCCCCCGCTAGCAAATTCTGATTGACAATAGCCAACGTTCGCCTAAAATGACGGACCAATTAATAAAAAAGGAGATCTCTAGATGGACGTGACGATCAAACTGGGCCAGGCAGCCGAAGCAGAACCTCTGATCCGTGCCAAACTAAAGGTACGCCCAGTAGGGGGATCCGAAGCGGGCTTCCTAGTACGCATCCTCGATGTCACGGAGATAAAGCAAACAGGATTACGCCTATTCGAAGGCGCTGTATATAAGGATAATGAATGGGGCAAGATGTTTACTATATCACAACCATCAGAAGCGGGATTTCAGAACATAAGGCTCATCCTATGACGGCACGCCAAGAAGGGTTTGAGCTGCCCAGACACGTCGTTGGTTATGCTTCACAATGTGGATTACTTTGACTTGTATTTAGAAAGGAACGAGAATGATCAGCGACACTGACAAAAAGAGCCTTATGACCTTCCTCAATGAGCTTAGCTGTTTTTCCTCCCAATTGGAGGTCATCGATAGGAGCTATTCTCAGCCGCATCGAAGATACCACACACTCGAACACGTAAAATTCATGTTGGACATGCGCGATAAGTCTTTTCAAAGCTTTTCGCCTACCCCTGTCCCAATGACCCACGGAGATGTCAATCTGATCCAGGCCATTGTCTACCACGACATCTATTATGATAGCGCGCCGCAGGCTCTGGGTGTCAATGAATACTACTCTGCGGTCTTTGCGCAAGAGCAAGGATGCTGGGCTGAAGTGGCACATGCGATCATGGCCACGGGCTACTACATGGTTGACCAAAGAGTCCTCAGCACGCTCGCAATGGAGCTTTGTGACCTAGACCTGGCTAATCTAGCCTTGGACTACGCCGACTACGTCTATTGGTCCACGCTCGCAATTGAGGAGGCGATGCTGATCTACTTCGGAGGCAAGGCGCCCAGCGCCGTGCTGTTCGACGGGCAAATTAATTTCTGCGAAATGATGCTGCGGAGAAAAAAACTATATTACCGGCATTCCGAGTGGGAAGACAAGGCCCGAAAGAACCTTCATGCGCGTATCATTGAACTTGAAGAGCATCCGCTAAGCGCCGACTACATTCCTTGAAACTAGCACGCTACCCGCGTTAAAAAACAACCTGTTTAGAGGCGGCTGTCTCCCGCATACATATAAGACAAAAAAACCTACCCCTATGTGCCATTGCGTGCTATAATAGCTGTAAATATATAATAGTAGGAGAGACCTTGCGTGAAACTATAGAAGTTTACCAAGGATTTATCGTGGCAATTCACGACGACGAATTTCAAGCGGATCTATTTAAGCCAGACGACAATCAAGCCCCGTTTGCCGTTGGAACATTCTATAATCACATTATTGCGGCAAAAGAAACATCGAAACTAGTTGTTGGAAATACATTCACTTTTGAAATATACAGAGAAGGCGGCAGCATAAAATGGAACATACAATTACACGATAAAAAAAGATGAAAAAAAAAGATCAATGCCTACTAGCTAACCCACGTCCTGGTAGGTGCTATCGATGCGAAAAGCTGGTGGATGAATCCAAAAATTTTCGTAGCATGCTAGCGCTGGCAGAGTATAAGCTGTCTGGGCTTTGTCAGCAATGCCAAGATATTGTATTTGCAGAAGAACAAGAAGATCGTTAAAAAAACTTGCATCTGCGTAGGCTGTGTCTAATATACTATCTGTAGATCAATTTTAATTTTAAGGAGCGGCCATGGCCACCTTCGAACAATTATACACACCAGTTATCGCGGCAGATGACGCTGTGCAAGCCAAGAATTACCTAGAAGAGTTAATAAGGGCCGCTCTAGCGCGCGCCGCGTGGGAGGACACCCCTAATAACCGAGAACGTGCTACGTATATTGTAAAAGAAGAGATAGAATTTATATCGCAGTATGAATCCGCGCGCAAAGCGGAACAAATTCGACGTCTTTTTTTGGCTACTTAAAAGAAGTGATATCTAAGCCCCTGGACACGGCCAGGAATGGTGGAGACAAGAGATCTTCGTTATTGTAGCTTAATTGTTTTTTTTCGTCTAACGAAATAAGCGTCCCACCAGCCTCACGTAGGATAAGATCTCCCGCGCCAACGTCCCACTCCTTGGCGCCACTGTAGCGAACATATACTGTCCCTTGCCCTTCAGCTAAATAGCAGAATTTCAGCGCGCCACCTACTGCAAGGTAGCTTTCAATCTTGTTTATATTGAAAAATTCTTCTATTTTTTGATCATTGGCGTAGCGGCTAACGAGCCCTATACGTTTTGTGTAATTTTTTAGCTCAATTTTTCGTTTTTTTCCTTTAGAGAAGCAAAAACTGCCCGTCGCCTGCGCCGCATAATACATTAAATCCAACGCTGGGGCGTATATAATGCCGAATAGGGGTTTGGTTTTACGTATCAGAGTAAGGCATATGGAAAAATCCCCAAATCTAGCCGTGAATTCTTTTCGGCCGTTCAGCGGATCCAGCAACCAAAAATCTCTATAATCTTTCCTGGCCTCCCAGTCGATTACATGCTCTTCAGAGACCACAGGAACGGAAAATTTATCTTGTAGGTCCAGGGTCAGATATTCGTTAACTTCTATATCCGCTGGTTTTATGGGGGTGCCATCTGCGGCTAACAAAGTACGCTGCGGACGTACCCAATGCTTCTCTAAGATGTTGCCAGCAGTGAGAAGGGTCTTATAAATTTTCGAGAACATCATGATCTCCGTTGCTTCAAAAAATTTCTGATATTAATGGTTGACATGCGCAGGGCAACCTCATATAACTACTAACAGAAAAAAGTACAGGGATAAGAAGGAGCAATGGACAACATGCACGATATACAAAAGTGTTACAAAAAACATTATCTCGTCGCATGCGCTCATTGCCGGATACTGTTTCATATTCCTATGCGTTCCTTATCTTTTGTGCCGGTAGCTGGAAAAGCACTGTCTAAAACGTCATTTGCGTGTCCTAATTGTCACACTGCCTGCCAAGGATCCGCAAAACGATGGTATTGGTGGCCCTCCAAGGCCACAAATATTGTTTCCAGGTACGAGCGAGACATATCTTGTGGTTTTGGCCGCATAACTAACCTGCAGCTACATGCGCCTAACAAGAATATCGTTTTTTTCTCTAGTAGAAACAGCGCCCACATTCGCGGATCTTTTCTCTCAGAAGAACCACATTTTCGAGTGCGGCTGTCAGAATTTTGTGACCGACAGGATAGCACTTACTCGATTAAACCATTTTCTATTAAAATTGCAAGTAAAAATCTGCTATTGTACAAACTGTCAGACGTAATAGTTGCAGGCACAAAACCATTTGTCTATCTCAACGCAGATGAGGATTATGCACTTCTTGCCAGATCCTGCGATTTTACTGCACACGTTACGTACGCAGACCCATTCTATTCTTTTTTCACATTCAAAGCTTGACAATGTATCCTTTTCATATATAAACGGTTTAGCCGGTTGCAGCAGAAGGTTCTAACAACGGTCAAGGGAGAAGACAATGCCTGAAATTCCCGCCCTGGAAGAGATGCTCAAGAAAATCGCAGACGCTGTATGCGCCGATCTTGGTCCTGCCTACCAAGAAATTGTACTCTCCAAAAATATGGCTCTAGCCATTGCCAGTAAGCTAAGTTTGACTCTGGCCAATATGGCGACCAGCAAAATGCTTGACCGATCCAGCCAAAGAGTAATTAGGGAGTGGCAAGACAACTGCTTACAGCAAGTGTACCTGGCCGCAATTTCTAGCTGCTTCCAAAACAAAGCGCTGCTCGCCAAGATCCAGACTATTATGGTCGCTGCTGTTTCTGCCCAAAACGTCAAAACTGCCAAGGAGTGACCCTGGGGGGCTAATGGTATCCGTGCCCAACATCGTGTATGAACGCACTACAAATATAAACTGCCCCTTAGATATATTTGAGGACATTTGGAACAATTTAGCTCTCTTCTATACTGGGGGCCACTTTAACACCACTGTACTATTACTTTATCCAAAAACTATAGATACAATAAATCTAGAAGCATCACATTTGGATCCAGAATTTTCAGTAAACATAGCAGCAGCAATACAAAGCTTTCGATTTGAACGAAGCGATATGGAAGGCTTTGCTATTGTGCACGAAGTTAATATTGAGGAACGGGGGGCAGAACAATTTGCGCTATACATAAGCGATCTGGCCAATGGACTTGTCCTGTTCTATCGGCACAAAGATTTACCAAACATTAAAGTGCGCATCGCCTACGCTAGAGTAGGACAGACGGAATTTGCAGTCTATCCACCTAAGGATATTATCGCCCCAAACGATGGCATTGTCAGTTCTCTTTCTTTTGATTTGAACAGCCTGCTGCAATAGGAGAAGATCATGGATATGGCAGTTGACATGAAAGAGTTTGCACAAAGACTTCGGGCACAGGTAGAAGAGTTTTTGGCTAGAGTGCACGAGGACAATAAAGACGAGTTTCGCTACTTTATCGAAAGGATCGAGCCTGGATTAGGCTTGATTGATAGGTTGGCCGCGCAGCGTCTTCTAGTACGTGCAGTCGCCTATGATCTAACAAAGCGGATTATTGCTGAACAGCTTCCAGAGGAGCTGCTCTTGGAACAGGCGCCTGAGGTTCCTGCACCTGAAGTTCCTGCACCTGAAGTTCCTGTTCCTGAGGCGCCCGTTGCCTCGCCTACGCTCCCGTCTGACGTTGTGCAAGAAACATGAAAATAATTCGAGGAAATATCTTCTACCCGCATACCTATTACCCAAAAACGTTTACCACACCAGATGCTATCTGCATAAGTACAAACGGTTATACGCGTGCTGATGGGCAAAACGTCATGGGCAGAGGCCTGGCTGCACAAGCCGCCAAGCTATTTCCTAAACTCCCAAAGCTACTGGGAAGCGCTATCCAAAAAGCAGGCAACAACGTTCACTGCTTTGATTTGTGTCGGGCCGATTTCCCATTTAATCTACTAGCTTTTCCAGTGAAACCTGCGAAAGATGCATTTAATGGGCAAAACATAGTTGCGCACATGGCCGGACGCTACCTGGTAGGAGAGAACATTCCAGGCTGGGCGTGCAAGGCGCAGCTTAGCATCATCAAAAGATCCTGTAAACAGCTGCTCACTTTGGTAGAGGGCAAGAAATGGGAGACTATCGTTATACCCCGCGTGGGCTGTGGCGCGGGTGAACTTACCTGGCCTACTGTTCGTCCTATCCTAGACAAATTGCTAGATGACCGTTTCTACTGCATCACGGCTGCCCTAAGCTGCTCCGACGCAGAGGTAAAGAGATGACCCTTGACGTCAAACAATAGAAATAAATTTAACTAACGCCTCTTTTGTAGGCTTCCCTACGAATTGATTTATCATTCCAGAGTGAAAAAGTAGGATCGTAGGCAACGCAGACACCTTATACTTATTGGCTACGATAGGATACGCAACAATATCCAACTGCGCAAATTTTACTTTGCTATTAGCCTCTGCAATCTTGTCTATGATAGGATGCAACGCTTTGCACGGGCCGCATTTGGCTGCCGAGAACGAAACCAATACAGGCTTTTTGCTGTGTAGCACTTCTGCTTCGAATGTTTGATCGGTCAACTCAAGTACCATGTGCTCTCCTTAGTCCGTTAGATTTGCATTTTCCATGGCGTTCTCCCTTGACAGCCCTACCGAGCAAATATAGTATGCTTAGGCACAAAAGGGAACAAAAAAAGGAGAAATAATGGCAAGAAATGACCCTGTTGAAATTTCCTATACGAGAATAGTAGTAAATTCCGACCTTGCTATTCTATTTGAAGATGGCGCGGATCAATTTTGGATTCCAAAGAGCCTTATCCAGGATCACGATGAGGACGATAAGATCTTGTCCATTCCCGAATGGTTTGCAGAGAAAGAGGGGCTAGTATGACCAGCGACATAAAGCCACCGAAAACCATACTCTGCCCCGCATGCGGATCTCCTGACGTTACAGCGGAAAAGAAAGAGCGAACCATCTCCGTTCCATACGGACCTGCGGCTGAATTCCTAGAAACCGTGTACACCTGTAACGCCTGCGGCACTGACGGGGATTTTGCAAACGAAAATGACGTCGTTGTAAATAAGGCCTTAGCGCTGAGCCGCAATGAATCGGCTAAGCTCATGCTGCAGAAGATGACCGAAGGGCCTGGCGAATTTACGCTGGCGTACATCGAGCGCGCTTTGCGTCTTCCCAGCGGCTTATTGAAGCTTTGGAAAATGGGATTGCTCTCGAACACAGCGCTATCGCTGCTTCGAATTGTCTACACTTTTCCTTGGCTTCTGCAAGTATCTGATGCCAATTTTCAACCGGAGATTACCAGCAAGATTTGCCAGTCGTACCTCAGGCGATTTACCGAGGACCAGGTTGCCACGATAGTGGAGCCAGTGGATGTTTATCCAACGCCCCCCGCCAAATAACCCATCAGAACCATATCTTTTTGAATTATTTACGTAAAAATTTATATTGACAACGGCGATATTTCGTCTAATATCCCTTTTGCGTAAATGTGTCTTGTTGGAGGGGATGGGTCTGACATGACGCTAAGATTTAGGCATTTTGTTTTATTCGTTACAGGATTGGCCATTGGCGTCGGTATAGAGAAGCTTCTTTCTTTTGTTTTTGATTGGTTTTAGGACTTTTTCGCGGAGAAGCATCATGGCGCTTATCGAAGTAAGGCTATTATTGTTTAACGAGTGCTCGAACTGGCTTGTTGGGAAAGAGATTTATCATATCATGGGTACGTGCGCTGTCATACGATCTATGGACGACAGCAAACCACGCAGCTGGACGGTTGCGGGCGTACAAAGGGACCTGATTGGAGTAACGTTTGTATATACGGACGGGACCACTCAGCGGTTTCTACACAGCGCTTGGGGCGGGCGTGGGCTGCTACCCTGGATCAGCAGGAACGAGCAGGAGCCAAGCGAACAGAAAAAAGACGAATTTCTAAGCATAGAATTAACGTTGGTAAAGTTCGATGATCTACAACATTGCATTGGCAAGGGTGTCTTTCTTTTGAAAGGCCTTCCAACATTCCGACAGTTAGTCAACATAAGCGCTGCAGACGCACCAAGGCAGAATTGGATAACTAATATAGAGTTTATTGATGATGGAAACGGAAGATGGGCTCGGCTGCTTTACAATGGGAGGAGCTACGAAATTACCAAAGCAAAATATAACAGTGATTGTAGCGCCTTCCGGGTATACGTAGCGGATCCCTTGCGCATCAAGGTACCTGAGGAAAATAAAATGGCAAATACGCTCGACGAAGTGAAAGTGACGTTAGCGTGCTTCAACGACCTAGAAAAACTCGTCGGCAAAAGCGTTTTCGTGCTAGAAGGCAGGCCGGATCATAAACGCGTGCTAACGGTCGCGAATATGCCAAAACAGAAACTCGTGCACGACATCGAGTTCAAACGCGCCTGGGCACCGGGCAACGGAGACGACTTTGTACGTCTGTATTTCTCACCTCGCGTAGACGCCGAACAAGAGTCGTGGGCATGCACACGGCAGCTGTACGACGCTGCAGGACACCGCGCGCTCCGGATCTATTGCCTGGATCCGCTTGTGATGAATGTTCCGCCGGATTTCGTCGGAGAAGGTGTGGCCGCAGGCAAACACCCAATGGGAATATCCCTGCAAGAGTTGGTGGGCAAACCACCCGTAAAGGAGAAGAAGATGATCACGCAAGAGACCCTGAAATCAATCGCCAACCTATTCGTCGAGGGAGTGCGGATTCACTCCAGCGCCGAAGCAGCCAACAAGATCGTCGAGATCGTCAAGAAGCAGCTGGGCGAGGGCTATCCCAAGTTCTTCGCTACCGACCTGGGCAAGGCCATCGAGCCCGCCCTCGTTCCTGTGCTCGTCTGCATGGCAGCCAGCTACTTCGAGGGCAACGAGATGGCAAAGAAGGTGCGCAACATCGCCAGCTACGCCATCATGGGCTCTGCGGCAGGCCTTACGGACTACGCGGCCAAGCTGCTGCCCCTGTTCAACGAGATTGCGGCGCTGTCCCCGCTGCTCGACAGCACGCCCGAGTACAATGAGCA
>Ga0315291_10005111_pt1 | contig 16545 bp, 16 predicted proteins | sample YL17G12_20_MG_FD_203070 | JGI IMG/M metagenome (GOLD analysis project Ga0315291, IMG submission 203070) | Sediment microbial communities from Yellowstone Lake, YNP, Wyoming, USA - YL17G12_20 | ecosystem: Environmental > Aquatic > Freshwater > Lake > Sediment | place: USA: Wyoming | collected...
CTGACCTAGCAAAAACGCTGGTATTTATTCATGGCTGGGCAGAAACCCATAATATTTGGAGAGAACAAGTGGACTTCTTTAAGAATGACTATTCAATTCTCACCATAGATTTAAGAGGATTTGGGTTATCGACCAAACCAGCCTACGGCTATTCCCTCAGATATCAGGCGCGAAATATCCAAAGATTGATTCAAACACTTAATATCAACGATTATTGGGTGATTGGACATAGTCTGGGTGGGATGATTGCACTTCAATTTTGTGAATATTATGCGCAAAAAATGAAAGGAGCGGTAATTCTCGGTACAACGTCTTATTTACCCACAAAATTATCTATCTGGCGTAACTTGGGGACCTTTTTCATCTCAAAAACCCTCCGCCAAATATGGCAACGGACGTTAAAATCGATTCGAATTGAACATCAAAGGAGCTTAGTTCAGGATCTTCTCCACGATGTTGATTCAGTCCCGCTCTACGTGAGCGCGGCTTATGGAATATCGGTTCTAAATTTAAGATTGGATTTAGAAGCAATAACATGCCCCGTATTGATAATCGTAGGAGAAAATGACGACCTCACCCCCGTTATTTTATCTGAAAGAATGCATGAAAAACTCCTTAACTCGCAGTTGGTCATCATTCCAGAGACGGGACATATGACTTTCATCGAAAACCCCGAGGAAATTAATTCCCGTTTAGCCAACTTTTTCCAACAGACCTCATAAAAAGTTATATGAAGGAGAACAAAATTAGATCGAACAAAAACTAATCGCAGAGTGGGATGTGTATGGCATATCTAGATAATTTTCTCATGTGTTTGCCCTATATAGCAGTGCTTTGGGTATATGCGGGATTAATTTTCCTTCGGATTATCAGGAAATACAAGGAATTGGAGTATGTTTGGAATGAATTATTGATATTTGGATGTTATATCGTAGTAAGCCTTCTACTCCCAATAATGATGATCAAGCCGGAATGGACGGTCCCATTACAGCTGCTGGTGATAGGGTTATTGCTTATTATTCCCTTCATTGAATATATACACATCAGGAAATGGACTCAGAATGCTGAGTTCGACAAAATAAATGAACGAGATTATGAGTTGTTCATTCTCAGATTTTCCGGGGAGTATTCCTCAGCCAGAGATATTCGGCGGAAATTATATCACGCATTAATTCCCATCATTATCATTTTCTGCTATTCCTTCGGTATAGCTTCAGGAGGATATTTTGGATTAAGCGGAGATGAATTCGGGCTATTTCTGATGTTTAATATAGGGTTTGCTTTGGTTAATCTATTCACTATGGGGGACCTTTTACGGCTCTATAACTTTAAATATCTTCCTAAATGGGGCGTAAATCTCTTCACCAGCGCCATGAAGCGAAAGGAATTGAGGACCTACTCTTCACCGCCCGGGACAATTATGGCTATCGCCATCTTTTTCATCTTCCCCTTCCCCATCTTTGCATCCGTAGCCATGCTTATCGGGATAAGCGATTCCGCAGCTTCCATTGTGGGGAAGAATTACGGCAAGCGCCTCCTAAAATCGAATTCCGATAAAAAGCTTGAGGGCACTATTGCGGGTGCTGTAATCGGATTTGTTGCTACCCTACTGCTGTGCCTTATATACGCGCCTTCTTGGTTCTGGTATGTAGACATTTTGCTGGGGTTAATTGCAGCCGGGGTCTTCATGCTTTTTGACTATCTAGACCTTTCACAAATAAACGATAATTTATCTGTCCCGATTGTGGCTGGGCTTTTGATGGGCTTAGTTGCGTATGGATTCGGGTTTTTATAAAAAAGTTTTATTTAAAATTTAGGAATGATCAAACCCTAACATTAAAGCAAGACCTCTACTTTACAAGAGAATTGCTTGAGTTTTGAAAAACTTAGCTATTTTACGGATATAAAAAAGAATTTTTAAAAATGAGTTTCTGTTTTATTAATACAATCTTCAAAGCCGTTAGGTTGAATTCAGTATGATAAATGCTGGTGATGCGTCAATGCAAAATTCATCGCTTCAAGAGAATGCAGCCATTATCAAAGAAGAATTGATAAAAGAAATGGATAGGGGCTTAGATTACATTCAAGTGTGCTTAGGACGGATGTATGGGGGAATCACAGGGTGGTTTTTCAATCCAATTGCACGTTTAATTTATAATATTATGGCCCGGAAAGATATTCGCGAGAAGGCGATAAACCAAATCGATATTGTGCTCGATTGTGCGGTGAAATATCGGGAAGATAATTTAGAAGAATTAATTGAAGAGAATTTTGAATCGTATATAACAAATGACCAGTCTTTTCATCGCTGTAAAAAACAACATAAAGCGTATCCGGTTATTCAAGGAATAATGAAAGATGTATTTAAACATCGGATTCAACCAGCCCACCGATTACTGGCCAGCGAGGGCACTAGCTATGAACAGCTCACTAAAAGCGCTTTTGCAGAAAAAGAGGATGCTCTGAAAAACCTTCAACAAGAATTAGAATTCAGCTACAAAGTGTTAGAGGTAATTACACAAAATAAGAGCGTAATAAAATTGCCATCATTTGTCCGGGAGCCTATCATAAAAATTATGAAACTCGGGCAAACATACGCAAAAGAGAGATTAACATATCGAATTGATGAAATATATGAGCATAATGGTCATAACGGCCACATATAACTGAATTTTTCTAAAAGTTTTCCAGTTTTTATTAATTCTAGTATTGGTTATTAAAACTACTTCTTTAAGAAAAGAATATTAGAATTTTTTTTATAGCTGATTGGGCTCAATTAATGATTCTAATTCCTTTATTTTTTCTTCGTATTGATTTTTTTCCTTTTGACGTAATTTCTGTTCTTTTTGAATTTCTTTGTCTTTTTGCTTAATTATTTTTTCTTTTTCGTTAGAAGTTTGCTCTTTTTCTTCTATGGAGGAATTTAACTCCTGAATTTGTTGATTTAAGGATTCAATTCGCGTATTTTTATCTGAAATTTCATTCTGTGAGATTTCAATCTGTTGATCCTTTTCTTGGATGCTATTCTGGAGGGCTTCATTCCGAATATCTTTCTCTGTGAGTTCGCTTTGGAGAGTTTCAATCCGTTGATCCTTTTCTTCCATTTCAGATTGAAGAGCCTGAATCCGCTCCCTTTCACTCGAGAGGTCTCCTTGAAGAGTTTCAATCTGTTGATCTTTCTGGGTCACATTGCTCTGGAGATCTTCAATTTGGGTATCTCTTTCAGATACCATCCCTTGCAAAGTTTCAATTTGCGCGTCTTTCTCTTTATTTTCAATCTGAATGGATTTGATTTGGTTATCCTTATTTTCTGTTTCTTCTTGGAGTGATGTTAACTGCTGATCTTTCTGTGTTAGATCCGTTTGAAGAGATTCAATTTGTGCTTTTTGGGAGCTATTTTCTTGCTGAAGGGATTCAATAAGGGCATCTTTCTTAAAAAATTCAAGATTGATTAGAATATCAATTCCGAGGACTTTCCCATTTTTTACGAGAAGCCGCGGAGAATATGCCCCGGAAGGAAGCATAAAAAAACCTTCAGGTAGGTAATCACCTTTCTCAAATTTTATGCTAGATGTATCTGCTCCCATAAGTGAGGACTTATATTCGATGGGCACATAAAAGTCGCGAGTTATTATGCACGCTTCTCGTTGATATCCCTCAGGAATTTTTTCAGCTTTCATTTCATTCAAGATCGAGAGGACTTCCAAGGTGGGGGGTTCATCTCGCGACCGTTCCGTTACTTTCATTGCAAATAACGCCTGAAACCAATCAGGTTCCTCACCCTCATCACAGGTCTTAACCCGATAACTCAAACCACGGTCTGTTAAAAGGCGCCGAGATGCACGGGCCGACGCAAATTTTATACGCGTACTCGCGCCTTTTCCAATCCATATAATAACAGTTTTATCATCATGATTAATAATCATTATAGCATTACTCGTTATCAATGCATCCTTTAAGTCCTTATGTTTAAGGACTAACTCCCCTGTTTCCTCGACGTCATAAATTTCTAACGGTTGCATAGGCATGATTTCTTCATCCCAAACGATATCTTTTCTTCAAAAATGCATTTTAACTTTCTTAAGTATTATCATATAAAATTTATTTGCTTTAAAAAAGTATCAAAGCTAACAATCAATTATTTGAAATCGGTGAAATAAAAATAGATTTTTTTATTCAGATGAGATGGTAGCTTACTAATGAGGGATGCTATGGATTTAATCTATAATCAATTAGAGCGTTTTACCCATTCATTAAAAAACATTTTAGCGCTATTGCCATTTATCGAGGAATTGGATCTAATTGGACAATATTTTCCTCTCCGGTTTGAAGCAAATATTTTAATTGCAGAGAAAAAGGCTTATTATTTTATGGTTTCGCCGAATGGATCGTTTATTCAACAGGGGATACGAGACGAATCGAGCATGACGCTAAAAGCGGAACAAGTCACTTGGCTTCAGATTTTTAATGGTAGAAAATCTCTTACGCAAGAATATAATAGAGGAAATGTCAAAATGTCCAACGCCCGCTCGAATTTTATGTATAAATTAGTGCTGTTAAGTGTATTATTTGAAACAAACGACCGGATTATAAGGATAGGGCGAATTTTAAGCATCTTTCCACTTTTGATACTGCGAGCACTTCTCAAGAACCTTTTTATCCATACTCATACGGTTTTAAGGCTCATTCCTTCAGCAGTCTTGCAATCATTCTTGAATTTGATATCACACCTTTCGAATCGCTTGAGAAAATAAAGAGGAGAAGTTAAGAAAATGTCTGCAGTATTTGAAAGAATTAAGAAAATAATAGACATTTTGAATACCTATCTAAAGAAAGAAGTTCATGAATTCCCAAGTTTTACAGAACTATATCCGCTCGGATTACGATTGAATATTCGGGTGAAAGAAGGGGAGAAATATTATGTCGCAATCACACCCAGAAAAAGTTTTGTGAAGAAAGGGACCAGTGCAGTGGATTTAAATTTGGAAGCCGCGGAGGATTTTTGGCTGGGGGCCTTTGAAGGAAAATATTCTGTTATTTCGGGGGTAATGGCAAAAAGGGTAAAAGTGAGGGGGTTAAGATCCAGTTTCATGCCCCTCATCATGTTTTCATCAATTATATCTTTATGTTCTACGATTATTAGGTGAAAATCTATGGAAAAGATGACGTTAGCGGAAAAAGTTGCGCATTTTGCGGTGAATTTGAACTATGAGGCAATTCCTCAGAGAGTTGTGAAGAGAGCGAAAGAACAGATGCTGGGGATTATTGCGGCGATTTATGCGGGTTCTGAAACGTTACCTGGAAAAATTATCACGAAAACTGTGACAGAGTGGGGTGAACGTGAGGAGGCGAGCCTTATTCCTTCCGGTTTAAAGACTTCAGTGCGAACCGCAGTTTTAGCAAATAGTTCAATAGCAATTGCATTAGATTACGATGATTATTTACTTAGTGGACACACGGGGAATTCAGCAGTTCCAATTTCACTAGCTTTAGGCGAATATTTAGAGAAAAGTGGGAAAGAAATAATAGTCGCCCAGATTCTTGCCAATGAAATTGCAGGAAGATTGGGAACCTCCGTATTCGTGGGACCTCAAAATGGGCAATGTTGGTCATACATTCACTTGATAGGAGGCGCTGTTGCTGCTGGAAAATTGTTGGGATTGGATGAACCACAAATAACCAATGCCATTGGAATTGCGCTTTCACAAAGTACTTTTCCTATCTTGCGCGGTTTTATGGGCCCTCACAGTAAACTGCTGACTACAGGGATTCCCGCTCAACTTGGGGTTCAGGCTGCCTATTTTGCAAAGAATGGGTTCACAGGAGCCGCCGATATAATAGAAAATCCCATTGGATTTTGCAATATGATGGCGGATATTCCTCTGCAATTTATGGTCACCAGTGCACTTGGAGAAGCGTGGGTCACCGATACAATCTGCTACAAATTATACCCCGGATGTGCGTATATCGATGGAATAGCGGACTGTATTTTGAAAATCCTTGAAAAAGATCCTTCTTTAAATCCAGGAGGAATTGAGGAAATCAGCGTGTATACTTCGATCCTCACCTCAGTCATGAATGATTTAGCGCTTCCCTATGCGTCTTTAGACTATCTCCGAAAAGAGAAATCCCCTGTGGCACTGAATTTTTCTATTCCTTACAATGTGGCAGTCATGCTGATTGATAAGGAATTAACTCCGAAGCAATTCACGGAAGAACGAATTTTAGACCCGAAAGTGCATGAGCTTGCCAAAAAGGTGCGTATTGTGAATGATATTTCCACATCTATGGATATTTTGGAGGCGCTTCCTTCGATTAATATTCCAAGTTTGAAGGATATCATAAAGGGGAAATTCTCATTGAAAGACGCAAATCTCGAAAAGGTGAAAGTCGGGTTTGGGGCCAAAGTGAAGATTAAAATGAAAAATGGAAAGGTTCTCAGAGCCGCTCAGAAAACGCCCTTAGGCAGCCCTGGCAATTATGTCCCTTTAGAGAATAAATATCGGCAGGAAGCCATCGCCATCAATTTTCCAGAAGGAAAAATACAGAATACGATAAAACTCGTCGATTCACTTGAAGAATTATCCAATATTCGTGAATTAATAAGCCAATTTACAGTGTCCTAAACTAATTTGCATTGATGGCTTAAAATCTTAAAACCTTATCATCTACTAATAATAAGCCTTAAGTAAGAGTGGTAGAGAAGTAGTAGATTTTGGGAAATTGACCGATTTTTACTCCCCAAAAAAGTGATCTATGATATGTCCATAAGGGAAAAAATCTCGTGATCAAATTGACCTCAATAAAAATAGGGTCTTCCTAAAATTTTTAGGACATGGTAGATCGAGATCTTGGATGAAGTACCTCGTTAAAAATTAGGGGTGGTTCGCCCAGAATACAAGTCATATTTGAATTGAGGGAGAAAATATGGCTAATACGAGAAGAGGGCAAAACCGACCACTAATAAATGACAAGAGTTTTGTCAAGATATATAAATAAACCCACCTTTATAAGGTTATTTTTTGTTTTTATATTATTCAGAGGCATTGAAAAGAAGGAACTTTAATAAGAGTTCAACAAAAGATTTTAAGAGGGGTTTGTTATTCTGATTTTATAAGAAATTTTGAATTGAAACTAAAAAAACATAATTAAGCTTGGACTACAGAAAAATGAATCCTGAAGATGAAGCTGCCCCCGAGAGTGATCAAGAGATCGAAAAAACCGATCAAGAGATCACACTACCTCTAGATGTCAAATTACTAGAAGAGTTACGGAATTTACGATCTCGGGCTGGTATTCGCGCGTCTATGGTCATTGGTTACGATGGATCAGTACTTGGTATCCATGAGGACGCAGCCTATGTTCCGAAAGCTCTAAGAAAAGGACCTCATGCACGATCTTCGAAAATAGACACAAATTATTTTGGGAAATGGAGTACATCTATTCATCGCACCATCGAATTTGTATCAGAAGGGCTCTTTGAAAATGGTGTCAAATTTATCTTGCTGGAAGGAACCGATCAAATGAAGGCCATTATCGTCAATATGAAACAAGAAACGAAGCGTGGAAAATCGTTTTTATTGGTAGGTATTCTCCCGACCAAAGGGACGGTTGGGTTAGCCTATCAAGAAATGAAGGATGCCGCAGAACGCATTGCGAAAATCCTTCAGGAACAATATTCCAATTCTAATTAAGGATTTTGTATTTTTAGGTGAACCATATGTCTTATGAATTCATCTTATTAGAAAAAGAACCGCCTATTGGTTATATCTATTTGAATACACCCGAAAATTTGAATGCTGTCAATGTGGAGAATTTGACAGAACTGTATTCTGCACTTGAGGACTGCGAACAGGACGAATCGATCCGGGTTATCGTACTGGGAGCAAAGGGAAGAATGTTCTCAAGTGGAGGGAACGTGAAGGAATTCTTATCTGCAATTAAGGAAAATACAGCATCGCAGAAAATAGCTGATATTTCAGAAATTCTGCATAAATGTGTCCAAAAAATTATTCAACTCCCAAAACCAGTAGTCGGGAAAATCCACGGGGGCGGCGCTTATGGGGCTGGGTTGAATTTGGTATTGAGTTGTGATTTGGTATTTGCAGATGCAAATGCCTCACTGGACGAAGCGTTCAAAAATGTGGGCTTAAGCATCGACGGCGGAGGGACTTGTACAATTCCACGATTAATTGGAGTGAGAAAAGCGAAGGAATTCTTCTGGCTGGGAAAGATTGATGCGAAAGAAGCCGAGGAATGGGGATTAATAAATAAAGCAGTTCCGGGCGACGAATTGGATCAAACCATTGAGCAAGTGGCCCAAAAATTGGCTGAGGTCCCGCCTCTAAATGTTCTGAATACAAAAAACTTGTTATGTACAACCTTCCAAAATACTATTGAACAACAATTGGCAGAAGAACGCCGGACTCAAATAGAGGTTGCCGCATCCGAAGATTTTGCAGAGGGAGTAACTGCCTTCTTTGAGAAAAGAAAGCCAGACTATAAAGGAAAATAAAAATACCATCTAAATTTCATTCTTGCATTCTAAAATTTATCTTAATTTCTATTTTTTCAATTAAGCTTAAAATTCAATTAAGGAAAAGAATACATGTATTTAAAAAAAATAAACTGAGGCGAATAAAGTGGCATATGAAAATATAAAATTAGAAATTCAGGGGTCAATCGCAACAATTACGTTGACAGTATCACCGAACAGAAAATTTCCAACCTTAGACATGGAAACGGGAAAAGAATTACTTTCGGCAATAGAGGAATGTGAAAAGACGGAAGAAGTTCGGGCCTTAATTATTAAGGGAACTGGCAAAGCATTTTGTGCAGGGGGAGATATTAAAAAGTTTAAGGAAGCACTAGAAGATGGAACATCTGAAGCAATGATGAATACCCTGACACAGGATTTGTATCAACTCGCTTATAAACTCAGAACTTTACGAATTCCCGTGATTGCAGCCGTCAACGGTTATGCGATTGGCGCAGGATTGAATTTAGCACTCTCTTGTGATATCATTATCGCATCCGAGGATGCGAAATTTGCAGAAAGTTTTATCAATTTAGGGTTAATACCAGGATTCGCAGGAACATATATGCTTCCAAAACAACTGCCTTGGCCGAAGGTAGCAGAGATGTGTTTTTTTGGGGAAAGTTTAAGCGCAGCAGAAATGGAAAAATTAGGATTAATCAACAAAATTGTCCCATTTGAAGATCTAGATGTAACTGTCAATGAATATGCGGAAAGACTAGCGAATCAACCCACTTTGGCTATTGGAAGAATGAAGAAATTGTTTATGGAAGGATTTCACAGTGATTTTGCGACAGCCATAGAGAATGAAAGGCAAATTCAAATAGCGAGCACAAATACAGAAGATTATCAAGAGGGAGTGTTTGCCTTAAATGAAAAACGAAAACCAGTCTTTAAAGGCAAATAGTTCTTTAAAGAAATTTTAATCTTTTTATATAACCAAATATACAGAGGAATTAAAGAAATATTCATATTTCTTTCTTTTTATTTACCAATTAAGGAAAAAATCAAATTATGATAATAGCATCTGAGAGCCCTTGTGAATATAGTAAGCTGAGGAATCGAAATGGACGAAGAAACACTGATGCAAAAAATGAAGGAAGAAAAATATAGTGAAGCTTTTACGGAAATTAAGGAATACCTTAAAGAACATCCGAAAGATAAGCAGCAATTAAAATTACTTGCAAAATTGCAAAACGAATATAAAAAGAAAGGGCAAAAGGATATTTTAGCGAAAATAAATAGTAAAGTAGAGTCAAAGCAATTTGATGATGCTATTAATTTAATAAACGAGTGTTTAGAAATCCTTCCAGATGACAAGAGAGTTATTCAATTGAAAGAGAAGATTGAATCCTCATCAGTCAAATATGAACTTGATTCAGGATATGTAGCTGCGAAAGAACAGTTTGATTCGGAAAACTACTCTGAAGCAATAAAAATACTAACTCCGTTATTAAAAAAATATAAGACTGACCAGCGATTGCTGAAATTGAAGGATGACGCAGAGACGGAGAGATGGGCGCAGCAATCTGCAAAATGGACTTCAGAAGCACAGGATTTCCTTCAAAATGAGGATTTTGATAATGCTTTGAAAAAAATTGAAATGGTTTTGAAAAGAGACTCTTCTAATAAGAATGCACTCAAGTTAAGAGAGAAGATTTTAGAAGAACAGAAAAGGACTGGGAAAAAGAAATTATGGGATGAAATAAATACTCAAATTAAAATTCAAAATTATTCGATCGCCCTTGATCGTATTAAAGAATTATTGGAAATAGATCCAAATGATGTGAAAGCACAAAAACTACAGAGTTCCATTATCGAGACGGAGATGAAATTCGAAAAGAAAAAAGTGATGGATCGAGCCCTTGCTGAGTTAAATGCTTACAAATTTGGCGATGCACGGAGAGCTTTAGACAATATTTCGGAACACCTTAAAAGTGATAAAGATATCATGGGGTTAAAAGACGCAATCAATGCAGCAGAGCAGAAATATACACTGGATAACTTAATAATGACCGCTAAAAACCTCATTAAGAATAAAGAATATGAAAAAGCCGAAGCGAAGGTTGATGAGGCCATAAAAGTATCGAATAATATGTCAAAAGACGCAATAACTTTGAAGGCAGAACTTCAAAAGAAAGTTAAGAAGGATAAAATCGATAAGATGATGGATGTTTTGCCGATTTATCAAAAAGGGAAAAAATGGGAAGATGCCTTACAAATAATCAATCAAATCTTAGAGCTTGATTCGGAACAACCGAAAGCGCTTAAACTTAAGGCGCAATTTGAGCAAGAACTAGGGATCATAGTTCCTAAGGAAAAACCCACAAAAGTTCCAGCAGCCCCATCGGCAGAAGCAGAAGAGGAAGGAGCTCCCTTCCCAGAAGAGGTGCAAGTTGTTCGGGAATATGATTATGTGGGTGGGGAAATTCGATTCAAAGTTGCAATTAGAAATAACACGGAGACCGCAGTTACGAATATCTCCGTCCTACTCAATGTAACAGAGCAATATACCATTGAATCGCTTACAAAACAAGTTTCTTTTTTAGCCCCCGGCGAATCACGGGGCGTTGACTTCATGCTGATGCCAATGGCTTGCGGTCAATCGAGAGTATTTGGAACAGTATCCTATTCGGATGCATTTGGAGAACCCCATTCTGTAACTATTCAGCCGAAAGAGATTCAGATAAAATGCCCATTGGTAATTCCCGAGAGTGCTAGCCGTGAAGAAATTGAGGACTGGTTGAAAAGTCAATTAAAATCAACGTGTGCAGTGGACTTAGGAAATACACAAAGAGAACAAGGATTTAAAGTCGCAAATGAACAGATCGCTGCATTGGATCTTCACAATCTTTTTGTAGATGATGTCAAATTAGAGTCTGAATTTCTGGGTATCGCCAAAGTTACTCAAAATAAAATATTGGTGCGCGCTACAGCATTGGAAGATAAAGTGCAAATTGATGTTTTTACGGATGATATGAAATCGGCGACCGGAATACTCGCCTATGTCCGAAATCTCATCCAGATTGCAATGCACGTCCAAAGTGACCTTCAAATAAAAGAGGATAAAATAGGGGTTCAAATTTTAGATGCCTTTGATATTATAGGGCGCCTCTCCAAAATATGTGACCTATGTCAAATTCTGGGAACTATAAACGATGGCGTATTGATTTTAAATGAATTAACTACCCAAGTCGAAAAAAGTTATTTAAAAGATGAGTTATACGCCGACCTTCTGAAGTGGAAAACTGATTTAGAACAACAGCAAGATAGCAGCGCACAACTCGCCGAAGAGCTATCTAATGATTTAGAGTACAATGCAATTGATTGGATAAGAACCGCCCATCAGATTACGCAATCAAAATACGGTGTCTATAGAGATACCTTTGATTCGAGTTCCAGTGTGGCTACCCAAAAACTTGAAGGGCGGATTAATGCCATTGGCGATGAGATTATTGCCCTTGAAAATGCCTATATGCGGCGCATTATAAGGTATTTACTGATAATTCACAAGGACAATGGATTAGTCCTTTTCACTCATGGGTTTGGGAAATTCCAATTCGATAGTGACCTGGTCGGGGGATTTTTGACCGCCATTCAAAGTTTCGGAGTGGAAATTTCTCAAAAAGCTACCCCGGTCACTAAATTAGCCTATGGAGCCTTTGAACTGGAACTGAAAGCAGGCAATTTTATTACCGTTGCCATCGTTTTAGCAGGGAAAGGCACCGAATTGATTAGAAAGAAGCTAAATACCTTTACGGGTGATTTTGAGCGTAAATTTAAAACTAATTTAGAGCAATGGGACGGGAATATTGATGCCTTCAAAGAAATTGAACCGGTAGTAAATAAACTATTTGGTATTGAAGAATCAGCGTAATTGTTGTTTCTTAATTGCTATGGGTAATTTTTTCTAAAAAATTTTTATAGATCTGAGTTCTTAGTTCTAGAAGTGATTTAAATGGAGTCAAAAAATCGGAAAAAGGATATCTTGGAGAATATCCAGGATTTCGAGCAAAACTTGCATTTCAAGGGTTCTATTAATCTGAATAATGCCACGAAAGAAGATTCGAATATTTTTGAGCGATTAGGATTAACTACCTCTATTGGTTCAGTCTTGAAAGATTTGGAGCAAAGCGGTAATATTAAAGTTCTATCACCCTTTCCACAACGACAGAATGCCAATAATCTAATGCGTCCATCAAATATGGGAGCTATCCCGTCAATTGATATTGCTCAAACATCTCTGGATCCTACATTAAAGAGAATTAGGTTTATTAACAGCATCCTAATTAAGGTTCTTATTTTCGCTATTATTGTAAATTTTATTTTAATTTTTATCCTATAGGCCTATAGAATGAATGTCCCTCAAAAACTCCTCTTTGCAGCGATTATTACTTCAACCATTTTTCTTGCGGAGTTAATTGGAGGAGTTTTATTTGGGTCATTAAGTCTAATTGCCGATAGTTTCCATGTTATTTTAGACGTAGCAACGCTATTATTTAGTTTTAGCGCGATAAAACTGGCCTTACGTGAATCCTATAATGAACAATACACCTATGGATACCACCGGCTTGAAATATTTGCAGCAATGGCCAATGGGATCCTATTGGGTATTGCAATCATTTATATTGTTTATGAAGCGATTCAAAGGCTTTTAGAACCAGTTCAAATAATAGCCTTGGATGTTTTGATTATTGCAATTATAGGATTAGGCGTTAATTTAATTTCTATTAAATTGTTAGGGCATCAGCATGAGGAAGATGTCAATATTAAAAGTGCATATCTCCATATCTTAGGCGATACCCTAGCATCGCTTGCGATCATCGTTGGTATGTTGTTTGTTTTGTTTTTCGGTATGAAATTTTATTGGATTGATCCGCTTGTTGCAATTATTGTAGTAATCATTCTCATAAAGGGGACCTATCGAGTTTTGAAGACGTCTGTCCTCACCTTAATGCACAAATCGCCAATTGATACTCATGACGTAATAGAATGGATGAAATCTCAACCTAAAGTAAAAGACGTTCACGATTTGCATATTTGGGGTCTATGTAGCAACGTTATCATCCTCACCTGCCATGTCGTCGTAGAAAGCTGTGAATTAGTAGAAGCTTGCCAAATGCGTGAAAAATTACAAGAGGATTTATGGCAGACTTATAAAATCCAACATTCTACAATCCAAACTGAACTTGAATGCGATAAATGTGCTTGCGATTTATGCCATAAAGAGTTTAACCACGAAGAAAAAACTAGTTGTCCAATAGATTAAAGTAAATTTTTACGAAACAAATAGGTAATATTATATACAAACTTTCTTTCTATTTGAATTTGGTCGATTTTGAAACTTTAGGGATGGTAATCGATAGAATTCCTTTATCTAGATTGGCGGATATATCCTCCGCTCTTATACCTTTTGGAATTGTAATAGAACGGCGGAAACTTTTTTGGCTCTTTTCTTTAACTATATAGCCTTTCTCAGTTTTCTCCTTCTCCTCCTTAACCTTGGAGGATATTATAAGGGTATTGCCTCTGATATCAATCTTAATGTCTTTCATCGAATACCCCGGGATCTCTGCTGTTACAATGTAGGTCTTCTCTGCCTCTTTTATATCAAGTCTCGAAGACCGATTTCGTCTCATCAGACTCATTTATTTTATCACCTCACCATTGATGGATCCCAAAATATCCGCGCTTTATATCTTTGCTTTATATCCTTTAAAAAAGTCACTAATAAAATCCTCCAATATGAAATAAAGTAAATTAAAAGGATAATTGATGACCTAAGAAATGAACCAAAAATCACAAAGTAAATATAGCTAATGAACAAAAATAAAGAAAGGATTCTTATTAATAACCAGACGAAGGCTTTTGTATAATTTATGAAGGACAGAAGGCTTGCAGGTGGAACATCGGAAAAGTAAAGAGATAGACTTAGTTCAGCACGTTATTTTCTTAAAATTTGGACATCAGGGAGTAGAACCAATTTATTGTTACCCTACGGAATTAGATGAAGAATCGATTATAAACATTGGAACGAAACTTGTTTCTGTAATGGCTGGTGAAGAAGAATTAATTTCGGAGGGAGTAACGGTTATTCCTTTTCCGCGATTCAAATTTACCGGATTAACCTATTCATTTACTGTTCCGGATGAATCAGTTCCAGAGAAGAATGCAGCTTACTTTCTTACTTTAATGATGAAAGAGAAGAATCCTGAATTTCTTTTCCAAAATATAGACCATTTGACTGAAAAATTGAGGGATACATCGCAAGTTTTAGCGAATCAGGACTTTAAAGAAAAGGAAGTGAAAATTGAAACAATTAAGCTCTACAAATATTTCGTTGAATTTTCGAAGAAATATTTTGAGATTAAAGACCGACTGATTTCAGAAAGTGAAAAATCTATCATTGCCGCAGCAATACTTTATTTTCACCGGAAAGCGGGTCCGATAATTTATGTGGTACATCCAGAGAAAACGCTTACAGATGAACAATCCAAAAAATTATGTAAAGAACTGGAGATTGCCACCCGAGAGGGATTTTTCTCTCGAAGTTATCCGGATATAAGCCATCTAAGTTATTATTTTGAAATTCCCAGCGATTGGGCGCGTGGGAAAAAGGAAATGGTGCTACTTTCTTTTATTTTTTATAGATTGCCTGATAAAGAGATTAGTGATGCCCTTCATTTAAAATCAATGAAATTTGTGGAAAAAATGGAGGTGCATCCTGAAATTTTCAAAGGATTTTATAGTCCCAATGAAATCGATGCGTTCCCAGACACCGAGAAAGCAAAGGCAAAGGAAATGCACAAATTATTAAAAAAATGGATCAAAAGTCTTTATTTAGCATCATTAGACGTATTTCAATCGACCTCACTTGAGATTCCAAGTAAAGGCAATCAGAAAGTAGAAGTTGAATGATATGGGTAAGAAAATATTAAAGGTTGTATTTGCGGGATTACAAAATTCAGGGAAATCTTCCATTATTCTCGCACTTCAGCGCAAATACTCCAAAATTGGTGGTCTGAAGCCGACGATAGGCGTAGATCGGGTCGGTCTCGATGTTTTGGGGCTTGATATCAAAATTTGGGACCTCGGCGGACAAGAGGAATATCGCCAAAAATACATCGAACAGCAAGATGAATATTTCAGTGAAACGGATTTATTATTTTATATTATAGACATTCTTGATTCTCGAAAATATTACGAATCATTGGCTTATTTCTTGAAAATAGTCGAAGTCTTCAAAACGCAGGGGATCATTCCTAAAATTGTAATTTTTATTCATAAAATCGATCCTGATATCCAGAATGACGGAATTATCTTAGAAAACATCGAAAAGGTCCGCGTTTTATTTACGCAAGAAGATTTAGAGATAACATTCTTTAATACAACCATATATAACGAATGGAGCATTATCCAAGGGTTTTCTTTTGGATTGGTTTCGCTCTCTCGGAAGGAGAAGGCCTTAGAAACCCAATTAAAGGAATTTGCGGAACAAACGGATTCGGTTTGGATCTCATTATTAGATAAAAATCGCGTTGTAATTGGCAGTTATAAAGAGGATGAATTGTTTAAAATTCTCGGCGAGCGCATGATGCCAATTATAGATATTTATACAGACATCAGCAATCTTGCTCGTTACAAACTCACGAATCTTATCGCCCAACTGAGTGATGTGAATTTTTTTGTTCAACGAATTCAAGTAAATGAAGAGCCATACCATTTAATGATCCTAAGTCGTTCGAGCAGTATAGGAACCTTAATCGAAACGAGTTTACCCGAATTTGTGAAGAATTTGGAGGGAACTTTAGAGGAGTTCCTGCAACCTCTTGTAAAAGATTAAATTTTTTGAATATTCCCCGTTTTAGGGTCATGACGGACTTGAGTAGAGACGTATTATTCAATGAATTATCAGCCGCTATAATTAACGGAGATCAGCAGCTTGCTCAAGAATTGGCCCAAAAATCTATAGATGAAGACTTAAACTCCATTGAAACACTTCAAGAATG
>Ga0315291_10005112_pt1 | contig 16543 bp, 12 predicted proteins | sample YL17G12_20_MG_FD_203070 | JGI IMG/M metagenome (GOLD analysis project Ga0315291, IMG submission 203070) | Sediment microbial communities from Yellowstone Lake, YNP, Wyoming, USA - YL17G12_20 | ecosystem: Environmental > Aquatic > Freshwater > Lake > Sediment | place: USA: Wyoming | collected...
GCCTCTCCCATATTTCCTTCTTTTGACTAGTCCTGTGCATCTTACATCCCTGTTAGATGCATGGGACTATGTCTATAAAAGATAATTACACAAAGCAGACGGCGGGTACTGTAAAGTATAGCGGTGGCAAATCCGTGGTGTCAAATTAGTGGTGGTAATTCTTAGAATAAATTTTTAAAGAATGTTATATTTATTCCATATGTGAAAAGATGGCTGATTTGAAAGATGAATATTTAGATATAGGTGAAAATCTGCGTTTTTATGGGAACCTTCGATTTGCGCAATTAACATTATTTTTTGCTGTTACAGGAGCAATTATCGCAGCATTATTCACAATTAATCCTCCTCTCCCGTCTCAAGTAAGATTTTTATTAAAATGGGTTGGATTAGCAATGACTATTCTATTCTGGTTGATGGAAAAAAGTTCTTCGTGGTTTTGGGTATATTATGTAGAACGTGCTCAAGTCATTGAAAAAGTACTAGGTTATTATCAATATACAGGAAGAAACCCCAAAATTCGCAAACAATATTGGATATGGAAATGTCTTAATGCTACAAATGCTGTTAGAGGAATTTTCTTAGTAATGTTCGTATTTTGGTTAATTATGATTATTTGGCATACAGAGTATTAATTATAATAAGTCGTAAGGATGGATAAAAGTTTTCCTTTGAATTTGTCAATTTAGTGTTTGCAAACTATTTTAAAAACATAGAGTATTGGTTCTTTTGCCATCCCTGTCTTTCAAACTCATATGTGTCGCCAAAATACATATGGTTTTTTTGACGGGGATGGTAAAAAATTTTAGTTATATGGGTTTAAATAGTTTAACGAAGCATCATTAGAATGTCCTATTTTAAATTTAATATCTCGAAGGGATTTACCTTTTTGCCCTTTCAAAATTTCATCAATATCATCAAATCTACTTAACATCTGATGTATTCTTCTTGATTCTTTGTTATAGTTCGTATAATTATCGTTTGATACATCATTTTTTAATGTTTTACTGCAATATTCATGATTGCATAATGGTTTATTACCATTTTTCTTAAATTTCTTTCCATATTCATCATATGAAATATTAGTATAATATCCATCCTCTGCGACATATATTCTACCAAATCCCATTCCTCCATCGCTTGTTGTAATATTTGCCCTACCTGTGGTTCTCTCTGAAAAAAGATCAGCACCACATGATAAGAATAATTGACCTTGTAAATTTGTGCAATCCAAAAACACGTAATTCAAATCATATGTATCTCTGATATTTGGTATGCTATTTAAAAATGTTTTAAAATTATCCCGACATTGTGTTTGTTTAGTATTTAATCTGTATATTTTGATAAAAACTATTGATGATTTTCTTAAATCTCTTTCTTCCGCTCTTTTTTCTTGTAATTCTGCAAGACCATAAATAGAATCTATTAGTTTATCTGTGAATTTTTGATTGCTAAAAACTGAATAGTTCATTGAATAACAGATACTTGGGTCAGCGTCATATTCCTTCCTTGACATGGCAAAAGTATCTTGTAATTTAATATTCATTTCATCATTTATTTTAAGAAGTGGTAATGATGGTTGATTTAAAAATGGTGTAAGAGCCATAATGATATCAGCACCCATCGACGACTCTGTTTTTAATGCCCATGTTTGAATATCTAAACCTTTTTTATTATTGGATATTTCTCTCCAATTTGCCTCATAAGTTTCAATATCTGAATTTAGGAGTTTATCTAAACCTTGTGGAATATCTGACAATTTTTTAAACCTATTTCTTTCAGTACACTTAAAATATAATTGTTCTGGAAGAATATCTATAATTAACAGTTTTTCCTTGAATTTATCATAAGGATTTTTTATTCCTTTTTCTAATGTTTCTTGATTTGTATATCTTCTGCAATTTTGGGTGATATCATAAAAATCTTGTATTTCAATAACAAAACCATTAATTTTTTTAAAGAGGTTACTATCATTCAATGTATAATCTAATTCTTCAGGTCTTGTGGGTTTAGGTAAATAATTAGGAGTTGATACATCTTTTAATCCAAAACTAATATTGCCTTGTCTTGAATTTTGTATGTTGCCCTTTATTTCTGTGGTTATATTTTTTATTAAGCTCATGAAAACAGTCCTCTTATATCATTTTTAAATTCTTTTTTAATTTCATCTTCTGTCGATATTTCTAAAAATAATCTTGATAAGTTTCTTATTAAATCAGAGATATTTTCTTTTTCGATTACTATTCCACCTTTTGTAGTATATCCACCATCAACATCTTTCGATTGCTCTTGTAAATAAAGAAATTCTCCCATGCTGTTTTTAATTATTTTAAAAGAATAGTAACTACTTCCAATTTTATATCTTAATATTTTATCATGATGGCATAATCTACCATTTGGAAAATAAATAATTGACCTATCTCCGTATTCTCTTTTATATGCCTCCCTTGTGGATACTAAATATTCTAAATGATTTTTTACTGTTTTATGTGAAAATCTTGTAAGTTTTTTCATTTGCGATGCTGTGATGCCCTCTTCACTTTTTTTCAGAAGATCATAGATGATTCCCCTGTAATATTCTCTTTTGTATTCAGGTGAAAGATTTACTAATTCTTCCGATGATAAATGTGGCAGATATGTTTGTTCATTTTTCATTTTAGCACCATTATCGGTATTAACTATAATACTATTATTGATACTATAAATGTATCTTCTATTTATATACTTAACGATATGTTTATATACTAATAATACATTATAAAATTGGCGACATGTATGAGTAAAAAGATAGATGTTAAAGAAATGGTAAATGCCCGAAGGGCAAAAGGCATGATACTTCTTGAACAAGGAATAGAACCGAAAGAAATAGATCATAAAACATGGATAGTGCCAAGCCAGACAGGGAACGGAACCTACACTGTCAACGTGTTTCAGCGTCACTGGAAATGCACCTGTCCTGACTTCGAGTTGAGGGGCATCCCCTGTAAGCATATCAATGCTGTAAAAATATGGAAAAATCTCAAAGAGAAATTCGAGCAGATACATCTGAAAGTGAAACAAAGAATCACCATCAAAGATATTGATGTTTCAGAATGCAAATTCTGTCATTCAACAAACGTAACAAAATATGGTAAACAAAACGGAAAACAATACTACCAATGTAAAGGCTGTAACAGAAGATTCGTTAACAACATGGATTTCGAGAACATGAAGTACAACCCTAAGATAATTGCATTGACACTTGACCTTTATTTCAAAGGAGTAAGTTTACGGAAGATTAGCCATCATCTTAAAGAGTTCTACAATCTCGATATTTCTTTTAGGTCAGTCTATAACTGGATAGAGAAATACGTAGGGATAATGAACCAATACGTTAACCAGATTCAACCTGAGATCGGGGAAGTATGGCACACTGATGAAATGATGATTAAAGTTGATGGCTCATGGGAATATCTCTGGAATGTGATGGATGAGAAAACCAGATTTCAACTTGCCAGTGTAGTATCAACGGAAAGAAGAGTAAGGGATGCTCGGATGGTTTTCCAACGTGCCAAGAATAACTGCGGTGGGAGAAAACCAAAGTTCATAGTAACTGATGGATTAGGAGCGTATCGTCATGCCATTAACAAAGAGTTTCCAACAAACAAAAGCGATACAGAACATCTCTGGAATGTTGGTCTGCAACATCATCCAAATAATAATCATGTCGAAAGACTGCATGGGAGTATACGAGAACGAGAAAAGGTAATGCGTGGTCTTAAGATAGATGAAACTCCGATTGTCGAGGGACACCGTTTGTATTATAACTTTATTAGACCTCATGAAGCACTTGAAGGGAGAACACCTTCCGAGGAAGCAGGGATTACTATTGACGGAAAAGACAAATGGTTAACTTTGATACATAAATCAGTACAATATCAAAAGGCAAATAAATAATAGATAATTTTTTCTCTTTATATGTATCATACTATGTTAGACAGAGTTAAAGTATTATAGTATCCAATAGTTATTTATTCTGCAATTATGTTATATCTGTTATGCCAAGTAAATATTCTATTATACCAATTGTTCTTGAACCGATATTAAATCCTGGAGATGTTTGTAAAATAAGAATATTTTTTACAGGATATGGAAAAATAGAAAAAAATAAATTATTTATAAATTATCATCCAACATTAGTTTCAGCAGAAAATCCTGGAAAAGTCAGTTCCTGTATTGGTGGTAAACAAAGTATTAATGAATGTATTTTGGATAAACTCGGTGCAGTAGTTGGTCAACTTGATCCAACATATTTTCTCCCCAAGCCTGATACAATTCGAGAAGAACGCAATTACCCACAGATATATGGTGAATGTATTTTTGATACAAGATATCCAATTGAAATAGATTTGAATATTTCAAAAAAATGTCCAGCGGGGGATTATCTCCTTAATTTCGTTTTTACATATGGGGATGAAAAAGATGTTTTTCAGGATACAAATGATATTTCTATTCATATTACCTCTAGGTTTGAACGTCATAGATGGTTAAGTATTTGTTTGGCTTTAGTAGGTATTGCTGTCGGGATTTTGGCGCTTAAAAATTTGTATTTTTGAAGAGTAAAAAATTGTGAATACAAAAGCAAATAATGAAAAACATCCCTAAAATTATGAAAAATATATCATTAATTGACCATAGTATTTTTCCTATTTGTAGGTCATAAAAAAATAAAATATTCCCTAATAACAACATAATGTAAAGTAATATCACTATCCATTTATCTGCTCTTTTGATATTTCTTTGTGCATGGTAAGACCAAAATTTGAGACAATCTAAAAAAATAAACCTTGATTTTTCAACAGTTTTCTCCTTAGACCCTACTAATTTTGACATACTAAAATCACCAACCGAGTTTTATACAGTATCAGACATAGTGACTATTTGTTATTATTTATTGATATTTAACTTATTGGGTAACATTTATTAATAAAAAATGTGGTTTATTTGGTCTCCCCTTCTGGTAGAAAACCTTGATCCTGTTTCAGAAGTCTCCTACGATTTGCGTAGTTGGTGACTAACGCAGATGAAAGGGGAGACCATTAAAGATTATCACATGTGTTCTTAAAACAGTTTGTAAAACTAAAATACACAAAAATTCATTCAATATGAACAACTAATTGTTATCATAATTGGACTCTTCGATTAAATTATTTGGATTGATTCTGCATTTTTTAACCTAAAAGTAGGAAAAAACCTTATGATGAAAATATTTATATACACTCCCTCTCTTAACTTTTGTAAAATAAAAAGGGAGGTACTAGATAGAATGAGAAAAAAAATATTTTTAATAGCCACTTGTATAATAACAAGTCTATCATTACCATTAATAACCGCAGGAAACACTGTATATAATACTGGACCGGAATTTGAAATCGGTCTCTATCCTGGCATAGGATGTGGTTTAACTTTTCAAGGCTTTGAAATATCGGTAAAAAACATCGGAAATTCAACAGCTCATAATGTAACACTTACTAATTTAAGTATAGAAGGAAATGTAATTTATAATAATCGAGTTACACGATGGTATAGAGATATTGAACCAGGAACTACCTTATTAGGCTGTCCTCATAATTTATTCATTGGTATGGGAAGATTCACTGCGACAATGACAGTTACATGTGATGAAGGAATCACTGGCACAGGTAGTGGAAACGGTTTTATCTTTGGTCCTTTTATATTCGTGCCATAAAACTAAATTTCCCAACCTATAGTTCCCAAACGAGAATTACACAGAACCCGACGGCGGTTAAGCAGTAGTTCCGAAAGTTCCTACCAACGACCAACAGAAAAGAAAAAAAAGGAGGTAATCAGAGGTTGGTAAATACTGTGGAGGAATCCGTGGTTACTCTCCTACCACTTGTGTATCAAAAAAACCGATGATTCCCAGCGGTCCGATGTACCCAAATTTATTGTCCTTCGAAATAATAAATTGTTCATTTGATATATACAAGGCAGGGACGAACGTGTCGAGGGTCAAGGAGAAAATACAACGAGTCGTAAAAGAAATCTCAGTGTCAGAAATGTTTCTATTCTTGAGGAATCCGATTAGGAATCTTTTCCCGAAACTCTCCATATTGTTGATGAACACCCAGTGTTCGTCGGTCCAGATCTGTCCGGACTTATCATAGACCCGGGCGCGGATCATCTTATTTACCCCAAGAGGCTGACCGCCATCCGAGGGAATCTGAGCGTTGTCTTGATGCAACATAGAAATATTACAGAGCCATTCATACGGAGGTTCAGCGTCAACGTACGGGAGACCAGGGTTCTGCCCGAACGGCTCGATATCGAATTCCACGTAGTCAACGACTGCATTATCAGAGGCGTTCGCTCGGACCCAGAACGGCAGGTTGACTTGCTGCTCATCGATCGGCTCTGTTATTTCGACATACGGTCTCTCCGCATCGATTTTAATGCGAATGGTATTGTCAGGTTGGTTCTTATCTTCAATGTTTCCTGAGCGGTCGATAGACCAGAAATTCACATCCCAGGTGCCCGTCCACAGCATCTCTTGGGTCACGACCAGGGAAAGACCATCATTAATGTTGTATTCTTGAATCGACCCACCATTAAGCGTGTAATAGGTATGATTCACGCCACTGCCCGTGCCTTCCGGCAGATCGTAGGAGGAAAGCCATACCGTTACTCCCTGACTGGTGTACCACCCGTTCAGTCCTTGGGTACCGGTGATATGGTCCAGGACGGTGACCGGTGCGACCTCATCAAGTCCGATGTACCGTACCTGCCAGCTATCAAGGGTAGGGGTGGAGGAAGGATTGCTTCTGCTGAAGTGCGCACGCAGCCGTATCGCGACAGGGTCTAAGGCTTGCAGGGATTGTCCAGGGTTTACTCCTTGGATGAGGACGGTATCCCCTGTCCCATTCAATACATCGAAGGTAATGGTCCCCTCAGCGATGGCATTGAAATCATGCCATGCGATGAGATTCTCTGGAAAGATAGATATCGACGTAAGCTGGGCTGAAAGGAGGAGCGTTTTTTCCTCACCGATGCTTGCGGTAATCTCTGAACCACTTGGGATGTTCAATCGCCAGATGTTGCCGTAGGCGTCAGGATTATCGTTCCACGGAAAAGGATAAGAGACGCGGATATCTTCCCATGTAACGAAGATCTTTCCATCTCCAACCGCCATGTCTGCCCAGTCAGCCTCCGCAGAGGTGCTCGCAGACAATTGGACTTCACCGGTATAGACCGTTCCACCGGAAGAGACCAGCTTTCCCCAGATGACACCGGAGTCGGAGCCTGATCCTTTACTGTTAAAGGAAACAAAGAAGGAAGAGGTGAGATATGGGGCGATATCGGTCCGGACGAACTCACCAGTTTTAATCTGAAATGCACTTACAACGTTCCCTGACGTATCTAGTAGGACGCCCCAGATGTTTCCCCACCAGTCACCAGCGCTAATATCATCATTGTTATAGGTGATAAGATACCGCTGTGTTTGTGGCGAGAATTCGACGCAGGGAAAGTTATAATCGATAGAATCACTCCCAGTAGCTATGGTAAGAGTGCTGCCAATTTGATTGAGGTTTTCATCAAACAATCCAGCTTTTATGCTAAATGGACCGTTGTTCGCTAAGATTCCTTCCTCCCACACGATCATGTACTGTTCGTGAGTCGGGTCGAACGCAACATAGGGTTCACATTGGCTGTTTGCCGCGGTGCAGATGCCTTTCTCGCTGCCAATCGGATTCCCGCTGGTATCGTACAGACGCCCGTAGATGTTGTAATTCGCTTCTCCGTTTCGTGCATCTTCCCAGACGACGCAGAACCGGTTGTTTACTGAATCGTATTGAACGTTTGCATCTGCCTGGCAGTCAGTTGCAGAACAGACACTAATGACAGAGCCGAGCTGGAATCCGCTGCCACTCCTCACGACAGTTCTTGCTTTGATATCCTCTGTTGTTGCACTGGGGTGTGCGACCGTGTCATAATGTTCCCACGCAACGAAATACTTTCCTCCACCATAATCTATTGAGGGATTCTCATTTCGATAGTAGATCGTTGAATCTTTATACACTAAGGTATCAAAAACGATTCTGTTTCCATCGGGGTCATACATCGATGCCCTGATCTCTTGTTTAAAACCCAAGGTGTAGGGTGGCCACCAGGGTTGTCCTTCTTCCCAAGCAACAAGAAATTCACCATTACCATATCCGACATCAGAGTCCCATCCGCCTTCATTGTTCCCATGATATGTTATTTTTTCATCGTTTGGCCATTGTTCGTCCCAATCAGTGAAAACGTTGTAGAAATCGCTTTGACTTGTTGCGGATGGATTTCCATAGAAGAGATACAGCATGCTTGCACCCGTCGGGATAGACGGAATTTTTACCCATACACTTGCGGTGGCTGTGTTATAGTTTTCTATCCAATAGGATAAGAGCACATCGCCGCTATTGGCATGTTTAAACCGGAGATCGCCATAGTCCGGTCTCATATCGGAATCATAGGTAACTGTGAGATGAATCGCATAGTCGTTGAGCATTTCTCCTGCAATATTTGTGATTGTAATTGGTTTCATCCGTGTCCATGCTGGATCGGTCCATAGCGAGTACGTGTTTTTCATCTGTACATGACCGCTAGCAAGTTCGTAATTGTACGACTGGGTAGGATCTATCTGTGTTGCGTCATTGAATAGGTCGTCCCAGGTATAGTAGTTGTCTTGGAGCAGTGGGCTGGGAAGCGGAAGGGTTGATTTTGGGTTTATATTTTTTGTATCGATTTTCACTAATGCTTGCGCTGCAGACATCATAAGGAGAACTACTAGGAGTGTGACGACTACCAGCCTTCCAAATTTTTTATTTACCAGATTTTTTTTCATATGATATCCCCCTTTTCCAACCTCCATACTATGGCCATGGCCATACATCGTACCAATTGTAATTCAATAACACATCCATATGGAGCTGGCCGCTGACCTGGATGACCCGCCATATATGGAAACCACTTTGATAGTACCATTCCACACAAACATACAGGGCGAAATTCGTAAGGGTGACATCTGCACCCCATCGACTCAGACCGGATTCATCCTTCAAGATGAAGTCGAACCCTATTTCCTTTATGTTTGGCTGATTCGTCCCTTCATTGATTTTGAAATATCCGGGGTCCGAAAGGTTCGCCCCTTGTTTCCATTTCCAGCTCATATCGTAATGGAGGTTATTGCTCAGAATCACATACCCGTTCAAATCAAGTCGTCCGCTGTAGTTATCAAGGTGGATCAAGTCAATACGTACATCCGCATTCTGTTGCAAATCAATGCTAAAACCACCGGATTCACCGAGCGACCAATCTCCCGTGAAATCAACGCTTTCACCATCGAGAGTAATCGCGATATCGAAATCATTTAATGCATTAAGAGTACCGGTGAGCGCTAAATTCTCTACTTGTAGTTGTGGACCCGAGGTATTTAGACCCCAAGCTGCTTCAAAATTCTGGGCTGAAACAGTACTCGCACCTATGGAAAATGAGTTGCCGGTGGCTGAATTGCCAACTGAAAACGTATTGCCGAGTACATCATGAGCTGTGTCAAATTTAAAGTATCCATTCTCCGCTATCTTAAAATCTGTTTGGATATGTCCATCACCAATGCTAAAAACATCACTCAAGGTAAGCGTGTCAAATACGAGGTTGAAATGAACAGGATCTGGATTCTGACTCGCGGATGATCGCTCTGCCCTTCCAAATCCCTTCAGTTGATTCCACCAGAATGTCCCCGTAGCATAGGTATTGGCCGGGATATCAGTTATTTGAACAATCGGGACAGCAACGCTTGGGAGGTAGAAATCCAACTCATTGAAATTCGAATCTGCTTGACGCTGGACTTTTCCATACACATAGTTATTTACATTGCTAAAATTATCGGCATCAACATAGAGGGTGGCTTCAGCACTGACTCTTTGACTGTTGATGCTACCTGCAGGAACCCTCATAAGAGCAATATCTGGATCCTCAGGATTTGCTTTAGGATAGTAGACGGTGATATCACCGAGCGGACCACTCTTGGTGAGATCAACATATCCATCAGCATCTATCCGTAACATACTTCCATTTTGTATGTTAAATGTTGCCGCTGCTTCCAATCTTCGGGAGCTAGGGATATTGTTCACTTTGAGAAAAGTAACATCAGGCTCATTGGGATCTTTTAATTTTGGATAATAGACGATTATCTCATTCATCGGGCTACTCATCGTAACATCTGCATATCCTCGGACATTAACATAGAACAACTCGCCTTGAACAAATGTCACCTCAAAATCATCAAATATCTTCCACTCATAAGAGAGAGTCTTTGGAAGTCCATTGATTCTCACTTTCTGACTAAACCAGGGAGAATCCACGATGACAGCGACATTGAATATATTACTTGATTCATAATCAAATCCATGGGGGTCCCTTCGAAGACCAAAGCTCATCCATCTGCCAGTTTGTGCCATAGTATTGTCAATTTTATCAAAAACAAGAGAGAGACTCACGCCATCCCCACCACCCACATGGATGTCTGATGAATACGTAATTTTTGTTTCACTATTATGTTGACTATCCATGTCAAAATGATAATAAATGTACCCACCCAGCGGGATAAATTGAGTAGTCAGAGTAACAAAAGGACTAAACCCAACTGAAAATGCGATATCATATTTGAGTGTATTAGTGCTTCCATTATATGATCGGAAACCGTATAAAAGCTCTAGGGGATCTACTCCACTAGGCTCGGTTTTCATTACTTGTTGGAATATCGTAGGGCTGAAAATGTTCTCTTTCGCAAAGGCAAATCTTTTCTCGACATAGAGAGGTATTCTCTCACCTGGTACAGTGCGATAGCCAACACCCACTGCGAAATAATCGTCAACAGCTGTTAATACTTTAGGATCCTGGTGTGGTTGACCCTGGATAGGGTCATCTTGAGAATTTTTTAGCTTCTCGCTTAGTAATCTCTGCAAGAGAGTGTATATGATATTTATAATTCGCTCGGTTTTTTGTTTCAATAATTGTATAAATAATGAACAAGATTTGATTGATTGTGAAATCTTCTGTTGTGAACTCACAACTTGATTATTCTGAGCAGAGACGTCATTATTTATGCTATATTCATCCACAAGACCCCAGTTCACATGTATTTCAGACCATACCTCTAATCCTGCGTAGAGATTTGATGGTCCGTTATTGATCTGTCGTACCTTAACCATATCTTCGAGGGATTTATGTTCCACATTCGTTTTCATATTGAGTATTGTCTCCCAATAAAATCCGAAGGAGACTTTCATATCATCCTCAGGGTCATCATCGACGTTAAAAAAGACATCTTCGCAGTAATAGGGATGTTTGAGAAATTTCTGTTGGAAATCATTGATTGAGACGTCGAGTTGTTTTTCAAAGGTACTACCGTTGTACACTAATCGGACCCACCATTCGAAGATGTTGCTGGTGGGGCAAATCCAAGGTGCGGTAATATTATTCTGAACGTGTTCCTCATTTGTACCGTAGCGGTTTTCATCCATATTCAAATACGAATACACCGATTTTTTCAAATGCTCCATCGCACCAGTACTTGTTTTTTCTACGGTGATAGAATCGGCAGAACTAGCCTTTGTTTCATTTCGCTTTGAAGTTACGGCCAAAGAAGTTGCAATCCCTGACATGCCAATACATGTCATTATGATTAAAATTAACACTAACAACTTTTTCATTTGCAATTCACCTCTTCCTAAATTTATCAATTTCCCTTTCTCTACATCATATAATTAGTGATAAACCATATTTATACTTTGTTATGTTGTTATTTCCTATTACATATATTTTTTGGTAATAAAGTGTGTGTGAATACCTTCATGACACACAATAGTCTAATCTACATAGAACCCAATGTCCAAGGATAGTGGGATGGTAGTATGGTTCTATCATTTATTACAGGGAAATACACCACAACGTTTTCATACTCTCAATTGATGTGAGGTATCAACGGGGAAAACATTGTTAAAAAAAATAATCCCGGAGAGACAAGTACTATGGGAAAAACCATTATCCAAAAAATTTTCGAAGCTCATTCAAAAAGTACCGCAAATATCGGTGAGATCATTGATGTCACTATTGACGTGAGAGTTGCACGCGATTTCGGTGGAGCAAAGGTCGTCAAACACCTTGAAGAAAACAACCTTTCTATTCATGATCCAAAGCACACGTTCTTCACCTTTGACTGTAACCCTGGCGGCTGTGATCAGAAATACGCGGAGAACCAACAGATATGCCGGGTGTTTGCCAGAAAACACGGCATTAAAATTTATGATATCAATAGCGGCATCGGAACCCATCTCGCATTCGAAGAAGGGCTTGTTTATCCAGGGTATACGTTCGTATCAACAGATTCTCATGCGAACATCCTCGGCGCACTCGGAGCTTTTGGTCAGGGAATGGGGGACATTGATATTGCGCATGCGTTCGCCCATGGGAAGATCTGGTTTAAAGTCCCCCCATCAATAAAAATTATTCTCAAGGGAAAGCCATCAAAAACTGCAACCCCGAAAGATGTTGTGTTGAAAATGAACAAAGAACTTGGGGCGAACGGACTGCTCGGGTACGCCGCAGAACTTTATGGCGAATATGTTGATTCAATGTCACTTGACGGGAGGGTAACGATAGCTTCCATGGCAACGGAAATGGGCGGTATCATCATCTTGTTTTCCACCAATGAGAAAGTCATGGAGTACTACAAGAAAACGTTTGGAATCACCATCAAACCAATCAACGCTGATCCTGACGCATATTACGAACGAACTATGGAAATGAACATCTCAGAACTTCCACCACAGATATCACGTCCTGGTCATCCAGAGGATGTTGTCAATGTTGCAGACGTCAGAGGCGTACCTGTTGATTCTGGATTTGTCGGATCGTGTACCAACGGTCGCCTCGAGGATATGCAGGCGGTTGCTGCCATTCTGAAAGACAAAACAATAGCACCAGGAAGAATCCTGAAGATCGTTCCTGCTACTGACACAATATGGAACACCTGTCTGAAGGAAGGGCTGATGAAGATTTTCAAAGACGCGGGAGCATTGGTTGGTTCTGCGGGTTGTGCTGGGTGCGCCGCTGGACAAATCGGCCAAACCGGAAAAGGAGAGGTTACGATTTCTTCTGGGAACCGGAACTTCCTTGGGAAACAAGGAAAAGGGGACATTTTCCTGGCATCACCAGAAACCGTCGCTGCATCATTACTCGCTGGGTACATCACGACTGTTGACGCGATTCCAAAGAAACCAACACCAGTGAAAATTGAAAAAACATCTGAAAAAAGTATAACATCGCAGAAGAAAGAGCTGGTTGCTCCGCCACTCACCGTTGAAGGCAGGGTGTGGGTCATCCAAAAAGACAACATTGACACCGATATGATCTACCACAACCGCCATCTTGCGATCACAAATATTTCGGAGATGGGGCCGTATACGTTTGGGAACCTGAAAGGATATGAGCAATTTGCTAAAGAAGCAAAGAAAGGCGATATCGTCGTGGTCGGAAAGAATTTCGGTTGTGGCAGTTCTCGTCAGCAGGCAGTCGATTGTTTCAAAGCTCTGGGAATTAGTGTGATTGTCGCAGAATCATTTGGTGCAATCTATGAGAGAAATGCAATCAATAGTGGGATGCCGATTCTTCTTGCAGATGGTATTACGAAAAAGATCCATGGGCAAGACATCGTTTCCATTGATTTTACTACCGGTATGATTAAGGATAAGACACAGGGAAAAACATATCAAGCAAAACCATTTTCTGAAGCGCAAAAAGAAATCTATTTCCGTGGAGGTTTGTTAGGAAGGTGAGATGGTATGAGAATGACCTTTGCAGAAAAAATCCTTGCAAAATATGGTGGTGAGAAAAAAGTCGTGCCCGGGCAGATCCTGACGGTAAAACCTGATCATTTGCTCATGCATGATAATGCAGCACCAATTGTCTCAAAGATACAACCAGAATTAAAAGAGTACGGTATCTTCAGCAAAGACCTTCCAGTTATTGTCCTTGATCATGTCATTCCAGCAGCAGCAGAAAAAAATGCAGTGCAGCATAAACAGATCCGTGAGTTTGTCAAGAAATATAAGATAAAACATTTTTTTGACGTCGGGTACGGTATCTGTCATCAGATTATCGTTGAGAAAGGTCTTGCGTTACCAGGAACAGTTGTACTAGGGAGCGATTCCCATACGTGTTCGTATGGCGCGATTGGTGCGTTTTCCTCAGGAATTGATCGAACTGAGGCAGCCGCATTATTGCTCACGGGTGAGACATGGCTGAAGGTTCCTCAGAGCATTAAGATAACATTGAAAGGTCAGTTACAGCGTATGGTCACTGCGAAGGATGTGATACTCTCTATTATTGGAGATGTTTCAGCGTCTGGTGCTGATTATTGTTCTGTGGAGTTCCATGGGAACGTTCATCAATTCTCTGTTGAAGAACGATTTACCATTGCAAACATGGGAGTAGAGATGGGGGCAAAAAATGCGGTGTTCCCTGTTGATGGTGTGACCATACAGTACCTCCGCTCTATCGGTATTTCAAAATCAAAGTATACATCCATCAACCCTGATGACGATGCAACCTATGATCGAGAACTAACGTATAATCTTACAATGATTGGACCGGTTATCGCGGTACCGCACAATGTTGATAAAGTCAAGCCGATAAAGGAAGTTGAAGGAATCGAAATCCAGCAGTGTCTCTTGGGAACGTGTACGAACGGGAGGTTATCTGATTTTCAGATTGCCGCGAAAATTTTAAAAGGAAAGACGGTGCATCCGAATATGCGGTTGTTGATTCTTCCTGCGTCTCGAAAAATATATCTTGATGCATTGAAAGAAGGTCTTATTAAAACTTTTATTGAAGCAGGGGGCACAGTACTCCCACCAGGCTGTGGACCGTGTTTGGGCGCGCATCAGGGCGTGCTTGCACCTGGTGAACGATGTCTCAGCACATCGAACCGAAATTTTAAGGGGCGCATGGGATGTAACGAAGCAGAAATCTATCTGGCAAGCCCGGCAACCGTTGCTATGTCTGCTGTGCATGGAAGAATCACCGATCCTCGAAAGGAGGTACGAAAATGACGGTCTGGAAGTACGGAGAAAACATCAATACCGATATGCTCTTCCCAGGAAAATACACCTACACCTGCAGCACTGCTGAGGAAATCAAACCACATCTGCTTGAGGATTTGGATCCCCTGTTTGCGAAAAATGTGAAAGAAGGTGATCTTATTTTTGCCGGGAGGAACTTTGGTTGTGGGAGCTCTCGTGAACAACCAGTGCTTGGACTAAAAGCGGTTGGTATTGCTGCGGTTGTTGCAGGAAGCTTTGCTCGGATCTTCTACCGATCATCCATCAATCAAGGTCTGTTGCTTATTGAATGTCCGGAAGTGGTGAAAGCATATAAGCAAGGAGATAGCGTCTGGCTTGATGTTGAGAGAGGCACGATTTCGATTGGTTCGAATACCTTCTCGTTCCCGAAGCTCCCAAAAGAAATCCTTGCAATCCGTGATTCAGGTGGGTTATTGCCGTACACAAGGGAGAAGCTCAGACGGAGGAAGAAAAAACGGTAATATTATCTCTTTATTTTAGAAAAAGGGAAAAGTAAAACGTGTATCTGCACGTTTACTCTTCATCATAGATATCTAAAGTCTCGAAGAATTCTGGCGTAAAGTAATAGCCGAAGGGTGTTTTTTCAATAAGACCTTTTCGCATGCATCTATCAAAAAGATCATCCTGCACGGTTACTACCTCTTGATACATTGTTTTTCCTTTGGTTTTTGGTTTTTTTGTTTTGTTTTTCATCTTCGTCATCTCTCTCATATCCTGCTATTGATATGCAATAGCATGATATCTGTTGCCAGTGAACATATATAAACATACCTCGTGAAAACGACAAAACGGAAAAATAAATTCCATCAAAAAAGAGGAAAATTAGGGAGTATCCGTTACCGTGAGTTCTTTTACCGGAGTCCCATCACTCCAGTTCCCCATAAACCGTTGCTCTGGTGTATTGCCAAGACAAAACTCATGGTTGGTACCATAGAACGCATAATCAGTAAGCGCGTCAAAAAGCTTCCACGTCGAGTAGTAATCCATTGCATCGATCCAAGAGCTGTTAGGGATGCAGACCGGAGCATAATGATCTGCAACAAGAGCGGGAGATCCATGCCGATCTGTTCTTTGAATAATAAAATCTTTTTGATCAAACGGTATCTGGTCTGAGGTGGAGAAAATCAATTTGCCTGAGAAATTCCCCGCGATGGTGTCATTTTCCCCAACAACGACTAATAGCAAGGTTGTTGCAGGGATGTCATGGAAATTCTTCATCATGGTATCATTTCGTATGAATGGTTGGACAGGCATTACAGCCTTTGGACGAGGAAGCCCTTTTTCTTCAGCAAGGACCGCCATCTCTGCGGTGATACCACCACCAAGTGAATGACCAACGATGGCGAATTTATCGAGATCAGGTTGAA
>Ga0315291_10005113_pt1 | contig 16536 bp, 19 predicted proteins | sample YL17G12_20_MG_FD_203070 | JGI IMG/M metagenome (GOLD analysis project Ga0315291, IMG submission 203070) | Sediment microbial communities from Yellowstone Lake, YNP, Wyoming, USA - YL17G12_20 | ecosystem: Environmental > Aquatic > Freshwater > Lake > Sediment | place: USA: Wyoming | collected...
GCGTCTCCCAGTTCCTCTTTTTCTTCTTCTACCATGATGCTTACCCTTTCAGATCAAGCTTTCTGATTCTTGGTCGCCTAAGGGCGCGTCGAAATCAGATATTCCGAAATGCCTTCACCTTTCTTACTGCCCATTTCAAAATCAGCAATTTGTTCAAAGACTTCGGTGACTCCAAATTGGGTGGGTTGTGGCAAGTGGATACTATGGCGGGTTGATGAAATTACGGTTATTACTTTACCATCTTGATCGGTAATTGTAAAAGTGCTTGATTTAGGAGTTTTCCCATCTTCCTCGGTTTCTGTTTCAATTTCCACATTCTCTACTCTTTTATTTCCTTTCTTCGTAGAAACGAATCCACCAATCAATAAATGACCTTTTACATCAATTCGTGCGATATTTACGGTCTGATCATCAAACTGGGCTGAAATCCAATTCCACTTATCAATATAAACCCAATCTCTTACTCCCCATGAGTGGTCTCGATGTCCTAACACCTCAAAATCTATGGTTTCTTCAGTTTTTCGCTGTATAAAGGTGCCTTTACAGACACAGGCCTGTTCATAGTGCCTCTGGGCTGCTGTATCAATTAAATCCAAATATTCCCCTGCTAATTCTTTCACCTTTCTGCCCTCAAAGTAATCAAAGGGCTTAAATCGCTCCAAACAATCAAATTTTAACTCATATTTTCTATCGACGTATTCGACGTGCCATTTTTTATGGGGTTCAATTAAAGTATATTTACATTTATTATCTCCAATCACATCGGGTAACCCTTCGATGGAAATTTGATTGATATATGCATTTACTGGTTTATCCTTTAACAAAAGTAAGCAGAGGACACGACTTCTTTTTTCCTGTGGTTCAAAGGAAATGCGTGAAATACAGCTAATCGGTTTAGAAATAAAATTGAAATACCAAGATTCATTCCAATTCGTAGGATACTCGCTTAAGGACAATTCCTCAAGTATATCATGCTTATACTCATCCTGTGGGCTCAAAGGTTTAATGAGACTCAATAAATTATCAATATTTAATGAACTTGCCATCTTTATACCTCATTTAATAATCTTCAATACATAGCAATTCTATTATTAATAACAATATAAGTTATTATTTTTTCTTAATTTTCTATTCTAGACCTAAATGAGAAATTTTCAATTAGATGAATCAACTTAGCATAAAGAAAATATTTTACCTTTCTATATATTTTACATAGTATGTTTTAAAAAAGAAATGAAAGGTAAATATTTTTGGCGGAAATTGAATTTAATACGGATTTTTTAAGAACAGAAGCTAAGAGAATCAGAAATTCAATCAAGGATATAAGGAAATACAGCTGCGCTGAAGTTGAAGAATTTTTACAGGAACCTACTTTAATTGATTCTACAAAATATAAGTTATTGATTGCAATTGAGGTATGTATTGCAATCTGCAATCATTTTGCTTCTAGAATGGGCGAACAGATACCTAATAGCTATTCAGAATGTTTTGAAATTTTGTACAAGTTAAATATAATTACTGAAGATTTAACCCAGAAGTTAATAAAGATGGCCAAGTTTAGGAATTTATTAATACATATCTATTGGGAAGTAGATGATAACAAAATCTATGAAATCACAAAAAAGGATTTAGGTGATATGGAAGAGTTTTTAGAACAAATAGGGCAGTTTTTAAAGGAGAAACTATAAATGAATTCCCTATTCCATTTAGATTTAAAAGAAAGGTTAAAAATTGAAAATCAAATTTCCAAAAGATTACTAGAACGAAATGAAATTACTTTTGCCTACCTTTATGGTAGTTTCGTTCTTGATATGCCATTTCATGACATAGATATTGCAATTTTTATTGATCAAATGAAAGCCGAAATAGAAGATACCCTTGAATATGAACTACAATTATCCATTGACCTCGAATTACAAATTAAAATTCCGATTGATATTAAGATAATGAATGATGCGCCCTTACCCCTTAAATATAATATAATAAAAGGGAAAATCTTATTTTATAGAGATAAAGAACTGCTTTATACTTTCAAAGAAAAGACCTGCGCTGAATATTTAGATTTTAAACCCTATTATATTTCAGCACTGAAATATCTCTATAATATTTGAAAACTTGTAATAAATTTGAAAATTGATATTAACCAATCTTTAAATGATGTTCCTTAATGACCTTAATTTTATCTTCAAAAAGATTTGCAGGTGACTCTTGAGGAAATGAAAATACCTAAATTATATATGAATCTGGGCTTTCCAAAATTTATCGACAAATATTCAAATCTACCCATTGATGGAATAGGCTTATTTAGAATTGAATTTATGATTGCGACTTTTATCGGTCAACATCCTGCATGGCTGATTGCTCAGGAAAAGGGGAATATTTATTATGAAAAGCTCTTAGAGGGCATTGGCATGATCTCTAAGACCCTTTATCCTAAGCCTGTAGTTATTAGATTTTCTGACTTTAAGTCAAATGAATATCGAAATCTAACAGGCGGATCCGAGTTTGAACCCCAAGAAGCAAATCCCATGATGGGCCTAAGAGGCGCTGCACGCTATATCTCTGAAAAATTCCAAAGCGTTTTCCGAATTGAATGTCAATCCATTCAAAAAATACGGGAAAAATTTGATAATGTCTGGGTAATGATCCCATTTATCAGGACGGTTCCTGAAGCAGAAAAATGTCTGGAAATTATGAAAGAGGAAGGTCTGGAACGAACTGAAACCTTTAAGATATGGTTAATGGCAGAGATTCCGGCAATCGCCTTGTTGATGGAAGATTTCAATAAATTGGACATTGATGGTTACAGCATAGGCTCAAATGATCTCTGCCAATTTATTTTGGCTGTGGATAGAGACAATTCCGAATTAATGAAAATGGGATATTTTGATGAGAATAATCCCGCAGTCCTCAAAGCGCTGGAAATGATTATCAAAGGCGCCCATATAGGCGATAAAACCTGTTCTATCTGTGGTGAAGCCGTTTCCAAAAACCTGGATTTAATTGATAAATTAATAGAACTGGGAATAGATAGCCTAAGTGTGAATCCATCTGAGGTTGTAAAAATTAGAGCGTATCTGGATAGTAAAATTTAATCCTGTGCTTCAGTTGCTTGGTCTGTGATCGGCTCACTGAACTGGGCTGCGGCCAAATAATGCATAAATAATTTAATAAAATGAGCTATGGTCATCTGTGGCTTCCATCGTTTTTTCAAATCTCCTAGACAGGCTACCAAAATTCGTTTATAATAGGCAATTTGGGAATTATCCTTGAAATTCGTTTCTTTCCAATCTCCCTCTAATTTTGTCACGGGAATCTCTTCCGGATATTTTAGGGGAATAGCGATTTTAAATGTAGCATTCAGGTCTTTCATGGTCACAAAGACTTCTCGAGAATTATCAAGATTAAACATTATATCTAAGTTAGGATTTTGTTCCATTAACTTTTGAAAATTATATTGCTCCCGCAGCACTCGTTCTGCCCATCGTGCTGTCCCAGGACGTGCCATTTCATTAACCAATTTTAAATTATTATCATCAACCTCATAATCCGAAAAGGTCTTCTTTGCTTCTATCGCAGCCAATTTCATGCGCTCCTCCAATATATTGTCCTGAATGCGATAATGATGTTTCTCCAAAATGGCCAAAACATCATCCAACACTTTTTCTGCGAACACCCAGTAAAGGACTTTTCCGTCCTGTCTCTCTGGACGATATTGAGCTTTGCGCCACTCCAACTGCTTATAATCAAAGATCAAGGGCGGATCATATGGCGTATAAACCTTAATTATTTTAATTTCTTTCTCTTCATATTCATTATATTCTATTCCAAACTCAATTTTCGCCTCTTTGTCTTTTCTGGCTCCACTGTTCTCCTCGTTATCGCTAATATTTACAAATGCCATATGGTCTGTCCCATTACAAATGTCCTTTTTAAAATTATTTTTATCCTATTAAATTTATTAATATTCTTTTTCTTTGAGCTTGTTGTTTCTTTAAATAAACTCTAGCAATGATGGATAATTGAATTATAAAAACAGCTAAGTTAAATAGCACTGAAATCAAATAAATACTCAATAAATCCCTAAAAAGGATGTTCAGAGAGGAAAATGAAATGAGCACAATGTTTGATATCCAAAAATTCAAAATTTTACGAAAGGATCTCATAATCGGCATAAAACGTGCGAGAAGTCTTGATGATCTCATCGCTCTATTAGAGAGAAAAGTGAAGGAATATAATCTATGAGGGATCTAAATGAGTAACGATTTAAGACGATTTGCAATTGTCCGAAAAGATTTAATAATTGCTATTAAACTGGCACGTAACTTGGATGATCTTTTAGCAGTCATCAAAAGAAAATATGTAGAATTGAAAGGGCCTCAGGCTACCCCTCCACCATCAACCGGGACAACCATTAATATTTCTACCACACAGACCTCAACCCAAAGTCCAACTCAAAATACGAGTGTGCAATCCCCTCATTCAGGGATAGGAGCTTATCCCCCCCCACCTCCACCCCCTCCCCCACCTCCGCGTTCCGATATGGAAATGCATATGCCTCCGCCACCGCCTCCAGAAAGAGGAAAATTTGACGAATCAACGAAAACCATTAAGTGTCAATACTGCGGATATAGTTATGACAATAGAGCTGATATCATGTTTTGCCCAAATTGTGGCAATTCTTTAGAATAATTTCTATTTTTTCCTATTTTTTTATAACTGCTTTCATTTTTCTTTTTAAATAATAATTTCGTTTTTCCTTTTAAAAAATTAGAAAGAACCGATTAATTAAATTTAAATTTCAATTAAAATAATTTAATCTAAATGAACCATCTTTTTTAAGGACTCTTTTTTAGGAATCACTCAAACTGGGTCTTTAAGAAGTTCAATCGATAAAGGTGAAGATATGGGCTCTATAAAAATTGGTAAAGGCTTATCAGCAGCCTCGAAAGAGGAAGTTACTGGAGAATTTTCGGTTATTAATTCTGTAGAAGATGTTCTCAATTTATTAGAGACTGGGGCTGAGAATAAAATCGTGGTAGTTGAAGATTGTGGAACGACAACTCTTGGACCGATTCTGTCAAATATAAAAGGAATCGTTTGTACAACAGGTTCTGAAGGGAGTCATCTTGCAATAGTCAGCCGAGAATTTGAAATTCCGGCAATTATGTCTGCACATTTCACAATTGATTACAAAGACTTACACGGAAAAACTGGCAGGATTGACAGTGAAAAAGGAGAAATTTATGTGAATGAATAAGTACCTTCTCTTCCCATGATTTGTATATGCTCCATATCGTTTTAATTTTCTATAGAGATACGGGGGTACAATTATGTTTAGTCTGAATGGGCTCTGGAAAGCTAAGACTGATAATGAAAATATTGGAGAAGAGGCAGGCTATTTTGAAACAGATTTTAGGGATGATGACTGGAAATCTATCACTGTGCCAGAGCATTGGCAGGATGGAGGCTTTGCTAGCCATGCTGGAATCCTCTGGTATCGCTATAAATTTGAGGTTCCCGATGAACTGCTGCAATTTTTAAAAATTATTCGATTGGAATTCAAAGGTGTATTCTATTTCTGTAAGATTTGGCTAAATGGGACATACGTGGGGGATCATGAGGGTTATTTTGATCCGTTTGATTTCAAGGTAAATAATCAACTAGACAAACAGAACCTGCTTTGCGTGAAAGTTGAATGTTATAATGAGCCGGACCGCGCCAGCAAGAAACAGATCACAGGTGTTTTTTTGGATTGGGATGCATCTGATCCAACATTTAATCCTGGGGGAATTTGGGGCGATGTTAGCCTTGTTGAAACCGGATTAATCTATCTCAAATATTTGGAAGTAAAATCGGAAATCCTCGATGAAAATACGGCTCAACTATTTCTGAGACTTGAAGTAATGACTGAGAAGGAAGGTAAAAGCACTTTTTCACTCTCTATAAAACCCCAGAATTTTCAAGGGGCTGAATTAAAAACCGAGTTCCATGAAAAACTGAAAAAAGGCGAAAATGAGATTCGAAAAGAAATGAAACTCGAAGATGCCCGCTTCTGGTGGACCTGGGATCAGGGTGTTCCCTATTTATATCTCTTGAAAGTCGTTATTTTTGATGAGGCGAAGATATCTGACGAACGAGAACAGATATTCGGAATTCGTGAATTCAAACGCGTTGTTAACAACCGGTCCTGGAAATTCTATTTGAATAAGAAACGCATCTACATCCGTGGCACAAATTATGCCCCCTGCAACCATCGTATCGCCCATGTCACTCGGGAAGATTATGAGCGTGATGTGGATCTGTTAGTAAAGGGCAATTTCAACATGATCAGGGTTCATGCCCACGTTGATCGCACAGATTTACATGAAATTTGTGCCGAAAGTGGGATTCTCATTTGGCAGGATTTCGCACTCCAATGGGGCTATGACATGAAAATAGAGGAAAGCGCCAAAATCCAAATAAAGAGAATGGCGCGGCAAGTGCAAAATTATCCATCACAAGGGATCTATTGTTGTCACAATGAGCCTATGGGTATAAGTAAAAAACTTCTGCTATACACAGTAATTGCATTGATAGGATGTTATGGACTCGCTTGGCTTGTTAATCATTTCTTTGGCATGTTTAGTAATGCAGTGTTTTGGGGCGTATTTATTATTATTTCGTTTATATTTGGGCTGCCTGCTACTATGTTTTTTTATAATAAAAATAAAAATGTGCTCGACAAACATCTTCTCGAAGCGATACTAGAAGTCGATGATTCACTTCCAGTAATACAGAATTCAGGTATGATGGGCGTATTTCGAAAAGGCACTGATCTTCATACGTATGAGGGTTGGTACTGGGGAAAAGATTATCGGGATGCTTATTGTTATACTCGTTTTCCTCTGAAAAGGATGTGCTGCTTCATAACGGAATATGGTGCTCAATCGTTCCCAGTCCTTGAGAATCTTAAAAAAGTTATCAAACCTGAAGACCTTGAGCCCATCAATTGGAAGTTATTACAGCGCAAACATCGATGCCAGCCAATGAACTTTGCACGATGGTTTGATCTAAACAAATACAAAACGACCGCTGAATTTATTGAGGCTACACAAACCTATCAAGCGGAATTGCTGAAATTTTTCAATGAACTATGGCGAATAAACCGCTATAATCCAAATGGGGGAACAATTATGTTTGCCTTCAATGATTGTTTCCCAGGCATTACTTGGTCCATCGTCGATTACTGGCGCACTCCCAAGAAAGGCTACTATGCTACTCAATTGTCTTTTGAGCCGGTATACGTCATGGCAGATTGGCCAAAGAAGCAGTATAAACCGAATAAACTCTATCGAACGAAGATTTACATTGTAAACGATTTACACGAAATTATTGATTCTGCTCAAATCCAATGGGAACTATTCAATGATCAAAAGCAATCACTGACCTCTGGGAATTTCACAACGACTTTACAGCCTGATTCAATCCAAGTGCTTGGTGAAATTCAATATCAGGTCCCCGCTGGCGCCCAAGGTGAGTATCAATTAAGTTTGACACTAAAGTTTAAAGATACGACCATTAAAAATGAATATTCCTTAAAAATAAAGTGAGAGAACACGAACCATGAACACAATTAAATTATCTGGAAAAATCTACGCAAATATTTGGATTTGCACCATTATTGGAAGTATTATGATCCTCATTGAATCAATACTTAACATTGAAAATATTTTAGAAGCTGGTATAAGTATTGGAATAAGTGTCATTGTCATTATTTGTTCACTTCTTTCGCGAAAAGATGTATATGCAACTGGCATTATAATTGTTGCTTGTTCCTACTTTTTACTGTTGAGCCCCATTGGATATTCGGGATATGGTATCGCTCCCATCCTAATTTTACTCGGTGGCCTTTTTACTGTGAGCGGCGGATTGCTTTTTTTCGCTGGAAATTTTTTCATCTATGTAGCGATTGGCGCAGTCGTTACTGATTTGGTTATCTTATTGGTGCAATAATATGAGCGATGCAAATTACGATTGTTGTATAATAGGCGCTGGTGTGATTGGGTGCGCAATTGCTAGACAATTAGCCCAATATCAATTAAAGACCCTCGTGATTGAAAGAGACGCAGATGTCTGTTCAGGTACAAGTAAAGCGAACTCAGGCATAATCCATGCCGGTTATGATGCGACCCCAGGATCCCTTAAAGCGAAATTAAATGTCGCTGGAAATCCGCTCTTCGATCGGGTGTGTGCAGATTTAAAAGTTCCTTATGGCCGTTTGGGAACGTTCGTAGTGGCGATTACTGACGAAGGGATCAGCGATTTACAAAAATTGAAGCAGAAGGGCACAAAAAACGGGGTGCCGAAACTTGAAGTCATCACTGATCGCACTCGTATAAAAAAAATGGAACCGAGGCTCACGGATAAAGCAACGGGAGTACTTTTTGCACCAACCGGTGGAATTGTTTCTCCATATGATTTAACAATTGGGTTAGCGGAAAATGCGAATGTTAATGGTGTCGAATTTCTATTCAATTCAGAAGTCACTAGTATCCAAATCAAAGAGAATTATAAAGAAGTTCAGACATCAACAATAACGGTAAGATCCAAGATAATTATCAATGCCGCTGGAGTGTATGCGGATAAGATATCTGCTATGGTTGGTTTGGATTATTTTAGTATTCACCCTCGCCGGGGTCAATATATTCTCTTAGATAAAAAAACCGTCGAATTGAATCATGTCCTATTTCCGCTACCCACTAAAGTTAGTAAGGGCATTGTAGTTTCTCCGACCACGGAAAAGCATGTCTATCTCGGCCCCAATGCCCAAGATCTCGCAGATAAAGAAGACAAATCGACGACCACCGAAGGTCTTCTGGAGATCATTGAAGGGGGGCGTAAATTAATTCCCGACCTTCCACTCCAACAGGCAATTGTGACTTACGCTGGTCTTCGGGCTGTTTCAAATACAGATGATTTTATCATTGAACCTACGAAAATTAATGGGTTCATAAATGTGGCTGGTATTCAGTCACCTGGCTTGTCTTCATGCCTCGCCATTGCGGAATATGTCGTACAGATTCTAAAAAAATTAGGACTAAAACTAGTATCAAACCCCAAATTCAACCCAATTCGAGAGAAACCTCCCCGATTTGCTGTTCTCTCCAATGAAGAACGGCATCAATTAATTCAAGAAATACCCGAATATGGCAATATACTCTGCCGCTGTGAACATGTCTCTGAGGCTGAAATTAAGGCTGCAATCCATCGGCCCCTCGGTGCCAAAACGCTGGATGGCGTAAAATTTAGAACACGGGCACAAATGGGACGCTGCCATGGAGGTTTCTGTACAAGTCGGCTTCTAAAACTTCTTGCAGACGAATTGAACTGCCCTGTGGAAGAACTTTCAAAGAGAGGTCCAAAAACAGAGCTCATTATTGGCAAAACAAAGGATTTACGGGGGGCTAAAACTGAAACAAATTAATGTTGATGTGGCCATAATTGGAGGCGGACCCGCAGGACTCGCTGCGGCCGTAGCTGCCAAAGAAAAGGGGAGCGATGTTCTCCTTTTAGAGCGCGACTTCGAATTGGGTGGAATCCTGCCCCAATGTATCCATAATGGATTTGGATTACATATTTTCAATGAAGAACTGACAGGACCTGAATTCGCGCAACGTTATATCAATCAAATTGAGGCGTTAGACATTCCAGTCAAGTTAAACACGATGGTTCTTGAGATATCACCCGAAAAAGAGATAATTGCCGTGAATAAAACTGAAGGCATTTTACAAATTAATGCAAAGGCTATTATACTCGCCATGGGTTGCAGAGAACGAACCCGCCACAATATTTTAGTCCCTGGGTCTCGTCCTGCTGGCATTTTTACTGCTGGATTAGCACAGCGACTCGTGAATATTGAAGGCTATATGCCTGGAAAGCATTTTGTGGTTTTGGGGAGCGGAGATATTGGCATGATTATGGCCCGGCGTTTAACCCTGGAAGGTGCAAAGGTCGAAGCTGTGGTTGAAGTGTTATCGTATCCTAGTGGTTTAATTCGAAATCAAGTCCAATGTCTGAGGGATTTCGGAATTCCTCTCATTCTCGAACACACAGTGACCCATGTTCATGGAATCGATCGCGTGGAAGGCGTAACCATTGCACAAGTTGATAAAAATTGGCGCCCAATTCCAGGCACCGAACAATACATAGAATGCGACACGCTGCTCATCTCTGTCGGCTTAATACCAGAAAACGAGCTGTCAAGAAGTGCTGGAGTTGCCATTGACTCGAGAACGCGTGGACCTATTGTCACGAATGCTCTGGAAACAAACATTCCGGGAATATTCGCGTGTGGAAATGTGCTCCAAGTTCATGATCTTGTGGATAACGTGGCAGAAGAAGGAGCTCGTGCTGGAGAAATGGCTGCCCAGTATATTTTTGGGAGAATTCAAGAGGAGCAGAAAATTAATTGTATTCCTGGAGAAAATGTGGGCTATATTGTCCCTCAATTAATCCCTTCCAACGCATTCTCCGAAAATATTACTTTTTTCATGCGATCAAAGGTCCCCCAAAGAAATGTCTATGTGGAATTTCTCATGCATGGAAATCGAATCCACCGAAAATTCACCCGATTCGCCCTCCCCAGCGAGATGATTAAAATAGAATTACCACCTTTACAGGATCTTACGCCTGAGGTTTCCGATATCACGGTCAATATCGTTCCTAAAAAGAAAGAAGGCGAATAACTTGGCTGAACCAGAAAAAAAGACAATCATCTGCATTGGATGCCCAAGTGGCTGTGAAATTGAGGTTACCCAAATTGATGATACGCTCAAATTTGAAGGTAACACATGCAAGAAAGGTGAAGAATACGCTATTGAGGAATTTACAGATCCGAAACGGATTTTAACTACCACTCTAGAGGTAGAGAATGGAATCTTACCCCTAATTCCAGTTCGATCCGATAAATCTCTCCCTAAAGGCAGATTATTTGACTGTATGGAATTTTTAAGCACTACAAAAGTGATCGCTCCTATAAAAATGGGGCAAATTCTCGTAGAAAATATTCTGCAACTTGGAATTAATATTATAGCCTCCCGGAATTTAGAATCAACTCAGTAATGTCCTTTTTAAACTTCAATAAGCCACTCAATCTTTTTTTAAATGAAGCAAAATTAAGAAGGCATTCTTTCTATAGACCAATAAATTCATTCTGGTGGAAATTAACCTCAATTAGACTTCATAATTTGAAGAAGCTCATATAGATACAAAAATTGCCAATTCTCTTTTAAAAAAAAGAATGGGATATAATAACTAAGTTTAAGAGGCGATGATAAAATGGTCGATTTAAATACATTGTTCAAAGCCGCTGATTGGCAAACAGAAAAGCATGCGCCTGCTATAGACATTGATAAAGAAGAAGACCCAAAAGGAATAAAAATTAAGGTCATGGTGGGCAAAGAGATTGCTCATCCCAATACGACTGCCCATCATATTGCTTGGATTGATTGCTATTTTCTCCCTGAAGGTGAAAATTTTGCAGTCCACGTCGGAAAGGCTGAATTTAATGCACATGGCGCATCTGCTCAAGGCGCAGATACAAGCACTTTATATACGAGGCCAGCAGTTAGTTTTGTCTTAAATACGGAAAAATCAGGAACTGTGATTGCCTTCTCATATTGTAATATTCATGGATTATGGCAATCTGAACAGGAAGTCACAGTAGAATAATAATTTATCTGTTTTTTAAAATTAATTTAAATCCCTTTTTTTATTTTTCATTTCCGGTGATTAGTTGTTCGAGACCGTTACGGATAATTCCTTCAACCAATTCCTTCAAAATAACGAGAATGTAATAGTATTTTTCTCGGCGACTTGGTGTGGTCCATGTAAAGTTCAGGAACCCATTCTGGAGCAAATTATCAATGCCTTTCCGAATATCAAAGTGGCGCAAATCGATGTTGATCGAAATCCAGCACTCAGTTCTGCTTATGGAATTAAAGGGACTCCTACTCTACTCTTTTTTAAACAAGGAAAAATTGTTAGATTCAAAGCCGGACCTGGACGCGTCGATAGATTAGTGGGCGCTCAAGATATTAATCGCCTTCAAAAACTAGTTTCATATTTAATTAAGATGCGAATAGTTCCGAAATCAAGAGATTAGTATTAGTAAATATCCACTTCAAACTTCTCTGCATGATAATCTCCTTTCATTTTAATTGATAATTGCTTTTTTGAAACTTGGTTTTACCAAAAAATTTGCTCTTTTATTCATATTTATTTCTCAATCACCCCTTCTTGCTTTATAACTCTAAAGTAAATGCCATTTATTCAACTATTAATATGGACTGAAACTTTTGATTCCAATTAGAAATGTGCTCCATGATATGCTACAACTGAGCAAAGATAATGAAGAAATATCAATTGAAAAGATCGCAGAACAAAATAACTTAAGCAACCAACAAGTGATTGATATAGTAACAAGCTTAAATGAGAACACAGACGCAAAATTGCGATTGGATCAAGATAGTATCCATATCCCCAGAAAAAATAAGAGTCCCATAATTATAAAGGCAATAGAATCTGGGATTGACTTAGATCAAATTATAGATACATTACATTGGAGCGATTTTGAGAATTTCTGTCTGACGGTTTTCGAATATCACGAATTTCGAAATGTTCAAAATTTTCATTTCACTCACAATCGAAACCGTTATGAAATTGATGTAGTAAGCGTGCGGGAACCGCTGGTATTTGCAATCGATGCTAAAAAATGGAAAACAGGTCATGCTGGCGCCTTGAAGTTGGTGGTAAAAAAACAATCAGATCGGATTAAAGCATTATCCGAATATTTACAAAAACCCCTAAATCGTCAGAAATTACAACTCAAAGATGTAATTGACCTCCGTATCATACCCCTGATTGTCACCTCCAAAATGTATGAGATCCAAATATTCCATGGAGTGCCCATTATTCCGTTTTTCAAGTTAAATGGTTTTATTACTGAAATGCATCGGTTTTTAGGAATACTAAAACAATTTTCCGTTAAAAATCGCGTGCAAAAGACTTTATTTTCCTTTAAAACCTCCCAAAGTAAGTAGTTAATTAGTGGTTTGCAGAAGTAACATCATTAATAAAGAAGGAATCGTTAACTGATAGTGAGAATGCTATTAAGCACAAAATAATTCGTAATTAATTTGGAATAATTATATGGTTAATATCATAATTTGTTCGCAGTGTGGGACGCAGACCGAAGCACACAAGAAGTTTTGCCCCAATTGCGGGGCTCCAATATCAAATGTACAAGCTCCCTCTACCAAAGCCGCAGCGCACGCTACTCAATCTAATTCCCGTTCTCGACCAACGGCATCCAAAGTTCCCGTATCAAATGTGCAAGCTTCTGCAACCGATGCGGCTTCTACACTTTTCACAACATTACAGCAAAGAAAGCAGGAGACCAACTCAGAGACCGTTGCCGAGAGTAAAACCGCTTCAACTCCCGAACCAGGTGCGACAGTGCAAAAAAAGGACGCACGCCCCAAGACTTTCGCAAAAAGACCTTTAGGCGTTGCAAAACCAGAAACTGCAGCATCCACCAAAAAACAATCCACTCTTTCTAAAGAAGAAAAAACCCAGCTTATTGAATTCCTACGCGGGTTAAATAGACTTGATCGTTTTCTTGAAGCATCGGCCGTTGTAAAAAAGGATGGGACTCTCCTCGCATCAGCTCATTCTACTCGAGCTAAACCAGAAATGATGTCAACGATTAGTAGCACCCTTTTTGGAATTGCGGAAGACAGCATTCGGGCAATCTCTGGCGGTAAAATGCGTATAGTCACGATTATCGCCGAGCAATGCGTACTAATGCTCAGTCCAATTAATGAAGACACATGCTTGTTACTTATCACCTCACCAAAATCCAACCTTGGTCTGCTATTAACACAATCTGAATTTGTTTCACAAAATATTGCAAAATTTTTAGCAGCATTCGCTTAAATTTCTCATTCTTTAATTTTTTTTATCTAAATTCTAATCAGATTTTATCGCTATTGCCTCAATTCTTAAATACAATGAATTATGATAAATATAAAATATTAAATATATTAAACAAAATAACATAATTAACAATTACTAGGAGAGAATGGAAAATTATGTTAGAGGATGATAGTGCGCCCGAAGAAGAGGAAGAAGAAGAAGACCAAGATCTTTATGTAACGGGCGATGAGAGTACAGATAAGGATTCAATGGCGAAACCGAGAAGAACAAGAACGTCTGCCAAAGTAAAAAAACCTGTCAAAGTAAAAAAACCTGTTAAAAAGGAAAAGCCTGCGAAAGTAACAGAACCTACAAAAGAAAAAGAAAAGATTGCAGCAGAAAAGCCCAAAAAATTCAAAAAGGAAATTCGTAAGAGAATTGAAGTTGACTACTGGCGAACTGATCTTCATGGGAAAAAAATTGGGATTCGCCAAAAAGAACAGCAGCGTGCACGAAGTAGACAATTTTCAAAAGATATGGATCTATACGGCGCTGTTAAAATTGGTTCCGAAGAGGCAGGAAATGTCGGATACAGAGAAACCGAAATGGAAGATGTTAAAGAAGGACGATTGAAACGCTTAGTAGTTCGCTATTTCAGCGAAAAGGAAAATTGGGTAGCGAGTTTAGAAGAGGATACCATTAAGGGACTTACACGGACAATAATGCATAAACAACCGCTGCCTTCTTTCAATATATTTAATGCTGGGAATGAAAATTACTTCACGCTTGAATGCCTCAGAAAACTGCCCGGAATGACAATGCGGATGGTTCTCCCGATTATCCTTGATAATGAAACTAATAACATAGAATTCTTTGTCTTTGAAAAGAAGCGAATTTCAATCGGTAGTGATTGGAAAGTTTATCGCCCCGAGGAAAAAGAGATGCTCATTGCTGAATTCGATTCAAAGAAACTTAATATTGGGGGAAAAGTCGTCATTGATGTCTATGATCCTGTATTAGTAAACAATAAATTCTTTATGAGTACGCTCATTTTGTTTGGTGGGCTCTTGAAATTTTTGGACGCAGTAAATGACACCTTAATGGATTTCGCTAAAAAATACAATAAAAAAGAACTCAGCTTCACACCTAACAAACAAGAGAGAGAACTCTTACTAAACCCCCGGAGATTCGCAAGATAAATCCTCTTTTAAATTGCAAATTTATTTCCCCCCTTTTTTAATTTTGATTATTTTAAAAACTAGAACCTTTCATTATTTAGTAAGAAACCTGAGTATCTTTTCGTGATGCAATATGTTTCAAATCGCTGCTTTAATCAGCAAAGTGACCGGGAAATACCTTTTCTATAAAGATTATTGGAATAAATATCCCGACTCCGACCCTTTTTTCAAACTTATCGCTGCTTATACTCCATTCGTTGTCCGAGAAAAAGAAAACACTTATAAATTGGTTCATTGGGATAAATTACGCATTGCATTTGGCAACTTTAATGAGGTCCTGCTGATTCTCGCCGCTACTTTGGATACGAGTGAGCAAAACATTGAGAAATATCTGATCAGAACCTATGAAATGTTACTGGCGATTTTCGGGGATTTAACCGAAACCCAGAACATTCCCCAAAACATAGAAGAATTTTCGCGTAAATTAGAATCAATGATAAGGGCCTCTGCTACCAAAGAAGACCTCGAAAAATTAGATTATAGCATTGAAGAACGATACGGCGTAACTGCTGCAAGTGAGGAGGAAAATCGGAGAATAGCACTCCAATCTGAACAGGCTGCCAAATTATTGGACCAATTTGCCATTGAAATGTTAGATGGCAGCATTTCGAGATTTAAATTATTTTTAACTGCCTCTGTCACTTTAAAGGAAACCATACACTATGAAGTTATTGTTGATTTTTCCACATATCCCCATCCGCCTATGTTCGAATTCCCTTCAAAATTACATGATATTTTAGGCGATGCTGGCGAAACGTTGGAAACCATTCAGAATTGGGATCCCGTTAATCCTCCCGAGTGGGTTGAGGTTGTTCAAGAATTAGAGCAGATGGTCTATCAATCGGAAACCCACTTGATCGAACCTATTGTAGAAGAACCTGAGGTTCCTCAGAAGAAAAAGGGCTTTGCGAAACAGTTAAACATGCCTGCCCAAAAGGAACCAAAGGGTATTCCTTACCCTCAGGACAGACCGAAAGAACCAAAAGGTATTCCATACCCCGCAGATACGCCTGTGCGCCCAAAAGAACCCAAAGGCACACCTTTTATACAGCCTCAAAATCCGCCCCGCCCTGCAAAAGCTTCAACTCCACCCCCTGCCCCCAAACCGGTTCCCTTCCAAGCTGAACCTCCACCAAGCAAGGAAGAAGAAGAGGCTGAACCGGTCAAAAGTGAAAAAGAAGAGGTAGCCTGCCCGAACTGTGGATTTATTTTCAAATCCCCCAATGAAAAGTTCTGCCAGCTCTGTGGTTCCCCTCGACCAGAATAGTCTTATTATACACCCCACCAAATTTTTATTTAGGCTGGACCTATCGCCTTCTCATCCATGATTCTTCAAGAGGCA
>Ga0315291_10005114_pt1 | contig 16534 bp, 18 predicted proteins | sample YL17G12_20_MG_FD_203070 | JGI IMG/M metagenome (GOLD analysis project Ga0315291, IMG submission 203070) | Sediment microbial communities from Yellowstone Lake, YNP, Wyoming, USA - YL17G12_20 | ecosystem: Environmental > Aquatic > Freshwater > Lake > Sediment | place: USA: Wyoming | collected...
CAGAGCATGAGCCTATGCCCTGGCTGCATGGAGGGAGGCGGAGCCCCTGAATGCACAATAAGGACATGCGCTAAGGGTAAAGGGCATGAGCATTGCAACGAGTGCGGGCAGCTAGAGGACTGCAGGGAGTTTAAAGTGCTCGAGGCGAGCCTGCCCGAGATAAAGAAGGGACTCATGCAGCTCAAGAGGAAGGAGGATGCTATAGAGGAGTGGACGAGTGAGCTTGCGAGGAAGTGGCCGAGCTGCGTCCTCAGCTGCCCGGCTTTGAAAGGGAGATAGGATGAGTCTAGAGGCCGCGGAGTGGCTCACAGGCGCATTGGGCGTCGTGGCGTTTCTGCCGGCTGCTGCCGCTGTGGCCCTCGGCCTAAGGCAGAGCCTCAGGAGACCCCAGAGACAGGCTTCCGGTCTAACACGCAGGATATTGAGCGCGCCGATCTACCTCTTCGGGAGCGTGTTCTACGTCATCATATGTTATCTCCTATGGCAGGGCATACCCATCCAGCCCTCTGTCGAACAGCGGATCGTCATGCTCGCGACAGGGTCTCTACTCTACTTTCCGGGGCTGATGCTCCTCATCTGGGCGAGGCTCACGCTGGGAGGCATGTACAACGTCTCCAGCGGGTTCGGCGTGCAGCTATATGAGGATCAGATGCTGATCACTACGGGCCCATTCGTGCTTGTGCGGCACCCGATGTACCTCGGGTGGTTCATGGCTGCCCTCGGCGGAATCCTCATCTACAGGACCTGGACGCCGGTATTCCTCCTCGGGAATTTCACTGGCCTCGCCTGGCGTGCCCGTCTCGAGGACAAAGCCCTTGCTGAGGAGTTCGGCGAAGAATGGGAGGCATACCGTCGCCGGGTGCCCGGCTGGATCCCGCGTCTGAGGCGTCGAGGTGAAAATGGGACGTCATCCCCGTCCCGGTAACCCTTTTATCAGTTCGCATCCTAGTCAACCCCATGCTGTACTTCTCTTACGGTTCGTTCCTCGATTACGAGACCCTCAAGAGGCACTGCCCAGGCGGCAAGTTCGTGACCAGGGCCTTCCTGCCGAACTGGGAGGTCCAGTTCAACTACATGTCGAAGACATACGGGGCGGGGGTCACGGGGATCGAGCCGGCGCCTGGGAGGCTCGTGAGGGGCGTCATCTACGACGTGCCGCCTGAAGAGATGGAGCACCTCGACGTCATCGAGGCCGTGCCTGAGGGCTTCTACTACAGGCAGAGGATACTCGTCGTCGGCGATGAAGGCAACCTGCTGGAAGTCGAGACATACAGGACAACGCACCCCCAGGGGCCATTCAAGCCGAGCAAGAGGTACCTCGGCCTCATGGTAAAGGGGGCGAGGGAGCACGGCCTCGACCCTGAATATGTCAGGGAGCTCGAGGCGGTGGAGACCATAAACTAGCCACAATAGCTCCAACCCTCCACACAGTCTGCCGGGTTAGTACATGATATATTCAGCGGCTCCACCACTTATCCCGGGACCCAGGGCGGTGGCGTCCAAGTTGCCGCTGAGGAGCATCATCGAGATAGACGAGGAGAAGTGCGACGGCTGCGGCCGGTGCATACCGCGGTGCGCTGAGAACGCGCTGAGGATAGTCGACGGCAAGGCCAGGCTCGTGAAGGACGTCTACTGCGACGGCCTCGGCGCATGCCTAGATCACTGTCCGAGGGGCGCCATAACGATCGTCCGGAGGGAGGCCGAGCCATTCAACGAGGAGGCCGCTCGAGCGTTTGAGGCTAAGGGAAGTCGTATAGCAAAGGCCGCAGATGAAGACAGGCCATCAGGGAGCTTCTCCAGGGCGTCAGCGCTCCGGAACTGGCCGGTGCAGATCAGGCTCGTCTCGTCTAAAGCCACCTTCTTCCGGGGCGCGGACCTACTCGTGGTCGCGGACTGTGTCCCGTTTGCCTACCCAGATCTCCACGCCGACCTCCTCCCGGGGAAGACTGTGCTGGTCGGGTGCCCCAAGTTCGACGATGTCGAGGCGTACGTGGAGAAGATCACAGAGATACTCAGGCTGAACGACGTCAGGAGCGTCACGGTGGTGAACATGGACGTGCCCTGCTGCGGCGGCCTACGCTGGATAGTCGATCATGCACTGGAGGACTCGGGGAAACGGATACCGGTGGAGCGCCGGGTCCTGAACGTGGAGGGGGAGATGGTTTGAGCGTGAAGAGGCCGCAGCCGTCGAGCCCGCAGACATGTCCAGGCATCAGGGAGTTTCTCAGGCCGACGATGGCGTACGTGAAGTGCCACGTCTGCGGCGGGACCGTGGAGATCTGGAGCGACGAGGACGCAGGGGTCTGCCTGGACTGCGGCGCCGAGTGGAAAAGGGCTGAAGAGAACGCCTCGTGCCTCGACTACTGCGAGTACGCGGACAAGTGCAGGGAGATCATCAAGACCCGTACTGGTAAGACTGTTTAGCAAGGCTCCAGCCCGTGGTTCAAGTTCATTCTGATCGAGAAAATGTAGCCAAGGAGGCGAAGCATCTCGTTGTGGTAAATGCGAAAGTTTTTTCGTGTGAGCGGCTGAATCTGTTGAGACAATCGAAATGGGTGAAGGGGATCGCGCGTTCCTCAGCCAGGTCGTCAGGTTCGCCGCGGCGTTGTCCACCATGTTCATCGGTTATGGACTGATTCAGCCTCTGATTTCCCTGTACACAACCAGCTTCGTCGGTGCCTCGTACCTGATGGTCGGTGCCATGATCTCAAGCATCGGCCTCGTCAAAGCGGCGATGGGGCCTGTGAGCGGTTTCCTCTCAGACACCTACGGGAGGAAGAAATTCGCCTCAGCCGGCGCCGTGTCCATAGCCGTTAGTCTTATGATTGTCGCCTTCGCCGGCTCAACGGTTCACCTCATCCTCGCGTTCGTCCTCTACGGACTCGGGCAAGCCCTCTTCTTCCTCGCCCTGATGACATCGATGGTCGAGGCGGCTGGGCCGGCAAGGCGAGCTCTCTCCCTTGGTCTATACGAGGGCGTGAACAGCTTCTCGATCCTCGCAGGGACGGCGCTCTCTGGGCCGATCGTCGCGGCCTTCGGGCCGAGGATGGCCTTTGGCTTAGCCGCAGCCTTCTCGTTCGCTTCGTTCCTAATCTGCGTGCTCCTGATGAAGGAGACGATGGGGCTACGTCGTCCAGAGGGCGGCGTCCTCGACCTGAAGGGCTTGAAGAAGTTGGTCAGCCCAGAATACGCGACGGCGATGTTCAGCGCCTTCCTCTTCATGTACACCAACTCGCTATTCATGGCGATCATCCCTCTCTACACGACGATCGCCGTGCAGCTGCCCGCAGAGTTCCTCCCAACCCTCTTCATGGGATTCTCTGGGACGACAGCCGTCGCCTCTCTCATCGCTGGACCCGTATCTGACAGGGTTGGTAGGAAAATCCCCATAGCCCTCGGCATGATCATCGCCACAGCGAGCTACTCCGCCCTCCTTCTGAGCAAGACATCCTCGAGCCTCATAGTCGCCGGCATGGCTCTAGGGTTCGGTGTCGGATTCTTCCACCCCGTAGCGAGCGCGATAGTTGCGGATATCTCCACGTCTGAGAACCGTGGCAAGGCGTTCGGCTTCTACAGGCTAATGAGGGACCTCGGCACCTTCGCGGGCCCGGCTGTGGCAGGCGTCGTGTCAGGCCTCCTCGGTGTTGATGCCCTCTTCATCCTCAGCGTGGGCCTCTCCGCGGTTGGAGCGACACTTGCGATATTCGTCGTTAAGGAGACTTTGAAGAAAGGTTGAGGAAATAGACGCAGTAACGGAAGCAGATTTCAGCTATCACCACGGGATTGAGCTGACCTTCTCGATGACCGTGAAGGAACTACGTAAGATGCTACTCCGGGAGAAGAGCACCTTCGTAATCTCCGGCGACTGCTTCTCGATGAGCCAGTACATGGGAATAGGCTACGGAAACAGCGTCGGCACGCGAGCGATGTCTAATTCTGGATAATTATCTGGCGCGTCTCGTATGGTTTTAGTCGCGAGATAGGCGATGGAGGCGAGGAAATGTCTGACATCTCACTTTTTTCTGACATAGACTCATAGGCGAGTTTGACAGCAAAAGATTTTCTATGTTGGTAGTGGGGTGGTAGATTTGAGCTACCGACCTTTAGGTTATGAGTCCTTGGTCCTTGTTAGAGGACCTTGGACTCAACCTTCCTCCGGACCCGCAGGATGAACTCCTCCGTCTTTACGCCGTATTCCACCTTCCCATCGAGGCCCCTGACGGCGACCGTCCCCGCCTGCTCCTCTTTCTGGCCGACGACAAGCATGTATGAGACTTTCCTAAGTTGGGCTTCCCTGATCTTGTAGTCCATTGTCTTGTTTGCGATATCGACTTCAACACGGACCTCAGCCTTGTCGAGGAGGGCGCCGATCTTTGCCGCATACTCATTGTTCCTGTCACTTATTGGGATGACAATGGCTTGGATGGGGGCGAGCCAGACCGGGAACTTACCCCCGAAATGCTCCACGAGGATGCCGAGGAACCTCTCGATGGAGCCCATCACAGTTCTGTGGATCATCACCACCCTGTGGGGCTGGGCGTCGGCACCTATGTAGTTGAGGTTAAACTTCTCGGGCATCGTCATGTCGAGCTGTATTGTCCCGCACTGCCAAGTCCGCCCCATGGCGTCCCTGATGTGGAAGTCGATCTTTGGGCCGTAGAAGGCGCCTTCGCCCGGGTTGAGTTTGTAGGGGAGTCCGAGGTGCTCCAACGCCCCCCTTAGTCCGTCCTCCGCCGCTCTCCACTGCTCGTCGGTCCCGATGGAGTTCTCGGGCTTCGTCGAGAGTTCCATCTTGTACTCGAAGCCGAAGACCTTGTAGAAGCCCGTGATGAGCTGAATAACCCCGACGATCTCGTCCTTGATCTGGTCCTCCCTCATGTATATGTGGGCGTCGTCCTGGGTGAAGCACCGGACACGGAAGAGCCCTGACAGGACCCCTGAGAGCTCGTGGCGGTGAACGATGCCGAGCTCGAAGACCCTGAGGGGCAGGTCCCTGTAGGAGTGGGACGCTCCCTTGAAGATGAGTATCCCGCCGGGGCAGTTCATGGGCTTGAGGGCGTAGTCGTCGTCGTCAATCCTGGTGAAGTACATGTTCTCCCTGTACTTGTCCCAGTGGCCGCTTATCTCCCAGAGCTGCTTGTTGAGGATGATTGGGGTCTTCGCCTCGACGTAGCCCGCCTTTTTGTGAATCTCTCTCCAGTACCTGAGGAGCTCGTTGACGATCACCATCCCGTTCTGGTGGAAGAAAGGCATCCCCGGCGCGGCGTCGTGGAAACTGTAGAGGTCCATCTGCTCGCCGATGAGCCGGTGGTCGTTGGCCGGGAGCGCCTCGGAGTCGTACTTCGCCTGCCTAAACATCACCGACTTCATCGCCTCGATGGACTTCCCACTCTCCGCAATGGGTCTCCTCTCCTGGACCGTCTCGACCTTCCGAGGCCTCCCCTCCTTGGTTATCGTACGGGACTGCTCGGCCAAGGGATGACCCTTCACAGCTATCGCGAACCTCTTGTTCCAGCCAAAGGGGGCCCTATGCGTCTCCAGGCCGACCTCCCTGGCATAGGCCTCCATCTCCTTCAGCACCTCCAGGGCATCCCCGGGCCCCGCTAAGTCGCTGCTCAGGTGGGCGTAGGGGTAGACGAGGACCCTATTCGCCTTGAGGTTCTTCATGAACTTCGCCACCTCGTCCACAGCGGCACGCGCTACCGAGGCGTCGTCCTCCCTCTCAACGGATGTAAGGAGCACGACAACGTCCTCGACACGGGTCTTCTTCTTCTCGGCAGCCTCAGCGTTGGGCGCCTCCTTCTTCACGGGCTCGTATTCAACATAGTCTGAGTGCAACTGAAGTATTTTCATATCGGGTTCCTCCCACCCCGTACCGGGGATGGGCTCATGGCGAAGACGTGGAAAGGCTCCCAAGGCTTAGCGTCGCAGGTATAGTATTGGAGAACTGGTTCAGAGGCTGGGTCAGGGGACACAGGGTAAGCTATCTGTTTGACGTTCACCGTGCACTTCCAGCACCTTCGTCAATACTGCATCATACGAAAGCCGTTCCACTTAAATACTTTTACAGGTGCCTGATGCATCACACAGCTCCATGAGGATAAGATAAGTTCTAACTAGTGTTTATCACTGGCCTGAACCACCCCACTAAAAAATCGTAAATTCACACCCACTGGGAACAAGCCCGGTAAAATTCATGAAATTACTAGTAGCTTGTAATAAAGTATGGTAGCGGGGGGTAGTGGCAGACTTTCGTTTGAACTACCGATCCCGATTTGCTTTATGGGAAGCAATTGGCAAAATTTTAGGATTTTTTTCTTCAAACTATTTTAAGGTCGTTTTTGTTAATTATTAAAACTTACAGTAAAGGAATTTACTTATGGGAAAGGTATTTAGCGAATTGCAAAGTGAGGCATATCGAGAGAGTATGGATGGCTGTGATTTACACGTCTATTCGGCAGGAGCCGTAGCCCCGCCGTTACAGGAAGCTGTGTCCTACTTTGAAAAGCAATCAGACACCGTGATCAGGCTCACCGCTGGGAAACCAGAGAACCTGCTAAAGTCCATAGCCCTCAGGAAGAACGGCGACATGATAAGCTGTGGCGCTGAATACGTCCATGACGAGGCGGAAGACAGGGAACTGCTCATCAAGGGAACGAGAAAAAGCCTCGGCTATCGACGCAGTGTAATAATAACTCAGGAAGGCAATCCGAAAGGAATCAAGATCCTTGAAGACTTATGCAAACCCAATATAAGGATTGGAACCGCCACAGGCGGCTGCCTCAAAGGGATATGGGACGATGTCAGTAGTAAAGCGGGATTGATTGAGCAGATTAGAAGCAACATAGTCGAACACGCTGACGCGTGTGGCTCTCTGATGGCTTTGATTCACGAGGACAAGGTTGACGCCGTTTTCGGTTGGAATGCCTTCAAGAACATCTGGCCTGACACATGCGAGGCTGTAGAGCTTCCTAGAGACCTTCAGGTCTACAGGAGCACAGCAGCCCAGGTCGTGACCTATACAAAGAACAGACAATTGGCTGAGGAGCTGATCAGTTTTCTAGTCTCACCAGAGGGACGTAGGATTTATTCCTCCTACGGATGGCTTCACAACACAGGATCAGGATAGACGTTTCTCCAGCATCTTCGTTGAGACAATCATAATGATTATGGAGAAGAATACGAGAATTGAGATATCGAGAAGATATGTCCCTGTCACACTTGTATTCGCCATACCTTCCTTCATGGCTTCGATGGAATAGGTAAGGGGCAGTAAACGCGATATGATTTGAAGCAAGCTCGGCATCGTCTCGACTGGAATGAAAGCCCCTCCTAGAAACGCCATCGGGAACCTCAGAAAATTTGAGTACATCTGAGCCTCCGGTATCCATTTGGCGTAGACGGAGACCAGTATCCCTAGCGCTGCAAATGTAAAACTACTCACTGCGATTGCAACGAAGACTGCCAAGGGATTGGCCACTGAAGTATTGGAGATAATCGTCACCGGCACAAGAACCACTACCGCAGTCATTGGGCCAAGCATGAATCCGGCCAGAGCCTTTCCAAAGAGAATGTCAAAACAACTTACAGGAGCCGCTAGAAGCCTCTCAAGCGTACCATTGGTCTTTTCCATCACGACTGCTACCGCTTCGATGCTTGTACTTCCAAAAAGCACGACGAGCGAGACGAGCCCTGAAATTAAGGTGCCTGGATTGAGGTTGCCAGCAGCACTGAAGGCCAGGTACAAAGCCACGGGCATCAGGAGGCCGTAAGTGAAGTTGGGGGCTTTCAAGTAGTACACTCTCATGTCTTTTCGTGCAATGTATAATGCCTTAGTAAGTCCCTCTTTCACACTCATCCGTCATTCCTCCTTGGTTTGGGTGGTTCTTTATCCTTCGTTGCGTCTTCCGGGTTGAGTCCCGTAATTTTGAGGAAGGCATCTTCTAGAGAGGGCTTGAGCGTATGGATAGTGGTTATATTCAATTTTCTGCTTCTAGCAAAGTCCGAAATCTCACCGATGATGTCCTCAGCATCGCCTACTATAAGCCTCAGTTTGTCTCCGGCACGATGGACTTCGATTACATCTTTTATGGAGGCTAGGTCGGCCTCAGTGACTTGTCCGCTGAAGGAGAGCTCTATGACCCTTGAGCCGGTCACGCTGGCTTTCAGGTTCTCCGGTTTGTCGAGCGCAACTATCTTCCCCCTGTTAATCATCGCGATAGTGTCGCAGAGCTGATCGGCTTCTTCTAGGTAGTGTGTCGTTAGGAGGATCGTTGTCCCTTCCTTGTTTAGCTTTCTTATCTGCTCTCTTAGGGCAAGAGCACTCTGGACATCGAGTCCGGTTGTTGGCTCATCGAGGAAGAGAACTTCAGGTCTATGCACCATGCCACAGGCAATTGTGAGTCTCCTCTTCATGCCACGGCTGAACCCGACAACAAGGTCATGGCTCCTTTCAGCAAGTTCAAAATCGGTAAGGAGTTCTACCGCACGTTTTTTTCTTTCTTTTGATGGGACTCCGTAGAGTTCGGCTGCGAAGATGAGGTTTTGCTCTGCTGTCATCTCCTCATAGATGTTTGAGGCTTCTGGCACGATACCGATCTTCTTCTTCGCCTCTATCATGTCCGTCTTAATATCGTGTCCCAGGATTGAGACGCTGCCAGAGTCTGATTTTGTAAGGCCTGTCATTATTCTGATCGTTGTGGTTTTCCCCGCGCCGTTGGGTCCTAGAAGACCAAAAATAGACCCCTTGCCAACCGTAAAGCTGACTCCGTTTACGGCTTTTAATGAGCCATATTTCTTGAGGAGGTCTGTCGCAATGATTGCGGATGTGGTTATGGTCATCACTTAGTCATCTTTAGAATTGTTCTTGCCTGAGTCTAGTAAGTCTATTTTAATTTCCCTAGTCTTGAGTTTCCAGAGTTTTTCGGGGGCTCCGCCGCCTTCCTCTCTGTATCCTGTCTGCTCGATTATCCCGGTTTTTTCAAGCTCGGAGAGGTGGTAGTAGATGCTCGACCTCGCAAGGGTCTCGCCCATCTTGCCTAGTTCGTCAAGTATTTCCCCGGTTCCCTTTTCGCCTTCTCCGACGATCTTGATTATGTTCCAACGTGTCATGCAGTGCAGGGCTCTGAAGTATTTCTGGAACTTCATCACCTCGCCGAGTTTCTCACAGCCGGAGTCATCACAGCACATGGTAATCACTGATAATATTATCAAAATCTTTATAATATTCGTAAGATATAAGCATTATACTGGGTGTATGAGAATGAGTAAGAAAACTGGATGTCATGAATGTGAATATGCCAAAGACCTGCACGGGTGCGCCTCCAAACATGTAGGAGAAGCCCGTAGGATGATCTCTGAAGGTAAACCCGAGGAAGCAGACAAGCAGTTACACAGTCTTGAGAAGCACTTGAAAGAATAGCAATAGCGAGGGAGGGACGCATATGATTTATAACAAAATTAGATGTGAAGCAATTAATGTAAATACGGAGTCTGGTGTTTGTCCGGGAGTTGCGAAAACCGAACGAGGTGAAGTGTTTATTCTGGGCGCACGAACACCCGATTCTAAAGGACTCTGCTTTCAGGCGTTGAGTGCAATTGGTCCAATGAAACTCGCAATGTCATTGACAGAAAAAATGGATTGGGAAACGAAAGAATATTTTGATGTTGTGTGTCCTCATGGATTTGTCACCTATAGGCTTTCTCGAATAAAATGATTAATTTGTGCACGCTATTTATTTTCTCCTTCAGCATTTTATTGCTTGGTATAGGAGGCAGCTGGTAACGGATAAGGTCAAGATTTTATTTCTATGTACACATAACTCAGCTCGTTCGCAGATGGCTGAGGGGCTCCTCAGACACTTCTACGGTGAAAGATACGAGGTTTACAGCGCTGGGGCAACTCCCACGAAGGTCCACCCGCTCGCCGTCAAGGTCATGGCTGAAATTGGGATAGACATTTCGGGGCAATCCTCTAAGAGCATAGAGGAGTTCCGGGGAAGAGACATGGATCTGGTTGTGACCGTCTGTAGAAGCACGCCGAGACTGTCCTGTCCGTTTTGTTCCTCTCCCGGCGTGGTGGGGAGGCCTACGATAATTAGTGAGATCCTGCCAGGGACTAAGCGATTCATCGAGCATGGTTTCAATGACCCGTCTGATGTTGAAGGGAGTGAGGAAGAGAGGATTAAGGCCTTTAGAGCCACGAGGGATGAGATCAGGAAGTGGATACTCGATTATTTCTCCGACCCAAGTTAGCTGTAGAATTAATGTGCTCATAATATTTAATTTTAGTTAAAAGTAGCGGGGGGTAGTGACTTGCTTTCGTTTGAACTAGCTTTCCACCTTTTCATCGACTAGGTAACTCGCGTGAATGTCAATTCTCAAAATGCACGCGTAATGGTTTCTCTCGCAGTCTTCCCTCAACCCTTTGAAGATACGGCACCCACCAGATGTTGAGAAAATCGATTATAGCTCGTCAATTACTTTATTAATCGTTAAAACAACTCAACTCCAATTCTAATGTCGATGAAAATTCAGGTTCTCAAGGAGTTCGCGGAGTATCACTTTGATGCCTTAGAAGAAACCCTAAAGGGACTCGACGAAGCGGAGATGAGCTACAAGCCCACCGAAGTGTCAAACAGCATAGACATGATCCTCAACCACGTCTGCAGGATAAGCAACACGACACTGCCAAGGATCGCGCGGGCCGGTGGCGACCCTAACTACGAACCTGTTGACTGGCCTAAAGACTACAAGGACCACAGATACAGGATCGAGAGGTACATAACGGATCTATCCGCGGGAAAGAAGCTTGTTCTCGAAAGTATCGGGAAAATCACCGACGCACAACTAAATGAGCAAGTTCAAACGTGGGGCGGGACCAATTCGAGGAAGGTGAAGCTCTTCGACTTTATCGGGGAGATCATACACCACAGGGGGCAAATAGCGTACATCAGAGGCACTGTGAGCCGCCTCAAATCAAAGGGCGATTTCCCAAGTTCATGAGCGAGTGTGATGTCTTACCAGGTGTGACCAGATGTCTTCGACGCCGTTCGTCATCCGTCCCCTCACTCCGGACCTCTGGGCCGCGTTCGATGACCTCTTCGGGGAACATGGAGCTGTCGGTGGCTGCTGGTGCATGTACTGGCGAATCGGAAACGAATATCGCAAGAGACCACGCGATGCGAACAAAGCAGATTTCTATGAGTTGGTAAGGAAAGGTCCGCCTCCAGGTTTACTCGCCTTTAAAAATGATTTGGCCGTGGGCTGGTGCCAGCTCACACCACGTGATGCCTTGCCATGGCTTGACCAGACGTGGCGTCTCAAACGTGTGGACGATGTGCCAGTCTGGTCGCTCTCTTGTTTCTATGTGCGAAAAGGTTATCGAAGGCAAGGAGTTGCGTCCGCTCTAATTACCGCGGCGTTGGATGTTGCTAAGCGTGCTGGGGCACCCGCGCTTGAAGCATATCCTCTTGATGCGAGTTTGACGCCTAGCGCATCGAGCACTGGCTACACATCAACCTTCAAGCGCTTAGGATTCAGGATTGTAGCTCAACGGGTACCACCTCGCCCGATCATGCGTTACGAATTCGATCGGGGCAATGAATGACTAGGACATCTTTAATTCTGTCCTTATTTCCAGTCTGTGCAGGTTCAGGTCTTTTTCTTCTGAACTTCCAGATCCTTCTCCTGAGGGTCAACAGCTTTTCTCGTTTAAAATTATAGAAACATAATGCCATGATATTTAAATTTATTTAAAAGTAGCGGGGGGTAGATTTGAACTACCGACCTTGGGGTTATGAGCCCCACTTTGGTACTCATTCTTCCACCACGCGTAGCGTGAACTTAGGAGTATAAAAGCACCGCCCCGTTGTTTCACTAAATTTCTAGGAGTTTTATAATCAGCTCCTCTGTGATTTTACTGATTCCAGATAGGTACTCGTTTTCGATTACGCCCTTTTCGGGGCGAACCCGTGAAATCTCCTTAGCCGTCTTCACGATGGCTGCCTCGGTTGTATCTGGCAGGACCTTGGAGCAAAATACAGCCAATTCAAACAACGTATCTAGGAACTGTTCCCTAAACCAACGCCTAGTTATTGGTTCGGTTTTAGAATCCAAGTGTGTTAAGATTTGGATTATTTTCAATAGTACTAGTTGGGTATTCCAAAACAACGACTCCACTGCTTGCTGGTTACCCTCCGTGATATCAGAATCCTCGATTTTGATTTTCTCAATGCTGTCCGATAACCCACGGACATCTTCGAGGTACTGGGAAAGCTCCATGGTCTTTTGTATAGCTTTAGCGTCATCTGTGAGGAAATATGGCTGGTTTTTACGTGAAACGTATCCTTTCTTGATTAAGCCGTCACTTTCAAGCTCCTTCAGGGCTCTGCTTAACATTAGTTCGCTACGAGCTTCATCGTGGATTTCCTCATCGTCCCAGAGCTTCTTGAACCCTAGGGGGCTTTTGTTGAGTTTCCTGATAATTAACTTCATAAGCGAGTTAAGGTCTCGGGGCCGCCTTCCGGGCTGGAATAGATTTCTTGAAGCCATGGCGATTCATAACTTTATTTTTAGAAGTTATTTATAAAGTATTTTGAGGCAGAGTAAACCGACAGAAAATGGATAAAAATACTCTGGTTTGGGCTTGGGTTGACAAATCGATTCAGGCCCTTGTCCGTAAGATGGCCTCCAATCAGGGGGTCAGTTTAAGTGAGTATGTCAGGCAGCTTATCATCGAGGACTTGGATAAGCGGTCAGTATTCACGACTAAGCTGAAGGAAGGTCTTGAACCGCCTCTTCTTGAACCTTCTCAGAAAAAGAAGGGAGGTACCTCCTAGTGGCTGTTGATTGCACTAAAGCCAGAGAAGTCGTTGAGAGGAACTTCCCCGGCCTCTGGTTCGTTGTCGAGGCAATTCTTTCAGTTATAGCTACCCTCTTCATTGAAGACATCATTAATCCGGCCTCTCTTTTCCTAATTGGAGCCGCTTCGAGTTCTAAGGGAACCGTCTTAGACATGCTGAGGGGACTCATACGAATTTACTGGAGTGATGAATTTACCCCATCAGCTTTTGTTTCGGAGACCGCGAATAAGACAGAGGACGAACTAAAGAAAATTGATTTACTGCCCCGAATAAAGGATAAGGCGTTAGTCGTCCCTGAGCTTGCCCCTATTTTCGGGGCCCGCTCAGATGTACTGAAGAAGACCATCTCGGTATTAACTAGAGTCTTAGATGGGGAAGGTTACACGAGAGATGCCGCCACAGCTGGGAACCGTGGTTACTTAGGGCCTCATCGCTTTGTGTTCCTCGGGGCGTCGACCCCTTTTGAAGACCACGTATGGAGGATACTTGGTAAGCTGGGTAACAGACTATGCATTCTAGTTATGCCAGAAACAGACGATGACGATTTTCCTAAGGATTTTTCAAGGGTATTGAGGGAGGAGAAGTCAGTCAAGGAGAAGCTCGAAGAGGCTAGAGTAGTTGTCTGCGATGTGCTTGACCAGCTTGAGTCCTTGAAGGTAGTAGACTGGGACAGGGAAAAGGACCCTCAGGAGGTCGTCGAGAAGATTAGCCTCCTCGCTGAGCTTAGTGGTGGGCTACGTGGCAACATCCAGAGGGTGAGGTGTGATAATGGTCAGTATGAAAGGGGATTCAAGCAGATTGAGAGCCCTAAACGCTTCACCATTCTACTGTACAATATTGCCCGAGGGCGTGCGTTAGTTAATGGCCGTATGAACATAGATGATTCCGATTTGGAGCTGGTCCGTGAGATCGCATTATCCAGCTGCCCCTATGGCAGGTACCGCCTCATGAAGTTCCTGATATCTAATGGAGGTGAGGTCGAGACAATCGCTGTCGAGGAGCTGCTTGGATGCAGTAAGGCTTACGCCCTTGACCTTATGAGGGACCTCGAGGAGCTTGGCGTGGTCAACGTCTTTGAGAGGACTCCACCTCAGGGTGGTCGGATCAAGATGATCCAGTTAAAACCAGAGTATAAGGCGGTCTTACTACCTTGACCCGACGATATTCAAAATATTACACATGTATTCTAAACAACATATCGTGTGTGTATAATTTTAAATACCGAGTCCTGTTAGGGGTTGGCCCATCTTGGTAATCGAAGCTAGAGAACCCGTGGACTTTAGATTCGCCGGGACATTAATCGACTTTGAAACGATTGGGGAGTTCGAAAGGCAGTATCCCTCCCAAGACACTAGACGCTATGCCAATTTGAAACCTGTAATATTCGGATACATCACAGGCCAAGTCTTGGTCCAATACTGTGCCGAGGGCCCGAAGGACATTGAAGCACTTGTCAGGGTAATGAACGATAGGCTACCCAATCTAAGCGGGCCATTCTACGCATTGAACTGCCACTTCGAGAGGGGAGTAAGCACCCATTCATGCACCCATATGCCCCAGCCACTTGTTGACGTGAGGGGTTACAGGTATTCGGGGCCTAAATGGGTTCTTAGGGAAGAGTTAGGAATACCAACCTACTCTGACCCGTTTGGTGGAGACGGGCTACGGTGTATGAGGGAGTGGGAGCTAGGTAACTACCCTGACTGCCTGAGGCACAATCGCGCCTGTCTATTAATCGAGAGAGATATTCAGGAACATGCTCGAGGAATTGTGAAAAACTAATACAGTTCGCTCTTATCCTTATCCTGAGTTCCACCTGATAAACAAACATTTTATTAGCTTATTATATAATTGATATTTCATAAACACATAAGCTCAATGCGCAACACCTCTACGTGAGTGATATTGGATGTCTAAAAATTCCGATTTTAATTGAGATTAAATGTGTATTAACTAAATGCATAAAGAAAATATAAATAGTGTTAAACTTTAATTAATATTCGTTGTCTACTAAAAAACAAGAAAAATCACCCGAAGAAAAAATACTAGAGGGCGTTACTGAAAAAGGGATGAGGTTGGAAATTCAAGTTACAAAAATTCTTTCCGAGAATCATTTTAGCGTTTTTAATCAAGTTCCTTATTACGATCCAATAAAAAAGAAAATAAGAACAATTGATATTAAAACATCAATTTCGAAAATCAATTACGAAAAGGCTGAATTTAAAGTAGAAAAAATATTAACTTTGTATATTGAGTGTAAAAAAAATAAACAAGCTAAATTAATTTTTTTTCTTAAATCTGATTTACTAGGAAAAATAGAAGTTTTTAGTAGACTTTTTCAAAAAGGAGTTTTAAGTCAGTTGGATAGAAGATATTTTTATGAGGGTAATGCAATAGGAATAATTCATCAGGTGGTTTTTGGAGGAGACTTTTTCTATGGAGCACAAATGCAAGTTCTAAAATCTATTGAATATTTAGTGGGTCAAATTGATAATAAAATAGAATTAGTTATACCAGTAATTGTATTTGAAGGAGATATGTATGAATTATATTTAGAAAAAGACGAATATAAAATTAGACCTATTCATTTTGTTCAGTTTCTTTCTTCAGGTATTCCTGAAGATAATACTAGTGTGTTTATTGATGTTGTTGATATAAAGGTGTTTCAAACATATTTGGAATTGGTTAAAAAACGATATGATTTATTTCCAAAATATCTTGCTCCTATGAAACTATAGAATTTAATGGTAGCATTCATTTTGCACGCGATGTGAAACACTTGGATATGTCCATGCTATACAAAGTGTTCATGAGATACTCGCCCCTACGGTGAAAGGGGCGACGGAATGAGGTAGTTGCGTCGCGTGCGAAAGAACTGAGACCAATTTTTGAGGTTAATAATGAAAGGAATAAAACCAAGTATGAATAGACCCTCCACCCCAGACGCCTCATTTAAAGGGCACCTATTTCTTTCATTATTGGTAGTCAGTTAAGATGCCGAGTTTGGATGAATTTCGTAGACATGCAATCCCGGTATACTTAGCATCTGAGTATTGGTACTGCGCTGCGAAAATATTCCATTTATCTAAATTTGGCCAAGTATTTTCAGAGCAAATGCAAGTAGGGTTGGAAAAGCATGAGGTGAAGGCAGTTGAGGAGCTTCGATTATTAGAAGGTAGAATAACTCCAGTTATGCCTGAGAGCGTTGAACAGCTCAAGGAATTGATGTTCCAGCAGGTCACCCACGCAATAAATGAAAAAACCACTCTCTCTAACTCTGAAAAAACAACGCTGTATCTTGGAATCCTATCCGAATTGAACTGTATCGGAAAACCCGATGCCGTCGATTGTACGAACGGGATTCATCCCATCGTAGTTGAGAGAAAATTCACAAAAAAGGCTCCTAATGAGCCTTGGCTTGACCACTTGGTTCAAGCCCAGTTATATATGATGACTCTACAGGAATTGGGATTTCCCTCAGTCAAGTCTCGAATAGAGTATTGGGGTCAGGACGATAATCAGCTCGCTAAAACGTTCGAGCTGAGTCCGAAAGATGAATTAATGGAAAAGGCTATTCAAGGCATTGGTAATACAGCCCAAATCTTAAAGGGCTCAAACGAACTAATCCCCACGAAAAACCCCAATAAGTGTAGGATTTGCGAGTATCGTGT